>Ga0181520_10010486_pt1 | contig 12427 bp, 8 predicted proteins | sample PEATcosm2014_Bin_29_FD_132451 | JGI IMG/M metagenome (GOLD analysis project Ga0181520, IMG submission 132451) | Peatland microbial communities from MTU Mesocosm Facility, Houghton, MI, USA - PEATcosm2014_Bin02_30_metaG | ecosystem: Environmental > Terrestrial > Soil > Wetlands > Peat | place...
GAAGCGCGCGGCGAAGTCTATATGGCCAAGCCCGATTTCGAGACGCTCAACGCCCGCCAGCAGGCGGCCGGCAAGCCGGCCTTCGCCAACCCGCGCAACGCCGCCGCCGGTTCGCTGCGTCAGCTCGATCCCAAGATCACCGCCGAGCGGCCGCTGAAATTCTTCGCCTACGCCTGGGGCGAACTCAGCGCGCCGATCGCCGCGACGCAGAAGGGCGCGATCGACGCCTTCAAACGCTTCGGTCTGCCGGTCAATCCGCTGACCAAGCTGTGCCATTCGGCGGCGGAGATGCTCGACCATTATCGCGCGATCGAAGCGCAGCGGGCGAGCCTCAGCTACGACATCGACGGCGTCGTCTACAAGGTCGACGATCTCGCGCTGCAGCAGCGGCTCGGCTTCGTCTCGCGCAGCCCGCGCTGGGCCGTCGCGCACAAGTTCCCGGCCGAACGCGCGACGACAATCGTCGAAGCGATCGAGATCCAGGTCGGCCGCACCGGCGCGCTGACGCCGGTCGCCAAACTGCGGCCGGTGACCGTCGGCGGCGTCGTCGTCTCCAACGCCAGCCTGCACAACGAGGACGAGATCGCGCGGCTCGACGCGCGGGTCGGCGACACGGTCGTGGTGCAGCGCGCCGGCGACGTCATCCCGCAGATCCTCGAAGTCGTCGCCGACAAGCGGCCGGATGGCGCTGAGGCCTACGTCTTCCCGCAGGACGAGAAAGGAAATTTCGTCTGCCCGGTGTGCGGCTCGGCGGCGCTGCGCGAGATCGACGAGAAGACCGGCAAGACAGACGTCGTGCGCCGTTGCGCCGGCCGGCTCGTCTGTCCGGCGCAAGCGGTCGAGGGCCTCAAGCATTTCTGCTCGCGCAACGCTTTCGACATCGAGGGGCTCGGCGACAAGCAGATCGAGCTGTTCTTCAACGAGGGGCTGATCAAGATCGCCGCCGACATCTTCACCCTCGCGGCGCGCGACGGCCAGGGCCGATCGCCGCTCAGCGAATGGGAGGGGTTCGGCAAGGTCTCGGCGCGCAATCTGTTCGCGGCGATCGAGGCGCGGCGGCGCATTCCCTTCAACCGCTTCCTCTACGCGCTCGGCGTGCGCCATGTCGGCGAGACCAACGCGCGCCGGCTGGCGCGCCATTTCGCCGATTTCGACGCCCTGCGGCGCGCCGCGAGGGGCCCCGACGCCGCGGCTGCGCTCGGCGACATCGACGGGATCGGCCCGACCGTGATCGAATCGCTCGTCGACTTCTTCGCCGAGCCGCACAACGAGACGGCGATCGACGCGCTCGTCGCCGAAGTGACGATCGAGCCGATGCCGGCGCTCGAGACCGGCCATCCGCTCGCCGGCAAGACGATCGTCTTCACCGGCTCGCTCGAACGCATGACGCGCGACGAGGCCAAGGCGATGGCCGAGCGTCTGGGGGCGAAGGTGTCCGGCTCGATTTCCGCCAAAACCGACCTCGTCGTCGCCGGCCCCGGCGCCGGATCGAAACTGACCAAGGCGCACGAACTCGGCGTCGAGACGATCGACGAGGAGGAATGGATGAGGAGAGCGGGACGGGAATGAGGCTGGACTGCGGCGGGCGTTTCGCCCGCCGCGATCGAATTCGGCCGCGCCGCGTTACGGCTTGGCTTCGGCGTGCTGCTGCTCGGCCGCATTCGGCGGCTGGGTCAACGAGTCGAAGCGCGCTTTCTGTTCATCGCTCAGCGAAGCATAAAAATCCTGGAGCGGCGGCTTCACCGTGTCGACGGCGTTCGCCATCGCTTGCAGCCGCGCTTTGACCGCGTCGAGCCGGCCAGTCGGGGTCAGCGGCGCCTCCTTCGGGCAGGACGCGACGACTGCATCGTCGGCCTTGCTGGCGGCGTCGCGCAAAGCGGCGAGCGACTGCTGCTGCTTTTCGTCGGGCTTGACCGCGCTGCTGATCCGGTCGACGGCAATGGCCGGCACGGCGTTGTCCGGCCCGCACATCTGCGCCAAGTTCGGCGCCGCACCGTTCTTGTTGTTGTCGCCGAGGGCGTTGAATGCGGCCTTCTGCTCGTCGTTCAGCGACGCGTAGAAATCGTTGAGCGGGCCGCCGACCGTATTGGCCGCCTGGATCATCGCCTGCAGCCGAGTCTGCACCGCGTCGAGGCGAGCGACCGCCGTCATCGGCGTCTGCGCGGCGCAGGACGCGGAGAGCGCCTTGCCGGCGTCGGCTTCGGAGGCCTTCAGCGCGTCGAGCTTGGCGGTTTGGTCGCCGGTCGGATTGACCGCCTTGGCGATCGCGTCGATCGCCGCGCCACCGGCGAGCGATTGGGCGGAGCCGCACAACTGGCTGGCCGAGACCGGCGCGCCGCCGGACCCCTGCGACTGAGCGTTGGCCTGCGGCGCTGACCCGGAAACGACCGGCCCTGGCGCATAACCAGCGTAGCCGTAGCCGCCCTCGAGTCCTAGCAGCGCGTAGGGCAACAATATGCCGGCGAAAAGGTCGTCGTAACCGTAGGACCAGAAGAGGTCGTCGTAAGGTCCGCCGTAAGGCCAGAACGCATAGTCGAACACATCGTTATAGGCGTAGGGCCAGAACACCGGGCCGCCCCAGCCGACATAGCCGCGACGGTAGCCCTGCCAGCCGGACCAACCGTGATGGAAGGCCTGCGTCGCGCCGAAGCGGCCCGCGTTGGCCGCGTTGGCGTACCGCCAAGCGCCGCCGCCGCCGAGTGCGTAGCGGCCGGCGCCGAAATGGGCGAACCCGCCCGAACGGAACAACGGCGCCCCGGCGAAACCGCTGCGGCCGAAGGGACGCGCCCCGCCGAAACCGTGCGAAGCGAAGCGCATTCCGCCGCCGCCAAGGCCGCCGCCGCCAAAGCCGCGGCCGCCAAAGCCGTGGCCGCCAAAGCCGTGGCCGCCAAAGCCGTGGCCGCCAAAATGCGCCCCGCCGCCCCCGCCGCCATGCCGAAATTGGGCGGACCCTGGACTGGCGAACAGCGCGACGCCGGCGGCGACGACCGCGGCGACGGCGACTTGGGCAAGCTTCTTCGACATTTCAACCTCCCTGATGGCGACTCACGACGGCTGACCGAGGGGCGCGGGCGACAAGCTTGAGATGACCGATCGATCACGTCGTTCTGCGATCGACGGAAGCGCGGTTGTTCGACGGATTGTCCGCCTGTTCGCGACCCGCTGCGCTCGTGAGAGCGCGCGCGAGGCCTCATATGGCGCCCGCAATTGGCCGAACGCATGTCGGCCGCTGCTTTTTGACTTCAATTTTTCTTCATCGACGCCCGTGGAACCTTTGCGGTTTCGGCCACGCCGCCGGCCGCCCCGCTAGCGATAGAGGTCCGCGCGCGTCGACGGCAGGCCGCTGGCGCCGCGTCCGCGCTTGCAGACGAGCGTCTGGTAGACGCCGCAGGCGCCGCGCTCGAAGACCAGGGAGCAGGCGGCGAGATAGACGAGCCAGACGCGCGTCGTCGTCTCGCCGACTTCGGCGCAGGCCTCGTCGTAACGCGCCAGCAGGCGGTCGTGCCACATCCGGCAGGTGCGCTGGTAGTGCTCGCGCCAACCCTCGACGTCGCGCACCTCGAAGCCGTGCGCCTCGAGGCCGGCGATGGTGCGCCAAAGATAGTCGAGTTCGCCGCCGGGGAAAATGTAGCGGGTCAGCGCGGCGAACTCCGGCCGCTTCTTCGCCCGCCTGACCGTCTCTCCCTTGCCCGGCCGGGTGATCGCGTGATGCAGATAGAGCCCGCCCGGCTTCAACAGGCGGCGCACGGTCGAAAAATACGTGTCGAAATGCGCGGCGCCGATCGCCTCGAACATGCCGACCGAGCTGATCTTGTCGAAACGCGCTTCGCCCTCGAGTCGAGCGTAGTCGATCAGCTCGAAGGTCACCTGGTCGGAAAGCCCGAGCCGCGCCGCCTTGTCGCGGGCGAACTCGATCTGGCGCTCCGACAGCGTCACGCCGACGACGTTGACGCCGTAATGGCGCGCCGCGTGGCAGGCGAGCGAGCCCCAACCGCTGCCGATGTCGAGCATCGTCTCGCCGGCTCTGAGCCGCAGCTTGCGGCAGACCATGTCCAGTTTGTTCGCCTGCGCCGCGTCGAGGCTGTCGCTCCAGTCGTGGAAATAGCCGCAGGTGTAAACCATGTCCGGGTCGAGCCAAAGCGCGTAGAACGCGTTGGAGACGTCGTAGTGATAGGCGATGTTCTTCTTGTTCTCGGCCTGGCTGCCGTCGCTTTCGCGATCCTGGGCGATTCTCTCGAGCGGCCACGGCCCGCCGCGCGGCGTCGACAGAAACGACAGCGCGACCCGAAGCGCGGCGAGCGTGACGAGGCTCTTGCGCAATTCGCGGCTGCGCGCCTTCGGCCGCTTGGCGGCAAGGTCGAACAGCGTGCCGTTGACGATGTCGACCCGTCGCGCCGCCCACAGGTTGGCGAGCGTCGTCAGGCGCGGCGCGCGCACAAGTCCGGCGACGGCGCCTTCGTCGGCGATGGCGATCGTCAGCGCGTCGGTCGGCCAGTCGACCGGGACGCGCGCGCCGTTCCACAGCCGAAATCCGAATTCGAGGCCGAGGCGGCGATGCGCGTCGGCGAGCAGCGCCGTGAATCCCGCCAGCCTTTTTTCCGCCCTGTCCATATTGTCTCCGTCGCGGCGACGCGCGAGGATCGCCGCCGCGCGAACCACAATTAGGCGCGACGCGGCGCGAACGGCAAGCGCGCCGGCGCAAAGGGATCCAGTATGAATACGCATGTCGCCGGCGGCATGACGATCGGCCCCGCTTCGCTCGACGATCTCGACGCGATCGAAGCGCTCGAAGCCGCGGCTTTCACCGGCGACCGCCTGTCGCGCCGTTCGTTGCGCGCCTTCATCCGCGCGCCGCGCCGGCCGCTGCTCGTCGCCCGATTCGGCGACCGGGTCGCCGGCTACGCGCTGCTGTCGGCGCGCGAAGGCGGCCGCACCGCGCGCATCTATTCGCTCGCCGTCGACCCCGCCCAGACGCGCCGCGGCGTCGGCCGGGCGCTGCTGCAAGCCTGCGAGCGCTATGCGCGCGGGCACGGGCTCGAGGCGCTGCGGCTCGAGGTGCGCTACGACAACCCGGCGGCGATCGCCCTCTACGAGAAGATCGGGTTTCGCCCGTTCGGCCGTTATCCCAGCTATTACGAGGACGGCGCGACGGCGTTGCGTTTCGAGAAGCCGCTGGCGCCGGCCGCCAACGGCGCCGCGGCGTGAGGCGACAACTTTTCGCGTCGGCGGCGCGGCGCGACTTGCGCCAGGCCGCCCTCGGACGCATGCTGTCGAAGTCCGCCCGGCGCACGATTCGAATCGCAGCCGTCGCGACGGGCGTCGCCTCTTCGCTCGGCTAGGGAGCCGACTGCCCGTATGATCGCTTCAAATTGCGACCCAGCGTCGCGCCGCGCCGCCGCCGCCTCGGGGACGCCATGAACGGCTGGGTCATCCTCGTCGACCATTTGCGCGATTTTCCCAACGCCGATACGCCGCACAAGGTCATCACCACCAGCGACTATCTGGCGCGGCCGAAGCTGTTCTCGACCGGCGGGCGCGCCAAGATCATCAATCTGTCGCGCTCCTACAACTACCAGTCGAACGGCTATTACGCCTCGCTGCTGGCGGAGGCGCGCGGCCACCGCATCATCCCCAACGTCGAGACCATGCTCGAGCTGCGCGAACGCAAGCTCTACGAGCAGTCGCTGCCCGACCTGCAGGAGGCGCTCACCGCCGCCGCCCATCGCGCCCGCGCCGACGAGACGACGACCTTCGATCTGCTGTTCTGCTTCGGGTTGTGTCAGGACCCGCGCTTCGAATCGTTCGGCCGGCTGCTGTTCGACTGGTACCGCTGCCCGGCGCTCGAGGTGACGATCACGCCGGGCAAACGCTGGAAGATTGAGCGCTTGCGGGCGCGGCCGCTCGCCAAGCTCGGCCCGCAAGAGGCGGAGTTTTTTCGTGACGCGCTGCATCGTCACACCGAGCGCGACTGGCGCAGCCCACGCGCGCGCGCCGTCGCCAAATATTCGCTCGCCGTGCTCTACGACCCCGAAGAGACGCTGCCGCCGTCTTCGGTCGATTCGATCCGCCATTTTCAGAAGCTGGCCGAGAAACAGTCGGTCGACGTGCAGCTGCTGACCAAGCGACAGCTCGCCGAGCTCGCCGAATTCGACGCCCTGTTCATCCGCGCCACGACCTCGATCGACGATTACACCTATCGCTTCGCGCGCCGCGCGCTGCAGGAAGGCATGCCGGTCATCGACGATCCGGTGTCGATGATCCGCTGCACCAACAAAGTCTATCTGCAGGAAAAGTTGGAGGCGCTCGGCGTGCCGACGCCGCCGACGGTCATGCTGGCCGAGGACGACGACCTCGTCCGGGCGGAGAAGCTGCTCGGCTGGCCAATGGTGGTGAAGATCCCCGACGGTTCGTTCTCGCGCGGCGTGCACAAGGTCGACGATTTCGCCGCCCTCAAGGCGCTGACCGACAAGCTGTTCGAGGACACCGATCTGCTGCTGGCGCAGGCGTTCATGCCGACCGACTTCGATTGGCGGGTCGGGGTGCTCGGCGGCGAGCCGTTGTTCGTTTGCCAGTACCGCATGGCGCGCGGCCATTGGCAGATCATCAAGCACGGGCCGAACGGCGCGCGCGAAGGCGGTTTTCGCACGATGGAGATCGCCGACGCGCCGCCGGAGGTGATCGAGGTCGCGCTACGCGCGGCGCGGGGGATCGGCGCCGGGCTCTACGGCGTCGACGTCAAGGAGACGCCGAACGGGCTGGCGGTGATCGAAGTCAACGACAACCCCAACCTCGACCACGGCGTCGAGGACCAGGTCGGCAAGGAAGAGGTCTGGAACCGCGTCCTGCAGTGGTTCATCAAGCGCCTCGAGGCGTGACGCCCATCCTCCCTCGCATTGCGGGGGAGGGGGACCGCGCGCAGCGCGGTGGAAGGGGTCTGCGGCGCAACGCTGAGCGAGCAGGCATTTCGGCGCCGCGGGCAAATCGCGGCGTCGGCGCGCTTCGGCGCTCTTGTCGAGCGCCCCCTCCACCGCGCTGCGCGCGGTTCCCCTCCCCCGCTTCGCGGGTGAGGATAAAGAGCGCCACGCTGCGGCGCCGGCGACGATTACGGACTTTCTTCGCCCAAAATATCCCCCAGCGCCGACAGCAGCCGCGCGATCTCCGCTTCGGTTCCAACGCTGATGCGCAAGTAAGGCGCGATGCGCGGCGGTTGAGCGAAATGGCGCGCCAGCACCGCGCGCTCGCGCAACGCGGCCGCCAGTTCCGCGCCGCCGCGCTCGTCATGGCGGGCGAAGACGAAATTCGCCGACGACGGCAGGACCGAAAAGCCGAGGCCGGCGAGGCCCTCGCTGAGCGTCTGGCGATTGCGCCTCACCAGCGCGCGGCTCGCCTGGAAATAGGCCTCGTCCGCGATCGCCGCGACTGCGCCCGCCTGCGCCAGACGGTCGACCGGATAGGAATTGAAGCTGTCCTTCACCCGCCGCACGCCCTCGATCAATCCGGCGTCGCCGAGGGCGTAGCCGACCCGCAAGCCGGCGAGCGCGCGCGACTTCGACATCGTCTGCACGACCAGCAGGTTCGGATGCGTCTTGATCAGCGGAACCGCCGTCTCGGCGCCGAAATCGACATAGGCCTCGTCGATCACCACCGGCGTGTCGGGGTGATCGGCGACGAGCCGAGCAATCTCGGCGCGCGGCAACGCGACGCCGGTCGGCGCGTTGGGGTTGGGCAGGATGATCGCCCCGCCAGCGCGGCGATAATCGGCGACGACGACGCGCATCGACTCGTCGAGCGGAACGGTCTCGTAGCGGACGCCGAACAGTCGGCAATAGGCGGGATAGAAGCTGTAAGTGACGTCGGGAAACAGCAGCGGCCTGTCGTGCTTCAGCAGCGCGGCGAAAACGAAGGCGAGCACCTCGTCCGAACCGTTGCCGACCAGGACCTGATCCGGCGTCAGCCCATGATAGGCGGCCAACGCCGCCCGCAGCGCGGTCGCGTCGTAGTCGGGGTAGAGCCGCAGGGCGTCGGTCGCCGCGGCGCGGATCGCCTCCAGCACGCGCGGCGAAGGGCCGATCGGGCTCTCGTTGGTGTTGAGCTTGACGAGATCGGCGACGCGCGGCTGCTCGCCTGGCGCGTAAGGGGTGAGCTCGCTGACCTGCGGGTTCCAGAAGCGGTTCATCACGGGTCCTGTGGGGCGATTTCGGCCGCGCGGCGGCGGAAACAACTATCGCACGGCGCCGAAAGGCGAAAAAGCAGCCGCGACGCCGCGGCTGTGTCGCTGGGCCGCCGCCTTCGCCCGGCGCTGGCGCTGGCGATGACAGTTCCTCGCGGTCGCGTCCTATCTTGGCCGGTCGCCCGCCGAGTCGACTTTCGCTTCGCTGTCGGGCCTGCTACCCAGCCGGCCGATGACGCGTGACAAAGTCCAATCCGCCGCCGCGCCCGCCGCGACTCTCGTTGGCCTCGGCGCCATTCTGCTGTGGTCGGTGCTGGCGCTGCTCACTGCTTCGGCCGGCGCGATTCCGCCGTTCGAATTGGCGGCGCTGACCTTCTCCGTCGGCGGCGGCTTCGGCCTCGCCTATGCGATCTGGCGCGGACGGCTCGCCGCGCTGATCCAGCCGTGGCCGGTGTGGGCGGTCGGGGTCGGCGGCCTGTTCGGCTATCACGCGCTCTATTTCGCCGCCTTGAGCCGCGCCCCGCCGGCCGAGGCGAGTCTGATCAACTATCTCTGGCCGCTCTTGATCGTGCTGTTCTCGGCGCTGCTGCCCGGCGAGCGGCTCAAGGCCCGCCACCTCGTCGGCGCGGCGCTCGGCTTCGCCGGCGCGGCGACGCTGTTCGTCGGCAAGGCGGGCGGACTTTCGTTCGCGGCGATCGATCCGCGCGTGCTCTCCGGTTACGCCCTGGCGCTCGCCTGCGCCTTCGTCTGGTCGAGCTATTCGGTGCTGTCGCGCCGGCTCAAGGCCGCGCCGACGGAAGCGGTCGCCGGCTTCTGCCTCGCCACCGCCGCGCTCGCCGCGCTTTGCCACTACGCCTTCGAGGCGACGATCGCGCCGGCGGGCGCGGCGCAATGGGCGGCGATCGTCGGCCTCGGACTCGGCCCGGTCGGCCTCGCCTTCTACGTCTGGGACTACGGCGTCAAGCACGGCGACATTCGCCTGCTCGGCGTCGCCGCCTACGCCGCGCCGGTGCTGTCGACGCTGGTTCTGGTCGCCGCCGGCTTCGCCCCGGCCACCGTCTCGCTCGCCCTCGCCTGCGCGCTGATCGTCAGCGGCGCGCTCATTGCGACGCGGCGGGGATAGCGATGAGGTTAAGCGCTCGACGCGCCGAGCGCGGGCCGCTCAGGGCGCCACGTGGGCCTTTCGACCGGCCCAACAGCGACGATCGGGTTGCGCCCATCGCGGCCGTCCGGCCGATTGTTGCTGCATCTCAGAATCGGACTCGCGAGTCGACGGCCCTCTCGGACGCTGGGAGCAGGACGCCGGACCTTCGGGTCTGACACGCCGCTGGCGGACCTCCCTCAAGCGTCCAGATTCAAATTCCCGCCAACCTTCGCGTTCAATGCAGCCGCGTGGAATTGAAAAGTGTCCCGACCTGCGTCCTTGGCGCGGTACATCGCCGCGTCGGCCTTGGCCAGCAGCGATTCGATGTCCGTCCCGTCGTCTGGATAATTGGCGACGCCAAGACTGCACGTGACGCGGAATGTGTGGCCATCGAGATGAACGGGCGCGGAGATCGCCGCGTGGATTCTCTCCAGGGTCGCGGCGAGCGTGTCGGCGCTCTTGGGGTGGTCGGCCAGCAGGATGACGAATTCATCGCCGCCGTGCCGCGCCACCGTATCGGTCGACTTGACGCAAGCGGTCATCCGCTTCGCCACCACTTTCAAGAGTTCGTCGCCGGCGCTGTGGCCGAGAGTGTCGTTGATGGACTTGAACTTGTCGAGATCGACGAACACCGCCGTCGCCCAGGCGCCGTCTTGCTGGGCGCGCGCCGCCGCCTGGGTGAACCGATCCTTGATCACGGCGCGATTGGGAAGGCCAGTCAGCGCGTCATGGGTAGCCATGAATTGAATGTGGTCTTCGGCGCGTTTGTGTTTGATCGCGATGCCGGCGATATGGGTGACGACGTCGATGAGACGCGTTTCGATCTCTGCGGGCGCGCGCACCGACATCGAGTACATCGCCAACACGCCCAGCGCTTCGCCATGGCTCGACAGGATCGGGGTCGACCAGCACGACCGATAGCCGTGCGGGGCGACCAGGTCGCGAAAGTCGGCCCAAAGCGGATCTTGTGCGATATCGGCGACGATGACCGGCTCTCGCCGATAGGCGGCTGTCCCGCATGATCCCGCGTTGGGGCCGATCGGGATTGCGTCGATCGCTTTCACGTAGCTCTCGGCCAGATTCGGCGCGGCTCCGCAGCGCAAATGGATTCGGTCTTCGTCGAGCAGCAGGATCGAGCCAAATACGCCGCCCAAATGAGATTCGACCAGACGCACCAAGCGATCGAGGACGGCCGGCAACGGCGCCCCTTTCGCGATCATTTCGAGAATCTGCGCCTGCCCTTCGCGCAGTTCGTTCGCCAACACGTGCTCGGTGATGTCGCGGGCGATGCCCATCAGACCGAAGACTTCGCCGTTGTCGTCGCGCAGCGGCGCTTTCGTCGACGCTAGCCATTTGCGTTCGCCCGACGCGGCGGCGACGATCTCCTCGATATAGGCCGCCGAACGCCCGCTCGCCAGGACTTCCATCTCACGCGCGCGGAAGACGCGCGCGGTCTCCGGAGGGTGAATGTCGAAATCCGAACGGCCGACCAGATCGCTTGTCGCAGCGAAACCACTGCCAGCCGCCAGCGCCTTGTTGACGACGACAAAGCGACTTTCGGCATCCTTGATCCAGAGATAGTCGGGCGCTTGGTCGATCAAGAGTTGCAGCGTCTTTCGCTCGTTGGCGAAGGCGCGCTTGCGGTTCCGTTCGGCGACGTCCTCGCGATCGTCCACAACGGCGCCACGGGACTCGGTCAGCAGTTCTGCGAGCGCGTCCAAGCCGTCTGCTTCGGGCGCCTTCGCGGCCCTCGTGGTTGGTATCGCGCGCATTCGGAGTTTCTCCGCTTCGACGAGCGTGGCAGGCTGGTTTGTTCGAAAAGGTCAGAGAAGTTGACGAATATTAAGCTGCGCGCACTAATGACCGGTGAACTGGCGGCCAAGATTCGCCGAACCGACGTTTGTGGTTAAGGAAGGGAGTCCTGTTGACGTCAGTCCTGATTGGCGGACCGCTGAATGAAAGAGTCTCCATCCGCCGACCCCAGCCGTGCGCGCGCCGAGGCCCGAGCCTGGGCGCGTGTCTGAAGCGCGGTTTCCGCGGAGTGATTTGCCGACCGCCAGTCGTCCCGACAACGGACCCGCTACGGGTCTAGATAATCCCGGCCGTTTCGGCGCGGTTGGCTGAAGGTCCGACCTGGATCAACGGCGCCGTCTGCGGCGCGGGCGCCAAGCGTCCGAATTTGTCGACAGACGCCGCCAAACAACAAAGGCCGGCGACGTCGCCGACCTTGCTGAAATCGAACGCTTGCGAACGAAAGCGCTCACGCCTCGACGGCGGGCGTCTTCGGCTTGAGCACCTGGCGGCCCTTGTACATGCCGCTCTTCAGGTCGACGTGATGGGGACGGCGCAGCTCGCCGGAGTCCTTGTCCTCGACATAGGTCGGGGCCTTGAGGGCGTCGGCCGAGCGGCGCATGCCGCGGCGCGAGGGCGAGGTTTTTCGTCTCGGAACAGCCATCTTTAGAACTCCAGCCAGTCAAGCGGCGACCGGCGGCCTCGCCGAGCGCGAAAGGAAACGGGAAGCGCGGCTCATACACGCAAACGCGCGCGAACGCCAGCCCCGCAGCGAATGACTTCAACCGCTCTCCAGCCGTCATGGCCGGGCTTGACCCCATAGCCGCCGAGTTTGGCGGTTGGCGCTCGCGTTCGCTCTCGCGGCGTCATGACCGGGCTTGTCCCGGTCATCCCCGCGGCGCCGCTGCAGAACCCTTGAAGGTCGGACGCCGCCCCACGACGTGGATGGCCGGGACAAGTCCGGCCATGACGATAAGTAACATTAACACAATGTTATATAGTCTGGACTCCCGGCGCCCAGGTTCGCGCGTCTTTTGGCGCCTAACGCCCTGATGTCGCTGCCGCGCTCAACGGAATTGTCACCGCCGACTCAAGCCGTGCCCTTGGTCTCGAACACGGCGAAGTCCATCGCCTCGCGGGCGCTGCGGCCAGCCCAAACGACGAACTGGAACGCCTGGAAATAATTCTCGCAGGCGCTGAGCGCCGCTTCGACGATGGTGCGGCACTGGACGTCGCTCGGCTGCGCGCCGCCGGCCAGGCAATGGGCGTGGCGGAACATGACGATGTCGTCGCGGGTCCAGATGTCGAAATGGCCGATCCAC
>Ga0181520_10010487_pt1 | contig 12426 bp, 6 predicted proteins | sample PEATcosm2014_Bin_29_FD_132451 | JGI IMG/M metagenome (GOLD analysis project Ga0181520, IMG submission 132451) | Peatland microbial communities from MTU Mesocosm Facility, Houghton, MI, USA - PEATcosm2014_Bin02_30_metaG | ecosystem: Environmental > Terrestrial > Soil > Wetlands > Peat | place...
CGCCGCTGAAATAATATTTTCCTTTCGTGCAGTAAGCTCCCACGGCCGTCCTTATATAGCCGCCGTCGTTGTCGGTCAGTGTGGAAGTCTGCTGTCCCCAGGCGTCATAAGATGGCCCTCCGGGATTGCCGTCGGAAGTTGCGTTAAAAACTCCGTCAGAAGGCAGCGCATCCCTTAAATGCGTCATGTCATGCGGGGTGTAATTTGAGTCATATCCACCTTCGCCAAAAAGCACGCCTACAACACCGTTCTGGGCGTAAAAGCCCGGGCCGGTTGTGGTGCTGGAAGGCGAATACGCGTCTCCCGGGGTTCCGGACGCTCCGTTCTGGGAAGTTGACGGCAGAAAAGACTGCGCGCTGTCATCCCTGTAATGCCCCGAAGTATTATTGCATGTCTTAAAATATGTATTTCCGTTTGGCACCTGCCATATAAAAAATCGCCTTGCAAGCGTTGTTGACGCCCTGTTAATTATATACGCTATCCTTCCCCAGCTGCGCGCGTCGGTATAGGCAAGCCCTGGGTCGGACCAGCGGGTATTGGCCCCGCCGCCTTCGACCCTGTACCAGTCGGCGTCCCTGTCCGACGGGTCGGAAAATATCAGGTCATACTGGTGCCCGTTCTCCACACCGGTTATAAAGGTCGTAATAGCGTCTGTCTGCGTGTTTGTAGTTGTCTGGTTCATGCCGGAAGAATTTATATAAAGGTCGTTGTTTGTCGCCCAGTGTGTAAAATGATGGGCCAGAAGCACTTTTCCCTTCGCGTACTGGTTCCTGATCCTGAATAAAGCCTCGCTCCAGCCCTGTATGGTATTTGGCAGCGACGTGATTGCGACGCCGTCATCGGTCTCATTAAAACCGGAACCGCTCATATTAACTGTTCCCGAAGTTGTCGGCGAATTGCCCGCCTGCTGCCAGTAGCCCATAAGGTCGGGCTCTATATGAACAATGACCACCTTTGTAGTATTGGCGGCGCATACCTGCATGAGCAGCTTAAAATCAGAGAGATATGTATTCATCCACGAACCGCTCTGGTAATTAGAAAGAGTGTACGGGGTATAATAAAAAGTAAATACCTGTATCTGCCCCTTGCTTTCCCAGTGGGTCAGTTCCTGTTTGGCCCAGCCTCCGCCGGAAATCCAGCCTGTCCATCCCGGCGTCAGGTAGGCATAGCTGTAATCCCAGCATGCCGAAGGAGGGGTAAGGTCCTTGAAAAAATGGGGGCCGTCAACAGCGTAGCTGTCGGCCTTATCAATGCACCCGAAACCAAAATAAGAAGGCAGCCCCGTCGGGACGCTGCCGCCCATGGAGAATATAAATGTTCCATATAGCATTATCAAGGCTGCAAGCAGGTTCCTTTTAAAATTCATGCTATTCCTCCGCATTGAACCAGTTTAAACATTTAAATAAACAAACAAAAAAAACTTCAAGCCTTTCAGAATATTGGACAACTTTCACGTAAAAAAGTTTCGCATTTCACCCTTATATTAAAGGGTTTATGCTTAACCAGTTAATCGTGCCGTATCCTGAACCGCGGTTCCTTACTTGTGCGGCAACAACTGTCCATATCGTATATTATACATGATTTTTACAATTTTGCTTCAAAAAATATGATTTTTAATTAATAAGAAGTATTTTCCCGGGCTTTGTGTTGTCCGTTGTTCCGTCATTGTATTCACTCTTTATGACAAAGTAATAAATAGCGTTGGAGAGCCCGCTGAAATCACCCTTATCCATATCCACATGCAGGATTCCCTGCGGCACGCTTCCAAAATCTATTTCCTTTATGAGCCTGTAGCCGGACGTGAACATCATAAATTTAACGTCCGAAGCGTCTTTGTTTATATTGACATCCATCTTTATATCATCTATTCCCGGCTTTGCCGGGTTGGGATATGGTATAGGTATTACCCCTGCTGTTGCCGTCGGGGTTATTGCCGCTCCGGGCGTGGATGTGGCCGTTGCCTGCGGTGTGTTTGTACCTGTCGCCTGCGGCGTCCAGGTCATTGTGGCCGTATTTACGGGCGTTACAGGCGTGTTGCTCGGGCTCACCTGTGTTGTCTGCGTAAAGGTCAATGTCGGCGTATATGTCAATGTAGGCGTGGCCGTATATGTCGCCGTATAAGTCGGCGAATTTATCACTATTGTATATGTCTGCGTTATGGTCGCCGTCGGCGGCGGGCTCATGGTCTCCGTCACAGTTGCCGTCACCGTCCAGGTCGGCGTAGGCGTCGGCGGGCATAATACAGGGCAGTAATTTACAAGTATCGAAAAATCATCGGCCACCGACGACGCGTCCGTGAACCTTGCGGGAAAATCAGTGAATGCCATCGTACGGTAAAACAAATCCCCCGCATTACCAGCGTCAGCCGCAACTGTTATCGACGGGTCGTCGCATTCAAATGTCAGCCAGTATACCGTGTTCGCGTACAGATATGTCTGCGGGATTGCCACTGTGTTCCAGCCTCCGGCTACAACTGCAAATGGCTCTGACTCGCATATCAGCGCGTACGGCTGCCCTTCCGGGGCCGCTGTCGTTGTAATTGAACTTGTTGAATATATCGACATCCTAGCGTTTCCGCTTCCCGATATCACATATACTTCCATTGAGGTCGCTATCCCGTCCTCTCCTATCCCGTACCAGTTCGACGACGCTATCCCGTTTATATCCGCTATAGCGTTGCCAAGCTCCACTTGCTCCCCGAACTGCGTTGCACACATACACGCAGGTATTGCCGTCGGCGTCGGCGTCGGCGTCAATGTAGCGCATGATACAGGGCAATAATCCGCTTTTACAGGATACAAAAGTTCAAACTGGTTTGCGCCGTTCATATTCCCTGGAAACGCCCCTATTGTCTGCGCTATCCAGTTCTCGTCCCCTGTCACTCCTTCATCTGCTGTCAGGCTCACTCCTATGGCCACCTGCCACGCTATCCAGTAATTACCAGCTGGCGCCATTGTTTCCGGGATGTTTACCACGTTCCATCCAACGCTTGACCCCTGTACCGGCGCTGTGGCCAGCAGATTTCCTGGCACCCCGCCGTTATCGCTGTACAATGCCATCTCTATATTTCCGCCTGTTGTCGCCCCAACATACATCTCAAGCGCGTTTATTACCCCGTCCTGCGTCATTGTTATCATGTTCGAGTCGATTATCCCGCTGTCGTCAAATGGCCCGTACATGCCGGGCGTCGCGTTTCCCACATATGTCGCGCACGCGCATGCTGTCTGCGTCCACGTCGCCGTCGGGCTCCCGGCGTACAGCGTCGAAGTCTGCGTCACCGTGTTTGTCGGTGTTTTGGTCAAAGTATAGGTCGGCGTTATTGTGAAAGTAACCGAAGGCGACGCGCTTGGTGTGCCGGTATATGTCTGCGTAAAGGTCGGTGTGTCTGTCCTGGTCACTGTGAAAGTCGGGGTTGCCGAGTAAGTGGACGTGGGCGTGCTTGAATATGTCGCGGTCGCCGTAAAAGTCGGAGTATTGCCGCCAGATGTAAGAAGGTTTATATTATCCAGATAAATTGTACCCGTGCTTAAATTTGCCGCGTCCGAGTTCAGGATAAAAAAGTATGATGAAATCGGGTCCGCTGGTGAAATCGGCGCAGGATTCGCATCCGTGGTATGCGTGGCCGTATCCAGCGCCCAGTTTATAGTGAAAGTTATGTGGTTCCATCCGGTTACCAGGTTCTGGTTTGTCGTTACCTGCCTGTAATATTTGTTCGGCGCGCTGTCAACATACATGGCAAGCTGGTGATATGATGAAGCGGCAAGCCACGGGGTATTTGCCGGGTCAACATAAACATCAAGTGTTACAGAGGCCGCGTTGGACCAGTTTGTGGGGACAAACCCCGTGCATTTCGCGATCCCGTCGTTCCAGCCTGTGGTTGTTGTTATCGCGACCTGAAGGCTGCCGCTGCCCTGGGTAATATATGCGGCGTTCGTGTTTATTGCCCTTGCGGCGTTTGCCCCGCTCCAGGTGCCGTTATAGAGCATGGTGTCACATGTATTTAATATTATCACAGCCGGCGTGCTGGTCAAAGTCGGTGTCATGGTAATAGTGTATGTCTGCGTGGATGTCATGGTAAAAGTCGGAGAACCCGCATAATTTGTGGCGGTCTGCGTGGGCGTCGGGGTTCCCGCCTGGCCGGCAAAATAGGCCAGCACCATAAAATATTTCGCCTGATAATAAATTCCCGGCTCTGTCACTTCCCATGAATCCTCGTTCTCCGTCCCGTCCCAGCCCGTTCCCCAGTCCTTGAATGATTTCTGCGGCGGCTGGCCGGCCGGCGGTATTATTGTGGAGACGTCAAAATACTGGTTAGGCCCGCCCGCCAGAAAACCAGGCGCCTGGCCGTAGGTGGATGTCGGCCCGTAGTAAAGGGGCGAGCCCGCGTAGAACCAGCCGTGATAAATTGAATCGCATGATTTTCCGGCGGACAGATTCGCGCCTGTCGCGCCCATGTTGGTCAGGTAGTCGTATGATAGCGGGTTCCTGCCGTGAAAGTAATGGAGGTATTCCTCGGCGGTTTCCTTATAAAGAGCCGCGTTTGCCGGGTTGATATTAAGATACAGCCCGAATAACGGAAGGGCCGCCCACTGCCCCTTTATCTGGTTGGACCCCCAGCAGTAATGGCCGTCGAACATATACGCGCGGTACGCGTCGGTATTTGCGGTATAATTGGCCGTTACAGTATTCTCTATGCCTGCTTTCAGGGAATTTTTTATTGCCGTGACAACCGCCGCCGTCGTGGCGTATCCGGTCACCGAAGCGTAAACAACCAGGGCCTCATTTGTCGTCCATGACGCCGAAGGGTCAAAATATCCGCTTGTTATCGGCTGCTGGTTTCCATTCCCCGCGTCCGCTGTGGCCGCCGAATTATAGTTTGCCTCGAAATAAGTCCTTGCGGACGCAAGTCCGGTTGATTTATAAACCTCCGCCGCCGCAAATAACCTGCGCCTGGCGTCGTCATCCGTTGTGGAACCTCCTGCCGCCGCCGCAAAGCCGGTTCCTCCTCCGGACCCGCCCCCGTCCGCGCCGGACGCTGGTGTCATTGCAGTGTTGGCCTGCAGATAGGTCCAGGCGTTCTGCGCCGCAGTAAGCAGCGTTGCCGAATATCCGGGATACTGCGTATTGTACGCGGCAAAGAGCCTCGCGCCGTGCGCCGCAAGCCCCGCCAGTGTTGATGTGGCCCATGTGGTAGCCGCAGTATAATATCTCGCCTGCGTATCGTTCTGCGGGTAGGCGGTAACGTAATTTAAAACCCCTGTCCTGTTGCAGACCGAGCCGTCGGCGTTCTGCATACGGAGCATCCAGTCAAGTTCCCATTTTATTTCATCAAGAATATCCGGTACGCCGTTTCCCGATTCAGGAATATTCCAGTTGTCGCCGAAGGCGGAAGGATTCAGTTCATAGGCCATCATAAGGGCGAAGACAGCGTCAAGGGCGAAAGGCACATACTTGTTAAAATCCCCGGCATCATGCCAGCCGCCGTGGACATCCTTTGGGGCCCCCTGGTCGGCGCCGTTCCACAAATGGGCCGCGAGATCCTGGCCGGCGCCCTCATGGCACGCGGCGTGGTTCCAGTTTCCGCCATGCGCGGCGTCTATGTCGCAGCCGCAACGCTGGTAAAAAAAGAAGCGCCCCGCCGTCATAAGGACATTATTGTAAATATTGTCATTTATCTGGAAATTATAGGACTGCACATTATTCGTCGGGTCGTAAAGATAATAGTTGCCCGGTGTACTAAAAGCTGTAAAGTCAGCCCAGCATACCTGGTCCCCGGACTGGGTGTGTGTGGCCCCGCCGTTGAACTGTGTGAGTGTGCCTGAATAGGCGACGCTGTTATCGGAAACATTTTTCAGCTGAAAAGCAGCGCCGTTGGCGGGAAGGGTAAATGTTACAGAATTGTTATAACCGTTTATTGGCTTGGAAATCATGGCGACACGCCGCGTGGCAGAGGCCCTCCAGCCGAACTGGTCGACGATAAGCTGGTCGGATTCAGGCGCTGCAAAAATATAAGATGAAATCAGGGATATAAATACAGGTAAAATGCACTTAAACAAGCGTTTCATCAAGCCTCCTTGATCCTAACCTCACCTGTATATATGATATAAGATAAGGGGTTAATTGTCAAATTATTTAAAATCGAAGTGCGCATAAAACATAATAGCCTGGCGGAATTATGTTAAACATGGCAGGGGGAGGCCTTGTCTTAACCGCAGCAAGCGGCGGCTCTACAAATTTATAAAATTTATGGAACTTTTTTAACGCATTTCCTGTCATAGTTATACGATTGATAATAAACGGGGCAATTTTTCTGGCCGGTATGAGGGGATGATCAAATGAGGGTTGCGGCGCCTTAAAAAGCGCTTCAATATCCCTCGCAGCCCCCGGGCAACCGGGGGCAAAAAAAAAGGAGAGCTTAACGCTCTCCTTTTTTTTATTTATATATTATTTAAACCAGATGTCATCCACAAGGAATGTCCCGTTGCCCTGGTTTCCGCCCACCTGGAAGCCGACAACCGCAAGGCCCGATGGATCCAGCTCGTTGTCGCCTGTCTGGCTGCCGGAATAAATATTTTTGTGCATATCCTCAAAATCAACCGTATATTCCACCCATTTTCCCGAGCCGGTCAGATCCGGCCCGTTCCAGAACTCGCCGTCTGCGCCGTTCGCGTTTGCCTCATTGCAGAAGCAGTAAAAAGTTGTGCCTTCGGGAACGTTTGCCCAGAACACAACGCTCTTCCTTCCGGTCGCGTCAATATAGCCCGCGCCATATGAAGTGGAGCAGGCAAAACCCGCGCCCCAATCCGAGCTGGTGCCTGAATTATAAACCGCCTTTGCGCAGTATTGCCCTGTATGCGCCTTGTCCTTTGAAGGGTCTCCTATCATGTATTTCGCGGATGCTCCCGCCGCTGTATTGGCATAAGAGTATGAGCCCACAAGGGTGCCGTTCTCAAAATCCTCAAATTTTATGGGCGCGGCCTCTTTTACGGGCCCGGCTGCCTTTACCGGCTTGGGCCTGTTCGGGCTGCGCAGCGTAACTACTCCCGCGCATCCGGCGGCTATAACAGCCGTTATTATGGCTATAAACATCAATAAACTTTTTTTCATTAAGTTCCTCCGGGATTCTGCTTATTTAAAAAAACAATCTATTTTATTTGAACCAGATATCATCCATTAAAAATTCGCCCTTGCCCTGCGAGCCCGCTATCTGCGCGCCTACAGTTCCGATGGCGCCCAGGTCCATTGTGTTGTTGCCGGACTGGTTGCCGGAATAAATATTTTTAGTAAAATCCTCAAGCGCCACTTCGTATAATTCCCATTTTCCCGAGCCTGTGGCCGAAGGGCCGTTCCAGAACTCGCCGTCTCCGCCGTTGGCGTTGGCCTCGTTGACAAAAACATAAAAGCTTGTATTTTCAGGGGCCTTTATCCACATAGATATATATTCCCTGTCTGTCGCGTCTATAAATCCTCCGCCGTATGTGGACTGGCAGCCGAAGCCACAGCCCCAGTCCGCGTTGGTGCCGGAATCATATACGGCCTTCGCGCAGTATTTCCCGCCGTGCGGAGTATCCGTCACATCGCTGATGGCGAGCTTTGCCGAGGCGCCTCCCGCTGTATTGGCGTATGAATATCCGCCGACAACCGTGCCGGCCTCGAAATCATCAAAAAGAACCGGCGGCTTTTTTGCCACATAGCCTTTTGTTGTTATTTTACCGCCCGTAAGCACGGGCTGTTTTAAAGTAAAAACTCCGGCGCACGAAGCGCATATAAGTCCGAATAAAACCGCGGTTAACGCGTATGTGTGGTTTTTCACTTCATTCTCCTTGATAATTATTTCCCGGGCTCCGCGCTAAAAGGCGCGGAGCCCGGGGTGTATCGTATTTATCTTTCTTTAAATTTGTTTAGTAATAAAAAGTAATGTCGTCAATTTCAAGATCCACAGCGCCTGTACCATATGTGTATCCTGCGGACTGGTCTCCCGACTGCCACTGTATCTGCGATACATTTTGCAGAACAGTCGTTTTGGAAACGGTTACGCCCCAGCCTGATGCCTGCGCAAGTTGGGCAAACGGAACAGTAATTAGTGTCCATGTGCCTGTCGCCGTGAATTGGAACGCGTAATCATTGAAACCGTCAAGCGTCCCGGTTATGGGGTCGTCGCAGTTTCCCGTGCTTGGCGTATACGGCAGTTTTGTCTCAAAAGCCGATCCTGCCCCGCCGTTTGAGGTGCTTTTTGCCCAGAATTTATAACCTGTATAACCGCTTACGTCAACCTTCTGGCAGGTAGGAAGCCCGAACGTATTTGTGGCTCCTGCCGTGCAGGTAAGCTGAACGCCCATCCCGATAAATCCGTACTGGAAGCCGTACTGGGTTTCTCCGGGCGGCAGCGTGGATACATTGGTTGTTACATATCCCGTCATCTTTGCGGCATATGAACCTCCGAATTGGCCGTTGTAAGGAGAAGACGGATATCCGGGTGATGACATTGTAAAAGGCCCTGGCGCAGGCAGACCTTTTCTTGTCGCCCATGTCTGTGATTCGGGCCAGACATAAGATGTACCGCAATTGGAATAAACCGTATTATTTGGATTCGTGCAATTGACTAAACCTGCGCCGGTATAAGGATTTGACCAGTCGTCGTCGTCATAAGTAATCCAGTATCCGCCCACGTTCGGCGCAGGATGGTCGCCGTGGAAATCGCAGACATTTCCGGTGCCTGTGTTGCCGCCGTCCTCACAGCTGTCTATCCATCCGGGAGGATAGGTCGGGAAAACCGTTACCGTAAAAGTCGGCGTTATTGTTGGTGAATAAGCCGGCGTGTTTGTCTTTGTCACAGTCGCCGTGCCCACCGCCACAGTCGCCGTGGCCGTGCCGAAATCAGCAGCAGTAAGTGTTATATCTTTTTTCTTGCTGCAGCCGATAATTACAAGAACAATTACCATCAAAAGAGCCGCTAACACTGCCAGAACTTTTTTCATAATTACTTTACACCTCCAAAAAATTTTTATATATTACTCACCTTTTTTTACTTTTCTAAATAATTAGTTTGCCCTTACAAGATAAATTGAATCTATCCACAAATCAACCGTAAGCGGGCCCGTGATTTTAGTGGCCGAGGTTTTTGTCTGCATTTCAAGGTCGGTCACATGCGTTATCGCGCCAAGGCCGGCGTTATTAACAGCATTAGTGGTTTTGGCAATGCTGTCGGCAGGGTCTCCATCATACCATCCTATTGTGCCCGAGCCTGCAAAAGAAATGCCAAAATCTCCGGAATTTTTAGGTGTGTAATTTAATACAAACTGCGTCCATGTTGTCGGGGGATTTATAGTAGCGCCATACATGTCAAAACCCGCCGTATTGGGATTGTTGGAGCTGACTAATGAAAACCTGTAACCAGTGCCTCCCGTGGGTGTATGTGTGTTTCCCAGATGCGTGCTAATATGGTCGTCGGTACCGACTTTTGCCCAGAAAATAATCTGCCTGTATCCGGATAAATCAATGGGGCTCGCGCTGAAATTCATGCCCGTTTCCATTCCTATCAGGTTATACTGCGCCTTGAGGTTAAGGGTTCCCTGCAGCCTGGCAGCGTAAATATTGGTCGCCGGCCATGTGGGGCTGTAAGTGCCCGGGGGCGGGAACACCCAGTCGGTTACATATGACATTGTAAAATTGCCGCCCTTTGAAGGAATAACGACAGAATTCCCGAAATTCGGCGGTGAATTGTCGTCATAAGATGACCAGAGCCCTTTTAGCTGATTCTGATTCGTATCGCCGTCGCAGTTGTCAACAAGCACCAGCGCCTGCTGCTGTGGCGTGGGTGTCGGCGTCAACGCGCCCGGTGCCGGCGCCGCAGTGGCCAGCACAAGCGCGGCCGGCATTTCCGATTCCGGTATGGTCGGATTCTTTTTCGCGCATGCCGCCAGAATAACAGCGGCCGACAAAACCGCAAGAATTACCGCCGTAATTTTTTTCATGGTTAAATGCTCCTTTGCAATATACATATATCCCTGATTATTTCGCTTTTTTGATTATTGCTTTTCCCCAGCCCTTGGGTATCTTCCATCCGTCCTTGTCGCCCGACCATGTCAGCTGGACCTTGCGGGCGACTCCTTTGTCGCCGATATCATCTATGCCGATGTCAAAGCCTATTTCTCCGCCGTCCCTCGCGTCATATCCCGGGAAAAAATCCGCCGGTATAAAAGCGTCAATTATGTATCCGCCTTCCGCCGGTTTTGTTATAATTTTCGCCCCTTCGACGGGTTTCTGCAGGTTAAAGCACCATACAGAAGGTTTTACAGTATATTTTTTATTTGCCTTTGAATAATCTCCGGTGGAGAAACCCACCTGATAATCCGTCTCGGTATAGAGCTCCCTGCCCGGGTCCGAATTGTCGAAGCCCATGAATATTTCAACGGCATTGCCGTCATATATATTACCGTCGGCATTTTTGTTCTTTAAACCCTTCGGGCTCTTTACGACAGCCGTAAGGTTAACGCCTTTTGCCGAGAAAGCCACATAAACCTGCGCAGACTGGACATCCGCATGCATCCAGTACGGCCCGCCTATTGCCACCTGCGACATTTTATTAATAACAATCGGAGCAATACCCGCGCTTTTCCATTTTGACACCGAGCCGTCAACCGCCATCGGAGCCGCTAAAAGGGTAAGAGTTGTTGAAGCCTTTTCCGCCATCACCGCTGCTGACGCTAAAACCAGAAGAGCAAGGACAAAAACCATAAACTTTTTCATCATTTCCTCCTTAAATAGTATTATAGCCGTATTTTTTACAAAATCAAGCCGTTAAAAGCCCTTTAAAACTTGATGGAAACCCTGACGTCAAGCTCCTGCGCTCCGTAGCTGTTTGTTTTTATCTCATTATCCTCAACTATGGTATTTGTAAATGACATCCCGATGGTTGCCGGCTTTGCTATGTAATACTCCACCCCGACTCCCATGCTGTCAACCGACTGATTAACACCCGGAACCGTGGTCACGCCGTTCGTATCGCTCAACATCGAGTACACGGGCACCGTAACTCCGGCGATTGTCGCGGACGTCGCGGCGTATTCCGTGCCGTTGAAATCAATATGCTTGTAGCCGGCGTAAACCTTGAGTTTTTTCTTGATAAGCGTGGCCTCAAGCCCTGCGTCAATAATGGCGGAAGAATATGCCACATTGGAATTATTGTTCGTGTCCTCCATTGTGTATCCAAGCGTGGCCGCGAATATGCCGTATTCCGCTTTTGTCCCCACCCTGATTACGCTGAAGTTCCTGCAGGCTATGACCTGCGGGTTCCCCAGGGCGTCTATTCCGGAATAGGGCGTAATTTCAGAGGCCATGTCATAGGATGCCATGGGCTTTAAGACAAATCCAAAATCATAATTTCCCGAAAGCATTACGGATATTTTCTGCCTGTTGGGCGTCGCGTCGCCGTACGGGCTTATGTTGTTTTCATACTGAGGATAAAACAGAAGGTTCCCCGGTGTTGACGCGAGTCCCGACGCGCTTGACGCGGGATTTAAACCGTAGCTTACATTAATAGCAGGGTTGTATTTTGTGAAAGGATAAACATTCGTCCCTATAATGTACTGCGGCGGCGCGCCCGCTATATTCCACGTGTTGTTTTGTGTCAGGTAAAGGTCGTTATTAAGGAAGGTGCTGAACTGATCGCTTGCGCGCTCGTCAAATATCCTGGTCTGGGCGGCGTACGCGGTAAATGAGTTGCCCACATCAATGAAGCTTGCCGTAAGTTTTGTATTAAAGGCGTTGAGTTCCAGCCCGGCTTTTACGGCCGTGTCTGAAATATAGCCGTTGTAGCCGGCGTTGTTGGTATAAAGTGATTTTGCGAATTCGCCTGATATCTTGCCGTCCATGCCGTCTCCGAATTTCATCTTGAATTCCGCGTCAGCCGAATAAACCGGATTGTCAACCGTGGGCGCGTTGTAATTGGAGCCGGTATCCCTTGAATCCTCTATCTCGGTATAATTAATCCCGACATCAAGATTATCCGGCATGGAAAGGCTTGAGTCTATCCTGCCCGCAAGCAGGAACTGGTCATGCGCCATTAATTGCGGGACGAAAGCGTTATATGAAGGGTCATATACATTGTAATCGCTCTGGCCGTTCACGCCGAGCCTTGCGCCCATAAACGTCATATTGACATCGACCGCGTCGGCAATGGTGGCAATCGTCTGCACCTTGCCTCCGGACAGGGGCCATGTATTGTCGAGCAGATAAAGTTCGTTCTTGTTCATCTCCCTTTTATCGGAAAATATATTTGCTTCAAAGGGCCTGTCATCATCAACCGCCCATAATGTAAACGGGGTAAGTTTAGCCTGATAATCGCCGAAAACAAAACTTATTGGATACTGCACCTGTATGAAGAACCTGCGGAGGCCGTAAATATCATCAGAACCCCAGAACACG
>Ga0181520_10010488_pt1 | contig 12426 bp, 15 predicted proteins | sample PEATcosm2014_Bin_29_FD_132451 | JGI IMG/M metagenome (GOLD analysis project Ga0181520, IMG submission 132451) | Peatland microbial communities from MTU Mesocosm Facility, Houghton, MI, USA - PEATcosm2014_Bin02_30_metaG | ecosystem: Environmental > Terrestrial > Soil > Wetlands > Peat | place...
AAAACCGGTGCCGGGCGCCACCACGGCATTCTCACAGTTGTTGGTGAAACAATTCTGGAGCGATTCCACATGGCCGTCGCAGAAGGCGGCGTTGCTGCGGTTTTGATGGCGGAATCCCTGCGTGCCGCTGTTGCGCCCCCAGAAATCCGCGTCCCCGGGGTTCGGCCACGGCGCGCGCATGAATTTGTCCGCCCCGGCGGCATACTGGCCGTCGCCAAACACCACGGTTTGGGCCGGATGCCGCACGGCGGCGGTGGGGGCGGATTGAGGGATGTCCTCGTACTGGCCGTGGCCGAGGTAGCTGGTGTTGTAATTGTAGCCCATATACGGATCGGTCAGCCAGTTCGCGCCGCCGGCAAACGCGGGGCATTGCTGGATTTGCGCATTGCCCTGCCCCTGCCAGAGCAGGCCGGGCATCACGCTGCCGGGATTGCCGCCCATCGTCGTCAAATCCCACGCATACGAATAATCCACGCCATTGACGGTGGCCTCCCAATAGGCCACGGGGTAAAAATCCGCGTTGTCCCCCGTATAGACCCCGGCGGCGACGCCCATCTGCCGCAGGTTGCTCAAACATTCGATGCGTTTGGCCGTCGCTTTGGAATTGGCCAGCGCCGGCAGCAGCATCGCGGCCAGAATGGCGATGATCGCCATCACCACCAGCAGTTCGATCAAGGTGAAGGCGTTCCCGGGGGCGCGGCGCGGATTCGCCCGCGCCGCCGCCCGCTTGAACCGCCATGTCCGTTTCTCCGGCATGTTACGGCACGGTGATGGACAGCCGGTAAAACGCCATGCCCGCCGGCGGCGCATTGTCCAGCATCGTGACCGGCAGCGCCGTGGTCGGGGTGTTCGTGGCCACCGGTGTCCAGTGCGTCAGATCGGTCGAACGTTGCAGGATGTGGGTCGCGTTGGCCAGGGGCGTGAACTGGAAGGCGAAATGGTTCGTGTCGTTTTGAATGGTCAGCGGCGGCGGAATGATCTGCGACACCACCAGCACGGAGAAATTCGTCAGGCCGGTCACCCACACCTGCTGGTTCGTGGCGTTGTAAGCGAACGGCAGGGAGGTCCAGTTCGTACAATTCCATTGATATACGCGCAGATCGCCCCCGTTGCCCGCATAACCGGCCGCGACGCTCAACCCCGCGTCCGCCAGCAAGGTCACGGGGCCGGGGCCGGACACCGGCCGCACCTGGATTTCACACGCGCCGGCCGCCGTGCCGGTGACGGGCCCGTAGGCGGAAAATTCGCTCAAGGCCGCCGTGCTCACCCGGGTATTGCCGCTGACGGCGTCAATATTGAGGGTGAGGAGATTCTGGGCGGGATTGGCCGGGTTTTGGAAGTCCAGGTTGGTGATTCCTGCGGTAAGATTGTCCGGCGTGATGGTCAGGGCGTCGCCCACCACGACGGGATTCACGGCCGCAATGGCGTCAATGACCGTGTAAGCGCCGGCCGGCGGCCGCACCTGGACGTATTGAATCCACGACCAACCGGACCCCTGCAGGGAATAGCCGGTTCCGCCGGCGGCGCCGGCGTATTGATCCAGCACGCCGGCCACCGGTTCGCCGGTGAAGTCATTCGTGTAGACCACCGGATTCAGCGGCTTCGTGGGGTTCATTTGCTCGAACGTCCACGAATCATTGGTGTCGTCCCAGCGATACGCGTTTTGGGGAAAGAGCGCCGGGACGGGATTGTTAGTATACCAGTGAATACCATCCTGACTGACCGCCACGACGGTCGGATGGCCGTAAACACCGTCGTCCAACAGGGTCGTGGCGTTCAGGTCCGTCGCATCGCTGACGTTTCCCGACACCTCAAACATCGGGTTGCCGTAAACAATGAAATCAACGCCGTAGGGGTTGTTGGGGGAGTGATAAATTTTGCGGCCGAGTTGCACGGTGATCTGGCCGCCGCTGTCCACCACGGCGAGCACATTGCTGCCGTCCGGCGCCACATTGTAGGGCGGATCAACGATGGAAACCCGGTTCGTGGCGGCCCCGTCCAGAAACTGCACCGTGGGCCGGCCCAGCACCGCCGTCGGGTCGTCATACAAACTGCGGGGGTCCAGCCCGTTGGTGCTGATGACCTGCACCGCGAAGTCATTGGGGTTGGCGACGTAGGCCACATAGGTGCCGTCCGGCGACGGCGGCGCGTGCTTGTGGATGTTATAAGGCGCGTTGGTGGCGGATTCATATTCGCCCGCCGCCACGGAAAAGGCGATCCACGATCCGTTCGTGAGCGGCAGATAATCCAGGCTTGCCTGCGCAAATTCCCACTGGCCATGATAACCGGTGTAGAAATTCACCGGGTCGGTGGTGGTCCAAAACTCATTGGGGCCGCGATTGGGGGACGCCCAAAAACCGCCCGCGTCCCCCAGTTCGTTCCACGTCTCCCAGTTGGCGCCGTACGCCGCTCCCCAGTATAAATCGCCGGGGTTCAATGAATAGGCGGCGTCCAGATTCAGACTGGCATCCATCAAGATGCCGTTGACGAAGGCATCGGCGAGGTCCGTGACCGTCCCGTCGGTCAAGCCTTGGGGGCCGACGCCTTGGAAATTGTAGCCGATGGCTTCCACACTGGTGCCATAGAAGGGGTAAATGGCTTCCACCGCATACAGGCCGGGATTGGCCGCCACAATGGCGTTGAACATCTGGGTGGCGGTGGCCGGGCCGTTGAACCGGTAGCCCCACACCAGGGTCTTGTCCGCCACGGGGACCGGCACGGAGGAGTAGACCAGGGATTCCGGCGTGCTCCACTCGATCACCAGCGCGGCGCGATTGGTGCCCGAGCCGGTCCAGAGTTGGATGTCATCCAGCGAAATGGCGGATGAATTGGAGACGAACAAGCCGCCGGCCAAGGCCAGCGGAACGAACAACTGCTTTATCATGGACTGATCTTTCATTTGGTCCCGCGCCATAAACACGGTGCGGGACGGTTGGGGTTGAGAGACCAGCGGGGAGCCGGAGGGCGTTGGAAAACAAAAAACCTCCAGACTCCGGCAAAACGGGGAATGAAGGCATTCGACGAGTTCCGCCGGAAACGGCCCGGCGGACTGGCCCCATCCTTCTCTTTGCGGAGAAGTGCTCCGAAGCGTTCGGAGCGGACGAGTGCAATCAAACCGGTATCCTGACTTCGGCTTCTGACCTTTTCCCGCCTTCCCGCCCCGGCCGGGGCAGTGGCATTGGGAATTGTAGCCGTTACAGTGGCGCAACCGTCCCGGAATCTCACCGGGTTCCCTGACATTTGACCGCATTGCTGAACGGACCTGCGTCCGTCCTTTCAAAGAACTGACCTCAAGGTACACCCGCCGGTTCGTCCTGCCAAGGAAAAACCGCCGACGCTTCAACGCACACTGGTGCCTCTTAACACCGCCCCCGAACCTCCATCGGGCGGTGGTCGTGAGTCCTGTGGAGTGCGGCGACACGTCGCCGCTATTAAACCGAGACGACATGTCGTCTCGATCATCATCTTCATACTTCATAATTCATCCTTCATACTTTCCCATTCTGCCCCCGGGGGTTGGACATTTACGGTCCAAGGCCTGAACTTCACAAATGTAGAAGCCGGGATTCTAACACCCATTCGCAAGTATGATATCCAAAGACCATTGACTTTGATGCGTTGATGCGCTAACATCAGATGCATGAGAACCACTTTGGATATTGAAGATGATGTGCTGCAAGCGGCCAAAGAACTGGCCCAACGCGAAGGCGGCACGGCGGGTCAGGTTATTTCCCAACTGGCCCGGCGCGGTTTGACGGTGGCTTCCGCCGGGGCCCGGAATACGGTCGTTACCCGCGGCGGTGTCCCGGTGCTGCCGTCCCGCGGCGAAGTGGTGACCCTCGAGCATACCCGGCAATTAATGGATCAAGAAGGGGTTTGACCATGCGCGCCCTGCTGGATGTCAACGTCATCATTGCGCTGCTCGATCCCGATCATGTGTTTCACGAGCGCGCTCATGACTGGTGGGCGGCGAATGGCCAACTCGGCTGGGCGAGCTGTCCGCTCACCGAGAACGGCGTGGTCCGCATCATGTCCAACCCCGGTTACAGCCGGAAGGCACGATTTACCCCAGGTGATTTGATCGCCCGGCTCCGGCAATTTGCCAGCCAGAGCAACCATGAATTCTGGCCCGACGACCTCACCCTGCGCGATGAAAAGTGTTTTGCCACCGGGCACCTCCACAGTTCGCGTCTCCTGACCGACCTGTATCTGCTGGGCTTGGCCGCCAAACATGACGGACGGCTGGTGACGTTCGACCAAGGCATCCCCCTTTCCGCCGTCCGCAACGCCAAAACCGACAATCTGTTCGTGGCCTGATACCATTTGCTCAATGATACCTGCGTCCATCCGGTCTTATCGGCGGTCCCGTCGCGCGGAACGATTCACTTTCCCAACCTCCTGATTGGTGATGGGCCGGGCGCAATCTCTCTTCCCAATAAGTGATGCAAGCCCTGTCTGCCTCTTGCTGCCCCTCACTTCTGCGGATATCGCCACACCCAGTCGCCTTCGGACAAATCTTGATGTGCTTTGCCAGGCGACAGCTCCACCGTGCCGCCGTCATCCATTTCGTTCCAACCCACCGAATAGAGTGTAAACCGGCCGTCCTCCGTCAGACGGTAATGCAAGGGCTGTCCGCCGATGACATCATTCGGCACCTGCTTCAAATAAAGCGGGGCCAGTTCCGCCAGTGAATCTGGATACCTTCCCTGCGCCAACCGGTAACGCTCCAGTCCCATCGCCACCCGGGCCAGATCCACGGAACATTGGGCGTGGGCGAAATCGATGGCGGCCTTGTTCGGCGTGGGCATAAACTCACACTCCATGATATTAAAGGGGGTGAGATGCTGGCGTTCTTCCTTCAGAAAGGCCTCCGCCTGCCGCACCAGCGCCGGTTTGAAGGTGTGCGTTTTAACCTCCACCGCCGGAAGGTAAAATTCCGCCACGCATCGGCCGCACCGCAGTTGGTTTTGATAAAACCAGCCGCTCGGAACCAGGTGCCAGTGGGTGAGCACCGCCACCAGAAACTCCGGCTTTGAAATTTCTGACGAACTTAGACCCACGTTGAAATGGGTGAGTTGGTAATAATCCCCGGGATGCAGCCGAACGTATTGAGTGAAGCGGGTTAGAAATCCCATCTCGTCTTGCATGCTCTTTGCATAATCCGTCAAGAAATCCAGTTTGGCCAGTTCAACCTCCAGCCCCGCCAATTGTGTGTCGGTCCAATGGTGGTCGGCCAAACCCTCCCAGACCGGCTGCAGCATCATTTGGACCATCGTCCGGCGGAATACCTGCGAAATCAAAAACGGCTCGTTGTGAAGCGAATCCGCCAGCCGCAGCAGCAGTTTCTCGTCCGCCAAGGCTTGTTCGCTCCGGCCGGTTTGCAGTTCGGCCGTGGCCCGCAGGTTCAGCACCTGGCCGCAGCTTTTCAAGGATGGGAGGTGTGGCAGCAATATTTCCATGGGCTCTTCCTTGTCGTACTCCAGGGGAAACCTTGCATACGGCCGTTGGGCCGCCTGCCGCAATTCCTCGATCGTTGCCTCAAATGTGCTCAAGGCCAGCAACACATCCGCCGCCGGCGATTGCGGTTGCGCCGGGACTTGGAACCGGTTGGTTTTGGCCGCAATGGCCCGGTAATAACGCTGTAGGGCCGCCAAGTCCGTTCGTTTGCCCATGTTCCAATCGTTCAGTCTGTCCGTGTACGTATAGTTTTTTACGTCGCTCCAATAATGCATCTCCAACCGATTGACCAGTTTGGTGTTGCGCGGCCGTATTTCGTGTCCCGTCCGGTCCAGCATCTGGCCGTAGCAACTCTCCACCATGGGGGTCAGTGCAAAATTTTGGTCATCCGGCACCGGCGGAGGCGTCAGGCGGCCCCAATCATAATGTTCTCCTCTGGCCTCGCCGGCGCGCCGGAACTGGTCCCAGGCGTGCCAGCCGCGCCAGTCCTCCTCCGCGTAAAACAGCCCGATCAACGCCGCCAATACAACGCCCGTCACCAGACCCCGTTTGATCGAACCGTCCGCCCGCCGCAACCGGATGTTCCATTTCTTGTTCATGCCCGTCCGCCCTCGGAAACACCAAACCGGCGTATCCCCGCTGACCGTTTGGAGCCTTGACCGGGGCCGCAGATTCGTTTGTTTTTCTGACGGTATTCCGTCCCCCAACCCTTGTCCAGCGCTCTTTGCCCGGCCTTGCCCCCGTCGTATAAATGTGGCGGCCGGGGTGACGAGGCTCTGACTAAAGGCGGGGATCAACCGGTTCACTTTCCAACGCCAACACCCCGAAGACAGCCTCGTGAACCCGGCGCAACGGCTCTTTATGCACAAAACGTTCCAGCGATTCCATCCCGAGGGCGAATTCACGCAGGGCCAATGACCGCTTGGTCGAAAGCCTGCGGGCGCGCAGGCGTTCCAGATTTTCCGGCGCCGTGTATTCCGGGCCATAGATGATGCGCAGATATTCCCGGCCGCGACATTTCACCGCCGTCCCGTTCTGAATTCCTCCCAGAAACCGGCGGTCGTGGCGGCCGCCTGAACTTGGTGGAGCACGGCCGGGCCAAAAACCGCCCTTCCGTGCTTGCGCATGATCGGGGTTCTTAACATAATCGCCCCCACTATTTTATGAGCAAAACACCCATTCGCGTGGCCATCACCGGCGCCGCCGGTCAAATCGGTTATTCCCTCCTGTTCCGCATCGCCTCCGGCGCGGCGTTCGGGCCGGATCAACCCGTCATCCTCCATCTCATCGAAATCCCCGACGAGCGGGCCATGGGCGCCCTGCACGGCGTGTGCATGGAACTGGACGATTGCGCCTTCCCGCTGCTCAAGGGCTTGGTGCCCACCTCGAACCTGGACGAAGGCTTCAAGAACGTGAATTGGGGGTTGCTCGTCGGCGCGGTCCCGCGCAAGGCCGGGATGGAGCGCAAAGACCTGCTGGGCATCAATGGCAAGATTTTCACCGGCCAGGGCCAGGCCATCGCCAAAAATGCCGCCAGTGACGTGCGCGTGCTGGTGGTCGGCAATCCCTGCAACACCAACTCGCTCATCGCCGCCAACAACGCCGGCGGCGTGCCGAAGAACCGTTTCTTTGCCATGACGGCGCTGGATGAAAACCGCGCCAAGACGCAGCTCGCGCAAAAGGCCAGCGTGGACGTCACCGCCGTGACCAACCTGGCCATCTGGGGCAACCACAGCGCCACCATGTATCCCGATTTCTACAACACGAAGATCAACGGCCGCCCGGTGCCGGAGGTCATCGGCCACCGCGAATGGCTGGAAAAGGATTTCATCGCCACCGTGCAGCAGCGCGGGGCGGCCATCATCAAGGCCCGCGGCCTGAGCAGCGCCGCCAGCGCCGCCAACGCCGCCGTCAACACCGTCTATAAGCTCACCCACCCGACCCCGGCCGGCGACTGGTTCAGCGTGGGCGTGCATTCCGACGGCAGCTACGGCATCGAAAAGGGCCTGATCTTCAGCTATCCGGTCCGCAGCAACGGCACGGACTTTGAAATTGTGCAGGGGGTGCCGCTGAATGATTTCAGCAAGGCCAAGATTGCCGCCACCGAAAACGAATTGATGGAAGAAAAGTCGTTGGTCACGGATTTGCTGCCGAAATAATCTTTGGCGGGGACTTCCCGTCAACCAATTCCGCCGCCGGGCACCCGTCCGGCGGCGGAAGGGTCCGCCGGACGAGGCAGGAACAAAGGGGGTGCCCCAAAAAGCATGTTGATTCTGTAGAAATAATGGGTAAATTAGTTTTGTGAGCATTGAGGTTCTCAAACAGGAACTGTCCGCGCTGGATGCCAACGCCCAGCGGCAGATGACGGCGTATCTGGTGTCCTTGCAAGATGCGCGGGATGACGCCTATCGCCAAAAGCTTGCGGACAAAATCAACCGTCCGGCCTCCGAGTTTGCCACGCTCGAAGAGCTGGACCGGCGGTTAAATTTATCCGACCCTGGTGAGAGCCAATGAACTACCGCCTGCTCATTGACTACGAGGTCATTGAGTTTCTCGAAGCGCTGCCCCGCAGCGACCAGCGCGTGTTGCGGAATCGTTTTGTGGCCATTCAGAATGACCCGCAAAAATTTTCCGATTATGTGGAGTCAGGTAACGACAACCACCGGCTGGATATTCATATCTGCGGTAAATTCTCCATTAAATTCTGGCAGGATCACGCCGACCGGCACATCAAAATTCTCGATGTCCATTTTGCCGACCAACCAAACCGATAATTGAAGGAGAAAATGAAATCGCGCCCCAAAATCGGCACGGTGGGTGAACTGGCCTTTAAAACCGAGGCCAGACATGCGGTGGAGTTTGCCGGCCACGGCATGCCCGCCGTGCTGTCCACGCCCCAGTTGATCGGCTTCATTGAACGCACCGCCCGCGACACCCTGGGCGGCTTTCTGGACGAGGACGAGCGCTCCGTGGGGATGGAAATTGAACTCCGACACCTGGCCCCCACGCTGGTGGGCGGCACGGTGCATTGCTCCGCCCGCATCATCCAGGTGGACGGCCGCAAGGTGGATTTTCAGGTGGAGGCGCGCGACGCGCATGAACTGATCGCCCGCGGCCTGCACAAGCGCGCGGTGATCCGCCTGGACAGCTTTACCCGGCGGGTGCAGGCCAAGGCGGGTTGAGGACGTGGCGGTGCAATTCATCCGTGGTTTTGGCTTGATCCAAGTTCTCCAACCCTTCATCCAGCAACCGTTCAAGCTCCGGGGTCATCGCCACCTCCAGGCCCTGGCGGCGGGCTTGATGCTCGCGCAAGGCTTCCAAAACAACTTCATCAGAGCCTTGGTAACCGCTGGTCTGCACCAACTGGGCGACATAATCTTCAAGATTTCGCGGCAAAGCGATGTTCATACGGTTAAGTTAATGCGTGGTGAAAATGTGTCAACCCGCAATCGGGCACAAATCCTGCGTGTTTCTTATGAAATTCCAAATTAGGACACCATCTGATTGGCCGGGGTTTGACATTTCCCGTCGGAAGATGACAGTTGAGTGGATTACACGGCTGCAAACGCGCGTTGACGATGGAACGGCCCGGCGGTTTGAAAAGGCCGCCCGCGGCCGGGAAGCGGCGGCGGCCAAACCGGACACTTGGGAAAAACACTGGGCAAAGCAGACGTCATTGAACCTCAAGCCGGCGGCCCAAACCCTGGCGGAACTGCGGGAAGCGGATGGCGAGCGATGATTTACGCCTATACTGGCCAAGCCCTTTGATTCCTTCAGCGATTTGGTAACCGCCCTCGACCATGCGGGCGGCGGTCAATCGCCCGGCGGAACCGGTACGGAAAGGTTGCGGCAGATGGAACGCGCCAGATATTTTTTGATTTCGTTGTGGCGGGGAATGGCTTCCTTGCGTCCGGTCTTCGGGTTGCACCACAACGAATGGCTGCCGCCTTCGCGAACCGGGGCACAACCGTGTTCCTGAAGGTGGCCGAGCAAGGCCCGGCGTTTCATGCCAGCACCAGTTCCGCCGTTTCCGCCTTGGGATCGAGCCGGAAAACTTCTTCGCGTTCGGTGTCCAGCAGCAGTTTGACCGCCTCGGAGAGATTGTGGAGACATTCCTCCCGGGTTTCGCCCTGGCCGTTCGCGCCGGGAACTTCCAGGCAAGTGGCCCAAAAACCGCCTTCATCAGGCTCGCCGCAATGAACGATGGCCGTCAGTTTTTTCATGGAGCTATTATAGCCTTGTTTGACCGGGAAGAAAATATTTAGTTTCACCCGGTCCCAATGCTGATTTTCCCCGCATTGCCAGGCGTGAGGGTTTAGGTTAGCCTGTCGGGCGCATGGCCTTTGATTCCTTCCGCGATTTCGTCAACGCCCTCGACCGCGCGGGCGAACTCAAACGCATTTCCCAGCCGGTCGCCACCGAACTGGAGATCACGGAAATCGCCGACCGCGAGATGAAGCGGCCCGGCGGCGGGCGGGCGCTGCTCTTTGAGCAGCCCACGGTCAACGGCGTCGTCTCCCCCTTTCCGGTGGCGATCAACACGCTGGGCTCACACCGCCGCATGGCCCTGAGCATGGGGGCGGAGTCGGTGGACGCCGTCGCCGCCGAATTGGGCGCGCTGATGAAGGCCAAGCCGCCAACCAGCTTCAAGGAGGCCATCAAGCTGCTCGGGCTGGCGCTGGATTTGCGCCATGCCAAACCCAAACTCGTCAAGTCCGGCGCGTGCCAGGAGGTCGTCCACACGTTTGACGCGCCGATCACCCGCGCCGAGCCTTGGCCCAAGGCGGCCGACATTCTCAAGGTGGGACAGGCTTCCAGCCTGTCAACGGCGTCAGCCGGAACGGACAGGCTGGAAGCCTGTCCCACCTTGCTCAACCTCCCCATCCTCAAATGCTGGCCGCTGGATGGCGGCCGGTTCATCACCCTGCCGTGCGTGGTCACCAAAGACCCGGACACCGGCGAACGCAACCTGGGCATGTACCGCATCCAGATCTACGACGACCGCAGCACCGGCGTCCATTGGCAGTTGCAGAAGGTCGCGGCGCGCCACGGCCGCCGGTATTATGAAACCGGCCAACGGATGCCCGTGGCCATCTTCCTGGGCGGCGACCCGATGTTTCCCTTTGCCGCCACCGCGCCGCTGCCGGACGGCCTTGACGAATTTCTGCTGGCGGGTTATTTGCGCAAAAAATCCGTGGAACTGGTCAAGTGCCGGACGAACGACCTGGAGGTGCCGGCCAACGCGGATTTTGTGATTGAAGGTTATGTGGACCCCGCCGAGCCGTTGCGGGAGGAGGGGCCGTTTGGCGATCACACCGGTTATTACACCCTGCCCGAGCCGTATCCGGTGCTGCACATCACCGCCCTCACGCACCGGAAGGACGCGGTGTATCCGGCCACGATTGTGGGGATTCCGCCGATGGAGGATTTTTACATCGGCGGCGCGAGCGTGAAGCTGTTCCTGCCGATCTTCAAGATGAACTTCCCGGAAATCCGGGACATCGCGCTGCCGGCCGAGGGCGTGTTTCACAACCTGGTGTTTGTCAGCATCCGCAAGACCTATCCGATGCAGGCGTACAAGATCATGCACGGCCTCTGGGGCATGGGCCAGATGATGTTCACCAAATACATCATCGTGGTGGATGACGATGTGGAGGTCCACAACACCAGCGAGGTGCTCTTCCGCCTGTGCGCCAACACCGATCCGCAGCGCGACAGCATTTTCACCAAGGGACCGTCGGACGTGCTGGACCACGCGACGAGCGAAATCGCCAGCGGCAGCAAGCTGGGCATTGACGCGACCAAGAAAATCGCGGGCGAGGGCTTCAAGCGCGCCTGGCCGCCGCTCATCAAGATGGATGCGGCGGTAAAGGAAAGGGTGGACCAGTTATTATGAGGACGACCATCGAAATTGACGATGCTCTTTTTGAGCGCATCCGGCGGTTGGCGCGCCGGGAGAAAACGACCATTCGCGCCCTGGTCGAGCGGGGCTTGCGGCTGGTGCTTGAAGAGAAGGAAAAGCAGGCCAAATCCGCCCCTTGCGCAAAGGGGGGGAAGAGGCATAGATTATGAGTGATGAAGCTGAGGTTCGATCTGGCGGAGAAAGTGACACCGGAGATGGTGATGGCGAGCGTGCTCGCCAACAATCGCCGTTACAAGGCCGAGCCGCTTTTGTCAAAAACTGGGACTGGCAGCATGTCACCGACCTCAACCGAGGATCGTGCGAACGAGGAAAAGCTCAGTTTGGAAATAACTCAGAAACTCATGAGCGGGTCCGACAACTCTGGGAAACCGCCCGCACCCAAGTCCTGACGCTGGGCGAGACGCTGGATTTTTTGTTTCAATGCCACCGCGCCGCGCCGTTTTTGTTTTTCAATGGCAACACTTTGGGATGTGGTGAAAAACAGCAATGACCGGCAAAGCTCAACCCCCTGACAATATGGCAAAAATCCCGGCCCAATTGCTTCCACAATTGGGGAGCACGCCCGCTCCGGGCGTCGCTGGCCGCGCCCTCGCGGCCAGCCGTTTGGACGCACGGTCCCCTGCGCGAGTGGCGGACGCTTTGGTGCGCACGAGGTTTTCCGCGAGGGCGCGGAACACTGCGCCCGGGGCGGGCGCGCTCCCGTTTCTATATCGGAGTTTGGGTTTTTGCCTTGCCTTCACTTGGTTGGGCCTCGCCACCCCCGCCTTCGCCACGCCGCCGCCGGGCTACAAGCTGGCCTGGTCGGATGACTTTAAAGGCTCGTCGCTTGACACGAACAAGTGGGGGTATTGGCTGGCGGGCCGCCGGCGCGACGCCACGAATACGGCCAACGCGGTGTCGGTGGCGGACGGCCGGGTGACGCTCACCACTTATACGGAAGGGGGCAAGCATTACACCGGCATGATCAGCACGGCGGGCAAATTTGAGCCGGTGCATGGGTATTGGGAGGCGCGCATCCGGTATGCGGATTCGCCGGGGATGTGGTC
>Ga0181520_10010489_pt1 | contig 12425 bp, 7 predicted proteins | sample PEATcosm2014_Bin_29_FD_132451 | JGI IMG/M metagenome (GOLD analysis project Ga0181520, IMG submission 132451) | Peatland microbial communities from MTU Mesocosm Facility, Houghton, MI, USA - PEATcosm2014_Bin02_30_metaG | ecosystem: Environmental > Terrestrial > Soil > Wetlands > Peat | place...
CACATCGAGGCCGTCGCGATCAGGCAGCCAGATGTCGAGCAGAACCACGTCATAGGGCGAGTCTTCAAGCAGCACCAGCGCCTCAGCCGCGGTGGCAGCAGTGGCCACGCCGTAGCCCTCTTCGCGCAGGATCTCTTCGAGCGATGCGCGAATCTCCGCCTCATCGTCCACAACTAGAATGTGATTCATTGAAGCGGTCCTCCGGGCGAGACTATAGAGTCGGCAGAGTTGGCAAGCGTGGCCGCGCCGGGCTCGGGCAGCGGCTCCATCAGAGGCAGGCGGAGCAGAAAGCGCGCACCCTTGGGGCTGTTGGATTCGGCGCTCAGCGAGCCTCCGTGTTCCTGCACAATCTTAGCCGCGATGGAAAGCCCAAGGCCGGTGCCGCGCTGCTTGGTCGAGTAGAAAGGCAGGAAGAGGCGCTCGCGAATCTCATCAGTGAGACCGTGGCCGGTGTCGGAGATCTGAAGTTCGACCGCCGTCGAGTCTTCGCTGAGCGAGCTGGAGATGCCGAGCACGCGCAGCAGACTGCCTTGCATGGCCTCGGCTGCGTTGTCGATGAGGTTGGCCAGGGCGCGGCGAATAGCCTCAGGATCGGCCAGCACCAGCGGCAATCCCGGTTCAAGGTCACGCTGAATCGTGATACCTTCGAGCCGGCCGGCGAAGAGCATCAACGCCTCCTCGGCCACTTGATTCATGTCGCAGGCGCGCGGCTGCGGCGCGGGAAACTCGGCCAGCGCAGAGAATTGGTCCACCAATGTGCGCAGCGTACCCACGCAGCCCAGAATCACCTCGCTGCACTTGCGGATGATGGCGGGCGAGTCGGGCTGGCTGCGATCCAGATGCCTGCCGATCCGTTCGGCGGAGAGCGCGATTGGGGTCAACGGATTTTTGATCTCGTGGGCCACGCGCTGTGCCACCTCTTTCCACGCCAACTGGCGCTGCGCGCGCAGCAGCTCAGTCGTATCCTCGACCACCAGCACGGTTCCCGGACGGCCGCGAGTCAACTCAAAGCGCGCGCTGGTAATGGCCAGATGCATGGTGCGGCCTGCGGTGTGAGTCTCAATCTCAGTGAAGGCCGCGCCCATGCGGCGGCTGCGGCGAATGACGCCGGAAAGATCGTCGGCGCACTCGGCGGGGAAGAGCGACTCGATCTTCTCACCGCCCAGGCCGATGTCCACGCGTCGGCCCATCAATGCGGCAAAGGCGCGATTGGACTGCAGGATCGTGCCTGAGCTGTCGAGCGTCACCACGCCCGACGGAATAGTCTCAACGATCGTCTCCAACTCGCGGCGTCGCTCTTCGATGGCCAGGTTGGCGGCGGTCAGTTGTGCGGAAGAGCTCTCGGCCAACTGCCGGCTGGTGTCAAGATCGGCGGCCATGTGATTGAAGGCCCGCACCAGTTCGCCCATCTCTCCGGTAGCGTCCAACGCAGCGCGATGGTCGTATTTGCCCTTGGCAATTTCGGCCATTGCCAAGCCCAAAGCCTCCACCGGACGAGTTATCTGGCTGGAAAGGAACCGCGCCACCCAGACACTGAGGAAGAGCGCAAGAACGGTGACCACCAACAGGATAAGGAAAAACCACGTGCGAATCTGATTGCGCTTGTGAAATAGAACCCAGTATGTGGCCGAGCCGGAGCGGATGCGCCGCGCGGTTTGGCTCAGCCCCTGAGGCATGGGCAACGCCGTCACCACAATCTTCCCCGAAGCAGCATTCGCCAGACCCAGCGCGTACTCGCTACCCGCCACATTCATCACTGGCTCATCGCTGCGACGCGCGGCGGAAAGCAGGTTGGCAGAGAGCGGACCACGAAGGCGATTGGCACTCTCGTTCACCCCTTCATCCAGCCACGGCAGGACGGTAACCGGGCTCGAATCCGGCGGAGCTTGGAAGCTGGTCATGACGCGCCCGTCTTTGTCGTAGACAATGACAAAGCCGCCGTCCAGTGTGATGCGGTGGGAGATCAACACTTCATCGAGCTCTGGCAGGCTCTTCTCCGTGGCGCCTGAGGCCTCGATGGATTCTGCCTCTCCACGCGCATTGCTGGTGACGTATTGCGCCAGCTCTTGAATCACTCGAGTCGAGTCATCGCGCAACTCCGAAGTATTCGGCGAAAACCAGCGGTCCATCGAGCGGTTCATCAGCAGGAAACTGAAGAGAAACATCAGGGCCGCCGGAGCCAACGCAATCAACACTGCGCCCAACACCATGCGAGAGCGCAAACGCGCGCCCAGGCCGCTGCTGCCCTGCCCTGCATAGACCTTCAACGTGTCCCGCAGCAACAGCACAAGCAAGAGCAGCAGCAGCAGAAACACCAGCACGATGAGGCCAGCCGAGAGCAATGTTTCGCCAGCGGTCGCAGGATTGAGAAACCACACCTTGGAGGTGTTGAAGGCTTGCAATCCGCCAAGCGCTATACAGATCAGCAGCACCGCGCACGCTTGCAAAACAATCGATCGCCATCGCTGATTGCCACTGAAGAACATGGGGCGATTATAGAACTGCGAGGGGACTGTGGACAGTTGTCAGTGGTTAGGAGGCACGTTTCATGGAGTCCTTCGGATGAGGAATTACGGCAACTACGCCTACCCAATCACGCTGGCTGCCGGGGCCCATTGGCGCTGCTGGCTCTGGCCTACACCGCGGCAAGTGAGCATTCCCATCCAGGTGTTCAATCCCTCGGCCAGACCCGCATCCTGGCGCAGCGCCTCGCGCACCCCTAGGTTGGCCATGCGCAGCAGATACTGAAAGGTCGCGTTGGTCAAAGCGAGCGTGGAGGTGTGCGGTACTGCGCCGGGCATGTTGGTGACGCAGTAGTGCACGACGCCATCGACGAGATAGCTTGGATTGGAGTGCGAGGTGGGCCGGGCTGTCTCCACGCAGCCACCCTGGTCGATGGCAACGTCCACGATGACCGCGCCCTTCTTCATCTGGGCCACCATCTCGCGCGTCACCAGCCTGGGTGCGGTCGCGCCGGGAATCAGCACAGCGCCGATTACAAGATCTGCCTCGCGAGTGGCGTGGGCGAGGTTGTAGCTATTCGAGGCCAACGTCGAGATCCGCCCGCCGAAGTGGTCGTCCAGCTCGCGGAGCCGGTTGAGGCTAACATCGACGATGGTTGTCTTGGCGCCGAGACCTAGCGCGATTCTGGCCGCGTTCGAGCCGACGATGCCGCCGCCGACGATGGTGACATGCGCCGGAGGAACGCCTGGCACGCCGCCTAGCAGAATGCCGCGCCCGCCGCGCTCTCTTTCCAAGTATGCGGCTCCCACCTGCACGCTCATGCGGCCAGCCACCTCGCTCATCGGCGTCAGCAGAGGCAGCATGCCCTGGCGGTCGCGAACGGTCTCATAGGCGATGCCGATGACCTTCGACTCAAGCAGCTTCGCGGTCAACACAGGCAGCGGCGCCAGGTGCAGATAAGTGAAAAGCACCAGCCCCTCGCGGAAGAATGCATATTCCTTCTCGATGGGCTCTTTGACCTTGACGATGGTTTCGGCCTTTCCCCAGACGTAGCCTGCCTCGCCGACGATCTCAGCGCCCGCGTTCTGATACTCTTCGTCGGGAAAGCCGGATTGTGCGCCGGCCAGTGTCTCGACGAGCACGGAGTGGCCGGCCTCGGCGAGCGCCTTGACTCCCGCAGGCGTGACGCCCACACGGGACTCGTTGTCCTTGATCTCTCTGGGAACGCCGACGATCATTGCGCTTGCTCCTGTCTGGGGTTCAATCTATTCAAGTTGGATGCAAGCTGGGAAGAGCCGATTCTGACAGGAAGGAAAATTGCCGACGGCAGCTCAAACATTGTGGGGACGCAAGTCTTACGCCGCCGCCAGTGACTTTGGATGAGCTTTGCCGAAGTTTTAGGGTTTCAAAGCAAGGCAATCTATGGTCCAATGTGATTGATTCCAAAGACGGGAAAAAGGGGAGTGGCTGATGGAAGAGGATCCGAGGTTTCCCAATCGAAAGAAGCGGATAGACTTGGACATGACAGCTCTCGGCAAGCCCGTGGGGACCGACCAGCCTGCTTCCGACGGCGAGCCAACGGAAGAGCCGCGACTACCTGTGAACGCCTACAGTGTCGTCGAATCACCCCAAAAGACCATCGCAGATCAATTGAAGGAACGGACGGAGTACAAAGAGGATCCGAGGTTTCCCAATCGAAAGAAGCGGATAGACTTGGACATGACGGCTCTCGGCAAGCCTGTGGGGGTTGACAAACCGGCTTCGGAGGGCGAGGCAGCCGATGAACCACAACTGCCCGTGAACGTCTACAATATCGTCGAATCAGCCCAAAAGACCAAAGAGGATGAACTCAAGGAGAGGGCCGAACTCTACTCCTTTCGAGAATCCATTCCAGAAGCCAACCGAGCCAGCGTGGAGGCTCCGGCATATATTCCCATTGCTGAGTCACCGGTCTATCATGCGCCCGCCGGAGAGGGCGAAAAGCCGAAGGAGCCGATTCAGAAGCTCGCCGGGAGCATGACCAAAGTCTTTATCGCTATCAGCGTGGGCTTCGTCATTCTCATTGGAATCGCAATCGTAGCTGCCCTCTGGACTCCGAACAATCCAGAAGGACGATATGATCTGGGATCGGTCACTTCCGATGCGGTTGGTTTGAAGGGCCATTTGTTCACCCAATGGGACAAGCAGTTGAATTACCGCCTGTCGATCGAGCCCAGCGATCCAGACCGGAAGGCTGCGTTTGCGCTGGCAGTCGCCAGTTCGCCCCATCCTCTTTCCGTTGAAATTCACCTGCAGGACTCGCAAGGCTTCGTGTTGTGCTCCAAGGAGATCTTGTTGAAGTACGATGCCCGGAACGCCATCGAGATTGCCCCGCCCAGCCCTGCCCAAGGCGGAAAGACCGATGCGCAGGCGCCCTCTGGAGCCCAGCCGGCGCAAACAACCGATCCGGCGCAAGCGGAGGCTCAAGAAGCCGCGCGGGAGAAGGGCAAGGACATCTTCAAGAATCAGGTTGGGCCAGACGGCCAGGTCGCCTCTATCGGCGCTCAAGGCGAGATCCCGTGTACGGCGAGAGGTTATGAAAAGGCGGCTGCATGGAGTTTTTCAGCGGGCTTCCCGACGATCGCCGAACAAGATCAACTGATGGAGCACCAGCAAGAGAAGGTCAACGGAGTGCATCCGGCCGCCGCCGAAATTGTGAGCATCCGCAAGAGGGCGGCTGCAAAGGCCGCGCAAAAGGTCGTGCCTTTCTCCATCGAAGGAGACGACTCAATCGTCGATTTTGATGCTTCGCGCGGAACCATCGAAACGACCTCGGGAAAAGTCTTCTTCATCGACAAGGCGAGCGGACCAATCTCCGATCCCAGATGGCAGGAATACCCCGTAGAGATCCATTACCGGTGCGGTCAGAGTGCCGAGTGTGTCCTCATGCACCATGGCGCGGGCGCCCTGCACGTGAGGCTGCGGCGATAGGCTATCGCCACGCACGCTTACAAGCTCGCGATAGCCTCACTTTGCGGCTTGCAAGTTCTAGAGCCTTTTCGGATTTACTGTAGACTTCCGTCCGTGCCCCACCCATTCCGCGTTTTTCTGCGGAATGGGTGGGAAACCTGCAAAATTCTGGTCTACACATTTCCCGAAGATGCGCTAAGCGCACTCGATCCGGTTTCGGCCGTTCTGTTTGGCTCGATAGAGCGCCTCGTCGGCCAGGTGAAGCAGTTCATCGCGCTGTTCCACCGAAACGGGAGAAGCGGTATTGACTCCAATGCTCAGAGTGACTGTAATCTCATTGTCGCGTGCGTTGATCGGCTGCTCAGACACCGCCAGGCGGATGCGCTCGGCCACTTCGAAAACCGCATGGGGTTCGCACCCTGGGACAAGGACAAGGAACTCCTCGCCACCATAGCGTCCCATGAAGTCGTAGGGGCGAAGAGAGGCCTGCATCCGCCTTGCGATCTCTCGCAGCGCAATGTCGCCACAGACGTGGCCGAATTGATCGTTGATGATCTTGAAATGATCGACATCGGCAACGAGCACTCCGATGGCCGTCTTTTTCCGGGCAGCTTTGGCGCACTCGCGTGAGAACAGATCCAGGATGGCGGGACGGTTCCAAATAGCAGTTAGAGAGTCGTGCGTGGCCTCGTACTTCTGCGATTCATAGGCGATATGCAGTTTGTTTTGCAAGTCGATGATGCGCTGACCGGAGCGCAGACGGGCCTGCAACTCCGGCGTGTTGACGGGCTTGGTCATGTAATCGTCAGCGCCGGCGCCGAGGCCGCTCAACAGGTCCTGCTGGTCGCTTCTTGCCGTCAGCAGAACAATGTAGGTGTAAGGCCGGTCTTTGAGGCGGCGAATGTGCTGGCAGAGGACCGTTCCGTCTATGCCGGGCATCATCCAATCCAGGAGAACGAGGGGCGGCGCATCGTTGCCTTGCAGGATTCTCCAGGCCTCCTCGCCATCCTCGGCTACCAGAGTCTCATATCCCCAAGAGGAAAGGCAGCGCGTGAGATACAAGCGCTGCATGGGATCGTCATCGGCGATTAGCACGCGCATGGCTTTCCTTTCCCAATGCAGCAACTGCTGCAGTGAACTTGAGCAGATGTATCTCCAGACGGCCAAAGACCTCCGGAGCGCGCAACAGGTCACGGTTGAGCGCCATGTCTTCCAAAGCCTGGGAGATCTCGATGTGCGGTCCAGCGCCGAAGATGCTTAGCGAACCTTTCAGACGATGGGCGGAGCGATGTACCGCGTTTGCGTCTTCGACGCGAACCGCCTCGGCTAAAGTCTCTATCATGCGCGGTATCTCCGTCAGCGCCATATCGCAGAGCTCAGCCAGCAACTGACAGTCGCCGTCCAGACGGGCGAGAATCTCCGCTTCATCGAGCCGGAAAACAGCATCTTTGCAAGTGGCGTTTGGGTCGTGCATCGCTCTCATTTCCTCATAGTTCCAAAAGATTCAACTGCTCCGGCAAACTCTCCGATTGCGACTCAAGGCTGAAGAAGCGGCCAATGGCCTCTTCCACGCGCTTGTAGCTGACGGGCTTTGAAACATAGTCGTCCATGCCGGAATCGAGATAGCGATCGCGGTCTCCGCTCATCGCATAGGCAGTCATGGCGATGATCGGAATGTGCGCTCCTGTCTTCTTCTCCATGGCTCGAATGCGCGCCGTTGCCTCGGTTCCATCCATCTCCGGCATCTGTACATCCATAAAAATCAGATCGAATTTTCCGTGGCTCCAAAGCTCGCAAGCCTCGCGGCCGTCACATGCCAGCGTTATCTCATGGCCCATTTTGTTCAGCAAAGCAACGGCTAGCTTTTGATTGATCGAATTGTCCTCAGCGACCAGGATGCGAAGTGCGCGGCCTACTGGGGTGGGGGCGGGCCTCTCGATGGCAGGCTGCTCAGACAGTATGCCTAGCCCCGCGCGTATGCTCGCCAACAACTCGGAGGCGCGGATGGGTTTGACAAGATAGGTCATCACGCCCAAGGAGCGGCAGCGTGCTGCGGTGGCAATCTGGTCGCAAGAACTCAGCATCATGATGACTATGCCGCTCAAGAGTGGATTGGCCTTGATCTGCCTGATCACCTCCAGCCCGCTCATCTCCGGCATAGCCTCGTCGAGCAGGATCAGTTGGTAGGGTTCTCCGCGCTCTTTGGCGTTCAATAGCATGGCAAGACCTTCGGACCCCGAGGTGGCGCCCTCCGGTCTCATGCCCCAACGCCGCATCAATTCGATCAGAATCTGCCGATTCGTCGCGTTGTCGTCAATGACCAGGGTGGAGACGCCGCGGATATCGTCGAAGCTGGGCTTCAGTTCGGCTTCTGTTTGCGCGGACGCCTCATCGAAGACAGATGTGAAGAAGACAGTCGTGCCCGTACCTGGAGCGCTCTCGATCCAGATGCGGCCGCCCATTGCCTCGACCATGCGCCGCGAGATGGTCAATCCAAGCCCCGTTCCACCATAGTGGCGCGTGGTGGAGGCGTCGGCCTGTTCAAAGGCCTTAAAGATCCTTTCCAGGTTGCGGAGTTCTATACCGATCCCCGTGTCACGAACTGCGAAGCGGAGCGTCGAGCGCTTCCCCTCAACGGCATCCACTGTTACGGTAACGACAACCTCACCGGCCTCGGTGAACTTGATAGCGTTGCCCACCAGGTTGCCCAGCACCTGGCGCAGCCGGTTTGGATCGCCCAGCAGAGCTGCGGGAACCTCGGGCGCAGCGATCCACGTCAACTCCAGACCTTTCTTGCCGGCTTCAAACGCAGAGGCTTTCAAGACGTCTGCCACCGTATCGGCAATGCTCAGAGGCACCGAATCCAGGGTGAACTTTCCGGCCTCAATGCGCGAGAAGTCGAGGATGTCGTTGATGATGACCAGCAGCGAGTCGGCCGAGGTTTTGACCATGCCGAGGAACTCGCGCTGCTCCGAAGTCAGATCCGTAGAAAGAGCCAGCTCCGTCATGCCGAAGATGCCGTTCATGGGAGTCCGGATTTCGTGGCTCATGTTGGCGAGAAACTGGCCCTTGGCCTGGTTGGCCTGCTCGGCGGCATCCGTCGCCTGCCGCAATTCCGCGGTTTGCAAATGCACCTGACGCCGCAACATGCTCACCCACCCGATTGCAAACCCGGCGATGACCAGCAGAATGGCAAGCACATAGACCACCCGCTCCAAAGTCCACCACGGCGGGTTGGTGAGCACACGGATATCTTCCGGTGTCCGCAGCAGCAGGACAAAGGAATCAGGATCGAATCCCTGAGCCCGGGAGAGGTGGTCGGCATCCACCTGCAATTGGTAAATGCCGGTGAGCCGCACAAAGCTGCCGGGACGCAATCCATCAAATGAGCTCAACGAAACGTCGTCGTCGATCTGCGCATTGAATGTACGCGTATTGGATTCCAGCACCAGAGTTTTGCCGCTGGTGCCGTTGACCACGCGGAGCAGGCGGGCGTCCATCTGCACCAGTTGGTTATCCAGGATGTCATCCAGATTTCCCGGATCAACGATCTTTGGCCTGGGCGGGGCGGCAGTGCCGACCTTCGATACAACGGCATCTTGCATCACCGGCGTGTAGACGCTGCCTGAGGTCATATAGCCGGCCGCTTCCACCTCATCTCCAATCTGCAGATTTTCTGATTGAGTCTGGACTTGCAGCCCCCCGGTGGCATCCTCGAGATAGAGCCCGCGATCCAATGAATTCATTGTGACGGTGCCCAGCACTTTCACGCGATGGCTAAAATCGATGCGCGTAGAAAACCGCAATAAGCGGGCGATGGGAATAGGGCTGGATTGCTCTGTGTTGATCGGGGTCCCTTGCAGTTTCGTAAGATCTTCCTTGCGCGAAAAAGACAGCGAGTAGCCTATAGGCTGCCCGTCCCGGTTGCTGACCGCACCAAAGACTCCGCGAATCCGCACATTGGAATCAACGAGGCTTTCCAGCCAGCCGGGCTCCAGATTGACCGTCAATACGTGAACCTTTCCCACCGAGGAGACAAGTTCCAAGAAAGGGTGAAGCGGGTTTGAGACGTCAACTGAATGTACGATCCCGTCCAGACTCACCCACTGCGAATCTTCAGCTCCGCCGGCGGCCTGCTCGGCAGTGATCGGCAACGGCGCAGGCAGGTGTCCTGCTCCCAGCACGCGAACCTTCCGGGCCGCGACAACAGGGGCATAAAGTCCCGAGTCGGTGACTCCCTCAATTTCCACTTCCTGCCCTGTTTCCAACGGGTCGGTCATGTATTTGATAAAAATGCCGGCGCTGGCATCCTGGAGGAAGGCATAATGCCAGTTCCCATCAAAGTATGTGATCAAGCCGCGCAAGACCACTTTCTGCGCGCGCGATGCCTCGCGGTTGTCCAGATCTCGTACAGCCGCCGCCGTGGTCAGTATTTGAGGAGGAGTCTCACCGCCTGATTTAGCGCCCGACGAGGCGCCACGGTTGGTCTCTATCACGCGGAATTGGACTTCCACCATATCACCGTTGTAGTCGCCTGGAGCAGGAAAGCCGATAGCTTCAACTTCGGTGCCTGGACTAAGAGATGGAGAGTCGTGCGATAACAGGCGCAACAAGCTGGGAATGCCGGTTATCACAGTCACCTGTCTGGCGGAGTTCCCCTCCTGGGCTACAACCGTACCGCGAATTCGAACGCGATGGATATCCTGGTAGCCGGGCTGCGCCGCGAAGTCCTGAAGAGAAGTAACGAGGGGAATGACTGTTGGCGGTGGTATGTCGACCGTGAGGCCTGCTTGATTTGGCACCCAAAGATGAACAGTTGGCGAAGTGCCATCGCCGGAATCTTCCACCTGGGGAACACCGGCCACGGTCACCTTCGCATCCACGAGACTGGCCGGGCTAACGGGCGCGGTAGAGCGGGGCATAACTACCCTAACTTCGTGCCTGTCCAGCACCAAAATCATCGAGAGATGCCACGCATCCAAACTCGCCTCGCGCACGATGCCTTGCAATTGGATGCGGGTATTGCTGGTCGATCGGCTGGGCAGGGTTTTCAAGGAGCGAAGCTCAGCTTCGGGCAGCGCGCTGTGGCCGTCCGGAATAGCCACACCGTCTGCCAGCCCGACGCTGCTGGGACCGAGCAAACGGTTGTAGCGCGCGGTCTTGCGAGCCGTAACCACAATTACACGTCCGGCCTCGAAGGTCTGCTGTGGATCCCTGAGCGCGATCCTGACCGCACCGGTCTCGTCCTGAATGTAGAGCTTGTCTTGATCGGAGTAAGTTACCGTGCCACGGAGTCTGACACTGCTGCCGTCTGGCAGGGTTCGCAGATCGCCGATCGAATCAAAATGCCCCGCAAGTCGCCAGTGGGGCAAAACCTGCATGACGCCGATCCATGCAAGAACAAAAGCCAGCAGCGCCATTGCGGCCCAGCCGGCATTCCTCAAAAACAACGATTTTGAACTCTCTTCGCCTGTGCCAGATTGGGGTTTCCGGCTCCAAAGTGAAAACCAGCTTCGATCGAACCAGCCTTCTGGCATTATGATCCTCGCCGCCACGCGGGCGGTCTCAAGAAGACCTGCTCACAACACAGGAAACACTCTCAATCTGTAAGATCGTTGGAGCTTCTTTGCGTGTTTACGATTCTAGTTCAATTTTCCTGGAATATTGCTGGCGGTCCTGCTGTAACAGGGCTGCCTGTCAATCCGAAGGATGCACTTGGGTAACCGTCTTCGGCGCCAGTGCGGCGACTAAGCGGGGCTTCCTGGATTCAGAATGGTTATAACTACAGTATTTTCATATAGATATTGCCAGGCAATCGCTATCACCGGTGATGAGCTACCAGGATCATGAGCAGCAGAATCACGACCGGGATGAGAGCCAGACCGGTGTAATAGAGAATCTTGCGCGAGAGCTGGGACTTGCGCTTTTGCCAGTCCCGCAGCTCAACCCTGTCCTCCACGCCGACCTGATCCAGATGTTCCAGATCCCGGGCAAATTCGCTTGCCTTGGCATACCGGTTCTTAGGGTCTCTCTCCAGCGCGCGATAGATCACCTCCTGCAATTGAGCAGAGATCGCAGGATTTGCGACGCTGGGGGGCAGAGGATGATTCAGCAGCCGGTCATTCATCGCAGCCAGGGGCGAGGGGCCAGAGAATGGCAGCTTGCCTGAGAGCATTTCGTAGAGAATTACGCCCATGGCGAAAATGTCAGTGCGGCCATCGCCGCGCTTGCCCTTCACCTGCTCCGGCGCGATGTAGTTTGGCGTCCCAAGCGTCTGGGTGAAGTTGGCATAGGTGAGCCGCCGCGCCGCCGAGTCGCCAGCGATGCCGAAGTCGATGAGCTTGATCTTGTCATTGGCATCGACCATGATGTTCTCTGGCTTCAGGTCGCGGTGCACAACGCCGTTGGCATGGATGTAGTCGAGGGCATCCAGCACCTCAATAGCAATGCGGATGGCGCGGTCTTGCGGAAGCTGGCCCTCTTCATCGAGGATCTTGCGCAGCAGGCGCCCCTCGCACCACTCCATCACCATGTAGATGCGCGATCGCTTTTCGCCGCCGAAGACGCGCATCACCTTGGGATGATCGAGCTTCTCGCCGATGCCTGCCTCTCTCATGAAGCGGTCGAAGAGGATGGGATCGGCTTCCATGTCAGGGTGGGGAATCTTGAGAGCGACCTGGCGGTGATCGCGCGAATCGGTAGCGCGATAGATGGTGGCCATGCCGCTGCGGGCAATGGGCTCTTCAATGCGGTAGGAATCGATCTGCGCACCGGCCTCGAAGCCGTCGTGATAACCCATCGAGCAGCACTCTCCAACAATTGAACTTTCTTTACTTTACTGGGAAACTGCATAAGAAGACTAAGGGTTTCGTAAGACTCTTGTCGACCCCCTCAGAAACGGCTCAAACCGGCAGCCGGTAAGGGCGACCGCGGTACATGCCCACCTGCTCGACAGAACGAACACGAATCACTTGCGCCGTGGTGTTGTCGCCCCCGTCGATCTCGACGGCGCG
>Ga0181520_10010490_pt1 | contig 12423 bp, 11 predicted proteins | sample PEATcosm2014_Bin_29_FD_132451 | JGI IMG/M metagenome (GOLD analysis project Ga0181520, IMG submission 132451) | Peatland microbial communities from MTU Mesocosm Facility, Houghton, MI, USA - PEATcosm2014_Bin02_30_metaG | ecosystem: Environmental > Terrestrial > Soil > Wetlands > Peat | place...
CCGACAGCCAACGCAAGCTCCTAACAGAGCGCCGCCATTGTCAAAGTCTTGTGCAAGTAAGTCTCGAAGCGGCTGTTTTGCGATCTCGCGTTTGACGTTTCCGGCGTCTACCTGAAACGTAAGTAAATGCGAGCTGGCATTATCGAGCTCCAACAGGAGATGAAGTTCGTGCATGTCGCCCGCGCCGATCTCGTAACCGTCCACCGACGCGAGCCGCTCGCCGACGGCGACACCAGCTTTTGCAGCCGGTGACCCAATCAACGTGCGGGCCACAGTCCAGTGACCATTCAGAAAGTGCAGAACCATACCGAATGCTTTCCTGTCACTTCCCGGATCGTTGAGCCACCATCCTCGTTCAGGTGCGTTGTCGCGTGTCTTCGCAATATTCAACATCGGAATCTCCTCTCATCTCTGCTATTGGGGCCCGATTACTTGGATGCATTGCGCAAAAAGGCAGTCAACCGAGATAGTACCACACGCGCCGAAGGGAAGATCGCGGCGCTTGGGAGGGAAGAAACTTGGGGCGATCGCTATTCACAATAAGGGTCGCTGAAGCGACGGCGGTTCCAATCGCAAGGCACCGCCGGGCGCGAAGCTCGGAGGACCGTACCAACGGCTTCACTTAACGACGACGACGCAGTGGGGAACTTTTCTGATGCTGTTTACCACGCAGAACTGCATGTCGCCAGCGGCTTCGTTGAGCTGCCATACGCCGGCACCCTCCGAAGAAAGGGCGTTCGGAAGCGGCACGAACTCCTGCGCCATGACGGACTTCGTGTGCGCCGTCACCGACGAATAGTCATTGTCCTTAGTGCAATGCGCTTGCATCGGCCCACCGACCCGGACTTCCGCGATACAAGCCCACACGGCGTCCCCTACATTGTCGAACAAGGTGGCAAAATAACGATACATCGCTGGGTTGTTGGTCTGATGGTAAACTTCTGTCGGTAATACTTCGTAACGCGGCGGCGCTGCATTTGCGGTAAGCTGCGCGCCTAATCCGACGGCAACGAGTAGTGAAAAATCAACCAAGCGCATCAAGCCCATCCTCATTTGTGGTTCTGCCCGACCATGAATCTCTGGGGTTCATCACAGGATATGATCGATCAGCTTCCATTGGGAACATTTATTTAATGAGGCGACCCTCCAAACGCACGCCCCGTCCGCCCGGGCTATGAGATGCCTAGGTGCGGATCTTCTCTCAAAAAAAGAAATCGCTCCGATCAGTTTGGGCACTCGGCCTATTCGTTCAACAACCGATCGATAGTCTCGATGTCGACGAGACCATTGCAGCCGTAGAGGGCTGGCAGCACTTTGGCGGCGGGGTGCTTTCGGCGCAACGCAGCGACTTTGTCGGTGCCGGCGCGGTAGGCGGGGAGATACATGCGGCCCAGCAGCGGGTGGCGTCCCCATGCGCCAGAGAGTTTGTTGGCGCGCTCTTCGGTGACTAGAAAATCGCGGCGCAGCGTGGCGGCAACTTCCTGCTGTTCGCGGCCTTCGCCCCACGTGAGATACGAAGACTGGTTTTTGGCGTCGTCTTGTAAAAGAGCCAGTAGCACGCCGATCTGCAAGTCTTCGTCGGGCAACTCGGCCACATCGGTCACTCCGTGGGCGATGAGGATGGCGTTGTTGGCGATGCCCTCAAAGAGCGTGGCGGCGCGGGTGTTCATGGTGAGCACGGTGGCTTCAAAGCCCGCCTTGCCGCGCACGTATAAATCCTGCAAATAGGCGAAAGTGGTGACGTGGCCCGGCACCACCTCATGACTAACGAGCTGCTCGAATTCGGGATAGGAGATTTGCAGCGAGGCGTTGATTTCGTAGCTGGCCTCGTATTCGGGCGCGCCAGTCGCGGTGCGGGCGCGGCCGATGTAGTTCATGGAGCCCGAAAACCATGCGTCTTTGATGGGCATGAAGTTGATGTTGGCGCGGGGCACGGTGGCAAGTTCCGGCGGCAGGTGCGGGACGAGGTTTTTCGCCGAGAGCGCGTCGAAGTGGGCGATGACGGCCTGGCCGAGCGCCTGCACGGAGGCCATGGGCGTGACGCGTTCGCGACGCCAGGCATCGACGGCGGCGAGGATTCCGCCGGGCTGCGATGCGGAGTAACCGGCGCGGCCGAGCAGCTCAGCTACGCGCTCGCGCTTGGCCTCAGGACGCGAGGGCTCGGGCGGACGGGCGGTTGAGGCTTCCACGGCGCGCGTGTAGGGAACAGGATCGCCCTTGCCGAGAACTTCCATGGCGAGATCCCACATGACTTCGAGCGAAACGGCGAGGCCTTCGAGATAGGCGCGGCGCAGGTCCGCACAGTGAGCAGCCTCCTTGCGCAGGCCGGCGATGGCGGCCGGGAGATCGACGTCGCGGAGGTAGCTTGCGAAGGCGCTGCGGTCGATCTCTTTAGCGCCAACGCCGCCGGATTGGCGCAGCAGCGCGGCGGCCGGATGCGTATAGGCGGCGGGCAGCGGCTCATCGGAGAACCACGAGTCGGCGATGAAGCGGCCCGTGCCTGAAGGATTCATGACGTCGCCGCCCCAGAGGGTGTCGATGCCGAGAACGGCGTCGGCGACAAAAAGATCGAGTTGATTCATGACTTTTTCTTCTCCGATTTGATGCTACCGCGCCAGACATACACGCAAAGACCGATGAAAAGCAACGCGGAAACGGATTGCGAGATGGGATCGATGGAATAGAACGGTGTTTGGATGAGATCTTCGCGGAAGCTCGGAATAAGGCGCAGAGCCGCGCCGAGTACGCCGCCGAGCGCACCGCCGGCCATGAGTCCCGAAGCCAGAATGACGCCGCGCTCGCGAATGCCGCAGCCGATTTCGCCGCCGGTTTTCTCAGCGCGGCGATGCACGAAGTGCGAAAGGATGCCGCCCGTGAGGATGGGCGTAGTGAGGCTCAGCGGCAGGTAGATGCCGAGCGCGAAGACCATGGAAGATTTGCCGAGCATCTCAAGAACCACGGTGATGAGAGCGCCTACGCCGAAGAGAAGATACGTAACCGGCTGGTGGCTCATGAATCCGACGACCAGCGCCTTCATGATGGAGGCCTGGGGCGCGGCGAGAATGGGGCGCGTGTCGCCGACGGCGGATTCTCCGAACTGGAAGGTGTGGGCCAGCAGCACAATGGTGAGCCCGGCGGCTGCGGCGGCTGCGATGATGCCGAGGAATTTAGCCTTCTCCTGCGCGGACGGCGTGTTGCCGAGCCAGTAGCCGGTTTTGAGGTCGGTCATGAACTGGCCGGAGACACAGAGCGCGGTGCAGACCATGCCGGCAACGGCCATGATGAAGAACATGCCCGTGGTTCCCGAGAGACCGAAGCGCAGCAGCACCACCGAGGAGATGATGACGGTGAGCATGGTCATCCCGGAGGCGGGATTGTTGGCCGTGGTGGCAATGGCGTTGGCGGCCACGGAGGCAAAGAAGAAGGCGAAGAGCAGCGTGAGGGCCAGTCCCAGGAGGAGGACGGTCCAGGAGACCTGAAGACGCGAGAAGAAGATGGCGACGGCGAGGGCGCTCAAGATGATGCCGAGAAGAATGGTGGGCATGGAGATGTCGCGATCGGTGCGGACGAATTCGGCCGCGGTCTCTGTGTGCGCCGACCGCGGCTGGAATGCGCGCAGAGCAATGCTGAAGGAGCCGGCGATAACGCGCAGCGACTTGATGACGCCGAAGATACCTGCCGTGGCGATGGCGCCCACGCCGATGTAGCGGACGTAGCTCGCATAAATCTGCGCGGCGGATAGGCCGGAAACGGGCGTGAGGCCGGGATAGACCGGTACGTTGACGTGGCTGCCAAGGAACCAGACGAGGGGGACGAGGACGAAATTGGCGAGAATGCCGCCGGCGCAAAAAACCATGGCGCTGCGCAGGCCCATCACGTAGCCGAGGCCGAGGATGAATCCGATGGCGTCGAAGTTGAAGACCATGCGGCCGCGGTCGGCGAGGGTGCGCATGAAGGGGATGAACTGCAGGTTGAGGTATTCGCGCCAGACGTGAAAGGTGGTGACGAAGAAGTCGTAGATGGCGGCGATGCAGGTTGCCTGCAACAGCACCCTGGCCTGCGAGCCGCCGCGCTCGCCGGTGACGAGGACCTCGGTGATGGCGGTGGCCTCAGGGAATGGGAACTGGCCGTGCATCTCGCGCACGAAGAAGCGGCGCAGAGGAATGACGAAGAGCACGCCAAGGCATCCGCCGGCGAGACAGATGAAGACGGTTTGAAATGGATTCGGGCTGAGGTGAAGGATGTAGAGCGCGGGGAGGGTGAAGACCGCGCCTGCGACTACGGCGGCCGATGCGCCACCGATGCCGGTGATGATGACATTCTCGAGCAAACTGGAGCGGCGCTTGTAGATGCGGGCCAGGCCGATGGCGAGGATGGAGATGGGAATGGCGGCTTCCATGCCCTGGCCGACCTTGAGTGTGGAATAGGCCGAGGCGGTGGTGAAGAGGCCGCAGAAGAAGATGCCCCAGAGAATGGCGCGGGCCGTCAGCTCGGGCGCGGGCATGTGCGCCTGAATGATGGGCGTGTAGAATTCGCCAGGCTGGAGCGGCAGATAGGCGTTTTCAGGAAGAGCTTTGGTTTCGGGTTCGCTCGTTTCCGGATCAGTCGTTTTTTGCTCGTTCATGGAATGGGTCCCTCAATCATGGGAGTGCGCAGCAATGGAAGTGTTTGGGGCACGCGGGCTTCAGGGCCAGGCACGGGATTTGTCGTGTTTCGGATAGCAAGCAAGAGTGTACAGCGCGGAGGGTTGGTGGCGGCAACCGGGACTGGACGGGCGGGAAGGCAGGAAACGAAGGGCGGGGAAGGATTCGATAGAGGGCAGAAAAGCAGGAGCGAGCGGCGGAGAGTGTTAAACGGGATGCGCCGGGGCCTTTGTGCATTGACAGGCCTTTTGCCTGGTGGAATGCTCGGGGCATGGCTCAGTGTGGATGCGGCAGGCCGCTTGGCGCGTCCGGCAAATTGTGCGCTCGATGCGATGCCCTGAAGACACTTGGCCTTGAGCGCGGTGCTTCCCGGAATGAGATTCGTGATGCGTATCGCGTCATGGTCAAGGTGTGGCACCCAGACCGCTTCTCCAACGACGGAAAACTCCGCAGTAAGGCTGAAGAGAAGCTGAAAGAGGTCAATGCGGCTTTTCAGCGGCTGAATTCATCGGCGGATACGACCCCCGCACGTGCAGCGTCTGCCACAAAGAAGCCCGAAGAGAAGGCGGAAGCGCAGAAGCCTTATGAGACCTCTAAGACTTCAACGCGGACCTCTGAGTGGTATTCAGCATCTGCAAATCAGTGGTATCCAGCATCTGCAAATTGGTGGTATTCAGCATCTGCAAGAAAAACTCCTCGACCGAACGCATCGGCACAAGAACCTCCTCGGAAGGACGTCTCTGCGCCGGGCTTTCCCAATGCCGCTCGTCCTCAGTCGAATGGCAATGCCCGAACGCAGTCACTAGCTCCAGAGGGGAATCGCCCCATCAATGCGGCTTTTCAGCACCTGAATTCATCAGCGGATACGACCGCTGCACGTGAAGCGTCTGCCACAAAGAAGCCTGAAGAGAAGGCGGAAGCGCAGAAGCCTTATGAGACCGCTAAGACTTCAACGCGGACCTCTCAGTGGTCTTCAGTATCTGCAAGAGAGACTCCTCGATCGAACGCAACGGCACAGGAACCTCCTCGGAAATACGCCTCTGCGTCGGGCTTTCCCAATGCCGCCCGTCCTCAGTCGAGTGGCGATGCCCGACCGCAGTCGCCAACTCTAGTGGCGAATCGCCCCATTAACAAGGGAGCACCAAGTGCCTTGTTTTCGCTTCGCGGAATTTCTTATTTGTTGGCTCTAGCCCTCTTCGTGGCCTTCACGCGAATGTGGGTTGATGCGGGCAAGAATCCGAATACAGCCCAAGACGAGATAATGAATCAATATTATGAAGCTGAAGCGAGGAAAAATGCCTTTAGTCAACCTACAGCCCAAGACGTGATAATGAATCTATATTATGAAGTTGAAACGAGGGAAAATGCCCTTAGTCAACTACAATCAGCACCGACTAAAGCAGAAAATTCTGTAGTTGCGCCATCCTCTTTTCCGGCCTCTCCAAAGCAAGACCTTCATTTGCCCCAAAAGCGTTCGAGCACCACCGCTGTCTCGGACCCGCTGCGGTCGGATGCCCGGCTTCCGGTTCCAGGAACTACGGCACAGCGCAATCACGTCGCTTGCAGAGAGCGGGGCGGCAGACTCAACCATCATGGCGATTGCCGGACACGTTAGCCGCAAGATGCTGGAACGGTCGAGCCACGTCCGCATGGACGTGCACAGCGATGGAAACCGTTGCCGCAAGCACCAAAAAGGCGGGTTACGACACAAACCATGACACAAACGCTCTGCCATTCAACGTTCGCCCTGGCTAAATTATTGGATTGGTTGGTGGACCTGGTCGGGATCGAACTTGAGCCGTTTTGCGGGCGTCTGAGCCCGCAGGCGAAATCCTGAGTCGCCGCGGCGACGAAGGACCTCGACGGCAAAGGATTTGGAGGAGATTTGGTGGACCTGGTCGGGATCGAACCGACGACCTCTTCCATGCCATAGCCCCTATTAAATGTACTTTCAACAACTTACAGGCCGCTGGGGACTGCCAAACTACGCGGAAATACGCCGATGGCGGGAATTTTGCAGGTGATTTTGCAGGTGAGAAATGAACAGGCCAGTGGGCCGCACTGGCGCTGGAGAACGGTTGTCGAACTCCGAGTTGCCTAAAGAGATGGTTCTAGCGAGTCAACCGACACAGTCGTCGAGGGCATGATCGCTTCAGTTGCCATTCAGAGGTTGGGGCGTCTGGTTAGCAATCCCGAACTTCTTATTGAGTCCTCGGATACGGAAAGGTGTATCGTGAACCCTTCTCCGTCAAGAATCCGCTGAATATCGCGGTCGAGATTTTCTGCGGGTGTCTTGAAGAAGTTGAGAAAAATGCTCCGGAACTCAGCCAATGGAATCGCGTTCGTCTCCGAGGTCGATTCCGGCTCACCCGAGATACGGATATTGACGTTCACAGCGTCTTTGTGCTCAGAATCGAGCGCAACGAACAAGAGGTACACTGGTGGATCATCCTTCATTCCAACATTGTAACGCCTGATGAACGCAAAGAATGGGGAACCCTCATTTCAACGATTCGGCAAAGGGGTGCCACGCCTGTGCCGAGAATCATCGCTTAACGTCTCCTCGTTGGTCTAGACGCCCAGCCATTGCACGGAGCGATGTAACCAGTTCCGCTAGCCTGTATCCGTCCTGCGCTTGCTGCTCAACTGCGCTTACATCCATACCTTTCGCCTTAAACTCCTGGACGATGCCAACTGTGGGAACAGCAAACCGCTGTTGGTAAAGCTCATAGGTTCTTCTGTTATATGCCTCGGCGGGCTTCATGACAGCGTTCTGTTCCTCTGGCGTCATTTTATTGGTAACTGTGTAGCCAGGGAAGCCCGTTGAGCGCTCCTTATCAAAATCGGCAAGTTGCCCGGCTATCTTTAATGCTCTGCGCCGAAGAGAGCTTCCTGGCTCAGCTGTTGGCTGGAGCGGCATTTCGACTTTAATTGGTCGGCCACCTTCCTCTCGGACGGCCTGTCTTGTGTCCGCTCCTTGCTTCTGTATCTCTGCCTTGAGGTCTTGGGCTGAATTGTAGGAACGGTACGCCTGAATCGCAATCAGGATGGCAGCGAGGACGGCAACGGCGATGAACCCGGCCTTCCAGAATCCCTTGCTGCCCGATTCCGGCGGATGCAGCGTCACATGGAACCCCATGTAGGCCGTGGCCGCGGTGAGGAGCCAAAGTAGTACGGCAATAATTATGTCCCACATGATCGAGTATTATATCCCGTGATTAGATTGACGGCCTTTCCCCCAAGCTGCCCAGGCCGCTAGTATCTCTGGATGGAGGCCGCCTCCGCATTCCGATCCGCGCAAGAACTCGCATAAGTGGGATGAATCCGCTCATGCCCTGTCCGGTGCAGATTACTTAATCTAGTCTTTTCGAGAGCCGATAGCCGATAGAGTTGCCGCTCGTCTGCTACACAAACCCTTTCTAGCCGTGGCTCACGACGACCGAGAGGTCGAAATGTGCTCAGAGTAACTGGCACCATCGCCGGAATATCTAGAAGCTGTTTCATAATCTGATTCGGGATCAAGGGAGGTACTTGTCTTGGTGGTTGGCATTGAGCGATAAGGTGGCAGGAGGAAGCGCAGATGCCACGAGGCGGTCCGATGCTGACCGACAAGCAGTGGAAGAAGATCGCACCCTTGCTGCCTCGGTTGGGCAACTTCCGGCACCTGGTAGTTCGCTATGATCGATCACTCCGCATCTACGAAGCCTTCTTCCACATCGCCTGCTTCATGATCGCCTTGAGGAGGTTATGAAACAGCTTCTAGGGATTCGTGGCTAGTTTCTCGAATGCTGGGATGACGATTGTCGAGACAGTATCTGCACAAAGTTCCAAGACATTATCCACCGGGACGTCGAGTACCTCTTTGGGCAACGCTGATTCGTCGAACGATACAAACGGATGGGCGATGTCGCGCTCCACATACGTGGCGTCGGCAAGCTCCGAACTTGTATGCAGACCGGCTTTAAGTTCTGTGCCATCTTGCAGGCAGACAAGAGCCTCACTGTCGAGCCTGGGCGAGCGAACGTGCTCACGCTGGTAAGCTTGGGGATTGATGATGTTCAAGTGTCTATGTTTGTCGATGTTGGAGAGTTCTGCCAGCCAGCCGAGTTGGGTAGGCCCATTCCCTCCATAGTACGGCTGCAAAGCCTCGATGAGTGCGAACGCGCTTGTGGTGATCCCAGGAAGGTCTTTTTCAAAGAAGTTGTAGGGGAGCGGTGTAGTGTACCGAACAGGCGGACTTCCTTTCTTTTTGGGCACCTTTGTCAAGAGCGGGAATTGACAGTTTCTGCGCCAAGACTTTGGAAGCTTGATCTTGCTGGGATTGAGTTGGACGAGATCGAACGCCAAGTGATCAAGTGCAGACCTGAGTTGATAGACAACCTCCCCGCACAAGACAGCAATATCGGGCGGCGGTTGGGAACTAAAGTGGAGTCTCTTTGTGCCGTCAGGCTCTTTGGCGATCAAGTCGGATTGACCGCTAGTGTATTTCCAGGCCGATCCCTGGATAGCCTCGATGTGTACCGAAGCTCGCTTGACTTTGAGTTTGGCAGATTCGATACCGCTGAGCATAACGCAGAATCATAACACGAGCCAGCCGCTCATCGAAACGCCCCGGCCTCGCGCCGGGCGATTCGTTTTGGAGCGTGCATTTTACCCGCTTTAGGGTCAATTCTGCTTTCTTGCGGGTCTTGCACTGGGCGGCAAGTTGGCGGAAGTGATCTCTGTGGGCATCGTCTAAGACCTGTCCCACTGGGGATGAATCAAGGACTGAATTGCCTCGCGCCCCTGGTCCGCTCCTAGTCCTCGTTCCTCGTACTGGTGCAGCACTTTCACGCAACTCAGCGCGGTTTCGTGGACCTGCTTTTGGAACTGGCCGCTCACTTTCAAGCTTTTGAGGTACGCGGGCCGATCGTTTCCCCACTCTCTCTCGATCTGTCCTTCCAGTATCGGTAGCCGGGCGTCCTCCTCCGGCTTGATGCTCACGTGCGGATTGTCGTTCTGCCTGCCCATGGGGCCTCGTTGGTGATTGTCTTAGCCGATTTCTCAGGCTCCGCAAGCACGGGAAGTGAATTTCATCGGCCCGAAACTGGTTCAAATGCGCTTGAACTGGGACACTTTCCTTGATGTCGTGGTCACAATAAGCAAAGACTCTGGACCCATGTTAACCATTTGCAAAGAGATGTTGCCGTCGCAAGCACGCCATGCAGTCAGGTCTGACCCTTGAAAAACGATGTCTTCTTGCTTTCCATAGTCCTTCGTGCAGAGGATAGATATATCGCGGCAGGCTGTTCCTGCTTGATGTCGAGGGCCAGTCCATTGAATTGAAATTTTATAGATCGTACGATTCACGGTAGCAAGAATCGTATTCCACTGTAGGCCCACGAATTGAGCGTCTGGAGAATGCCAAATCTGCTCCCCGTCAAACATCGCTCCTGGGTTTAGGGCCACGATCTCTTCGGGCGAAAGAGGTGTAAGGTCTTGAAGTTCATCAATTGTGGTGTCGATGCTGTATTGCCCTATGGAAAAGCAAGGCTCTGCGGATTCCCTGGACTTGGATGACCAATTCGTGCTGCCCCTCTGACCTGCGAACAAACCGTACGCAACCCCGCCGAGAATCAGCACAATGGCTGTTATGAGGTTCCATGGATGCGTAAGAGAGGCAACAAAGGCCATCCCGCCAAATAGCCAGAATGGAACAGCCCGAGCCAAGTACGGAACAGGGCGCCGAGCACAGATGGCCAGTGAGCACAAGGCTATTAGCGACCATGTAATGCAAGGCCACACAATGTTGGTGAACGGCAACTGTCTGAAATATGCCTGAGCGATCATGTCAGTTACAAACGAAATGGCGTATGCGCCTATACCCACCACTGCGAACGTGGCCCCAATGAAGATTGGTCTTGATCGCCCTGAGAGGCCGAGAAAATTCAGCAGGGCATAAGAAAAAGTGGCGGCAACGTAGATTATGAAAAATGGAAGTAGGGCAGCGCCTGCCGATGCGGCCATCTTCAATAGAGAAGTCATCATTGTTCTTCCGTCCTCCTCGGTTCCTAATCGCTTGCGCCGGTCCAACTTCCGCTCGGCTGGTTCCCGCCTGATGCCAGGTCAAAAGCTGGAGGTCGATCCGAGGTACTACTTCCCGCTTCTTTCGCGCATTCCTGCAAGCATGAATTGCGCCTCCGCGAGGCCCTGATCTGCTGCTTTGCGATACCACTCCGCAGCGAGTGCGTCGTCTTGCGGCACGCCCTGGCCCTGGTCGTACAGGATGCCGAGGCGGAGTTGCGAGGGCGCGTGTCCCTGTTCCGCGGCTCTGCGCAACCAAGTCGCCGTCTGCGCGTAGTCCCGGGAAACGCCTTTACCAGCGTAGTACAGAAGGGCAAGGTTGTTTTGCGCCTGTGCATCGCCCTGCTCCGCCGCCCTGCTATACCACTGTGCAGCCTCCGTATAGTTCCGCGGCACACCTTGGCCATTGAAATACAGGACGCCAAGGTTGGACTGCGCTTGCCCGTTCCCCTGTTCCGCCGCCTTGCGCCACCAGAAAGCCGCTTGTGCGTAGTCTTGCGGGACGCCTATTCCCTGGTCGTAAGCAATCCCGAGGTTGAGCTGAGCCGTAGCATGGCCCTGCTCCGCGGCTTTGCGCAACCAAGTAGCCGCTTGTGCGTAGTCTTGCGGGACACCTAGACCGTGGTCGTAAAGCCCCGCGAGGATGAATTGCGCGTCTTTGTCACCCTGCTCCGCCGCCCTGCGATACCAAGACGCAGCCTGTGTGTGGTCCAGCGGCACGCCGTGGCCGTCTTCGTAAAGTACGCCGAGGTTGAATTGCGCATTGCTTTTGCCTTGTTCAGCTGCCTTGCGAAACCAGATCGCAGCTTGCGCGTAGTCCTGCGGTACGCCAAGACCACGTAAATATGCATACCCAAGGTGGTTTTGTGCGTCCGCATTACCCTGTTCGGCAGCCACACACCACCAAACAGCGGCCTGCGCGTGGTCCTGCGGTACCCCGTGGCCGTCGTAATACGCACTTCCAAGTGCGAGTTGAGCAGTGGCATCTCTTTGCTCGGCCGCCTTATGCCACCAGACAACGGCCTCTGCATAGTCCTGCGGCAACCCGCGGCCTGCGTGGTACAGAACGCCAAGGTTGCATTGCGCTATCGAATTCCCCTGTTCCGCGGCCTTGCGATACCACAGCGCTGCTTGTGCGCAGTCCTGGGACAGGCCAAGGCCGCCGTCGTACAGGGCACCAAGACTGTTCTGCAACTCGGGGTGACTTGGATCCAGTTGAATCCCGCGCTTAAAACACACAAAGGCATCCTCGTATCGCCGCTTGTGGTAGAAGTCCAATCCCTTCTTGAGCCACTCTTCTGCCTCTTCTCTGACCCGCAAGTCGGCGCGGCCTCTGGCAGCGAGAGACTTTGCTCCGGCCTTTGTCAGTGCGGTGGACTGCGCTGGAACCAATGCTGCCTGTCTCTCTTCGCCGGCACTCATCGTGGCCTCATCTTTGAAGACTGATCTTCAAACTCGTTTCGCGCCAGGTCGATCCTGTGCAGAACGTCCTGCTTCATCTCAGCAAGCAGGTTGCGACCTTTTGCTCTGGCGGTCTCCACCTTCGCCATCAGGAGGGCGATCTCGGAGGAGGCCAGTTCTGCGGCTTCGACTTCTATCAGGGCAAGCCTCTTGACTATCCGCTCAATCTGGCGCAAGACTCGCTCTAAATCGGCTGCCACGCCCTCACCCTTCACAAATTCCGGGCTGCTCTTGTACTCCTCCAGGATTCTTCTCA
>Ga0181520_10010491_pt1 | contig 12423 bp, 12 predicted proteins | sample PEATcosm2014_Bin_29_FD_132451 | JGI IMG/M metagenome (GOLD analysis project Ga0181520, IMG submission 132451) | Peatland microbial communities from MTU Mesocosm Facility, Houghton, MI, USA - PEATcosm2014_Bin02_30_metaG | ecosystem: Environmental > Terrestrial > Soil > Wetlands > Peat | place...
ATGACGTTTTCATAGGAGCGCCTTTGTTTCCGGTCCGGTTTCAATCATCGTGTGGACATGATTTGAGATGGTGAGGAACGAATCCTCCTGCCGCCACAAAAATCCGTCGCCCTCGGTGCGGATTTTTCCGTCGCCGTTCTGCAACTGCAAATGTCCCGCCGAACTCGCCGTGTAATGTTGCGCGTCATAAATGCATTCCGGCGCCTCGACGACGGCCTGCGGGCTGCCGTTCGTGTTGAAGGTTTCCAGCTTGAGCTGCTTGATGACGAGCAGGCCGCCCGGTTCCGGCTGCGCCTCCGCGCCAGAAAGCCGCGACTTCATCTGCTGCTGGAGCGGCACGGGGTAATATTCAACCGATGTGAAACCGCGGGCGTGACTTGCAACGGCGGGCTGCGCCCGATTATTTGAAATGGAAATGAAAAGCAGAATAGAAATGGAAAAAAACAATTTCAAGCCCTGGGTTTTGAGTTTTGAGTTTGAAAACCTAAAACTCAAAATTAAAAATTCAAAACTGTTCCTGTTCGTTCTCATTCTCGATAAACCGCAATGACCGGCTCCCATTTATTCTGCGCCTGCAAAATCATTTCAACCACCTCGCGCACCGCGCCGCGTCCGCCAACGGCGTTCGTGACGAAATCAGCCGCCGCCTTCACCTCCGGGCGCGCATCGGCCACGGCCACGCTGAAACCCGCCCGCGCCAGCGGCCCCAAATCCACCACGTCGTCGCCGACAAAACAAACATCGCTCCAGCCCAGTTTTTCGCGCGCCAGCAATTTCTCCACCGCGCCGGTCTTGCTTAACTTGTCGCCCTGCTGGACGAGAAAATCAATCTTCAATTCCTTTGCCCGCATTTCCGTCGCCGCTGACGGGCGGGCCGAAACCCAGCCGACCTTCAAGCCCGCGCGCCGCGCCAGCACCATGCCGAGGCCGTCCCGGATGTTGAACCGCTTGAGCTCGCTCGCTGTGCCGGAGCCGCGCGAAGGCGGGCGTTCGCCGCCGATGAACACCGAGCCGTCCGTCAGCACGCCGTCCACGTCGCACAAAAATAATTTAATGCGCGCGGCGCGTTTGCGGAGGGCGGCGGAAATTTTTGCGGGCATGGAATTCAAATAAGAAAAATTTATGGCCTTAAAGTGTCAGGCAGCTTTGCGTGCATCCTCGATTGCGCTCTTAAGCTCTCCGTCATAAATCTCCGTATTATCATCAAAACCATCCTGCACTCGCTTGCTGGCAATTGGCGACAAATGCTCAACTGCAAATCGCTGTCGCAACAAAGTTGCTAACTCCTGATTGGTCAAGTTTTGCATCGGCTTGTTCCAAGCACTCCGACATCGCGCAACCAATCCGCTATCCCAATCCGGTTCAACCCACGGACCAAGAAAATCAGCAACGGATTTGGTGTCGGTGTTCATAGTTGCTTAACATCTATTTGAACTGCGAGCTGCAAAATATTTGCGTAGAAAATATTTTTCATTTCGCCGCCTCGTAAATTTTTAGCAATGAGCGCAACACCGTTGCCATTTCCGCCAGCGGAATCATGTTCGGCCCGTCGCTCAACGCCTTGTCCGGCGTCGGATGCGTCTCGATGAACAACCCGTTCGCGCCCGCCGCCAGCGCCGCGCGCGCCAGCACCGGCGCAAACTCGCGCTGCCCGCTGGATTTGTCCCCGCCGCCGCCCGGCAATTGCACCGAATGCGTCGCGTCAAAAACGACGGGACAGCCGAACGATTTCATGATGGGAATCGAGCGCATGTCGGCCACGAGATTGTTGTAGCCGAACGTCGTGCCGCGCTCGGTGAGCAGGATTTTCTCCGCGCCAGCCGCCCGCGCCTTGGCCACCACCTGGCCCATTTCCGCCGGCGAGAGGAATTGTCCCTTCTTGATGTTGACAATCTGGCCGGTGATGGCAGCGGCTTCAATCAAGTCGGTCTGCCGGCACAGGAACGCGGGGATTTGCAAAATGTCCACGACCTCGCCGGCGATGGCGGCCTGGGTTTCCGTGTGAACATCCGTCAGCACCGGCACGCCGAATTCCGCGCGAACCTTGCCCAGAATTTCCAAGCCGCGTTCCAACCCGATGCCGCGAAACGATTTGCCGGAGGTGCGGTTGGCCTTGTCGAAACTGGCCTTGAAGACGTAAAAAATGCCGAGCTGCGAACAGACTTTCTTGAGCGCGGCGGCGGTTTGCAGGCAGAGCTTTTCACTTTCAATCACGCACGGCCCGGCGATGAGAAACAACCGGCGCGGCGAATTGAGGTTTTTCCAGATGGCGTCGTCGTTGAACACGCCGATGTTTTAGCAGTGGCAAAAGAGAAAGTAAATCAGATGAATTGAGTAAAATCTGTCGCCCGGTTAAAAGTCACTGCTGTAATTTCAACCGATAAAACCGTTGTGGGTATTTGGCGGCATCCTGATCCATAAAGTTAAACATCTGTCCGTTGTTGGTCATGGTGGTGAGATTTACCCAATGCTCCAAGTCGGTTGACGCCTGCAATTCATAAACTTCTCCAGCCCTTGCAGAAAGATTCAGCTTGTAAGATTGTCCATTAAGTTGAAAAGCAATCCCGACGCTGGACACGATTGGAACCGTCGTGTTTGCGGTGACAACTGCCGAAGCAACTGGGTTCGTATTTGGTGCGGATGCGGGAAGCAACCGTGTCCATGTAATGCCATCATCGGAGGTCAGCACGGCAAAATCTTGACCCGGTTTACTGTTTGGGTAATTCCATTGCGTTCTGTGTGTTATATTGCCGTCTACATTACCTGAAATGGCATACCTGCGAAAAGTCGTCCAAGAAGTCGTCCAAGTCTGGCCATCCTGTGTGTGCAAGATCGGCCACGGCGCGGAATCTGCAAAAGACAGAGATGGAAGTGCCAAGAACGTTCCCAACGTTCCCGTGCCAGCCATTATGCCGTAGAGCATTCTTTTGGGCGGCATTTTGCCATGATACCAATGAACACCGTCATTGGATGTCATCAAGTCGGTTCCGGTCGCTGCTACAAAAACACCTTTTCCATGGGCTACAGCTCTACTGAATGCGACTGAATCCAAAGTCTTGTCCGTCCCTGAATTTCTTAATGTCCACCTGACGCCATCAGTTGAAGTAAAAATGGTTCCAGCATCGCTTACAGCCACAAATTTGTCTCCACCCCAAGCAATGCCTGTAAAGTTTGCTGACGTTGGTGCATTGACCGTCCGCCAGGATTCACCGTCTGGAGAAATCAAAATTTCACCGCTTTCGCCCAAAATGACAAAAGTGTTGTTCCCAAATCCAACAGCTCGGAATCCAAATGGCTTTTGCTGAATCTCCACATTGGTGGATGCGTCGTTTGGGATCGCAAGGGTAAGTGAATCGCCACCGACAGTGTAATTTTCTGTGGTAAAGTTGATACCGATGATTGAGCTTGGGACGTCTGCGCTTCGATTCATCCAATTGGTTCCATCTTTGGACACCAAAATCAGGCGGGGGGAACCAGCCGCAACAAAAATTCCATTCCCGTAGGCAACACAAGTTGGAAAACGAACTGGAGGAGAAAATGGGCGTCCTATCATCCCTGTTTGTCCCGAACCATCGAATACCCCAAATACGAACAAGGACAAGAATACCGCGCTGCAAAATTTGTGCCGAAACCACTTTTCCACAATCGGTTTCACAGTCGGAATTTGACTCCGAAAATTGATGCGGTCAACCACATTGTAGTGTTCGTGAATCGCCACCGGAACCGTGGCCACCGGAAATGGTTTCAACCCGGCGCGGGCCTGTGATGGCCGGCGCAATCTTCAAAATCCGGCTTTTCTTCCCTGCCGCGCGCGGTTTGACGGTTTGATGACAAATCGCGAGCCTGATTTTTTGAACGTTTTTTTTGCGGATTGTCTATATGCAAAAAATGTTTGACGGCCTTGCGGGCATTTATATTTTTATCGGCTTTGCGCGCCAGACATGATATATCAGCCGGCACACGAAATGATTGAAGTTGAAAAACTGACGAAGATTTTTGGAGCCAAACGCGCGGTGGACGGGATTTCCTTCACCGTGAAGCGCGGCGAAGTGCTGGGATTTCTCGGGCCAAACGGCGCGGGCAAATCCACCACCATGCGGATGCTCACCGGCTTTTTCCCGCCCAGCAGCGGGAAAGTGACGGTGGGCGGCTTTGACATCGCGGAAGATCCCATTCCCGCCAAGAAGCTCATCGGCTATCTGCCGGAAAACGCGCCCGCCTACACGGACATGACGGTGCATGGCTTTCTGGATTTCACGGCTGAAATCCGCGGGCTGCGCGGCGACGCGAAAAAATCCGCCATCAACCGCGTGGTGGATTTGTGCTTTCTCAAATCCGTTTTGCATCAGAACGTGGACACGCTTTCCAAGGGCTACCGGCATCGCGCCTGCTTCGCGCAGTCCATCATCCACGACCCGGACATTCTGGTGCTCGACGAGCCAACCGACGGCCTGGACCCGAATCAAAAGCATGAAATCCGGCAGCTCATCCGCAAAATGGGCGAGAAGAAGGCAATCATTTTTTCCACGCACATTCTCGAAGAAGTGGACGCCGTTTGCACGCGGGCGATGATCATTGACCGCGGCAAGGTGGTGGCGAACGGCACGCCGGAGGAACTGCGCCGCAAGTCCGAATGGGCGGGCGCGGTGACGCTGCGCATCAACGGCGTGGCGGCGGGCGCGGTGCAGGAAAAATTAAATCATTTGCGCGCGGCGAAAAAAACCACGGCCACGACGAACGGCACCCGCGTCACGGCGACCGTGTTTCCGCGCAAGGCGGGCGACGGCGATTTGACGCGCGAAGTCATCGAGGCCACGAGCGGCTGGCAGGTCGAGGAATTGCGCACGGAGGAAGGCCGGCTGGATGAAGTCTTCCGCAGCATCACGATGCCGGACACCAAAAGCTGATTTCAAATCTCAAATCTGAAATTTCAAATGAATCCTGTTGGCAACATCAAAACCATCGCAAAGCGCGAACTGCTGGCGTATTTCTCCTCGCCGGTGGCGTATGTGTTCATCGTCATTTTCCTGCTGCTGAACGGATTTTTCACGTTCATGGTCGGCGGGTTTTTCGAGCGCGGCGAGGCGTCGCTGGCCAACTCGTTTTTCGAGTGGCATCCGTGGTTTTATCTGTTCCTCGTGCCGGCGGTCGGCATGAGATTGTGGGCGGATGAGCGCCGCGTCGGCACGCTGGAACTGCTGCTGACGATGCCCATCGCGCCGTGGGAAGCCATCGTCGGCAAATTCCTCGCGTCGTGGGTTTTTCTCGGCATCGCGCTGGTCTTCACCTTTCCCATCGTCATCACCGTGAATTATCTCGGCAGCCCGGACAACGGCGTCATTCTGTCCGGTTACGTCGGCAGTTGGCTGATGGCGGGCGCGTATCTGGCGGTGAGCTGCATCACGTCGGCCATCACGCGCAGCCAGGTGGTGAGCTTCATCGTCTCGGTCGTGGCGTGTCTGTTTTTGATTCTGGCGGGCTTTCCGCCGGTGATCAATTTGCTGCAAGGCGTGGCCCACAACTGGCAATGGCTCGTGGACACCATCACGTCGTTCAGCGTCATCACGCATTTTCAAGGATTCCAGAAAGGCGTGCTCGATTCGCGGGACGTGATTTTCTTTTTGTCCGTGATCGGGTTTTCCCTGTTCACCACCAGCGTGATTTTGCGGACGCACCGCACCAGTTGATTTCCGGAGGCACGATGCAAAAAAAATCGCTCGAAACCATTCTCTATTCCTCGGCGGGCATCATCGTGATGCTCATCCTCGCCATCGCCGTCAATGTCATCACCGGCGCGAAACCGGTCCGCGCGGACCTGACGCGGGAAAAAGCCTACACGCTGTCGGCGGGAACGCGCGCAATTCTGCAAAAGCTCGATACGCCGGTGAAAATCCGTTTCTACTGCACGCAAAGCGACACGGCCACGCCGGAAACGGTTTATCTCAAGGACTACGCGCGCCAGGTCGGGGATTTGTTGCAGGAATACCAGCAGGTCGCCGGCAAAAATCTCATCGTCCAGAAATTCGACCCGCAGCCGGATTCGGACGCGGAGGATTCCGCGCGGCTTGACGGCCTCGAACCGCAACAATTGCCGGGCGTGGATGAATTCTACCTCGGCCTGTCAATTTCGCTGCCCGGCACGAGCGTGGCCATTCCGTTTCTCTCGCCGGACCGCGAGAAACTCCTGGAATACGACATCACCCGCGCGCTTTCGCAGGTGATCAACCCGGAAAAGCCGGTCATCGGCATAATGAGTTCGCTGCCCGTGTTCGGCGCGCCGTCCAATCCCATGATGGAGCAGATGGGGGGTCAGCAAGGCGCGCCGCCGTGGACAATCATCCAGCAGTTGCAACAGGACTACAACGTCCGGCAAATCGAGATGGATGCCGCGAAAATTGACGACGACGTGAAAGTGCTGGTTGTGATTCATCCGAAGGGCATTTCCGACCAGGCGCAATACGCCATTGATCAATTCGTCCTGCGCGGCGGAAAACTGATCGCGTTTCTCGATCCGCTGTCCGCCTACGACAGCCGCCAGCAAAATCCGATGGAAGGCGGGATGGGCGGCAATTCGTCCACGCTCGACAAATTGCTGCCGGCGTGGGGCATTCAGTTCGACACCAGCAAGGTCGTCGCCGACCTGGATTTCAAGATGCAGTTGCGCGGCCAGAACAACGAGCCGGAGGACGCGCCGGCGTGGCTCGCGCTGACGCCCGACGGCATCAACCGCAACGACATCGCGACCAGCGAGATTGACAGCATCTGGCTGCCGATGGCCGGCGCGTTCACCGGCGCGCCGGCGGCCGGACTTCAGGAAACGGTTTTGCTCCACAGCAGCAAGGACGCGGAACTGGCGGACGCCTTCATGGCCAGCATGGGCGGGCAAGGCATCATGAACAGTTTCAAAACAACGGGCGTGAATTACAACCTCGCCATCCGCCTGACCGGCAAATTCAAGACGGCCTTCCCCGGCGGCAATCCCGCGAACACGGAAACCAACGCCGCGGCGAAAACGGACGATTCGTTGAAGGAATCGAAAGCCGAAACGTCGGTCGTGCTGTTCGGCGATTCCGATTTGCTCGCCGACGCCTTTTCACTGCGCAAGGAGAACGGCCCGTTCGGCGAGCTGTCCAGCGCGATGAATGCAAATCTGGACCTGGCGCAAAACCTGATTGAGCAGATGGCGGGCGACAGCAACCTCATCGCCGTGCGCAGCCGCGCGTCCTTGAGCCGGCCGTTCACGCGCGTCAAGCAGATGGAGGCGGCGGCCGAGGCGAGCGGCGAGGCGAAGGTTGCGGAATTGCAAAAGAGCCTCGAAGACACCCAGCAGCGATTGGGCGAACTTCAGCAGCAGCAGAAGGACACCAACCTGAAGGAACAGCAGGCCGAGGTGGATAATTTCCGCAAGAAGGAGGCGCAGGTCAGCCTCGAACTGCGGCAGGCGCGGAAGGATTTGCGCAAGGAGGTCGTGTCGCTGGAAACGCGCATCGAATGGCTGAACATCCTCGCCATGCCGCTTGCCGTGACGCTGGCCGGAATCATGATCGCCGTGGTCAAACGCAAAAAGAATTCCGCAAAATGAATCGCAGGCAATTCATCATCTTGTTGGCGCTCGTGGCCGTCATCGGCGCGGCGGGATTGATTGTTCATCAGCGCGGCAGCCAGTCCTGGCAGAGCGCGGCGGCGGCCATCGGCCGGAAGCTGCTGCCCAATCTGCCCGTCAATGACATCGCGCAGATCACCATCCAGTCCGGCACGAACACGCTGAACCTCGCCCGGCGCGACACCCTCTGGCGCGTGCGCGAACGCGGCGATTATCCGGCGAACTTTTCCCAAATCAGCGGCCTGCTGCTGAAGCTCGCCGACCTGAAAATCGTCCAGACCGAGGAAATCGGGCCGTCGCAACTGGGCCGGCTTGAACTGCTGCCGCCCGGCGCGCAAACCAATTCCGGCACGCTGGTTGAATTCAAGGATCAATCCGGCAAGACGCTCAACACGCTTCTGCTCGGCAAAACGCACACGCGGAAGCCGCCCGGGAATTCACAATTCGGCGGCATGACCGATGAAGGCTTGTCCGATGGCCGCTACGTCATCGCGGGCGCCGATGCGAAAACCGTCGCCGTGATTTCCGACCCGCTGACCGACATCCAACCCCGGCCGGAGCAATGGTTGAACAAGGATTTTCTGACCATCGAAAATCCGCGCGCGATTGCGATGCAATTCCCCGAAGCAACCAATTCCTGGAAGCTGACGCGCGCCTCCGCGACAAACGACTGGCAGCTCGCCGACGCCGCGCCGGGCGAGCAGCTTGACACAACAAACATTTCGGGCGTCACCGGCCCGTTCAGCTCGGCCAGCTTCAATGATGTTGCGCCGCTCAAGCCCGGCGGCGCGGCCGCCAACACCGTGCTGACGGTGGAGACATTTGACGGATTTACATACGTCGCAAAAATCGCGCCTAAGCAGGACGACGCTTATCCGGTCAGTTTTTCGATTGCCGCGAACATCGCCGCCGAACGCACGCCGGCCGGGGACGAGAAGCCGGAGGACAAAGCCCGGCTCGACAAGGAATTCAAGGACAACCAGACCAGGCTCAACGACAAGCTGGCCCGCGAAAGCCGGCTCACAAACTGGGTTTATTCGCTTTCCGCCTACACGATTGATCCTCTGCTCAAGACCCGTGGAGAACTCACGGTTGCAGCCGCAAAGGACGAAGCTCCAAAAGCCGGAAACTGACTCCGGACTCCGCTTGCGTTCAGGGAAAGCGGTTTTGCCTGAAATAAAAATTACTGCTCAAAGTCCTCGCAGAGCAGGGCGAGGGGATGGCACCCCGGCGGGCGCTGGCAATTCCGGCCTTTCTCCCCAACTCCCATCTGCCATCTGCCATCTGCAATCTCCCAATGAAATTTGTTCTTGATGATATTGGCGACAGGCGTAGAATGACGACTAATCGTAAATCCGGGTTTTAGTGAAGTTTATGAAATCATATCAACCGCTCGTCTGTTTGTCTTTGGGATCGCTCGTTTTTCTTTTCGCGGGTTGCGCCACCGAATCCCATCAAGTCATCAAGCCGGAAACCGTTGCTTCCGCAGGCACACCCTACGCGGGAACCAAAAGCACCTTGGTGGTTGGGCAATTCGACAATCATTCGCCTTATATGCGGGGGTTGTTTTCCGACGGTGTTGATCGCCTTGGCAGCCAGGCCAAATCCATTCTCATCACACATTTGCAGCAAACGGGGCGTTTCACCGTGGTTGACCGTGACAACATGCGGGAAATCACGAACGAGGCTTCCATCAGCGGGCAACAGCTCAAATTGAAAGGCGCGAATTACGTCATCACCGGCGAAGTCGCGGAATTTGGCCGCAAGGAGGTGGGCGATGTCCAGTTGTTCGGCATTCTCGGCAGCGGCAAGAAGCAGGCCGCCTATTCCAAGGTCAACCTGAACGTCGTTGACGTGGTTTCTTCCGAAGTGGTCTATTCGGTTCAAGGCGCGGGTGAATATGCGTTGAGCGACCGTGAAGTCCTCGGCTTTGGCGGTGATTCCGGTTACGATTCCACGTTGAACGGGAAGGTGCTCGATCTGGCCATGCGCGAGGCCGTCAACCGGCTGGTTGAAGGCGTGGAACAGGGCAAGTGGACGCCGCAGAAACAGTGAAGAATCAGATAAAAATCCTTTTCCTGTCATTGGCCGCGACTGCGCTGGTGACAGGCTGCCGGTCGCCCGATATTTATTATTGGGGCCATTACGAAAAAGCCGTCTATATCGCCTATGTGAAGCCGGACAAGGCGACGCCGGAATTGCAGGCAAGCCTGATGGAAGAGGACATGCACCGGGCGATTTCCGCGAACAAGCCGCTTCCACCCGGATTCCACGCGCATCTCGGCAACCTCTATTATCAAATGGGCAAATCCGATCTGGCCCTGCAGGAATTTCAGAAGGAAAAGTCGCAGTTTCCCGAATCCGCCGTCTTCATGGACAGGCTCATCGCCAACCTGGCAAAAAAATGAAGACGCTGTTTCTAAATATCGGGATGTTGGCCGGAATGCTTGCGCTGACGGGTTGTGTGACCAACAAGCCGTATGATTACACCAATTTCCGCGCGCACCCGCCGCGTTCAATCCTCGTGCTGCCGCCGATCAACCAAAGCACGGATGTCAGGGGCACTTACAGCTACCTTTCCACGGTCACGCGTCCGCTGGCGGAGATGGGGTATTACGTTTTCCCGGTGGCGGAGGTGGACGAGCTCATGAAGGAAAATGGATTGCCGACCGCAGGTGAAATGCGCACGGCTCCGCTCGACAAAATCGGGGAAATCATCGGCGCTGATTCCGTTCTCTACGTCACCCTCACGAAATACGGTTCCAAGTATGAAGTCATTTCCAGCGTCACGACGGTTGCCGTGAACGCCAAGTTGGTTGACGTAAAGACCGGATTGACGCTTTGGGAAGGCACGACCGTCGCCCAGCAAAGTTCGGGTGACAGCGGCGGAAGCATCATTGGCGCCTTGATCACCGCTGCGGTCACGCAGGTTGTCAATTCCGCGACCGATCCGGCCCATGACGTATCGAGCATGGCCAATTATCAATTGTTCACGCCCAAGGACCACGGATTGATTTACGGGCCGTATTTCCCAAAGGACAAGGCGCAATAACGCGGAAAATTGCGCGAATTGTTTTTTTTGGCAGGAAAACAGGATTTGCAGGATGCAGGGCGGCAGATGTAGCGTCGGCGCTGTGCGCCGAGGGGTTCGAGCGGCAGGCTCGACGCTACAACGATTGGGCGGCAATTCCGGCCTTTCTCCCCAACTCCCATCTGCCAACTGCCATCTCTCAATGAAAATTGTTCTTGATAAAAATTGGCGGCAGGCGGATTTGGCCAATCAAGCGTAAATGCAATAGCAACATTATGAAAAAAGCCTTTCGCAATTGGAGCGTTCGACAAGGAACTGGCCAAGATACTGGATCAAGCAGCCAAGAATGGGAAAGATTGGCGACCATTGAACGAGGTGAATGTATTTCAGCGTGGGGTTGTCGTGCGCCAAACTTTGATTGTTACGAACATTATCAGGGCAAATATCCCCAGCGCCACGTTCACCGGCTCCGGCACAGTGGTGATGTTCAGCGTGAAACCATTCAGCGTCGAGGTATCCCCGGGGCTCAAGTCCGCAAAAAAAATGGTCCATGACCCGTTTGGATCGGTGCTGTTGAAAGCAGACAAGTCACTATATGCCGTATAGTTGATGCCGCTGAGGTCTCCACTGCCTCCAGCAGGAATGGGATTATCCGCGCCCTCCACAAACGTGACATTGAAGCCCGAAGTGCTCACCGCCGGGTTCGGGTTGAGCAGTTGCACCAACGCGCTCCCGTTCGAAATATAGGCATACAAGTCCCCGTTGTAACCCCCGCTGATTTCCAGCGTCACACTGATGTCACTGACGCTCAAACCCGTTGCGCCGAAATTAATCTGGTAGCCAACCCCAGCGGGCGTATTGTCCGGGATGACTTGGTTGAGGCTCGAACCGCCCCCGGTATAAATCCCTCCGCCGCTGCTCGAAAAATCATATAGCGCGGCGTTTGCAGGGAGGCTGCCACCCAAAACAACTCCCAGCATCGCAGTCACCAGGATGCGATTTGGAATTTTCATAGATTCAATTTCGGGTTGTTGGCGCTTGCCGGTTCATTTCAATAACCCGGATAGACCGTTCGGTAATAGAGGCTGTCCGCGCCGGACACGGCGTTGGTCACAAATATAATTCCGTTGGCCGGGGTGGTGTAGTTGCCAAGCTTGACCCAGGGCAGGCTGCCATCCAGCACGCTGTTGGTTTCCACCGTATAGATGTCGCCGGGAATGCCCGCAAATTGCAGCACGAAATCGCTGCCAAACACACCTGAAACCAGCAGGTTGGGCGAGGCGCCAATGCCGTTGCCCACCGTCACGCTCACCAGCATTGCCTGCCAACCGTGACCGTCATAAAAGGTGACGGTGAAACTATCGCTCCCTGAATAATTTGAATGGGGCGTGTAGGTCAAACTGCCGTCGCCATTTAGAACCGCGCCGCCGTTGACGGGCGCGGTGGTCACCGCTGCTGCCGCCCAGCCAGTGGGATAAGCGGCGCCGGCCTGCGAACTGGTGGCATGATTGGCCAGTTTCAGCGCAGAGATTGTCGCGGGCGTGTTCGCCGGTGTGGACAGTGTCAACGGCGTGGCGGTGAAATTATAGATGTCCAGAACGCCAGTCGTGGCCAGCTTGTTGGTGTCCCAGGAAATACCGCCGGCCAGTGCCGGCACGGCAACGCCGCTGAACCAGCCGCTGTAGCTTGAGGCATTAAACAACGTGAAACTGTCCCCGCTGGCGAGCGTGCTGGAAGGATTGTTCGATACCATCAATGTGCCGCCGTAAGTCAACGTGCCCGACGAAAG
>Ga0181520_10010492_pt1 | contig 12422 bp, 9 predicted proteins | sample PEATcosm2014_Bin_29_FD_132451 | JGI IMG/M metagenome (GOLD analysis project Ga0181520, IMG submission 132451) | Peatland microbial communities from MTU Mesocosm Facility, Houghton, MI, USA - PEATcosm2014_Bin02_30_metaG | ecosystem: Environmental > Terrestrial > Soil > Wetlands > Peat | place...
CAGGTGGTGGGCCAGATCGGCCCAGGCCTCTGCGCGCTCATCGGGGTGGGCGGTGAGGACGACGAGGCCGCCGCCGACCGCCTGGCGCTGAAGATCTGGCAGATCAGGTTTTTCCCTGACGAGGCCGGCAACATGAACCGCTCGGCGTCCGATCTGGGTTTGGCCGTCCTGGTCGTGAGCCAGTTCACGCTCTATGCGGACACCACCAGGGGCCGGCGGCCGTCGTTCGTCCGGGCTGCCCCTCCCGAACTGGCCCGGGGCTTGGTCGAGCGGCTCGTGGACCGGCTGAAGGCGTACGGGGCAACGGTGGGCACGGGCCGCTTCGGCGCCATGATGCAGGTCCGGTTGGTCAACGAGGGCCCGGTGACGATCATGCTGGAGACCTGACAGGCATGCTGGAGACCTGACAGGCATGCTGGAGACGTGGGCGGGGCAGGCCCCCTGGCCAGGGCGGACGTCGGGTCGACGCTGCGCATCTTGACGGGGCCGACGAAGGCAAGCTAGGTTTCCGAGGGCCAACGGCAGCCGGCAGGAGAGACCGGTAGTCCTCGTTGACACGCACTGCGCCATTGCGCAGCTGCCTTTGACAGGGGAGTTTGTGCTGTGCGTAAGTACCGAGTGTTGCTTGGCCGTGCCGCCACCGGGATGAATGGGCACGCAGTGCTTTTGTCTACACGAGCGCCGTTCAAGCCGTCCCGACCGGTGCGCCCGCTCAACCGCCCAGGGGTGCCCGCGGCCCGCTCGAAGGCCCGGGCTGGAACCATCGCCCGCCAGCGTCGCGTCCTCAGTGTCATGCTGTTGACCCTGGCTGTGCCCCTAGTGGTTGCGCTGGCCACCGGTTGGGCCGTTGCCTGGTGGGCCGTCGTGGCGTTTGTCCCGCTGATGTGCACGTACGTGGCCATCCTCATGCGTACCCGGCGGGTGATGGCTGAGCGGGAGATCGATGTGGCCTTTTTCGGGCCCGCCGGCAGGGCCGGCTCCGGCCTGGAGGATGTTTTCTCGGGTGGCGGGCAGTACGTCCCCCTCGAGCGGATGGCCGCCGGCGGGGGCTATTCCCGTTAGCCGTTAGGGCTGGGTAGCAGAAGACCAGGAGGCCAGCGCCGGGACGAAAGCGTCTGTGGCGCTCCAGGCCAGCACGCTGAGCAAGAGGCCATTGTCCCCGGACGTTTTCAACCTGCCCTGCATGAAGGCGACGCTGGGCGCGAGCAGGCCTTGCCTGACCATGTCGGCATCGGTGGGGCTCAGGGTAAGGCTCAGGTCCGCGTCGCCCAGGCAGCCCACAGAGACAGGGCCCGGGCCCGCGGCTGACCAGTAGCAGCTCCATTGCCGGGGCGGTCCCGCCGGTGCTGCGGCGGCGGCACCCCTTCGGGCCCCTGAGGTCCGGGACCGGCTCGTGTCGGCCACGGTGAAGCTCACCAGGCTCAAAGCCGGCTCCTTTGCCTGATCCCGGCGAACAGGTCGTCCTCGGGGACCTTCGAGCCGGTTAGATCGTGGGCGAGGTGGTACTCGTCCACCAAGCCGAGCTCGATGGCCACATCTTCGGGCAAGCCGAACCAGAAGGGCGAATTGGGGTCCACCTGAGTGGCGTGCGCCCGCAGAGCGTCGTCGCGGACGTTGCGCCACTCGGCCACGTCCACCTCGGTGGTGACCTCCTCCTGGGGCACTTCGGCCATCATGGCCAGGCGCTCTTCTCCCCACGGGATGGGCAGGCCCAGCTCGGCGAACTTCTCGACCATGGCTATCATGCGCTTTTTCGACCACAGGGTGTAGTACAGCTTCAGAGGCTGCCAGGGCGGGCCTTGTTCGGGGAACGACTCGGGGTCACCGGCGGCGTGGAAGGCGGCCAGGCCGATCTCGTGGGCGCGTATGTGGTCAGGGTGAGGGTACATCGATTGGTGGCCGGGATAGATGGCCATGACCTGGGGCTTGGTCCGGCGGATGACGCCCACCAGGCGGGCCGTCGAATCCTCGATAGGGGTCTGGAAAAATGACTCGGGCCGCTCGTTGGCTGGCGTCCCCGGCATCCCCGAGTCCCGGTAGCCCAGCATGACCACCTCGTCGTAGCCGATGACCTCGGCCGCCCGGGCCAGCTCCTCGGCCCTGACCTCGGGGAGGCGGGCCAGGGTTTCCGGGTTGGCCATGGCCGGGTTCAGGATCTCTCCCTCTTCGCCGCCGGTGCAGCACACCAAAACGCAATTGACGCCCTCGGCGTGGTACTTTGCCACCGACGCGGCGCCCTTGGAGGACTCGTCGTCCGGATGGGCGTGCACGCACAGCAGGCAGAGGCTGTCGTTCATTTGAACAGGATAACGGCCGCCACCCCCGTCCCCGGTGCTCTCAACACCCATGCCCTCCCGGCACCTCTACGATGAGCCGGTGCCCGAGACGATGTTCTTCCGCCAGTTGCTCGCCGGCCAGGAGTTCGCGGTCGGTGACCAGTTCGCCACCACGATGCGCAACCACGTCTATGTCATCGGCGACGCCGCTGCCGCCGAAGCCGTGCTCGTCGACCCGGCCTACGACGTGGGCGCTCTAGTCACATGGCTAGAGGCCCGGGGCCTGCGGTTAGCCGGCGTCCTGGCCACGCACTACCACGCCGACCACGTCGGGGGCGAGATTTTCGGCGAGCACATCGAGGGCCTGGCCGACCTGCTCGAGCTGGCCGACGTCCCTGTCCATGTTCAAAAAGACGAGCTGGCGTGGGTGGCGGAAATGAGCGGCGCCCCCGTGTCGTCACTGGTGGGCCACCACGACGACGACGTCGTCCAGGTCGGCTCGGTCGAGGTGCGCCTCCTGCATACTCCCGGGCACACCCCCGGCAGCCAGTGTTTCATCGTGGGCGACAACCTGGTCTCGGGGGACACATTGTTCCTCGAGGGCTGCGGCCGTACCGACCTCCCGGGCGCCGACCCCGACGACATGTACACGAGCCTCCAGCGCCTGGCCAGCCTGCCCGGCCGCTTAACCCTCTGGCCGGGCCACCACTACTCGCCCGCGGCCTCGGCCCCCCTGGACGGGGTGAAGCGCACCAACCCCGTGCTCGCCCGGCTGGACAGGGACCACTGGTTGCGCCGGTTTGCGTGACGAAGGACAGGTAGACGAGGGGCCCGGTATTGCTGGCGAGGGGAGAGGGTTGTGGGGACAGATCTCGTGATCGAGGCCACGGGCCTGAGAAAGTCCTACAAGGGCAACGTCGCCCTGGACGGCCTCGACCTGGAAATGGCCCGGGGCGAGGTGCTCTCGCTGCTCGGGCCGAACGGGGCGGGCAAGACCACAACGGTGGAGATCCTGGAGGGCTACCGTCGGCGCGACTCAGGGGCGGCCCTGGTCCTGGGTGAGGACCCGCAGCGCGCCGGGTCGGCGTGGAGGGCCCGGCGCGGGATCGTCCTGCAGTCCAGCGAGGACGTCGCCGACCTGACGGTGGCGGAATGCGTCCGTCATTTCTCCCACTTTTACCCGGCCCCGGCCGACGTCGACGAAGTGATCGACCAGGTCGGCCTGACGCAAAAGGCCGGGTCGCGCATCCGGGCCTTGTCGGGCGGGCAACGCCGGCGGGTGGACGTCGCCCTGGGCATCATCGGCCGGCCCGAGCTCGTCTTCCTCGACGAGCCTACGACCGGCTTCGACCCCGAGGCGCGCCGGCAGTTCTGGGAGGTGGTGCGCAACCTGGCCAAGGTGGGCACGAGCGTGCTGCTCACCACCCATTACCTGGAGGAAGCCGAAGCCCTGGCCGATCGGGTGGCCATCATCAACGCCGGGAAAGTGGTGGCCAGCGGGCCGCCGGGCGAACTGGGCGGGCGCCAGCACGGGGCGGCCCGGGTGTCGTGGTTCGGGCCCGACGGCTGGCGGCACGAGCAGACCCTGCAACCGACGGCGTTGGTGGCCCGCTTGGCGGGCGAGTTCGGCGGCGAGGTGCCCCAGCTCAGGGTGACGCGTCCCAGCCTGGAGGACGTTTACCTTCAGATGATCGGCGCCCATGGCCAGGCCGGGGAGGACGGGGGGCAATGACCGCGCCGGCCGCCGCCGCCCGCCCGCCCGTGGCCCGGGTAGGCGCCCGGCCCGCCCACCCGTCCCGGTCGCCGGCCCGGTCACCCGTCCGGGCCTTCGCCATCGGCTGCCTGGCCCGGGGCCAGGTCGAGATCCTTCAGTTTTTCCGCAGCCGCGACGCCGTTGTTTTTACCCTGGCCCTGCCTGTGGTCCTGCTGGTCATGCTGGCCTCGGTCTTCTCGGGTCGCGTGGCCCACACCACTGTGCGCTACAGCCAGCTCTACACCACCGGGCTACTGGCCGGAGGTCTGGCCGCGACCAGCTTTTTGAACCTGGCCGTCGCCATCGCCGGCGAGCGGGAGAACGGCGCCTTGAAGCGCCTGGCGGGCACGCCCATGCCGAGGAGCTGTTATTTCATCGGCAAGGCGATCCTCGTGCTGGCGACGTGCACGCTGGAAGTGGCCGTGCTGCTCGTCTTCGGTCACTTCCTCTACCACGTGGCCTTCCCGAGCTCGCTCGAGCGGTGGTGGACGTTCATCTGGGTCACGTTCCTCGGTGCCATCTCCCTGGCCCTGGTGGGCGTGGCCATCAGCAGCCTGCCCCGCAATGCCCGGTCTGCCGCCCCCGTGATCAACCTGCCGTTCCTGGTGCTCGAGTTCATCTCGGGGGTTTTTGTCCCCTTCACGTCCCTGTCGAAAGGCATCTATGATTTGGCCGGCTTTTTCCCCTTGCGCTGGATAGCGGCCGGGTACCGCTCGGCTCTACTTCCCTCCTCTTTCGCCCAACTCGAACCCGGGCACGTCTGGGACCACGGAGAAATGGCGCTGGTGCTGGTTATCTGGTGCGCCATCGGGCTTTTGGTGTCGGCGCGGACCTTTAGGTGGACGGGCCGGGGCGAGCGGTGAGACCGGTCTGCGCCTGAGCGCAGCGAGCGTTAAGCCGGAGGTTGGCGCCTCATCGGCCGGTCTCGCCGGTCGGGCAGGTGGCGGCGGACCAGCTCGGCGAAGGCCTGCTCGTCGTCGCCGGACAGGAAGGCCCGCCGGGGCACGACGAGGCCGAACTTCTTGCCTCGCAGGAGCTGGTAGGCCGCCGGCCCCTTTACCATCTGGGTGAAGTAGCTCCACTCGACCCGGGTGGCCCGGCCACCGAACGACAGGTCCAGGCCGTTGTCGTCAAAGCTGTGCCGTTGCCCGCCCTGCACCACCGGGTTGCGCCGCCACGCCGCACCCGGGGCGAAGACGAAGACGAGAGCGATGAGCACGAACCAGAAAAGCCCGATGACGGCGACCGATGTGCTCCCCGTCACCAGCCCGGCGATGACGATGACCAACATCAGGCCGGACAGCCCGGCGATGAGCAGGGACCGCAGCATCATCTGGCGCTGAGCGGCCGCGAACTCTTGGCGCGTCAAGGCGAACTCGACCGTGACCACAAGGTGGCCGCGGGCGCTCATGTCCGGCGTGCCCACCCTGGCCACAATACGACAGGTGGTCTCGGCGCCGCCTCCGGGCCGTGCCGGCGAGCAGCGTTCGATGAGCTCGTACATTTCGTTGGGCCGGCGATAAGTGGGCTTTCACCCACCTCGTCGCCCGGGTTAAGTGACCCGTTTTCGCGGCACGGCGAGGTGTACGGCCGGGTCCGTCAGCACCGAGGCGACGTGCTCGGTGGCGTCCCAAACATCGACGAAACCGGTGTAAAGGGCGACGGGGGCGAGGCGGAGCACATCGGGCGCCCGGAAGTCGGGTACGACCAGCCCCCGCTCGATGAGCAGGCGGGCGGCGTTGTAAGCGTCGGGATGGGAGATGGCCAGATGGCCGCCGCGCCGGCCCGGGTCGGACGGGCTAGCCGTCCGGGCGCCCAGAGGCACCAACAATTGCTCAGTGCGCCGGGCCAGGAGGGCGACCAGCCGGCGGGTCTTGGCCCACAGAGCGGGCATTCCCGCGGCCAGTAGCGGCGCGATCCCGCAGTCAACGGCGACGGTGCCGAGCACGTCGGGCGTGCCGGAGAGGAAGCGGGCGATGTTGGGGACAGGGTCATAGCCGGCGCCCATGGCGAACTGGTCACGCTGGCCCCACCAGCCCCAGACCGGTTGGCGCAGGGACGCCTGCAGCCCGGCCCGCACGTAGGCCCAGGCCGGCGCGCCAGGCCCCCCATTGAGGTACTTGTAGCTGCAGCCGACAGCTAGGTCGACGCCTGACCCGTCGAGGTCGACCGGTACGGCGCCGGCGGCGTGGCTCAGGTCCCAGAGCACCAGGGCACCGGCGCGGTGGGCGGCATCGGTCACCGAGGTCAGGTCCGCCACAGCCCCGGAGCGGTAGTTGACGGCGGACAGGCATACCAGGGCGATGTCCCCGACGGCGTGGTCGGCGTGGTCAGCATGGTCGGCGTGGTCAGCATGGTCGGCACCGTCGGTGTGGTCGGGCCCATGGGCACCATCGGCATGGTCGGCCCGGCCGATGATGGCCTCGAAGAAATCCGCCGCGCCGGGCGGGGGGACGGACCCTCGGGCGGGGCCGGTGGCGGGGAGCGGGGAGGCGGTTATGCCTTCGACCGCGTCGGTGGCCACGAGCCGCAAGCGCCGGCCGCGCTCGGCTGCGATCCCCTGGAGGACGTAGCGCACGGTGGGGAAATCCTCGGCGTCGCCCACGATCACGGTCCGGTCGGCCTTGGCGTCGACGGCGGCCATGGCCAGTTTGTAGAGGTTGACGGTCGTCGAGTCGCTCACCACGACCTGGCCCGGTGCGGCCCCGATCAATTGCCCGATGCGGTCGCCCACGGTCACCGGCAGGTCGGCCCACCGGTCCCAGCCACCGACGAGGTCGCGGCCCCACTCGTCGAGCAGGCGAGCGACGGCGGGAGCGGTCGCCCGGGGCCGGCGGCCGAGGGAGTTGCCATCGAGGTAAATAGGCCCAGCGGGGCTGACGACGAACTCGTCGCGATAGGACGCGAGAGGGTCGAGACGATCGGCCTCAATGGCTTCGGTGCGGGTCTGCGGGATCCCTTCCACGGGCAGCTCTTCCACGGGCAGCTCTTCCACGGTCAGACCGTACTGTGCCTTCGCTGCCCCCGCTAAATGGCGCAGCGAGCGCCGTGGCGGCTCTCCCACTGTCAACGAAAATCCCGGGAGCGCAGGTCCTTGGTCCCGGACAGCATCGGGAGAGGTTCGATCCTCGAGGCCAGGACATTGATGGCCCCGTCGGCTTTTTCCAGCTTTCCCCGCACCAAAAGGCCGGGTGCCGATCTCGCCACCTGGCCGAAACGCTCCCACACCGGTAACGGGCAGATGACGTTGACAAGACCGGTCTCGTCCTCCAGGTTGACAAAAACCACTCCCTTGGCCGTCATCGGCCGCTGGCGGTGGGTCACCAGCCCGCCGATGGTCACGGCCGCCCCGTCCGCCAGGCGGTCCAGGTTGACGGCAAGGACCACGCCGAGGGCTTCCAGTTGGGGGCGCAGAAGTTGGGTCGGGTAGCTGTCCGGGGACAGCCCGGTGGCCCACAGGTCGGCCCTATTGAGCTCGGTGGGGCTCATACCCGGGAGAGGGGGCGCTTGCGTACCGGTTACGAGCCCGGCCAAACGGACGGCCTGGTAGCGCCCGCCGGCCTGTCCGCTCGCGGCCTGTCCACTCGCGGCCTGCCCACTCGCAGCCCGATTGCTGGCGGCCCGACCACTGCCGGCCCGGCCGCGTGCGGGCCGAACAGGCTTGTCGGCACCGGCGTGGCCCGGTCCCGCTTGGGCAATGGCGCCCGCTGCCCACAAGGCCTCACGTCTGGCGAGCCCGAAACACTCGAAAGCCCCTGCCGTAGCCAGCGCCTCGGCCTGGGCGGCGTTCAAGCCGCCCCGGCGGACGACGTCTTCCATCCCGTCGTAAGGACGCCTGGCGGCGATGCGTTCGGCCAGTTCGGGACCGATCGTCCGCACATAGGAGATCCCCAGGCGGACCGCCGGGCCCGTCGGCCTGTGGCCGCCCCGGCTGTTCTCAGTCACGTCGCCGTTCTCAGTCACGTCGCCGTTCTCAGTCACGTCGCCGTTCTCAGTCACGTCGCCGTTCTCAGTCACGTCGCCGGCTTTTTCCAGTACGGATGTGGCCCCGCTGGCGTTGATGTCCGGCCGGCGCACCTCCACGCCGTGGCGACGAGCGTCCAGGACGAGAGTCTGGGGAGACCAAAAACCCATGGGCTGGTTATCGAGCAGCCCGGCCAGGAAGGCCGCCGGGTAATGCAGTTTTAGCCATGCCGAAGAGTAAACCAGGTAAGCGAAACTTACCGAATGGCTCTCCGGGAAGCCGAAATTGGCAAAAGCAGCCATTTGCGCCCAGATCCGGTCGGCCACTTCGCCGACGGCGCCCCGCTCGGACATACCGGCGTAAAAGCGGGCCCGTAGGCGTTCCATGCGTTGAGCGCTGCGTTTGGAGCCCATGGCTTGGCGCAACTGGTCGGCTTCGGCGGCGCTGAAACCGGCGACGTCGATGGCCATCTGCATGAGCTGTTCCTGGAACAGAGGGATGCCCAAAGTCTTCTTGAGGCTATGTTCGAGCAAGGGGTGCAGATAGGTCACGGCCTCGGTGCCCTTGCGTCGCCGAAGGTAGGGGTGCACGGAGCGGCCCTGGATCGGGCCCGGGCGGATAAGGGCCACTTCGATCACGAGGTCATAAAATGTGCGTGGGCGCAGGCGGGGGAGCGTTGCCATCTGGGCCCGGCTCTCGACCTGGAAAACCCCGACTGAATCGGCTCCGCACAGCATCTCGTACACCGACGGGTCCTGGGGCAGAGCAGCCAGGTCGATTTCCGTCCCATAAAAGGTCTTCACATGATCGACGGTGGAGTGCAGGGCGGAAAGCATGCCGAGGCCCAACAAGTCGAACTTGACCAGGCCCGCCCGGGCACAGTCGTCTTTGTCCCACTGCAAGACGCTGCGATCAGCCATGCGCGCCCACTCGACGGGGCAAACCTCGGCCACGGGGCGGTCGCATATGACCATGCCTCCGGAATGAATGCCGAGGTGGCGAGGGAAGTCCTGGGTTTCTCGGGCTAGTGCCAGTACCGGCCCGGGTATACCTCCGCCCGTCCTGTCGCCGCCCGTCCTGTCGCCGTCCCCGCTATTTGTGGCGGCAGGCAGCGGGGCCCAGGCGTCTATGCATTTGGACCAGGCGTCCACTTGGCCCTGCGACGCCCCCAGTGCCTTGCCCATGTCGCGCACAGCCGAGCGGGGCCGGTAGGTGATGACGTTCGCCACTTGGGCCGCCTGGGAGCGGCCGTAGCGGTGGTAGACGTACTGGATGACCTCCTCCCGCCTCCCGCTTTCGATATCGACGTCGATATCCGGTGGCCCATCGCGCTCTGGTGACAGGAACCGCTCGAACAAAAGGCCGAGCCCGACCGCGTCCGCCTTGGTGATCCCGAGCGCATAGCAAACGGCAGAATTAGCGGCCGAACCCCGGCCCTGGCAATAAATGCCGGCTTCGTTGCAAAAGCGGACGATGTCCCAGACGACGAGGAAATAACCGGGAAAACCGAGTTGGTTGATCATGTCGAGCTCGTAATCGATCTGGGCGTATGCGCGGGGATGACTGGGCGAGTGCCGGGGCCCGTAGCGGTGCCGGGCCCCTTGTTGGGCCAGGTGCGCCAACCACGTCATTTCGGTGTGACCGGCCGGGGTGGGGAAGGGGGGCAGATTGGGCGCCACCAGCTTCAGGTCGAACGCACAATCCCGGGCGAGCCGGGCAGCGGCGGGCACGGCACCGGGGTAGCGGGCGAACCGGCGGGCCTGCTCGGCACCGCTGCGCAGGTGAGCGCTGGCCGCGGCCGGCAGCCAACCGTCCATGTCGTCCAAGCTGCGTCGCCCTCGCACGGCCGCCATGGCGGTGGCCAAATGGCTCCGACCGGGATGGTGGTAGTGGACGTTATTGGTCGCGACAACCTCGGCGCCCAATTGACAAGCGAGCTCGGCCAGGGCGTCGTTGCGGGCACCGGCCAGAGGCTCGCCATGGTCCCAGATCTCGACGGCCACATTGGCCCGGCCAAAATGGCGTTGCAGGCGGGCCAGTTGGTCCCGGGCCGCGGCCGGGCCGGAATTGATCAATGCCTTGGTCACCGCACCTTTTCGGCATCCCGTCAGTACCGTCCAGTGATCCGCGCCACCGTGACCGGTCCGGGCCGGCGACGGCAGCGACGGGGGCAGAGAAGGCTCGTCCGACATGGAGACGGTGGAGAGATCGAGGTCGGCGCCGGCTCCGATAGCGGCCAGGAGGGCAAGGTCCAGGACAGGACGGCCCTTCTCCCGGCCTAGTAGGTGGGCAGCCGAAAGAGCCTGGCACAGGCGGGCGTAGCCGGTCGGGCCCCGGGCCAGCACCACCAGATGGGTGCCCTCAGGGTCGGCCATCCCCGTCTGTGCCCGCGTGAGGCCCAGGGTGATCTCGGCCCCGAAGACGGTGGGCAGGCCCGCCGCGCCGGCTGCTTCGGCGAAGCGGACCGCCCCGTACATACCGTCGTGGTCGGTGATGGCCAGCGCCTCGAGCCCGAGGCGTACTGCCTCTTCCACAAGCTCGTCGGGGTGCGAAGCACCGTCGAGGAAGCTGAAATTGGAGTGGCAGTGCAGCTCGGCGTACGGGGCCCCTTCACCCACTCTGTCAGTGTACGAACACATGTTCGATTACGCAAGGCTCGAGGTCAGAGGCTTGAAAGACGGCTCCACCCGCCGTGGCCCGAGCCACCGCCGACGCCAGGTTGATGCCACGGCGGCCCGCCAACAACAGCGCCACTAAACGCGCATGACTTCACGCGCAGATCGCGGCCAAACTGCCACAAAAGAAAGCCTTTACCGTTAGCGCAATGCAAGCTAAGTTTGCAGGAATGAAGTTCGCCAACGCGTACGAGGCCAAGCACCTAAAAGCGCACGAACCTGCTAAGCACCTAAAGGCACATGAGCCCGCGAAGCACCTAAAGGCCCCAGATATATCGAAAACCCCAGCTTGGGCCACAGTTATTGCGGGTACCGGCGTCGCTGTGACCCTGGTGGGAGCGACCACAGGGCAGTTTCATGGGATAATTCACCCAAATCAAAGCGCGGTGGGCCAGAAGCCAGCCACAAATAGTGCAGTGCGGCAACTTCTCAATGCTACGAATATTGCAAATGCATCCTCTGCTATGGCCAAGCACAGTCTGAGCCATGCGGCCGACCAGGCACGAAGTGCTACCCCGAATGCCAAAGGGAACGTTAGCCGGGCCCTGACATCGAAGTCCACTACCACTTTGCGTGTTGGCTCGACCGTGGGTTCGCCAGCTCATCTGCAGGACGAGCACCTGGTGGTGGGGGGTACCACCTTGCTCGCGGCCGAGACGACGACCGCGCCCAGCGCGACCACCCCCGTCCCCACCTCGGCGGCGCAGCCGACGACCACGCAGCCGACGACCACGCAGCCGACGACCACGCAGCCGACGACCACATCGGCTCACGCCGCCCCGCTCGTAGTGAGCAGCCCGTCACCCAGCGCCAGCACGGTGGCAACGACTATCTCATCGCCGACCCAGACGGCGCCGAACACCGTGGCACAGCCTTCTGCCATGGATGCCGGGCACTTGATGATGGTCGACGAGGCGACTTACAGCTCGTCCAGTTACAACTCTGACGAAGCTGCAGGGCACAAGCACCACCGCCGGCATGTCGGTGCTACGACGAACACCACCACCAGCACCACCAGTAGTGTCAGCTCGGCGGGGACGGCGGCCGCAACGCCGCTGGTTACGACGCTGGCTCCGACGGTAGCGACCACGGTGGCGTCCGCTCCTCCGATCGAAGAGGCGCCCGGCACCTCCACCAACCCCTCGATCGCGCCCGTTGGTGCGCCTGTCGTCTTCTCCGGTGACCTCGGTGGTGCGTCGGCGTACCAGCTGGCCGTCTCTCCGCAGAATGCCGGTGACCTCCTGGTCCTGACCGTCATCAACGACTGGTCCAGCTCCGTGACCGACGTTTCGGGGGGCGGGGTCAGCCAGTGGACCGAGGCCTCGGCGCCGTACATGGACGCCGCCGACGGCAAGGCGCTACAAGTCTGGTTCGGGGTCGTCACCGGTGCCGGCCCGGCTCAGGTGGACGTGACCTGGAGCGGCGCCGCCCAAAACGCGGACCTTGCTATCCAGGAGTTCAGCGCTGGGACTGACCCCACGTGGTCCCTGTACGACGCGGGCTTCTCGAGTGAGCCGTTCCCCTCGTTGAGCGGTCCGGCGACCGACGAAGCCTATGTGGGCGCGGCGACGGCCGATGGTGACGCCGCCGCCGGCTCCGACTCGGGAGTGGTTTACACGGTCCCCGACGACGACTTCGTCTTTGCCGTGGCCACGGGCCCCGTTGGGGAGGCGACGGCGACGGGGGCAGGTTCGGTGGCGGCCTTGTTCGGAGCCACCGAGGGCACAGCAGGCCCGAGCGACGCAACAACGACC
>Ga0181520_10010494_pt1 | contig 12421 bp, 12 predicted proteins | sample PEATcosm2014_Bin_29_FD_132451 | JGI IMG/M metagenome (GOLD analysis project Ga0181520, IMG submission 132451) | Peatland microbial communities from MTU Mesocosm Facility, Houghton, MI, USA - PEATcosm2014_Bin02_30_metaG | ecosystem: Environmental > Terrestrial > Soil > Wetlands > Peat | place...
TTCCCGGGTTTTTCCCAGATCTGTTTAAAAAAAAAGTGTTACTTTTTTAAAATGCCTGAAAGTACCTGGTCCATGATCTCCCCGCTGCGGTCCTTGAGACCAAATCCGACGATGATCGCGATCGCGGCACCAAGGCCAAGGCCGATACCCCATGCAACCGGAGTAATAAACGTGTAGATGATAGTGAGGTCGAGTTCCAGCTGCGAAAGGGCGAGAATTACCGTGACAAAATACAAAAAGACCCGGAGAAGGACCAGGACTGGCCTGATAAACTCGACATCCTTCTGGGCATAATACCGGTTAAGGAAATCGATAAAGGCGTCAATTAAAATGAACCCGGCCACAAGGATAATGACAAAGACAACCACGTGCGGGATGTAATTGACAATCTCCATCATCAGCAGGGACAGGTAATCCAGGTTCAGGATATTAACTGCTGCGAGAAGCGCTATCAGGTATACCACGATTCGGACCGTGATATCGCCGATATATCCCAGCGTCAGCCCTGCATTTTTCATAGAGCCGCGGATCGAGGCAAGGTCTGCCCCTTCTTCCACGACATGTTGTTCACCGATCTTGTCAAGAATAATCCGGGCAGCCTTGCCCAGGAGACGGCCGACAATCCAGCCGAGAATGAGAACGACGAGTGCACCTACGATACCAGGGACATACATCGCCAGATTCTGGTAAGTACCACTAAAGAGTGTATCTGTTACAGGAGCCATTGTTGTTATAACCTCCACGATTAACTGCAGAACAGGGATCTTTCCTTTTGTTTCGCGAGTGAGCCCTTCAGGTTCATCCTCTTTTTCGTTTTCCCCGGTAAATCCTGTCGCGTGTTAACGTACTTTTGTGTGCCGTTTACCCTTTCATGAAAGACCGTATCGCGAAAAGCGGGTTGGAGTGTTTTTCTGTGGGGGACATTTTTTTTGCTTTTCGCGAATTCCGGTCAGGCTAAAGTCTTTTTGCGGATGAATGCCCTCCGACCCGGCACCTGACGATGCCTGAGAGGGTTGGAGTTTATCATCAGATCTGGTGTCTGTATCCGGGTTTTCGGGCATATCCGCGGGACTGGCACCATTGTCCCAAAATACTATACATACTTTTACTATATCAAAATATCTGTCAACTTTCTAAACGAAAGTTAAATTAAGTGAAACGATGTAGATATAATGGAGGATACCGCAGGTAGCAGACGGACATGCCACGAATCAATGCTGAATACCACCGTGACGCAAAAAGGAAAATTATTGCAGCGACGCTCGATATCGCCCGCGAGAGCGGCTGGAATACGGTGACGCTTGAAGCGGTCGCGCGAAAGGTAGGTGTAACAAAAGCCGCACTGTACACTTATTTTGAGAACAGCAGTTCCCTTAACGAAGAGGCCACCTTCGAACTTATCCGGAAACTCTGGGGACGCATTCTCGCTGACACAGAAAAAGAGAACGTCGGGATCCGCGAATCGATTGAACATATCGCTGAGATCCTTTATTCCCGTGGCGATCCTATTGCACCGCTCTTTTTACAGGCGTTATCGGCAATTATCCGGGATAAGCAGTTCCGCGAGCAGGTATACCGGCAGTATGACGAAGTGCTTCTTGCTCTCTCCAGAAAACTTTTAGAGCGACAAAGATCGGGAGAGATCTCAACAATGATCGATGTGTACGGAGCAATCCGTGCTATTAACGGATTAACCCTGGGTCTTGCATTTATCTATATCCTGTCGGAGGAAGATCCGCAGGAAGCAAGAGTGATCTGGATAGACTCGGTGGAATGTATCCTGCAGTTAAAGCCTTATCAAGATTCGGATTGAGGGTTCAGTTGCATTTGCGGACCGGGCAGAGATATAGGGGATCATCCATGTCCTTCGGGATCTTGGCTATGCTTTTCCGGGCCCAAATTAAACCCGGATTCCCGATCCGGGGGTCCCATTTTCCGGTTCCACAGGAAATGGTGTCCACGCCCATGAAAAATTCTTATTTATTTAGGTATTTTTGGAAAAAAACGAGTTTGCGGGGAGTTCAAACCTGCAATACAGCGGCCTTTTTTCGGCCCCGGTTTTTCGGATGTGCCGGAATAGGGGGCATGTGTAAAAAAGGGTGTTATGCGAAGATCCCTTCTAATACCTTCTCTCCGGAGGGGAAAGGATGATGACCCCGGTCCGGATGCCCTCATTCGCAGCAGCCCGGTTTATTCCCGGCCCGGCCTGTCCCGCTCGATCCTGACAAGCGGCGATCTTCGGGAAAAGAAGCCGGCAATAAACCCGGAGAACTCTTCCTGCCAGCAATCGGCGCCCTCAAGCACGCACCAGTCTTTCCCGAGCGACTCCCGCACGTGCCGGCCGGTTCCCACGGAGAGAATGGCAGGCGAGCTTATGAGATCCCCGGCCCGGGTAAATTCCCGGGGCACCTCGGTCACGTACCGTGCGTTCTCGATAAACGGCGCGGGCAGGGGCGAAGTGCGGTACTTCTCCCGGAACTTCTCCGCGTTTACCCGGTTCCAGACCGGCGGGCCTTCGTGGCGCCGGATACGCGGGAGCTCGTCAGTCAGGAGCTCGAAGAGAAGCATGCACCGCTCCGGCCCCATCCGGTAATGGGCATGGTGCACGACAAAACCACTCCGGTCCAGGAGATCCCAGACCGCACCCGTGCTCCGCTTGAGCTGGGGCACCACGATCTCCTCAATGAACGGCGGGGTGGCAAACGTAATCGCATAAAGCGAGGTGCCCCGCGAGGCAAGCAGTGCCGCAAGATCGGCCGGGCAGCACGGGTGTTCCTTTCGGATACGGAAAAATTCCTCTGAGGGTGCATCGCGGTAGCCCCGGGCAAGCTCCACGAACTCTGCCATCCGGTCAAGCGAGACCGCCGCTGCTACGTTGCGCCGGGGATCCACCGGGTCAATCACCACAAGCGGCTCATCGAATTTCTTTGCCGCATGCTTCCCGATATCGATAATCACCGGCGGTCGCCACTCTGCTGCCGCGGCAAGGAGCGGGGCAAACCCGCCGTAATGGAGGACGAGGAGCTCGCAAAGATAGCCCGAGAACCCTTCGGTCATCTGGTCGGATCCATAGATCCCCCCGGCCTTTGCGAACTGTTTTAAGAGGAGCACATCGTCGGTCAGGCCGTTGATCTTGTCCGTGATGTACCGGGTATGGAATGGTGTCCGGTCTACCGCGCTCTGGATATGTTCCGCGCTTGCCACGTTGTAGCAGGGCACGAGATCCACATCGATCCCCTCAACGGTTGCATTGATGTACGGGTGTTCGGCGTACTTCTCGTGGAACACGGGAGTAAACGCCCGTGCGATGCTCCGGGCAAGCGCAAGACCCTCGGTTTCGAGTGCCTCGCGGGGCATCTCCGGGGAAAAGAGCAGGAAGACATCGAGGTCGCGGTCGCCTTTTACCCAGGTGTTCCGGGCAATCGAGCCGACCACCATCCCTGTTGCTTTCCCGCTCGCATTGATCGCATCAAGCAGCCGGCGCGCAACCCCGGCAATGTACTCGCGCTCCTCTGCGGAAGGGCGGAGCTGCCCGGAAAGGAGCTGCTCCTCAAACGGGAGCCGGCCGCTCACCAGGCCACCTCTGCAATATCCTCGTACACCGGCCCGTTGGGAGTGAGCGTGCTCTTCTTGAGCTTGAGTCCGGCAACCATGCAGCTGCCGCAGGGGGCGGTCTTTACTTCCTCCAGGCACCGGAAAAGTGCCGGGTTTGCCACTTTGACCCGGGCGAGCGTTGCATGGGGGGTAAACGCCCGGGTCTCGCGGGCAAACCCGAGCGGCGCAAGAACGCTTTCGACAGCGCCAAAAACCTCGCGGCCCTTCCCGGCATCGTCGATTGCGCACCAGACCGTGTGCGGGCTTTTGAAATTGTTGACCGTGATCCGGCTGCCTTTTGCGGCAAACGGCACGGCCTTTATAGTATTTAAGGCACTGATGACCAGCGGGATCTTACGCTCGTCTACTTCGCCAAGGAACTTGACCGTGATATGGATGAGCGGGGGATCGACAAATGTGAGCCGTGATGAACTCTTTTTGAACGTATCCTGCGCTGCTCTCAGGAGCTCCCGCATCTCCTCTGATATCTCGAATGCCACAAACGCCCTGACCATGACTGTATGCATTGGTTAGTCAGTCCACAATGGTAATCGTTTCCATGAAAGAACCCGGTACCAGGCAAAAACCGGGTTTAGCCAGGTACAATTACCCGGGTTTACGGCGGCAGGGATCGTCTTTTATCCAAAAAAGTGCATATTGCTAAAATGAAAGAGAGGTTAGTGTCCATGCCGGAATCCGTACCCCTGATTGTCTATTCCCTTGAGATGTGCCCGCACTGCGAGATGCTCAAAAAATTCCTCAAAAACAAGGGATATGCGTATTCCGAAAAGGACCTCTCCACCGCAGAGGCCCTTACCGAGCTCCGGGTAAACGGCGTCTTTGTCAATGAAGCGCCGGTCCTCCAGCGCGGTGAGGACTTCTACACTACTGATGACATCTTCCCGGCAGGATCGCTTGACGAGAAAAAACTCGGTGCGATACTCTCGGGTGCATGATGCCGGCCCGAAGGGAGACCCGGCAACTGACCTTTGGTGGCGGCTTTTCCCCGGCCCTGCCCCCGGTCCGCACAACCGACGGCCACATCGTTGACTGGGACCGGAACCGGATCGCCGAGCAGATCAAAAAGGAAACAAAACTTGTCGAGTCTTTTTACGGGTACGAGGGCGCAGACGACGCAACCGCACAGGAGATCGCAAGGGAGGTCGAGCAGCGCATCCTTGCGCTCGGCCTCAAGTCACTCTCGGGCCCGCTCATCCGGGAGATCATGAATATCACGCTCCTCGAAAAAGGCATGGTGCAGTACCGTAACGTCTGCACCCGGGTGGGAACACCTGTCTACGATGCGCACCAGATCGATGTGGGCAAGGGCTTTGAGGCCCACGACAACGCGAACCTCCAGGAGAATGCCGAGACCAGCCACAAGAAAAAGGCGGACAAGATCTCTAAAGAACAGTACCTGCTCCAGCTCCCCCCGGAGCTTGCCGACCATCACCTGTGCGGTGAGATGCATATCCACGATCTCGAATACTTCGGCACCCGGCCGTTCTGCCAGGACTGGGACCTGAGGTATTTCTTTTATTATGGCCTCATGCCGGACGGGAACGGGACAAAGGCTTCTGTCGCCGGCCCGGCCAAACGTGCAGAGGTCGCAATCCTCCATGCGGTAAAAGCGCTCGGGAGCGCCCAGACTAATTTTGCCGGCGGGCAGGGTTACTACAACTTCCTTACGTTCCTCGCACCCTACATGGAGGGCATGAGTTACGACGAGATCAAACAGAACATGCAGATGTTTGTGTACGAGATGACCCAGATGATGGTGGCCCGGGGCGGCCAGCTCGTCTTCTCATCCGTCCAGCTCTCGCCGGGCGTCCCGGCGCTCTGGCAGGACAAGCCCTGCGTCTTTAAAGGAAAAATCTGGGACGGGAAAGAGGCCCCGCGCCGCACCTACGGAGAGTTCGAGCGGGAGGTCCGGCTGCTCTTTAAGGCACTCATGGACGTGATGATCGAGGGCGACTACTGGGGCAAGCCGTTCAACTTCCCCAAACCCGAGATCTCCATCGAGCCGGATTTCATGAACGAGCGCGAGGAGTTCAACCGGAACCACCCGGATCTCCCGACATTCCGCGATCTTTATCTCATGACATTTGAGCTTGCCTCCAAGTTCGGGACGCCGTACTACGACAACCAGCTCCCGGCGTACCGCGGCGCAGGCAAGGGGATCTCATGCTACCAGTGTTGCGCGTACCAGTTTTCCACAGTGGCAGACAAGGACTCGGAGTTTGACAAAAAACTCCTTTTCGAAGGTGGCCGGCATTTCTCGATGGGCTCGTGGCAGGTGGTCTCGGTCAACTGCCCGCGTGCAGCCTATAATGCGGAGGGGAAGGACGAACGGCTCTTTGCTGAACTTCGGGCGCTCATGGATGTGGCCGTCGAACTCTTCAAGATAAAACGCCGGTGGATGAATAATATCCGGGCGAGCGGGCGGATGCCGTTTGCCATGCAGCGGCCAAAGGACCCCAACACCGGTGATCGCGGGGCAATTGCCGTTGATCTCGAAGGTCTTGTGTACACGATCGGTGTCGTGGGGGTCAACGAAATGGTCCAGCACCACACAGGCCAGCAGGTCCACGAGTCAAAGGCGGCATTCAAGCTCGCCATCCGCGCCATGACCGAGATGGAACTGTATGCAAGGAAACTCTCGGCAAAGAACAACATGACCATAGCCCTTGCCCGCACCCCGGCCGAGACAACCGGCCAGCGCTTTGCGGTCGCCGATCTCATTGATAAGCGGTACCACGACATGGCGGCAAAGGTGATCAAGGGCGACCTCGATTATGCACTCAATAACCTGGGAAAGACCCGCGACCTCCCGATTTACTACACGAACGGGACACACGTGGCACCGGGCGCCAATGTCCCGCTCACAAAAAGGATGGAGATCGAGCATGTCTTCTTCCCGATCGTGGACGGCGGAAACATCTTCCACATATGGCTCGGGGAGGCCCGGCCCGATCCGCGTGGGCTCATGGATATGGCCATGAACCTCTGCCGGAACACGCAGATCGGGTACTTCGCATTCACCCGGGATCTCACCGTGCCGCTCCGGCAGTTCCGTGAGTTCCGGCCGGAAAAGAGGGCGGAAGGATCGTGGATGCCACCGGCAGATGTGCCGGCAAAGGCATAACTTTTTTTTGACGGGAACTTCTCTAAGGCAGGAGAGAAACGGGCTGTGCCCGCAAGACCGACCGTAAAGCGGTTGGTTAAAAAGCGCCTTCTGCCGCGAAAAAGAAAAATTTACTGGTAGTCCGGTACCTTCCGGAGCGTGATGTCCATCACGCCGCGGTGCACCCGGTACGTGCTGTGGATCACATCGATTGCCTTTTCGAGCTCCACGGGGGTCTCGCGGTCATCAACGCAGATACGGACCGCGTGCGGCTGGATGTCCGCGTAGGGGGCGTGCTTTGCCTCGGGCGGGATCGCGGCGGTGACAAAGATGTGGGTATCGGATTCCTGTACCTCGTACGGGATGTCGTCATCGCTGTCCGGGGTTCCCCCGGTAAAGATCCCGGGCTCGCCGGGCATCTGCCGGGTTACGATGGTATACCCGATGACACGGGCGTGCTCGGCTTCGGGCATGGAGCGCACGATCTCCTCGACGATTTTCGAGAGGTTGCCAAACACTTCATCGTAGGGATTATTGGGATTGGTCTGCATGGACTCCTCGTAAGTGTATCCGGTTCTTTGTTCTTCCTGCAATTCCCCGTTGTACGAACTCTGCAACCACCGGCTCCAGCTCTTCTTGCGTATACCCGGTGGCCTCCCGCAGTTCTTCGGGAGTCAGGGGTTCGTGGGAGAGGGCAATTGCCACAGATAGTTCTCGTTCGCTTTTGAATAAATCATTATGGTTGCGGGCAAGATCGGCCAGTTTCGTGTCGATGTCATGGTTGAGCTGCTCAAGATGGGTAACGAGCTGGTCGTGGGCCTGGACCATCTTTGCAAGCATGACAACCGCCTGACGTGTCCGCTCGTTTTCCATATTTTTTCCCTCCACATCCAGCCCGATCATAGCGCTCTGCAGGCTGCGCAGCGAGACATCCACGAGAATGTCATTTGCGAGGTAGTAGTACTTGCGCCGGCGGTCATCTGTCTGGCAGGAGAGGATCTCCTCACGCTCCATGAGCTGGAGATGCTCGATGACGGCCTTGGGTGAGATCATCAGCGTCTCCGATATCTCGGTCACAAAGCAGGGCTTCTGCCGCAGGAGGCCGATGATGCGCCGCCGGTTCCGGTTCCCGAGGATATCGAGCAACCGGGCAACTTCTGCGAGATCCTCCATGTTTACTTTATGTTAGTGTTGTAACAATATAAAATAAGATGAAGTGTGCAGTCTGATGCGTTTCAGGCACTATCTTAAGGGTAAATGCCGGCATATCTTTCCTTTAAATTCTACTCCCGAAAACTACAATTGTTTAAAAAAAGAAGGGACCTGTATGGTGGGCACCGAAGAGGCACAATTCATCACGGAAACATTTGGTAAGCCTGCCCCATTTGCCCGGCTGAAGAAAAAATTCAGGCAGTTGTTTACCAGCAGATCGGCGATTGCCACAATGCGCAACCGGTTGATCATGGAATATAAGCAGCCGTTTGCGGACCGCATAACCATAGATTCCCTGGATTTTGAGGAGGCATGGACCAAACGGATGATCATCGATCATTTCGACGACCGGGTCAAAACATTACCGGATGATATCATCCTGGATCTTTACGGGGATTACCTAAAAGCAGGAACAATGAGAACCCGGTCGGGAAGAGATGCTGTTAACAATTATATCCTGCATTTCCTCGATCTCAGTTACAACCGCGACGGCTGGTTTGATAAAGAAAAAATGGGGGCAATGAACAGGAAAAAAAAATTCTGAGGGGAACCTATAGAACGTTCCCGCGAAAGAAAGACAGGATCCGGTCCGGACACCCCATTTAGCTCGCATTAAAGAGCAGCGCTGCCGATGGCCCGGCCATGCCTGCCTCATCGTGGCCAACACCCGGGACGATGTGATACTCCCAGTTGAGCGGGACGCCAAGCGCCGTGGCCTGTGCCTGTGCGTTTGCGTAATAGGCCTGTGCCCGGGCAAACCGGGTGCTGCCCTCTGCCTCAGCGGCCGGGAAATTTGCAAGGCTCGAATCGTTCGGGTTTGTATCGAGGCTGCCGGACATGATGATCAGTTTCCGGGAGAGGACAGTTGCAAGCTCGCTTTGTGGGAGCGGAGAATCCTCAAGGCCGAGCGGGTACGGGATGGTGTAGTCCGGCATCACATACAGGCCGGCATTTGCCGCAACCGCCCTGCTGTACCGGGCATCGGGCAGGAAGGTCACCAGCCGGTGGACGAACTGGCCGCCGGCACTATGGCCGTCAAGAAGATAGGTCGGCGTTTTTGCGCCGGTTTCGTTCTTCACGTAATCAAAGAGATGTTCGATAGCCATGTAGGTCCAGTTCGTTTTGGGCTCCCACGTAGTACCGTAGAGGTACCCAAGCGGATAGAACATGTCACCGGGATAGTACTGCTGCGAAAATTCAGGAACAAGGACAATGCCTGAGTACTCGTCCGCGTACGGTACCCATGTGTCCCGCGGAGACTCGCCGGTCCGGCCGGCACCGGGCATCACGATCAGGATCGGCCCGGACTGGTTCCACGAGGCCGGGCGGTAGCAGTAGACCGTGATCGGGCGGTCAGCATTCCCGAGCGTATCGGTAAAAACAAACTGGCTCCGTCCCACAGGAATTCCTGTCACGGGACTCCCGGAAATTCCTGATGCGGGTGAAGTGGTGATGGCAGAGGTAACAAGGCCGGCAGGGTTACCCTGCGGGGCTGACGACAGGCAACCGCAGGTACCGGCAGCAAGAAGGAGGATCAGGCAGAGAAGGAGGGACTTCATGTAATGAAGAATAGGACAGGCATATCATATAGATCGTGTTTTTACCGGCCTTTGGGAGACAATAGGGAAAAACCATTGGTTACGGCTGCCCATTTCCACCAACACATTGCTTTGGTTTTATAAAAACCGTTAACTATCCAAAGCGCATATGGTTCCGCGGTGATACTTGTGGAAAGACTTGCCGTTAAATCCTGTATTCTTCGCTCCGTGGGATATGATGCCGCGCAAAAAAACATGGAGATCGAATTTTCTTCGGGACTTGTCTTCCAGTATGCGGGTGTCCCTGCAAAAATCTACGCGGATCTCATGAGTTCTGATTCGGTCGGAAAATACTTTTCCGAGAAGGTCCGGAACCGGTTCCGGGCAAGAAAGATGGGAGCATAGAACCCAATCGCGCAGATACGAAAATACGTTCCTTTTTCCCGGTTTTGGAATTTTTTTGTACCCGCTCCGGGTACCGGATAAAAAAATGAATGCAAAAGAGCTTGTTATTTTTTAAGGTGCGTGATGAACTGCTTGTTTACCGCATCCCAGTTTGTGAGGTTCCAGAACGCCTCGATGTACTTTGCCCGGTCGTTCTTGTAATCCAGGTAATACGCGTGCTCCCAGACATCGAGCACAAGCAGGATCCGGAAGCCCGGGTATACGTTCACGTTGTGCTTCTCGATCTGGTTGATCAGGAGCCGGGGGGTGGTTGTACTTGCCGTCAGTACCGCCCAGCCCGAGCCTTCCACGCTCGATGCCGCTGCGGTAAACTCCTTTTTGAACCGTTCAAACGATCCGAATTCCGCATCTATGGCTTTGGCAAGTTCCCCTTTCGGCTGGCCGCCACCGCCCTTGCCGGCCGGGGCAAGGTTCTCCCAGAAGATGTCATGGAGCCGGAAGCCCCCGATATGGAACGAGAGCTCCTTTAAGGTTGCCTTCTGGTCAAGGTCAGTTTTCTCTTTTCGTGCCTTGTCCAGTTTCTCGAAGATCGCGTTTGCACCGGTCACGTACGCCTGGTGATGTTTGGTATGGTGCAGGGTGAGCTGTTCTTTTGAGATGTAGGGTTCGAGCGCCGCATAATCGTACGGCAGCTTCGGGAGGGTGTAGAGTTTTTCGCTGGTCATGTGCATCGCTTCCTTACACGAAGGGATACACGATACTATTCCCGCCCGGCTATTTGATGGTCTGCATAGGGGCAGAAAATGGACCCTTGTGGAGAAAAGAATTCAGGAGAAAAAGTTACTCGAAGAGCCGGTAATTCGGCGCCTCGTCCGTGATGAGGATATTGTGCGGATGGCTCTCGGTCATGCCGGCGTTTGTGATCCGGACAAACCGGGCCTTGGTGTGCATCTCGGCAATCGTGGATGCCCCTGAATAACCCATAGCGGACTTAAGCCCCCCCACCATCTGGTAGATCACTTCGCCCACGGGCCCGACATACGGGGTCACGCCCTCCACGCCTTCGGGCACGAACTTTGTCGCCCCGATTCCCTTCTTCTGGAAGTACCGGTCGCTGGACTGGCCCGAGCTCATGACCCCAAGCGACCCCATGCCCCGGTACTGCTTGTAACGCCGGCCCTTGATAGTGATCACCTTGCCCGGTGCCTCATCGGTACCGGCAAACATGCTCCCCATCATCACGGTGTCTGCGCCGGCCGCAAGCGCTTTTGCCACGTCGCCCGAATACCGCACGCCGCCATCGGCAATCACCGGTACGCCGGCCGGGGACGCAACATCGGCTACCTGCGCAATCGCGGTGATCTGGGGGACACCAGTTCCCGCCACGATCCGGGTTGTGCAGATCGAACCCGGGCCGATCCCGACCTTGATGCCATCAACACCGGCGTCGAGCAGGGCCTCTGCCGCGGAACTGGTAGCGATGTTTCCTGCGATCACCTCGGCATTTACGCTGCCCTTGATGTTCTTGACTGCCTCGACCACTTTCATATTATGGCCATGGGCGCAGTCCACGACAAGCGCATCCGCACCATGGGAATCAAGAAGGGTTGCCCGGGTAAAATCAAAGGGTCCGACTGCGGCAGCAACCCGCAGGTTGCCTTTCCTGTCCCGGGTTGCCTTGGGGTACTGGCGCTTTTCAAGGATGTCCTGCATGGTAATAATCCCGGTCAGCCGGCCGATTTTATCGGCTACCGGCAGCCGTTCGACCTTGTTTGTGTACATCACTTCAAGCGCTTTTTCTGGCGTGATGTCTTCGCTTGCCGTGATCGGCTTTTTGGTCATGATAGTCCGGATGCTCTCTTCGCCGCACCGGGAGACAATCGCCCGCACGTCCCGGCGTGAGACAATCCCGATGATCTTCCCCTTCCCCACAACAGGAAGGCCACCGATACTGTACTGGTTCATCAGTTTCTCGGCATCGGAAACCGTGGCCGTATCCTCCACAAAAAGCACGTCGCGCTCGATGAGCTCCTCGGCCTGCTTGACCACATTGACTTCCTGGACCTCATGCTCGGCGGTCATGTTCCGGTGGATCACGCCGATCCCGCCTTCACGGGCAAGCGCGATTGCCATCAGCGCCTCGGTCACTGTAGCCATCGCGGAAGAGACTAACGGAATATTGAGCCCGATATTTTTGGAAAACCGGCTCCTGGTATCAGTCTCGGCCGGTTCGATCCATGATTCGCGGGGTTCAAGCAGCACATCATCGAACGTGAGAGAGAGGGGAACATCCAGTTTGTTTTGAAACATTACACACCTGTTTTTGTTAATGGATCCGGGCAAGGGCGGTCTTTACGAGATCCTCCCGGATAGTCGCGTTCCGGTCGCCGCCGCAGACCATGCCCCGGACGCCAATGATCTCCGGGTTGATCCGTTTAAGGGAGTCGATGTCGGCAAAAACCAGTGAGCCGGCAAGAGCGGTGCCAATGCCCAGCTCCCGGTTTTGTTTCGTGAACCGTGCAAGGGTTGCCTCGTCCATGAAGGAGAA
>Ga0181520_10010496_pt1 | contig 12419 bp, 10 predicted proteins | sample PEATcosm2014_Bin_29_FD_132451 | JGI IMG/M metagenome (GOLD analysis project Ga0181520, IMG submission 132451) | Peatland microbial communities from MTU Mesocosm Facility, Houghton, MI, USA - PEATcosm2014_Bin02_30_metaG | ecosystem: Environmental > Terrestrial > Soil > Wetlands > Peat | place...
AGCTTCGAGACCATGCCCACCGATTCGACGCGCATGTGCACCTGCCAGCCCGGCCGCGGCCTTTCCACCGCGTTCCATTCCACGGTGGCCCGGCCGGCGGTGATCAGGCGCCACTCGATGCGATATTCCAGTTTTTCTCTGGAGGGTAACGCGGGGCTCTGGGGCAGGCCTGGCACAACCAGCAACAGCAACAGCATGAGCGGCTTCGAGGCCATGAAACGTAAGTGTCGCGCATACCGGGCCGCGTGCGCAATCGGGCAGCAGGGGAATACCTCCGAACATCCAGGGAAATACCGGTAGCCGGGGAACAGACTCCGCGCCGGGCGCGTACCTTTCAATCGGGCGATAATACGAGACGAATGTCAGTTGGCGCGTTCTTCCGCCGTCCGGCGGTTCTGCTGATCGTAGCGCTATGCCTGTTGGCCGGCGCGATTACGGTGTTGGGACGGCTCGCCGGCGGATCGCGAGACCAGCTCAAGCCCGTGGCACTGGCCGGGGATAGCGGCGCGCAAACCACCCCGGCGCTTTCCCCCCACAGCCGGCGCCTGGCCTATAGCGCGCGCGGCTTGGCGAAAGACGAGAGCTTTCACATCTTCGTGCGGCCGCTCCCCGATGGCGCTCCCCGCCAGTTGACCGAGGGGACGGCGAGCGATATCAGCCCGGTCTGGTCGCCCGATGGATCGAGCATCGCGTTCCTGCGCCTGGCCGGGCAGCACGGCGAATGCATGGTCATGCCTTCGGATGGCGGCGCCATTGGGAGGGTCGCCGATTGCAGTCCGGGTGCCGGCGCCGACCCGGCGCAGCCCGCGCCCGCGCTGGCCTGGACCCACGACGGGCAGTCGCTGGTGGCTCTTCAGTCCCAGGGCAAGCAGTTGCCGGCTTTGGCCGCGATCCCGCTGCGCGGCGGCGCTCCCCGCAGTCTCACCAGGCCGCCCGATGGCGTGGAGGGCGACACCACCCCGGCCGTTTCGCCCGATGGTAACGCCATCGCCTTCGTGCGGGTCACCAGCGAGGGCGGCGACATCTGGCTGTGCGATCCGGCCGGCGGCAATCTGCGCCGCCTGACCTTCGACGACCGACCCATACGCGGCATCGCCTGGATGCCCGATGGCCAGGAGCTGATCTATTCCGCCCACCGCGCCGCCGGCTGGTGGCTCCTGCGCCTGCCCGTATCCGGCGGCAGCCCGCGCGAAATCCAGCTTTCCGGCAAGCAGGCGCAGTATCCCGCGCTGGCTCCCGGGGGGCGCCTGGTTTACGTTGATACGCCCTCGGTCTCGGCCATCTGGCAAGCCCGCCTGGGCGCCGATATCGAAGGCACGGAAGCCAAGCCGCTGATCCGCTCCACGGGCCGCGAGTTCGGGCCGGCCTTTTCTCCGGATGGAGAGCGCATCGCCGATGTCTCGGATGAATCCGGAAGCGAGGAGATTTGGACCGCCAGCCGCGATGGCAGCCACCGCGTGCGCATCACCGATCTCGCAGGTCCGCAGTTGTGGCCGCCGCGCTGGTCGCCGGACAGTCGCACGCTGCTCTTCGACGGCCGCGCCGAGCGGGATAACGAGGTGTACACGGCGCCCTCCGAATCCGCTTCCCCGGTCAAGCCGAAGCGCGTGGCGTTGGGCAGCGGCGCCTCATGGTCGCGCGACGGCCGCTCGATCCTGTTTCAGGCGCGCGGCCAGATCTGGCGGGCCAATCCCGATGGTGGCGACCCACGCCCCATCGTCAGGGACCCTGGAGCCAACTGGCCGGTGGAATCCGTGGATGGCCGCTCCATCTTCTACCGCAACCGCCAGGCTATCTGGCGCGTTCCGGTAGAGGGCGGAGCGCCGGAGCAGGTGGTCGCGGCCCAGCGCGGCATGCTGTGGCCCTTCATACAGCCCGTCAAGACCGGCATCTATTACAGCCAGTTTTCGCCGCCCGAAGGAACCATCGCCGTGACGTTTTTCGATTTCGCCACCCGCGAAACCGCTATGGCATTCGCGATGCCGAATATGGGCCAGGGCCAGCGCGCCGGATTCTCGATCTCGCCGGACGGCCGCGACATCGTCTATCCGCGCTGGGACCAGAGCGCTACCCGGCTGATGACGGTGCGCAACTTCAAGTAGGCTATTTCTCGTCCGGATCGCGCAGCTCGAGGGTAGTTTCCCGCTGGCAGCACGCGCACGGCCCGGGGATGTAGGCGCGGATATTGCACACGTCGCAGAAGTAGGTAATCAACTTGAGTTTGCCATCGCGCCGCACCAGCAGGGCGCGCGTGTGTACGGGGTCGATCAGGAACCGGTCCGGTGCCGTAAAGTGGCCCTTGGCCTCCACTTCAAAGCCGTTCAGCCGGGAATCGTTGAGGATCTTGGTGGTATCCTCGTCGCCCGCAAGGCGCACCGTTTTGCCCTCGGCCGTAGCGAGCGCCGGCGCCTGCCCGGCCGCGATGACCAGCTTGCCTTGCAGCGTTTGACCGGCGGGGGCTTGGGCCGCGGCACACAAAGCGGCCGCCGCCAAAAGACACAGACACACCCTCATACCTTCAATTCTAGCGGAGCGCGGTGACTTCAGGCGGCAATCCAACCCCTGGCCGGCCTTGCGACCCTATTTTTGGCAAGCTTCAGTACCTAGCGGCCGTAGACTAGCAGGCGGAAGGTGCCGGGCACGGCTTTGGGCTGCTGGTTGGAGCCGGGCGCGGGCGTGGTGAAATCGGAGGTATCGACGAGCAGGTTGTGGGTTCGCGGGTCGAGCCCCATGGTCTTGGCGCCGAACTCCGTCCTGACCGTTTCGACGAGAGTGATCTGGCCGCCGGCATCCTCGTGAAAAACGTGGATGGTGCCCTCGCGCGTGGCACTGGCCACCAGGGCGGTCTCGGGATCGAAGATGTTGGCGTCCACGCGATCGCCGATGGGGAAGGGCCCGCCGACGACCTTGCCGGTATCGGTCGCCATCGCGACCAGGAGCTTGGGATTGCGCCCGCCCACGAACAGGCGGCGGCCTCGGCGGTCCAAGGCGATAGAGACCGGCTGACCGGCGGGCGCCACCGGCCAGCGCGCCGTGATCTTCAGCGCGCGCGAATCGATCGCGATCACCTCGTTGGTGTCTTCGAGGTTGTCGTAGATGGTGCCCTGGCCATCGGCGACGGCTTGTTCCGGAGCGCCTCCCAACTGTAGCGTGGCCACCACGGTATTGGTCGCGGGGTCGATGACAGTGGCGCTCTTCGGACGGCCGTTGAAGACGAAGACACGTTTGGAAGCGGAGTCATAGAGAATGGAATCGGCATCCTCATCGGCTTTCACCTGCCCGAGAATCTTAAGGCTCTTGAGATCGAAGACTGCCACCTGGCCGGCGTCGCCATCAGTGATGAAGCCGCGGCCGAGTTCCGGCACCACCGCGATTCCGTGGTCGCGCTTCAGACCGGCGATGGTACCGACCACGGCGAAGCTATCGGCATCAAGCACTTTGACTTCCGTGCCGTGCGACAGGTAGATGCGGCGCGCCGCGGCATCCACGGTGATGTAATCGAAATACTCGCCGCCGCCTTCGGCCGCGCCCAGCGGGATCTTGCGCAGCAGATGGTAGCCGCCCGAAGGCGGAGCCGCCACCAGGGCGGCGGCCAGCCATAAGAGGGCCGCGCACACAGCCGGGGGAAGAATACGCTTCATGGGAGCCTCCGTTCAGAGGCGATTATACCTTCCGGCGGCAGGGCGCGCTCCGCGCTTCAAAACTTCAACGGACTGTAACCGATCCGCAGCCGTCCGAATGTTACCCAAGTGTCATGGACCGGGCGCCCGGTCCACTGGCGACTATGCGTGGAATCGACTTGATCTATATCGACTCGGGCGGAGGGCACCGCGCCGCCGCGCGGGCCGTCGAAGCCGCCGTACGCGAGCAGCAACGGCCCTGGGAGTTGCGCCTGCGAAGCGTACAGGACCTGCTGGACCCGATCGACTTTATTCGCAAGACCACCGGCATCCCGTTCCAGGATGTCTATAACATCATGCTGCGGCGCGGGTGGACGCGCGGCTCCGCGCGACTGATTCCGGTGATGCACTGGATCATCCGCGCGCTGCACCGCAAACAAGTGGCTCTGTTCGAGCGCCACTGGCGGCAGCATCCGGCGGAGATGGTGGTCTCAGTCATCCCGCATTATAACCGGGCGCTGCGGCAGGCCTTCGCGCGCGCGTGTCCGGGTCGGCCGTTCGTCACCATACTCACCGATATCGCCGATTACCCGCCGAACTTCTGGATCGAGCGCCAGGAGCAGTACCTGGTCTGCGGGTCGGACCGCGCCGTGGAGCAGGCGCGCACACTGGGCATCCCGGGCAACCGCATCCTGCGGACCTCGGGGATGATTCTGGACCCCCGGTTTCACGCACCGCCCGATCTGGACCGCGCCGCGGAACGCTCGAAGCTGGGCCTGGAACCGGACCGGCGCACGGTGCTGGTGCTGTTCGGGGGCGAGGGATCGACCGATCTCGTTAGAGTGGCGCGGCGCCTCAACCGCGCGGCCCTGCCGATTCAACTGATCGTGCTGTGCGGCCGCCACGAAGAATCGCTGCGGCGCTTGCGGGCCATGCGCACGCGCATACCGATGTTCGTGGAAGGCTTCACGCGCGACGTTCCTTATTACATGTCGCTGGCGGACCTGTTCATCGGCAAGCCGGGGCCGGGCAGCATCAGCGAAGCGCTGGCCATGAAGCTGCCGGTGATCGTGGAGCGCAACGCGCGCACGCTGGCGCAGGAGCGCTACAACGCGGATTGGATTCTGGAACAGGGCGTGGGCGTAGTGGTGGAGGATCTCGCGGGCATCGCCGGGGCGGTTCGCGAACTCCTGGAACCGGACCGTTACATGCGATTGCGCGGGAATGCCGCCGCGCTGCGGAACCGGGCGGTGTACGAGACGGTCGAGTGCCTGGACGCGATCCTGGCCAACCATCGTGAAGGCACCTATGCGCCTCAGGCGATCCCCGCGTTGTCGCGGGATTTTAACCGTGGACGCACCATGCTGTAACCGGGACCGGCACACAATGGCGTAATGCCAGCCACAGGCCTGCCCATCCCGATCGCGTTCCCCCCGTTGTTGCCAAATGCTCATCATCCTTTGATCAAGCCGATGGAAGCGACGCTGGAGCGGTGGATGATGCCGCCGGACCTGGTGGCCAGCGTGCATTCGGCGGCGGGGTCGGGGCGCGGCCCGGCATTCGCGCGGCGGCTTCTGGAATCGCTCGACATACGCTTCGCGATTGAGCCGAGGGATCTGGAGCGCATTCCGGCGAAGGGGCCGGCGGTGGTGGTGGCCAATCATCCCTACGGCATCGTGGAGGGCCTCATTCTCACGATCCTGCTGGGAATGGTGCGGGAGGATTTCCGCATCGGCGCCAATTCGCTGCTGTCCTCGATCGACGCCATGCGCAGCCACATCATCTCCATGAATCCATTCGAGACGCAGGGCGCGGTGGCGGAAAACTGCCGGGCGCTGCGCGAATGTCTGGCGTGGCTCAATGGCGGCGGGCTGCTGGCCATGTTTCCGGCCGGAGAAGTGGCGCACCTGAGCTGGAGCGAGCACACGGTCACGGACCCACCCTGGAAGGCTACCGCCGCGCGCCTCGCGATGCGGACGCGCTGCCCGGCCATCCCGGTGTACTTTGAGGGCGCCAACAGCCTGTCGTTCCAGTTGGCGGGGGTGTTGCATCCCGGCCTGCGGACCATCAGCCTGCCGCGGGAGTGCCGAAAGATGCGCAGCAAGACGGTGCGGGCACACATCGGTGCACCTATTTCGCACAGCGTGCTGGCGGCATACAGCGGAGCGGAGCACGCCACCGATTATCTGCGCTCGCGCACCTTCTTCCTGGGCCATCGGGCGCCATCCCTGCCCGCTCTTTCGCGGCCGGCGGAGATCGCCGAACCGGCTGGCCCGACGGCCGCGGCCGTATCCCTGACGAGCGAAGTGGCGGCCCTGCCGCCCTATCGCCGGCTGCTCGAGAATCGCGATTTCGCGGTCTACCTGGCGGGCGCGGCGGAGATCCCGAAAACGCTGGAGGAGATCGGCCGGTCGCGCGAAATCGCTTTCCGCCAGGTGGGCGAAGGCTCCGGCCAGGAATCCGACCTGGACTGGTTCGATGGCCATTACCAGCACCTGTTCCTGTGGCACAAGGCCGATGCCCGGCTGGCCGGCGCCTACCGCCTGGCCATCACCACGGACGTGCTGCCGCGCTTCGGCATCAAGGGCCTCTATACCAGCAAGCTGTTCCGCTACAAGCCGGAATTCTTCAAGCGCCTGGGGCCGGCCATGGAGCTGGGGCGTTCGTTCATCTGCCCGCGGTATCAGAAGAGCTACGCGCCGCTGCTGATGCTGTGGAGAGGCATCGCGCGCGTGGTGGATCTGCGGCCGGAGGCGTCCGCGCTATTCGGCGCTGTGAGTATCAGCCGGGATTACTGCGCGGCTTCACGCGGGCTGATCGCCAACTACCTCAAGCAGCGCGCCTCGCACGACCTGGCCCGCCTGGTCCGCCCGCGCGTGCCGTACCGCGACCGCGCCGAGCGCAATGCCTGGGTCAAGCGGCTGGCCGAGCTGACGGCTGGAATCGAGGAACTTTCGGCTTCCATCTCGGATATCGAAGGCAACGGGAAGGGCGTTCCGGTGCTGGTCCGCCAATACCTGAAAGCGGGCGGCCAGTTGCTGGGGTTCAACATCGATCCGAGCTTTTCGGGCGTGCTGGACGCGCTGATTCTGGTGGATATGAACAACCAGTCGGCGGCCTTAGTGGAGCGCTGCAGGGGCCTCAACCGGTCCGCGGGCGCCGCTCCCTCACGGTCGCGGCTCGGTTTGATCTGAGCCGGGCCCACAGGGCGCCCTGTCAGGGAGCGGGTCTTCCGCAATGGGCTCAGGCGGTTTCGGCCTCGAAGGTGAGCCGCAGGTACGATCGGGGCTGGAACTCGATGCGCAGCGGGAGCGGGCGCGGCGAGCCCTTTTCGATCCACAAGCGGAAATCGGTTAGCTTGCCGCCTTCTTCGCGGTGCAGGCGCCCATCGATGCGCAGCGCTTTGGCGGAGGCGCGCAGCAGGCCGCGCGAGCGGAAGAGCGCGGTGGCTTTCGAATCCGCGGATCTCTCCACGCGCAAGCGATAGAAGCGGCCGGCATAGACGTAGCGCGCCTCGCCGGGGCGGATCAGCAATTCGGCCAGCGCGTGCAGGAAGGGCCGCACGGAATCGCTGGGTGGCGCGAGTGGCGCGGTCCTCTTGGGAACGCCGGAGAGCGCCTGGCGCGCGCGCTCGACCAGCTCCGCGTTCTCGGCGGAAGAGAGGCTGGCCGGGGCCATGAAATGGGCCGAGACAGTCTCCATGGATCCCTCTCCGATGCGGCCCTCGATGGCCGAGTAACTCGCCTCGGCGGCTTTGGAATGGAGAGCCTTGCGGGCCTCGTCGGCGCTCTCTTCAGGAGAGGAGGTCATCAGGCCGAAGTAGAGCGACCGCGGCGCGGCCGGGGCGGCCTGTTCGGAAAGCTCGCGAATGAAGCCGAGACGGTTGAGACCGGCGGCGCGCTGCGGCAGCGAACGGCCGGTGAATTCGAGCAACCGCACCGCGCGCCCGGCGCTCTCGGAATCGTGCCACGCCACGGAGCCATCGCCCACGCCCGTGCGGTGCAGCACGGGAATCGAGAAGAGCACCACCTGCGCGTCGGCGCGGTAGCGGCGCTCGCCGCCCGTGCCGGAGAGGGGCCGGCCTTCCCAGGTCAGCGTCCCGGATCCCAGCGCGGAACGCAGGGCGGCGGGGAACAGCAGGCCGGCGGTGCAGATCCGGCCGAAGTCGCGCCTCGTAAGATTCATAACCAGCATCCTATCTGTACCTAGTATGACCGGTTAGTATGCCTGGCCCGGCGCCGCGAGGTTTCGCGCTCATGCCAGCTTGCGGAATATCCGCCGGATGCCGGCGCCGGCCACCAGAACGGAATCGGCCAGAGCCGCCGGGAGAACGCGGAAATCGGCTCCCAAGGTAGCCGATCCCTCGCCGGTGATAATCAAACCGCGCCGCATGAGCGCGAAGTTGATGAGGGCCGAGCCCACCGTGCAAATCACCGAGACGATCATCCCAGTCAGGATGTGGGTGGCTTGGCCCATTTTCAGAAGCGCGTATTCCAGGGTATGCGCCGAGGCCGGCAGCAAACCGGCGACCAGGATGCCCGCCAGCCAGACCGGACGCGCCCTACGGAAGGCCTGCATCAGCGATCCCCAGCAGCCTCCCAGGGCGATGCGGAAGACGATCTCGATACACGCGCCGCGCGCCGCGCCCGCTCCCCTGGGGATCACCACCACGGCATAGAGCAGGCCCCGAAAGCCGGCGCTCAGAAGAGCGGCCTTCCAGTTGAAATTGACGACACACAGCGTCCACGGATCCCGCAGCACGCGGGCGAAGGCCGCGCCTACGGATTCTCCCAGAGGCTCACACTGGCTGGAGCAGCCGCGCATAGCCCTCATAAACCTCGCTGAAGACGCGATCCCACGATTGCCCTTCCACCTGGCGCCGGGCCTCGACGGCCATGCGGCGGCGCAGCGCGGAGCCGAGCGCCAGTGCGACCGTGGCACCGCAGAAATCGTCGTCGCCGGAGGCCACGAAACCGCTGACGCCGTCGCGCACGATGAAACGCGGGCCGCCCGCATTCATGACCACCGCCGGGACGCCCGAAGCCAGGGCTTCCTGCACCACGTTGCCGAACGTGTCGGTGCGCGAAGGGAAGAGGAAGACATCCATATCGGCGTAAGCGCGCGCCAGCGCCTCGCCTTTGAGCACGCCGGTCAACACCGCTCGCGGAAGGCTGCGCTCCAGCCACTTGCGCTCGCTGCCGGAGCCGGTGATCTGGAATCGGAAATTGTTCACGCCGGCGGCTTGGAGGGCGGCCGCCACGCGGGGCAGCAGGCGCAGATTCTTTTCCGGCATGAGGCGCCCGACGTAGCCCAGCACCAGCTCGTCATCGAGCCTCTGGCGGCGGTCGGGATGGAACAGGCTGGTATCGATGCCCCGGCCCATGGCGAATACCGGCTTGGCGGTGCGCTCGCGCAGGGTCGTGGCCAGCTCCGGATTGGGCGCGAAGACGCCTTGGCCGCGCGCGAAGAACCAGCAAACGCGGTCCATCACGAAGCGCTCCGCCCCGCGCGCCAGCGTGTCGCGCAGAACGCGGGGGACCCAGCGCAGCATCCCGGCGGCACGCCGAGCCGCGAATTCGTGGATATTGGTGTGCCAGGAGAGCGTCAGGGGCGCGCGGAGCTGGGCGGCCAGAATCGCGCCGGCGATCCCCAAGTCTCCCGGGCTGGTGGCGTGGACCACGTCGGGCCGGAAGCGCTCGAGGGTACGGCGGATGGGATCGAGCGAGCGGTAGAAGCAGGGATCGAAGCGGAGATCCGGATCGATGCGGAAGGCCAGCCGGCTGCGGGAAAGTTCCAGGGTCCACAGGTTCTCCGCCCTCGAGAATCCGGGCTGCGGCCCCCAGCGCACGGTGAGGAACGGCAGCTCATGAAGGCGCGCGAAGGACTCCCACTCGCGGCACGTGCGGGCGGCACCATTCACTTCGTGAAAGGTGTCGGCAAATAGCGCCACGCGAGGCGCGCTGGCCGCGGCGATCATGCTCCAGCCTCGCCTTGCCGCCCCAGGGCCAGGCGCAAAGTGAAGCGCATCCCGGGGGAGGCCAGGAATCCGACTGCTGAAATAAAACTGCGAATCGGCCACGGTCCGCCGTGGGGCCAGACCGCGGCTAAAGGCGCATCGCCCTGCGCGGTTTGCTGGAACACGCGGTCCACCCAGCGCTCGCGCCCCGGAAACTCGGGATAGGTGCGAACGGCATGCCAGATGAATTCGATATACCGGCACGGAATCGACTCCCGATACTGCGGCATGAAGAGTACGCGGCTGACATGTTCCCGCCGCACTTCCCCGACGAACTCCGCGAAGCTTGTGGCATTCGTCAAATTCAGGGATGCATTGGCTTCCAGGCAGTGGCGGTCGCCACCCGAAACCACGGGCAAATCGAGTTCGCGAGCCATCGCGGCCACGCGCCGATTGTGACGGGCGGGTTGCAATCCGTTTAATTCGAGAGCGTGAATGTTACCGCGGTGTTCGCGCAGGAAGCGGTTGAGCAGGCGCAGGTGCGTGCGGAACGCGGTGCGCTCCTCGCTGGCGAGGGGGTGATTGAGGACCACCAGAACCTCGGGCAGGGCGTCCAGTTCCCGCAGGATGGGCGCGAGCTTCGCGGGGTCCGGGTGGGCGGTGAACTCCGCCAGCAGAGCGGCCAGCGAGCGCGCGTCCGCGGGAGGCAGATTGTGCACGCCCACGTGGAAGACGGTCTCCTCGTAAGGCACGGTCCACTCGAGCGAAAACGGCACCTCGATGCCGATGGCGCGCAGCTCGGCGCAGGCCTCGATATTATCGTGATCGGTGATCGAAACCAGCGGTGCGAGGCCGAGCGCTGTGCGGATCTGGCCGGCTTCGAGATCGTGCGCGGCCCGCGGCGGCAGCGGCGGGCGCCAGAAGACGCGGTCATAAGGAACGCTCTTCCCGGTGCGCCGGCGATGTTCTTCCTCCAGGTTGCGCAGAACGGCCCAGGCAGGCGCCACTTTGCGCAGAACGCGCGGAATGAAATCGAGGCTTTCGCGCGAATGGGTGGTGTGGCTATGAAGCGATACGCCGGTGGAGAAGCCTTGCGCGGCCTCGGGCTCCCGCCACTGGCAGCGAAGCGGTTGAACGCGGCGAACGCGTACACGCATTCTCATGCAAACATTTAAGCTTGCTCATGCTTTCATTTCCGTAACGGTTGCGTGAAGCTTGCGGAAGTCTTTCGGGAGGGCAAGCTAAAGCACGGCCCCACATCGGACTACTTCGCGTTCCAGGAGGCGTATACTAAACAAGAGGCTGGAGTCCGAAATGACTCCGGCTCAGGAGAGTGCCATGAAGACAGATTCCTCGCGTAGAAACTTTCTGGCGGCCGGCTTGAGCCTTCCGGCAGCGGGCCTGGCGAGCGCTACGACGCCGCAGGCTTCACCCGGCCAGGCTGCCAAATCCGCATCGAGGGCAGCGGCGCCTGACTACCGGACGCTGGGAAAGTCCGGGCTCAAAGTATCGACGGTCGGTTTCGGGTGCATGATCACGTCCGATTCGAGCGTGATTTCGCGCGCCGTGGATATGGGCATTACCTACTTCGATACCGCGCGCGGTTACCAATCGGGCAACAACGAGCGCATGGTGGGCGCGGCCTTGAAGGCGTCGCGCACGAAGATCGTGCTCTCGAGCAAATCCGAGGCGAAGACCGCTTCCGATGCGGTGGCGCAGCTCGATACCAGCCTGAAAGAACTGGGCACGGACTACCTGGACATCTGGTACATGCATTCGCGCGACACGGTGGCGGACATTCCTGACGAACTGGTCACGGTGTGGGAAAACGCCAAGCAGCAGGGGAAGATCCGCCATATCGGCATCAGCACCCACAAGCCCCTCGCCATCGTGGACCGCGTGCTGGCGGTGGGGAAATTCGAGGTTTTGCTGAGCACGTACAACTTCACGATCGGCACGGGCAACGACCCCGCTTACAAGCGGCTGACCGATGCCGGCATTGGTCTGGTGGCAATGAAGGTGATGGCGCCCGCCAGCCGCGTGGGGGGATTCAACAACGTGCCCGGGTTCCGGGCCGATCGCATGGACCGCGTGCAGAAGCCGGGCGGTCCGCTCGCGGCACTGAAGTGGGTTCTGCGCGATAAGCGCTTCGCCACCACGATTCCCAGCATGACCGATATCGATCAACTGGAAACCAACTTCCGCGCCATGTCCGAGCCGTTCACGGCGGACGAACAGACGCTGCTGGCCGGCATCAATGAGCAGGTGCGTCCGCTTTATTGCCGCATGTGCTACCAGTGCAGCGGGCAATGCCCCCAGGGCGCGGCGATTCCGGAGACCGTGCGGTATCTCTCGTATGCCGATTTCTACGGGCAGTTCGCGCTCGGCCGCGAGCACTTCCAGGCGCTGCCGGAAGCGGCTCGCGCGGTGCGCTGCCGGGATTGCGAAGCCTGCCAGGTGCACTGCCCTAACGGAGTCCACGTGGCCGAGCGCCTGATGCGGGCGCAGGACCTATTCGCTTAGCGGGCGCCGGCTGCCGGCCCGTATGCCGGCTACTTCTTCGCCGATGCGAGCGTGATGTTGCGGTACTTCATGCCGCCGGTGTGATCGCCCTGGATGTAGATCGGCCCCGGCTCGCCCTCGTGGCTGTCCAGGGCTCCGCCGGTGATGCCGGGGATCTCCTGGTTGTCGATTGTCTTCACGCCGTCGCGAAGCACCGTCACGCGGCGGCCTACCAGGGTCACATCGAAGCTCTCCCACTGGCCGGGCTTCTTGGGCAATTCCACCGCGGGCGCCAGAAAGCCGTAAATCGCGCCCATCTCGTGGAACGTGTCGTTGGCGCC
>Ga0181520_10010497_pt1 | contig 12419 bp, 9 predicted proteins | sample PEATcosm2014_Bin_29_FD_132451 | JGI IMG/M metagenome (GOLD analysis project Ga0181520, IMG submission 132451) | Peatland microbial communities from MTU Mesocosm Facility, Houghton, MI, USA - PEATcosm2014_Bin02_30_metaG | ecosystem: Environmental > Terrestrial > Soil > Wetlands > Peat | place...
AATCCGCCATGTGCGAGAACCAAGTCACGGGATTCCAATTGCCAATGTCAAGGGTCGTGAACGCCCAGGCAGCATTCTTCCAGCTAAGGCCGGACTGCACGTGCGGGTTGGCGGTGACGTAGCCGGGATCGTCGTATTCAATAAAGCCGTCGTGGAGGGTGGGAAGATAGACGGCCAGAATGGCGAGTCCGAGCAGGGCGGCAAGCAGCCAGACCGGCAGCGGGCGGGACGTGCTCGTGCAGGGCAGGGAAGACGCCTGTCCGGCTGGAGTTAGCGCAACGGTTGTCTGGTGATTCAGCGACATTCCCATCTCTCCGGGCTTAGCTCAGGCTCGCGCGCGAGAGCTGAGCTAAGCAGACGGCCAGCGGCCATAGGTGGCAAGGGCGTGACGAATGGCGAGCAACTGCTCAAGGACTGGCTTGAGATGGGCGAGCGGCAGGGCATTGGTTCCGTCGCTTTTTGCGGCGGCGGGATTGTCGTGAACTTCCATGAAGATTCCGTCGATGCCGGCGGCAACCGCGGCGCGGCTCAGCAGCGGAATGAACTCGGGCTGTCCGCCAGACTGCGTGCCCTGGCTGGGGAGTTGGACGGAATGGGTCGCGTCAAAGATGACGGGAGCGTAGGTGCGCATGATGGCCAGGGAGCGCATGTCAACGACAAGGTTGTGATAGCCGAAGCTGGCTCCGCGTTCGGTGAGTGAGACGTTGGGATTGCCGCTCTCCTGGATTTTGGCGACGGCGTGGCGCATGTCCTGGGGAGCTACGAACTGGCCTTTCTTGATGTTGACGGCGCGGTTGGTGCGGGCAGCGGCGATGAGGAGATCGGTTTGGCGGCAGAGGAAGGCGGGAATCTGCAGGACATCGACGACCTCTCCTGCAGCGGTAGCCTGCGAGGCATCATGAACATCGGTGAGCACGGGGACGTTGACCTGTTCGCGGACCTTGCGCAGGATGCGGAGGCCTTCGGTGAGTCCGGGGCCGCGGAAGCTGGAGATGGCGGTTCGATTGGCCTTGTCATAACTGGCTTTGAAGATGTAAGGGACGGCGAGTTGGCGGCAGATGGCGGCGATGGAAGTGGCCATGAAGAGCGCGTGCTCCTCACTCTCAATGACGCAAGGGCCGGCGATAAGAAAAAGCTCGGGACCACCGATGGTGACGTTCTGGACGGAAAAGGGCATGAAAAGATTATAAGGTTTCGAGGTTTCAGGGATTCAAAGTTTCATGGTTCCGAGTGTGGATCATGAGGTAGAAGAGTCGGGCGCAGGGCGAGTAACATCCAAAGAAGAGCGGCGTGCGCTGAGGTGAGGCGCTGGCGCGGGAGAGCATCCTATGGAGCAACGCAATCTTGGTTCGCAGGGACTGAAGGTCACGGCCCTGGGTTTGGGCTGTATGGGAATGAGCGAATTCTATGGTTCGCGCGACGATGCGGAGTCTACGGCAACGATTCACCTGGCGCTGGATCGCGGGCTGCGCTTTCTGGATACGGCGGATATGTATGGCCCGTACTTGAATGAAGTCCTGGTGGGCAAGGCGGTGAAAAGCTGGACGGGCGGCAAGCGGGAAGACGTGGTGATTGCGACCAAGTTCGGAATTGTGCGCTCGGGTCCGGTGCGGCGGGTCGACGGTTCGCCGAAGTATGTAAAAGAGGCGTGCGAAGGCAGCTTGAAGCGGCTGGGGATCGAGACGATCGACCTCTATTACCAGCATCGGGTAGACCCGAATACTCCGATTGAGGAGACGGTGGGTGCCATGGCGGAGCTGGTGCGCGAGGGAAAGGTGCGGTACATCGGACTGAGCGAAGCGGCTCCCGAGACGATCCGGCGGGCAAATAAGGTCCATCCGATTACGGCGGTACAGACCGAATACTCGCTCTTCACGCGCGATCCGGAGGATGGGGTTCTGGCAGCGTGCCGCGAGGAAGGCATTGGATTTGTGGCATACAGCCCGCTGGGACGGGGCTTCCTTACCGGCGAGTTCAAGCGCTGGGAAGACATTCCAGAAGACGACTACCGTAAGCATCATCCGCGGTTTACGGGAGAAAACTTCACGAAGAACTTGAAGCTGGTGGAGAAGATCGAAGAGCTGGCGGCAAAGAAGGGATGCCTGGCTCCTCAGCTGGCGATTGCCTGGGTACTGGCGCAGGGTAGTGACATTGTGCCGATTCCCGGGACAAAGCGAAGAAAGTATCTGGAGCAGAACCTGGGCGCGCTGGAGATAAAGATCTCTGCCGAGGAGTTGAAAGAGATCGAAGCAATCGCGCCGAAGGGAGTAGCGGCGGGAACGCGGTATCCGGAACATTTGATGAGCGGAGTATCGCGGTAACTTTCCGGCACTGGCGATTTTCTGGAATGTTTCCCTTGGTGTAAGCTACGTTTGGAGCAACCCCGGAGGAAGATACATGAAGGGAAATGCAAAAGTCATAGCCGCACTAAATGAGGCTCTGAAGGAAGAGCTATTGGCAATCAACCAGTATTTTCTCCATTCGGAGATGTGCGAGAACTGGAAGTACGAAGCACTTTCGAAATCGCTTAAGAAGCAGTCGATCGACGAGATGAAGCACGCGGAAAAGCTGATCGAGCGGATTCTGTTTCTGGACGCTACACCGACGGTTACCAGCCCGTCGCAGTTGAAGGTGGGCAAGAACGTGAAAGAGCAGCTTGCCAACGATCTGGAACTGGAACTGGGCGCAATACAGCTCTACAACGGTGCGATCAAATTATCTCGCGACGAGGCGGATAACGCCACGGCAGAGTTCCTGACAGGGATTCTGGGCGACGAAGAAAGACATGCGGATTTCCTGGAATCGCAATTGCACCTGATCGGAGAGATTGGGTACGAACGGTACCTGGCGAAGCAGGTTGAAGAAGAGTAGGCGAGCAGATCCGTAAAGAAGAACTGAAGACCCGCAGAGCGCGGGTCTTTTTTTTTCGCCGGAATGAGGCCGCGAAGCTGCTGGAGGGTGTCAGCCTTCTGACTGCGGTGTGAGCGTGTTCGCAGACGGAGATGGTTCACGTCAAACTCTCTGCACCGTCAAAAAAGATCACCAGAAGTTCACACAACTTTGCGGCAGATTCGCGTTATTGTTGTGCCAGAGCTCGTATCTACTCCCCCCAAAGTAAAGTAGTGTTGTGCTGCATTTTCGCGCGCAAGCCATGCGGATGCGTGGATTGCGCGAAACTCTTGAATTTATGTAGAGCATTGGAAATGTGAATCTGGCCAAGTGTTCGCTAGGAGGTTTTCGTGACGAAGCAGAAGATCGCCGTTCTCGATCAGGACCGGAGCGCAGGGGAAGAGTGGCGGCTGAGAGTGCCTGCCGGGATGGATGTGGATGTTTTTTTCAGCGAGGATGAATTCATCGCGAGCGCCAAAATCGGTGAGTATGATTGCCTGCTCCTGGAGACTCCAGCGGCGCGGAGATTGCACCTGGAACTGGATGGAGCAGGAGTGAGCACGCCGCTGATCTACCTGGCCGAGCAGGCGTCGATTGCGGAGGCGATTGCAGCGATCAAGTTGGGCGCGGCCGATTACCTGAGCAAGCCGGTTGCCGCCGAGGAACTTGCGGTGGCCTTGGAGGCGGCGGCGCGCCAGAAGCGCTCGGGGGTTCCGGAACGTTTCTGGGGTGCGGAGATTACACTGGAGCCGAAGCTGGACGGGCTGGAGCGCGAGTTGATCTGTACGGCGCTGCAGCGCTCGAAGGGGGTCGTGGGCGGACGGCGCGGTGCGGCAGCACTGCTCGGCGTGACTCGCACCGGGCTGCTGTACAAGATGAAGCGGCTCGGCATCAACCGGGCGTTAATGGCGGCCTCGGAACCGGAGCATGCACCGGAGAATACAGAGGATGGAAGAGAATCCGCCAGCGCCGCTGCGATCGGTAAGTTCTAGAGCAGTTCCAGAGAAACTAAATCCTTTTCGAGATCGTGCTCTGCCGTTGTTCCCTGATGGTCGCAACGGCCAGAGGCCTGCGGCTTCGGGATACAGCAACTCTGGAACCGCTCTAAGGTCCAATATCGTTACGATTGCGAAAGATGGGGGCAGGTGCATCGACGGCGGCACGAGTAGGCAGCCCAACGGAACAACAAGAAGGCACGACCCCGTGGTCGCGCCTTTTGCTTTGCCTTGGTTGTTGCTTTCGTTTTCGATCCTGTTTCAGAAGGTAGTGCCTAACAACGGCCACGATAACGAATTTGCTCCTGGATTGGCATTTCCCTGGTTCGCCGAGCTGCTGTTGAAGTCTGGCTGGCCAATGACCGTGGCGGCATTCATTCCGTTCGAGAAGGGCGGCTGGTAAATCACAACCCGGTTGTTCAGCCGGTCGCTCACCAAAATTCTGCCGGCGCTATCAAACGCCAGACCAGATGGAGTGCTGGCTCCGTTTGCGGTAGCAGCCCAGTTGCGTTTGACGTAGTCGGGCTGTCCCAGTACAAGAGTTGCTGCCATTCCGCTGGTGAACGGTGGTACGTACTCAAGCACGCGGCCGTTCCAATAATCCGCCACCCACAGATTTCCCTTCGCGTCGAAGCTCACGCCTGCCGGATTCCAAAGACCGCTTTGGGTTGTTGCATTCAGATTACTGATGAAATCTGTCTGGCCAATGACGAGTGTGGCGTTCATCCCGTTGGCAAACGGCGGAGTGTATTGCAGAACCCGGTTGTTGTAAGTGTCTGCGACCCAGAGATTGCCGTTGGGGTCAAAGGCCAGTCCTCCAGGATAGCGAAGTCCGTTTGCGCTTGTTGTGCGGTTGCTGGTTGTGAAGTCCGGCTGACCCAACACCAGACTCGCGTTCATGCCATTCGAGAACGGAGGTGTGAACTCCAACACTCGGCTGGCGAATGGATCCGAGACCCAGACGTCGCCGTTTCGATCTACGGCTACGCCTTGGGGTGAGGTGAACTGGCTTTGTGACACGCCGGTGCTCACGGATGTAAAACTCGGCTCCCCGAGCACGAGACTGGCCGACATGGTGTTGGCGAAGGGAGGGACGAACTCCATGACGCGGCGGTGGTCAGTGTCCGCCACCCAAAGATTGCCGCCCGAATCGAACGTCACAGCCGTGGGAAACGCGAGGCTGCTCTGTGTTGCTGCTGGCTCCGCTCCACCCTGCGCAAAATCCGTGCGCCCTAGAACCAAGCTGGCGTTCTGGTTGGTGGTGAAGGGAGCGTCGTAAATCAGGACGCGAGAGTTATTCGAATCCGCAACAGCGTAGTACCTCGTTGCGGTCGCCGTCCAGGTGCCCTTGCTGGCGCTTCCGCCGCAACTCAACGCAAAGGCGAGTGCCAGCAGGATGAGTGTGGTTACAGCCCAGGCCCCGAGTCGCTTCATCTGGAATCTTCTCTTTCGGCTCTGGATTTGCCTAGATCTTACCGCCGGGAGCTGGTTTTGCAAGACCAAAGTTGCCTTCCGCGGCTGAAAAGCTGAGTGATTCGGCGCCCTTCTGGCCTGCGATTTAGTCAGGGATTTGTCACGTGGTTCGGAATGACAACGTAGGAACAAGAGCAACGTCGGGAAGCAGAGACTCTGGACCGGTCGCTATGCCGATACAAACCGGCGCTAGTACCAATACAAGAGGGTGACGCGGTAGGCGATGAAGGCGGCGATGTAGGCGACGGTGGTCATGTAGAGGAACTGGATGACTGGCCACTTCCAGCTATTTGTCTCACGCCGGACGACCGCCATGGTGGACATGCACTGCATGGCGAAGGCGAAGAAGACGAGCAGGGCAATGGCTCCGGCGGGAGTGAGATCGCTCTTGAGAGCCTCCTGCAAGGCCATGGCATGAGACTGCGGATCGACGCCATGAAGGGTTCCCATGGTTGCGATGATCACCTCGCGGGCGGCGAAGGAACTGAGCAGGCCGACTCCGATCTTCCAATTGAAGCCGAGGGGACGGATCGCGGGCTCGATGAAATGGCCGATGTGGGCGATCGCGCTATCGGCGATCGCGGGAGGCTGTCCATTGTGCATGGGCAGGTAGGTGAGCGCCCAGAGCAGAATGCTGACGGCGAGGATGACGGTTCCAGCACGGAAGAGAAAAGCGTTGGCGCGATCCATGAGGCGCAGGCCAAGGGATCTCCACATGGGCCAGCGATAGGGCGGCAGCTCCATGATGAAGGCGACATCACGGCTGCGCAGCACAGAACTCTTCAGGGCCTTGGCGGTGATGACCGCCATGGCGAATCCCAGTACATACAAACTCAACATGGCGACGGCGCGAGTTCCAACCACCGGACCGAGCGCCGGATGGTCGGGAATGAAGGCCGCGATCACCATGGTGTAGACGGGCAGGCGCGCCGAGCAGGTCATGAACGGCGCGATCAGAATGGTGGCGATACGGTCACGCTTGTTCTCAATGGTGCGGGTAGCCATGATGGCCGGGACGGCGCAGCCATAGGCGGAGAGCAGCGGGATGAATGACTTTCCGTTGAGGCCGACCTTGGCCATCACCTTGTCAGAGATGACGGCGGCGCGGGCAAGATAGCCGGAATCTTCGAGGATGCCAATGACGAGAAACAGAAGAAGAATCTGAGGCAGGAAAACCAGTACGGAACCAGCGCCCTTCCAGACGCCGTTGACCACGAGCGAATTGATGATGCCAGCAGGCAGCAGAGCGGAGAGACGCACGCCGCCGTCATCCAGCAACCTCTGCAGGAGATCACTGGCGGGCTGGCCGAGGGAAAAGATGGTTTGGAAGACGGCGACAATGACCACCGCGAAGATGGCTCCGCCCCAGAATTTGTGAAGGAAGATGGAATCGAGGCGCCGCGTCCACTCAGGGGTTGCGCCGCGCCGGTAGGCAGCATGCGAGCCCATGCGTACGGCCCATTCGCGGCAGTGCCGGGGATCGCCGAAGATCGGAAGTTCGAGGGGCTCGGGAGCCTGGGGCGTGGCGACCAGGAAGTTGGCGACGGCTTGCAGCCCTTCTCCGGTAACCGCGCTGACCAGCGCGACCGGAGTGCCAAGCTGGCGCGCAAGGGGAAGGACATCGACCTGTCCGCCCTGTTTGTGCAGTTCATCGGCCATGTTCAGCAGGACGAGAGTAGGCAGTCCAAGGGCGATGACGCGGCCGGCGAGGATGAGGTGGCGGTTGAGATTATTGGAGTCGAGCACGAGGATGATAGCGTCCGGGCGCTCGGCCCCGGGCATCTCGCCATTCAGCACATCGACGGTTACGCGCTCGTCCTCTGACTTGGGGTTGAGGCTGTAAACGCCGGGAAGATCGATGAGCGAGACTTCATCGCCGGAGGGGAGGCGGAAGCTTCCGGTATGGTGCTCGACAGTGACGCCGGGAAAGTTGCCGACCTTCTGGCGCAATCCTGTGAGGCGATTGAAGAGCGTGGTTTTGCCAGCATTGGGAGGGCCAACAACAGCGACGGTCTTAAAGACCGGTGAGCCTTGCTTCGGATTTACCAGGGCCCCTTGAATCGATACCGGAACACTCACTGCTTACCTCGCCTCCGCAGGAGCATCGCGAAGTGGACGAACGGCGATGCAGCGTGAGAGGTCACGGCGCAAGGCTACCTCGGTTCCGTCGACGCGGTAAACGCGCGGATTGCCACCCGGTCCGCTACGGGCCACGAAGACTTCCAGGCCCGGCACGAAGCCGAGATTCATGAGATGCTCGGCAATGCTCTGGGGCATGTCGAATTCATCAAGGATTGCGCTCTCGCCGACGGCGAGATCAGAGAGGGTGTGTCCGGGATGAGGGAGAATCTTCACGAAGTTGAAAACCATTTTCAAGACCATCTTCATTGTAACTCTCTTTGTTTGAACTTCCACGGACCAATGTCACATTACTGTGTGATTTGTGAACCCCAGGATAAAGGAATCGGAAAATTAAGCGTTTAGGGAAGAATCTTCAAGTTGTTGGGGCAGCGCTTGCAAGGCGCGGGGGCCGGATATGGCGGCGGATTGAGATGCAGGTGCGCACGTGATAGAACGTTGCAAAGGCTCGGAAGGCACGGACCGCGCGAAAGGCGGGAGGCACATTGACTTCATATCGCGAGAGCTTTGGGCGGGCGGCGCGCGCGGCGATGGCCGGAGCGACGGTGCTGACGGCGAACACGCGTTCGGCCCGGGCGGTGCAGGCGGAGGCGGAACGGCTGTTGCGAGCGGCAAACGCGGCGTGGCTTACGCCGGATGTTCTGCCGTATGGGGCGTTTGTAGAACGGCTCCATGCGGAGGCGCTGGTGGCGGGCGCGGTCAGCTTACAAGCTTTGCAGCGGGAGCAGGAACTGCAACTCTGGCGTCAGATCATTGAGCGCTCGCCGAGCGGGCGGGAGATGTTGCTGCCGGAGTCGGCTGCGGCCCTGGCTGCGGAGTCTTTTCGCACGGCGATGGACTATGGGATTGCGCTCGGTTCCGGGGCGATGAGCGGGTCGAGCGATACGCGCGCGTTCTCCGGCTGGGCCAAGGATTTCCAGCGGCAGCTTGCGGCCGAGCAGTGGACGTGCGCAGCCTTGCTGACGCGGGACCTGGCGGGATGCGTGGGCGAGTTGCGGCTTCCAGAAGAACTGTTTGTGTTTCTGGAGGAGCGCACTCCGGCGGAGCGCAGCTTTCTGGATGCGTTGGCCGGGGCGGGAGTGCAGATTGAGCTGGCGCCGGAATTTGACGGCGCGGCTGACGTGACCGCGCTGCGATATGAATTCGACGGGGTTGCGGATGAGTTGAGCACGGCCGCCTCCTGGGCGCGACAGCAGGTTGAGGCGCGTCCCGAGGCGCGGGTGGGCGTCATTTTCTTCGATCTGGAGCGGAAGCTGGCGCAGGTGGAGAGCCGGTTTCGCCCGGTGCTGCATCCGGAGCATCTGCTGGAGCAGGAGGCCGAGGCGGCTTACGAAATTGCGTCGCCGATGATGCTTGCCGCCTATCCGGTGGTGCGTTGTGCATTGCAGTTGCTGGCGCTATTTGCGGCTCCGGTGGAGTTCCATGAGTTTTACGCGATGTTGAGTTCGCCCTATCTGGCGGCGGAGCCGGAAGCGGTTGCGAAGTTTGTTGCGGGAGTGCGGAGGAATGCACAACGGCAGGTGAGCCTGGAGGACTTCACGCGATGGCTGCACGAACGGGAGGAGCTGCCAGGGCTGCGTGCGGCGCTGGATGGGTTGCCGAAGCACTCGGCATCTTCTTCCGAACAGGCAGCGGCTTACTGGGCGGATATCTCGCGGAGGATTCTGGAGGCTTGCGGCTGGCCGGGCGGAGTGAAGCTGAACAGCGAGGAGTTTCAATGCGCCGCAAGCTGGCGCGAGCTACTGGCTTCGGTCGCATCGCTGGAACTGCTGGATTGGCGGACGGACTTCCGGGGCTTTGTGGAACGGCTGAGGCGCGCGGCGGCCATGCAGCGCTTCAAGCCGGAGACACGAAATGCTCCGGTGCAGATTATGGATGCGGCAGAGGCGGAAGGATCGGTGTTTGACGCGCTGTGGATTGGTTCGTGCAGCGACGAGCTGTGGCCGAATTTGCCGCAGACCCCGGCGCTGATTCCGATGGCATTGTTGAAAGATGCGGGCGTGGCGCTGGTGGGAACCCCGCAAGGGGAGGCGCGGGTTGCGCGCACGACCCGGCGGCTGTTGCAGACGGCGCCGCAGGTTGTGCTGAGCCTGGCACGGCGCACGGAGGACGAGCGCGAGCAGAGGTGGAGTCCGCTGTTTGTGAATTTTGCGGAGGCGGGCGAGAGCCTGGAGATGGCACCGCCGCTGGTGGCTCGATTTGCGGCAACGGGCCTGGAGGCTCGGGCTGACCGTGCGGCTCCGGCGCTGGGCGATGGCGAGGTTGTGCGGGGTGGAACGGCGCTGCTGCAGGAGCAATCGGAGTGTCCGTTCCGGGCGTTTGCCGTGCGTCGATTGCTGGTGAAAGAGGAGCAGGGGCCGAACGAGGCGCTGGCTCCGACGGAACGAGGCAAGGTGGTGGACCGGGCGCTGCAACTGATCTGGGAGGAGTTGAAAGACAGTGAGGGCTTGCGGCGTGCGGATCGAGCTGGGATTGTGGCGCGTGCGGTGGATGTGGCGATGGCCGAAGTGCTGCCGCCAAGCGCGGAGCCGTGGACAGTGCGATTCCGAGAGCTGGAGCGCACGCGGACCCTCGAGGTGCTGAGCCAGTGGCTGGCGCTGGAAGAAGCGCGCAAGCCGTTCCATGTGATTGGGCACCAGGTGGATGTAGAGATGAAGCTCGGAGGCCTGAAATTGCACGGGCGGCTCGACCGGCTGGACGAAGTGGATGACGCACACGTGGTGATCGACTACAAGACCGGAGCGGCAAACGCGGTGAGCGCCTGGAAGGTTCCGCGTCCGCGGCTACCGCAGTTGCCGTTCTACGCGCTGGCGATGCAGCGGCAGGCGTTTGACGTTGCGGGAGCTGCGTTTGCCATTGTGCGCAAGGGCGAGTGCGCCTTCCGGGGATATCTGAGAGAAAAGGATATGTTGCCGTGCAGGCCGCCTTTGCAGCGCAGCTTCGACGGAATGGCGTTTGACGAGTACGCAGGGCTCTGGGCGCAGGAGCTGGAACGCGTGGCAGCGGCATTTGTGCGGGGCGATGCGGCGGCCGATCCGAAGAGCTTGCCGGGGAAGAGCGGCTCGCCGTGCGAACGCTGCCACCTGACCGCGCTGTGCCGCATTGGGGAACTGACGACCGGTGAGATGGCGGCGGACGATCCGGATGGAGAAGCGGAGGGAGACGATGAGTAGCGCAACTCCGCGAATACTGCCGGCCGATGCGAGCACACGGCGTGAGGTTCTGGATTGCACGCAGTCGTGGATGTTGCAAGCTCCGGCGGGCTCGGGAAAAACCGAGTTGCTGATGCAGCGCTTTCTGGCCTGCCTGGCGGCGGTGGAGCAGCCGGAGTCGGTGTTGGCGATTACCTTTACCCGCAAGGCGGCGGCAGAGATGCGCAGCCGGATTCTGGGCACCCTGCAAGCGGCACGGGAGCTTGGCGAGGCGGAGATTGCGCGGCGCGAGGGGTATGAGCAGGAATCGCTGAGGTTGGCACGGACCGCGCTGGAGCGCTCAGAGGTGCTGGGCTGGAACATTCTGCAGCATCCGGGACGGTTGCAGGTTCGCACCCTGGACTCGTTCTGCGAAGCGGTGGCGCAGCGCGCGCCGTTCAAGGGACTGCTGGGCGGGGCTGCACAGGTAACGGAAGATGCGAAGCCTCTTTATGAGATGGCGGCGCAGAGGGTGCTGGATCAGCTTGCGGCACCCGGGACGCTGGGCGATGCGGTGGCAACACTCCTGGCCCATGTGGACAACGACGTGGGGCGGGTGCGCGATCTGCTGGCAGCCATGCTGGCGCAGCGCGACCAGTGGCTCCACTTCCTGGGACGCTCGGATGCATTCGACGGCAGCCAGCAGCAGGCGCTGCGCGAGAAGCTGGAAGCGGCGCTGGCGCGGGCCGTGGAAGAAGATCTGGAGCTGACCTGCCGCGCGGTTGGCACGGTGCTGAGCGGCACGCAGGAGCAGGAACTGTTCGGGCTGATGTGTTATGCGGCGGAGCAACGCGCGGGCGGGACGGAATCCGGCGCATGCTCGGGCACCCAGGTAATTGGGGCGATTGCGGCGGCCGCCGAGGTGGTCGCAATAGGCAGGCCGGGTGGATTGCCAAGTGGGTTGCGCGGGATTGCGGCGTGGCCCGGAGCGAACTCGACCGAGCTGGCAAGATGGCGCGCGGTTTGCGATTTTCTGTTGACCGGGAAGCAGGAGCTGCGCAAGACGGTGACCCGAAAGAATGGTTTTCCGCCGGATACGCTGGCGGGAAAAGCGCGGCGCACGCGGTGCATCGAGCTCTTGCAGGAGATTGCCGCCCTGCCTGCCGCCGGGCAGTTGTGTGAGGCGCTGAGCAGGATTCGGCGCTTGCCCGATCCGAAATACCCGGAGACGCAGTGGGAGTTTATGCGCGCCGTGCTGGCGGTTCTGCCGCTGGCGGCGGCGAACCTGAAGGTGGTCTTCGCCGAGCAGGCAGTGATCGATTTTGCGGAGTACGCGCAGCGTGCCCTGGAGGCAATCGGGCAGGAGGGCGATCCGACGGAGCTGGGACTGCAGCTGGGGTATCGCATCCGGCACATTCTGGTGGATGAGTTCCAGGACACGAACCGGGTGCAGGTGGAACTGCTGAGCCGGCTGCTGGCCACATGGGAGGCGGACGAGGCGTGTTCCACGTTCTGCGTTGGCGACCCGATGCAGTCGATTTACGCCTTCCGGCAGGCGGATGTTGCGATCTATCAACAAGCGCGCACGGAGGGCATTGGCGGGCGGCGGCATCGTTTTGCGCAGCTCAGCCAGAACTTCCGCTCGCAGAAGAATCTGGTGGCGTGGTTCAACCAGATCTTTCCGGCGATACTGCGCGAAGACAGCGACCTGACGAACGCGGTTCGATACGCGGGGGCGGAGGCGTCGCGCGGGGGCCTGGAAGGAGCGGCGGTCGCGATCAAGGGATTTGCC
>Ga0181520_10010499_pt1 | contig 12417 bp, 7 predicted proteins | sample PEATcosm2014_Bin_29_FD_132451 | JGI IMG/M metagenome (GOLD analysis project Ga0181520, IMG submission 132451) | Peatland microbial communities from MTU Mesocosm Facility, Houghton, MI, USA - PEATcosm2014_Bin02_30_metaG | ecosystem: Environmental > Terrestrial > Soil > Wetlands > Peat | place...
CGCGCTACCGCCAGACGCCGGAATTCCTCCGTGTAACTCCTATTCCTTCGCATTTGCAGCCCCCCCATTCGCTGCAAACTGCGACTTCCTAAAATGTCTCACTTTGGGGGGCAGTCCAAGAACTCCCATGTCCCAAAAGCGGGACATGGGGCACCCTATCTTTTGTGGAGAGTCAGACCTGGGCCACCCGCCCGCCGAGGGGCCAAGAGCGGAGAATATGAGGCTTCGATCCCCGGTCCCCAACTGCGAGGGACCGGGGGCACCCTCAACGTGGTTTGAAAAGGTCAGCGAGAGCAGCGAACCGGCTCACCCGCCCGCTCATCGCGATAAAGCTGCGATGAACGGGGCACAGCGGCCAAGAGCGGAGAATATGAGGCTTCGATCCCCGGTCCCCAAATGCAAGGGACCGGGGGCACCCTCAACTTGGTTTGAAAAGGTCAGCGAGAGCAGCGAACCGGCTCACCCGCCCGCTCATCGCGATAAAGCTGCGATGAACGGGGCACAGGCACAGGTTTTTATGGCACAGGCTTTTATGGCTCATCGCGATTTTTTATCCCTCACAGCGATTACGATGACTGGGCCAGCCGCCGTGGGATGCAAATTCAAATTGAGACACCGCCAAGCGTTTGTCTGCCTCCTTCCCCATGTACAATGAGGGAGACCACCCACATCAGGCTTCGGCACATACGGCATCTTCGGCCATTTGAAACTCTTTGCCCAACCGGTTATAGGAGCCTTCGCATGACCTTCGCTGACTTCGGCACAAGCTACGCCGCATCCCAACGCCGCGCCAAAATCGTCGCCACTCTCGGCCCGGCCACCAACACAGAACCGGTGTTTCGGAAACTGGTGCGCGCGGGCATCGATGTGGTGCGCCTGAATTTTTCCCACGGTTCGCATGAAGAGAAACTGGCGCTGATCCAGATGATCCGCAAGGTGAGCCGGGAGATCAATAGGCCGCTGTGCATTCTGGGCGACTTGCAGGGACCGAAGATTCGCACCTCGACGTTGAAGGATCATCAGCCGGTTCCGCTCAAGGCGGGGGGGCGCATTACCATCACTCCGCGCGAAGTGCCGGGCACGGCGGCGCTGGTGGGCACCACTTTCAAGACATTGGCGGAGAACGTCGAGCAAGGTTCGCGCATCCTGCTCTCGGACGGCCTGATCGAGCTGCGCGTTCACGAAGTGGTGGGGGACGATGTGGTGTGCGAGATCGTCAACGGCGGGCTGCTGGGCGAGAAGAAAGGGATCAATCTGCCCGGCATTCCGGTCCGCGTTACCTCGCTGACCGACAAGGACGCCGACGACCTCGATTTCGCGCTGAAGAACGGCGTGGACGCCATCGCCGTCTCCTTTGTGCGCACCGCCGAGGACGTTCGCCTGGTGCGCAACCGGGTGGCGGCCCTGGGGAGGGAGACGTGGATCATCGCCAAGCTGGAAAAACCCCAGGCGATCGAGGACCTGGACGGCATTCTAACCGTCTCCGACGCCATCATGGTGGCGCGCGGCGACCTCGGCGTGGAGTTGCCGCCGGAGCAGGTTCCGGCCATCCAGAAGCACATCATCCGGCGCGCGGCCGAGTACCGCAAGCCGGTGATTACGGCGACGCAGATGCTGGAGTCGATGATCGAGAATCCCCGGCCCACGCGGGCCGAGGTCTCCGACGTGGCCAACGCGGTCTACGACGGCACGGACGCGGTGATGCTCTCCGGCGAGTCGGCCATGGGCAAATACCCGATCGAGGCCGTCTCGATGATGGGGCGGATCGTTTGCGACGCGGAGCGCAATATCAAGGAACAGAACTTCATCGATCGTCGCCAGCAGCGCCGTTCCCATCTGTCGATCGCCGAGACCATCTGCGAGGCCACGGCGCACGCGGCCGACGACCTGGACCTGCGGGGCATCGCGCTTTTCACCGAATCGGGCCAGACGGCGCGCCAGCTCTCCAAGTACCACCCGACATCGCCCATCTTCGCCCTCAGCCCCAGCGAGGTCACCATTAACCGCCTCAACCTGCTGTGGGGCACCACCCCTATCCGCTGCCCCAAGCTCAACTCCACGGAAGCCTTGGTCGAGTGCGCGGAGAATCTGCTGGAGCGGAACGGCTACGTCAAGCCGCGCGAAGTGATCGGCATTGTGGCCGGCACCCGCACCAAGTCCGGCTCGACCAACTTTTTGCGCCTGCACGTAATGGGCGAGAGCAACCTTGCCGGTTCGCGCTTCTTCACGCGGCGCGACGAGGAAGAGTCCGCGGAGCGAGTCTTCGACAATCCCGAAGAGGATTCGGCGGAGAGGCAGAGGCACGAAGCCGCGAAGTTGGCCAAGAAGACTCCCCCGAAAGTGAAGGCGGGGTAACTCACCGCTCCGTTACATGGATCGAGGGTTCTTGGCGGCCAACGATCGCTCGGGGAGGATGTCCAGGGAATCGAGCTTGAGAACCGCTTTCTCCTCGCGGTCGTCGATATTCCCGATCCGTTGCGATGTTAGGGCATCCATGGGAGGTAAATCTTCGTCGATGTCCCTCGACAAGGAAGCGACGATCGACGCCGGGCGGGAAACCGCCACGGTATCTCGCTTGAACTGCTTGCTGAGCGCCAGCCCTTGCCGCTGATAAGACGATCCTATGGCGCCGCCATACACTTTATGGGGCGTCGAAGCCATATTGTAGTAATTCAGACGACCTACAAACTGGTCGTCCTCCAACAGGATCGGCATATGACTCGCGCGCACTTCGAGCACGGCCCTGGTCCCAGGCACTTTCCCATCCTCGCCGTATCCAAAGCCTGGGTCGAAGAAGCCTGCATAGTGAACGCGGAATTCCTGAGAGGCCAAGTCGTATGGAAGCAATTCCGCGGCAAGGTCGGCGGGGACGCGAATCCGTTGTTTCGAAGCCAGGATGTAAAACTCCCTGGGCTGAAGTATGAATTGACGCTTGCCGTTCTTGTAGATTGGCTCCCAGAACTCAGCGGCGTCGTAATAGTCGATCTTGCCGAGGTCGATCGGCGTGGAAGTTCGTTTTGCCTTGTATGCGACTATGCCGGAGCCGCATCCCTGAAGGTCGACCGTGATACGCAGCCCTCGATCTATGCTGACCTGGCCGGTGTCTTCGTCGGTGTTATCGACAAGCCCCAATTGCCTGAGCCTGTCGTCGCCGGCGAAATCTCTTCTTCCCCGTCCAAAACGCAACTGATTGAGTTTCATTCCAGCTTGAATGAGAATTGGAAATGTCTGAGAAACCACTTCAATGTACAACCCGCCGCAGTAGCCCCTCGGCACACGCTCGAATTCGTCGCCGTATTCGGAGATCAGGCGGGTAAAGATATCCAATCTTCCGGTCGAACTCTTGGGGTTGGCAATTCCATAAACGCTCGGGGGAAGCGCCAAGCTTTCCATCAGGGGAACGATATGGATTGCATCCCGCTCCAATAGCGTAGGGTTGGAGATGTCGATGGTTTCGATAAGCATACCGCTTGTTTTCGCTTTACTCAGTAGAGTGGCGGCTTTGCCGGGAAGGAAGCTGGCGTGAACGCGATACGCTTGGTTGGCCAGCCGCAGATCGATGCTCGACGGCTGAATCTGTTCTTCCGCGATGCCGGCGCCCAGTATCTTGCCGCTGTCGATGAGATCGCGGATTTCCTGAGAGGGCAGGATGCCATCGCCGCCCGGCCGCCGATCGGGAAAGAGAGAGTCCGACGCCAATTTGTTCCTCCACAATTGGGTATTCTATCCAATCCGGGCTTGTCGAAGATGCCCGCCTACTCGCCGCGCGCGGTTGCCTCGTCGGCGTAGAGGGCGGCGATCTCCGCCGCGTAACGCTGGGCGATGGCGCGCCGCTTGAGCTTCATGGAGGGGGTCAGGTCGCCCGATTCCTGGGTCCACTCCTCGGCGACCAGGCGGAAGCGCTTTACCGTCTCGAAGTTGGCCAGGGTGGCGTTGACCGCGCGGACAATCTCATCGTAAGCAGCAATCACGCGGCCGTCGGCCAGCAATTCGGCGCGGGATGCGGCCTTGAGGTCGCACTGCGCGGCCCACTCCTCGAGCGCGGCGAAGTTGGGCGCGATCAGCGCGGAGATGAACTTGTGCCGGTCGCCGACCAAAGCGGCATGGGCCACCAGTATGCTGTTCTTGAGTTTGTTCTCGATCGGCTGCGGGGCCACGAGCTTTCCGCCCGAGGTTTTCAGCAGTTCCTTCTTGCGGTCGGTGATGAACAGGAATCCATTCTCGTCGATGCGGGCGATGTCGCCGGTGCGGAACCAGCCCTGTTCGTCGAAGCACTCCGCCGTGTCCTCCGGCTTCTTCCAGTAGCCGGCAAAGACCGACGGCCCGCGAACCAGCAGCTCCCCATCCGCCGCCAACTTCAACTGAATGTTGGGCAGCGGCATCCCGGTGGCGCCCATGCGATGATGCGCAGCCGAGTTGACGGCGATCACCGGCGAAGTTTCGGTGAGGCCGTAGCCCTCCCAGAGAGCGATGCCCACCGAGGCGAACCATCGCGCGGTATCCAAGCCCAGCGGCGCGCCGCCGGAGACGAAAATTCTCACCCGCCCGCCGAAGGCCTCGCGCACCTTGGAGTAAGCCAGCTTGTCGGCCAGCCTCCAGAGCGGCGCGGAGGGCCGGCGGCCGGCGTAAACCGTCTCCCGGTACTTCGCTCCCAAGCCGATGGCCCAGGCCAGAATCCGCTTTTTGAGCGGCGAAAGGGCGGCCCGCCGCTCGACCTCCTGGCGAATCTTCTCGAAGACTCGCGGGACGCCGACGATGACTGTGGGCCGAATCTCGCGCATGGCTAGCGGCAGCCGGTCGAATTGCGAACAATAGGCCAGTTGCGCGCCATGCAGGTACATCTCGTAGTCCAGCGCGCGGGCGGTGATGTGGGAGAGCGGCAGGAAGGAGATGCAGGCATCGGCGGGAGTGAAGTTGAACTCCGCGGCCGCATAATTCTGGTTCGCCGCGATATTGCCGTGGGTCAGCATGACGCCTTTCGGTTCGCCGGTGGTTCCAGATGTGTAGATGAGCGTGGCCAGGTCGTTTGGCTCCACGGAGCGCATCCGCGCGTCGAAGGCCGGGTCGCGCTCGCCGCCGCGGGCATCGGCGCCGGCAAGCAGATCGCTGAAGGCGACCGCCCCTGGCGGCGGCGCGGCGGAGTCCATGAGAACGATGCGTTCAAGCTGGGTGCGGTCGCGGACGGCGTTCAGCTTGTCGAATTGCTGGCGCGTGGAGACCACGGCGATGCGGCAACCGGCGTCCTCGATCAGCGCGGCGATCTGTTCGCCGGGCAGCGTGGGATAGATGGGCACATCGACGGCCCCGATGGCCAGCGCGGCGAAGTCGGTGACCGCCCACTCCCAGCGGTTCTCGGCGATCAGGGCGATGCGGTCGCCTTTTTGCGCGCCCCAACCGAGAAAGGCTTCGGCCAGCGCCCGAACCCGCTGATAAATCCGGTCCGAGGAGATAGGCAGCCATTGGCCGTGCTCGTCCTGCCAGAGCACGGCGCGCGGATTAGCCGCCGAGGCGACGCGGCGAAAGAGGTCGTTGATGGTAGTAAGCGGAGGATTTACGGTCATTGGGGTCTAATGCGGAGGCGAACCATTGTATCCGCGAACATTCACAGAGTGTATCAGCGCGGGGCGGTTTCGGCGCCGGAAAAATCGGGGGCGGTCCGGTTCGATAACTGGCTTGCGTTCGGAGGACGCTTGACAAATGGCGATACGCCTTGACTTCACGCCCTCTCTTTTTTGCCCTTGCCGCGCCCAATGGCGCTTCGGTACAATCGCCCTGTTTGACGACAATCGTGGAGGCCCGCAATGCCGCAAATATCCCTCGAATGGGACACAGTGAAGCGCTTCTATCCCCGCCGCCCACTGACCGGACCGCTGAAAGCGTTCATGGACCAGACGCCCGGAACGCCGTGCTGCGTCCAGATGAGCCACGCACTAACCGCCGGGGGCGCGAACATCGGCCCCAGGAGCAACCGGCGAAGAAACTCGTCCATTACCACCAACTTGGGCACGAACTTCTACCTGCTGGCGGTGGACGAGATGAATTGGTTCCTGACGCAGAGTTACGGCGTGGGAGAAGAGATCAGCGCGGACGATGGCGGTGGCCGGCGCAACCTCGCGGCGATGAAGCAAGCGTTGAACGGCAGAACCGGAGTGCTGGTCTTCCGGGATCTCGGTTTCGGCGCCCATACCGAGTTATGGGATGTCGATCATATGCTCCAGACCGATATGTCCTACGGTTTGTTCAACGCGCCCAACAAGGTTCTGTTCTGGGACGTGATGGTCACCGCGACGGCCTGACGCCGCACCGGACGCGCTTGCGCGATGGCGGTCGCATCACTCCAGAATGCGCTTCTGAATGGCCTCCGGATCGACGCTGCCCAGGAGGATGAACTCCCGGCGTTCTCCGGTTGCCAGGCGCAGTTCGATGCGGCCGGAGTGGGGGATCGGCCCCATGCCCCACTTGCGTTTGGGGATGAGTTGGGCGGAGACGATCTCCTCGCGCGGGATGAAGAATCCGCCCTTCCTTAGCCCCGCCAGACGTTGAATGACCTCCGGGAAGTCGATCGCTTCCGGGTCTTCAAGCCTGTCCGCGTATCTTTGAAAGTATCTCGGCCGCAGGCAAGCTACCGGTCCATGCACCGTCCATCCGTAGAGACCTTCCGGCTGAAAGAAGACCAGGATCGTCCGATTCAAAAGCAGCCAAAAATACTCCATGGCCGCAAAACCGGCAAGCGGGATGCCTTGCCTTCCGCGAGCGGGGGCGGGATGCGCCTTTTGGGGGCGGTCGGCGCGGATGCCGAAAAGCAAATAGAAGAACAGGATTGCATACGATGCCAATCCCAGCAACGCCGCCGCTTTGAATGCCGTGAACCAATCCAGGTGTCCGTGGCGGCCCAGCAAGCCGCCCACAATGGCCTTGCCGATCTCGGCGGCGAAGGTTGCACCGGCGATGAGCAGAGCGGAGCGGGCAGCGCCTTCCGCGCTTGTCTGAAACCTGGGCGTTCTTTCCGGCATACTACGATTTGAACGCATTGCCGCCGGGATGTATACAGGTTGGCATGAATTTTCGCTTCGCCGCGCGGTCCGGTACGCGACGGTTATGGAATTGTCCGCAAGAGTGGGAACGCGCGATTCCAAGCCGGCGAAGGCCAACCGCTCCCATGCGTCGCGGGCCTCAAAATCGAGAACCTGAACCCCCATCGACTCCCCGGTCCGAAAATCCGGATACTTCGACTGCGGTGAGTACAGGCTCCGGGGCACCGAATTTGCTTGTTGGCGGGCATATAGACCATGCTCATCGGATTGTATTGCAGATAAGCATACCGATCCAGCGATTGCGAATACTCCCGCGGGCTTTGCAATGCGTGTGCGCATTGCACTGCTACCCTTCTCCCACCCTCATGGTGTATCTTCCAATCCGTATGGCAAACACCAACAATGTCCCGCATCCAGCCCCCGAAGCCGAAGAGGTCTATCGCCGCTGGCTTCAGTTTCTCGACGACGAGTTTACCCGCCACCAGTCCCCGGAGCGCCGCGCGGAGATCGTCCGCGACCAGCTTTACCAGCTCTACCTGGGCCGTCCGCACGGCGGCAAGCTCAACCTCACGCTTACCTCGGAGCTGCCCGGCAACGTTGTCGGCCTCTCGCTCGACCCGGAAAACGTGACCCTCGAAGCGGAGCATTTTCCCGACGCCGACCGCGACCGTTTTGCCCAGCGCAAGCCGCTGCTCTGGTTCTGGCAGATGTTCGACCGCTCTCCGATCGGCATCAACCACTGGCTGGGCCTGCGCTTCCGCTCCATGCTGGGCCGTCACATCTTCGCGCGCATCGGCGCGGGGGTCAGGATCTACCACGGCATCGATCTGACCTTCGGCTACAACCTGACCATCGAGGAGGGGGTCACCATCCGCCAGCGGGCCCTGCTCAACGACCGCGGCGGCATCGCCATCGGCAAGGGCGCGGTGATCGGCTCGTTTGCCCGCATCTACTCGCACAGCCACGCCGCGCACGATTTCGGCGAGGTCAAACTGTCCCCCACCGTGATCGGCCCGGCCGCGCGCATCGCCAGCCACGCCATAGTCCTCGCCGGCCAGCACGTGGCCGCGGGTGAACTGGTCGGCAACTTCCCCGCGGAGCGCGCGTGATCGCGGCACCCTCCATGCTAACCTGATATTTACAGCCTATGGAGAGTCCGTTTGCAATCCAGCGCCTTCGTTATAGCAGTCTTCGAGTTCGTGCTGCTTATCTTTTCGCTCAGCGTGCATGAGTGCGCCCACGCCTGGATGGCCTCTCGCCTGGGCGACCAGACCGCGCGGATGCAAGGCCGCATCACGCTCAACCCCATGTACCACGTGGACCCCATCGGCACCCTTCTCTTTCCCGCGCTGATGATCTTCGGCCCCTTCATCGGTTTGAGTTTCTTCGGCGGGATGCTGGTCGGCTGGGCCAAACCCACCCCGATCACCACCCGCAACTTCCGCAAAATCGTCCGCGACGACAACCTGACCACACTGGCCGGTCCGGCCTCGAATCTGCTGCTCGCGTTCGCCGCCTTTACCGTGCTGGCAGTTATGGCCGTCGCGCTGCCCAACGGGCAAAGGCTGGTTCTCGACTCCTTTTTTGCCGCTCTCAGCCCGGTCGCCGAGTTCACCCCGCAACCCCTGGCGCTGCTCTGCACTCTGGCCATACTCATCAATCTTTCGCTCTGCATCTTCAACCTGCTCCCCATTCCTCCTCTCGACGGCAGCCGCGTGGTGCGCAATATGCTCCCATACAACGCCGTCCAGTCCTACGACCGGATTCCCATCTGGGTGAGCTACCTGTTCATGATGTTTGTGGGACGTTACGCGCTGATGATGTTGCTTACCCCCGCGCTGCGCCTTGCGGTGTGGGGATTGGAGCGCGTGTAGTCCGCCATGGTTGCCGAGTCGAGGGGATAAACGAGAACAGTTCCCGCCCTGGCGCGAGGGGCGTTGTCGGCACAGAGGTAGCGATCTTGTTCGCGCCATCCCGCCGTTCTTGAATGGAATTTAGTGGCGGGTGCATGGCGGATAGAAGAACGGAGCATCCCAGGTTCCAGAATCGGAATCCGAGACGCTCCGCTCCCGATCAGTCGACCGTGATAGTGAACGCCTGCGTGTAAGAGGAGCCGCTCACCGTGTAAGTCGCCGTGTAAATGTCGGTCGCGGCGGGCAGCGCGATGTTATCGATCTCGCGGGAGGTGGAAGTGAAGCCGTTGGGGCCGGTCCAGCTCCAGCTTCCGCCGCTGAGCGGCCAGGGGCCGAGGTTCACGGATGTTCCCCGCGCCACGGTGACAGCGCTTTCGGGCGTCTGGTTCCAGACTCCATTCACCGCGATATAGGGGATGATCGGGTTGGCCCCGGTTCCCACAGTGATTACAAAGGGCTGCGTACTGGTGCAACTGCCAACCGTATAAGTCGCGGAGTAAGTATTCGTCGCCGAAGGCAGCGCGATGTTGTCGATCTCGCGGGAGGTGGAGGTGAAGCCGTTGGGGCCGGTCCAACTCCAGCTCCCGCCGGTGGTCGGCCAGGGGCCGAGGTCCACGGAGGTTCCCAGAGGCGCCGTGACCGTGCTTTCGGGCATCTGGTTCCAGACACCATTCAAGGCAATATAGGGAACGATGAGGCAGGGGTCCACGACTACAGTCAGCATGATGCCGGCGGTTGCGGTCTGTGCGCCGGCGGTTCCAGTGACGATGACCGGGTAGGTTCCGGGAGCGGCGTTGCCGCCGGCCGTCAGAGTCAATACGCTGCCAGTGGCGCCGGTTGCGGGAGAGAAGACGCCAGTCACTCCGCCAGGCAACCCAGATACGGAGAAACTTACTGTGCCGTCAAACGAGCTTGCGGCGGTTACCTTGACTGAATCGATGACACTGCCGCCCTGCGCGACGGAGAGATTTGGAGCCGAAGAGGCAATCTTAAAGCTCTGCGGCTCCGGCGCGACGCTGAGGTTGGAAAATTGGGCGGTCTGCCATCCCGCGACGCCGAATCCGACCTGTCCGGCCGAGTAAGTGGAATCGGTGACACTTGCGACCTGTATGCCATCGATGCTCGCACTTACATTGGTACCGTTGAATGTCATAGTCAGTTTGACCCAGGCATTCAGCCCCGGGGCGGCAACGGAACCGCTGGACAATGGAGTTGGGGCACTGGAGACGGAATCCTTGAGGAGCGACCATGCACCGTTGCTGCCGACCAGTATGGAATAGCCGTTGAAGTACTCGGGGAGATTGCCGGCGGGGTTGGTATCGCCGGGGGCGCTTACCAGACCGGCGAGGAAAACCGCGCCCGATTGCTCCAAGAGGGCGTCGACCGACACGGTGTAGTTGGACCAAAACACGTCGCCCAAGACGGCCCAGGGCGTGCCGACCAGACCGTCGAAGCCAACCGATGGCGCATCGGGAACCACCTGAGTTATACAGTTATTGGCGGTTTGTCCCACACAAGGCTGGCTTTGGAAGTCTCCTTGGATCTGGGCCAGATACTTTGCCTCCGCGCCGGCCGGGTATTCCGCGAAGCTGTCGGAATAGGGAAGGCTCATCTCCGCGGAAGCGGGGATGGGACTGGCCGCGGCGTCTTTTCCCCCTGTGGCGAGTGTGGTGATCGAATACACAAAGTTGGGTTGCAGGGTAAGCGAATAGGTGGCGCCGCTCGACGAGACGATCGGGGTTACAACGCTCGACTGGCGTTTGAACCAATCCGTCGGACTTGTGGAACCGAGGTTGGTTGTCCAAACTTGCAGGGGGCCGGTCGACAATCCGCCGGCAACGCTGAAATTCACGGTCTGTGCGGTGGTAGCCGTGGTGGTCTCAATGACGGTTGAGTAGTCGGCGCCGTTGGGCGACATCAGCGTCATGTAGGTTCCGTTGGGCTCGTTCCCACCCAGGTAACCGCTGGCGGCGGGGATGAATGTCCAACCGGGCTGCGTGAACTGGGTCACTTGTGCGATGGCCCAAGCGGTGGGGCCAACCGAGTACCATCCCGACCAGGGCTGATCGGCCCAGATCAGGCCATTGGTGTCGTAGGGAAGACCTGGATACAGGGCGGCGATCAATGGCCAGTTGGTGAATTCCACCAGGTTGCCGTCTGTATAGCCGCGCACGATGGAACGGATCGCGTCGCCGGCGCCTGAGTTGTAGTCCTGACCGCTTCCCTCGCTTTGCCACAGCGGCTTTCCGAGCGCGGCGGTGGCGGTTTGCAAGAAACAGGTCTCCGCGTTGGACGGGTTTTGGACATTGCCGCCGGCACACGGGTAATGACCGCCTACATAGGGCATGACCGCGGCCCACGCGGGGTCATTTTGCAAGGCTCCAACTATGACATAAAAACAGTCCTTCATATTCGCACCTGTCAGGTCTCCGCCGACGAATTGGGTAGAGGCGAATCCCTCGGCGTTGAGAGTCGACCTCAACCCCTCCCACCAGGCGCCGGTGCCGACTCCATCGTCCTCGTTGAACCCGCCCAAATAGTTGATGGTCAACCCATGGGATTGCGCGCACTTCAAGTAAGAGACCAGATAGTCGGCCGCGCTGGCGTTCCACCATCCGCCCAGCCATCCGGGGGCGGCCCACGCCAGCGCGTAGAACTTGATGTTCGGATTGCGCGCCAGCGCCTGTTCCATCAGCCACCACTCGTAGCCGGTGTCGCAATCGATCGTTCCCTGAGAAGGCTCGATGCTAGACTCCGAACCGTCGGTGGAATCCGATCCTCCTCCGATTTCGACCTTCAGTATCTGGATGTTTGCGCCGACCCCGGGCTTGAAGAGGTAATCCAGAATGTCGGACTGTTGGGCGCTGGGATAATCGTAAAGGAGGCGGCTGTTGCCTCCCCCGCCGCTGATGGCGCCGACTCCATAGAAGGTGCCGCTGCCGCCTTTGCCGTTGATAGCGATCGTCGAGACCGCGATTTGCACCGCGGCAGCGACGCTAACCGAGCTGTTGGAGACGGAGGTCGCGATGATGGTCACGCTGCCGCCAGAAGGGACGGAAGTAGGCGCCGTGTAGATTGTCGCGGCCGCGCTAGCGCTTTTCGCCGGATTGAACGATCCGCAGCCCCCGGCAGGCAGGCAACTCCAGTTCACTCCGGCGTTTGCTGGATCGTTGCTCACAGACGCAGCCAGCGAGGCCGTGTTCCCGAACGCGATGGAAGCGGGTGGCGGCGTGGAAAAGCCGACAGAGATGGGGGGAATGGCGGTCACGGTCAGCGCGATGGTTGCGGTTTCGGTCAGCGAACCGGAGGTTCCGGTGACGGTGACAGTTACCGGGCTGGAGGTGGCGGCGGCCGAGCTGCCGGCCGTGAATGTAACCACGCTGCCGCCGGTGGCGGGGTTGGTTGCAAAGGCTGCGGTAACTCCCGCGGGGAGGCCGGAGGCGGACAGAGTTACAGCGCCGGCGAACGGA
>Ga0181520_10010500_pt1 | contig 12416 bp, 16 predicted proteins | sample PEATcosm2014_Bin_29_FD_132451 | JGI IMG/M metagenome (GOLD analysis project Ga0181520, IMG submission 132451) | Peatland microbial communities from MTU Mesocosm Facility, Houghton, MI, USA - PEATcosm2014_Bin02_30_metaG | ecosystem: Environmental > Terrestrial > Soil > Wetlands > Peat | place...
TCCTTTCGGGACGGAAAACGCCCAGCGATCACGGTTGACGTATTCGACACCCACAGAAACGCAGAGCTATGGGACGTTTTTGGGAAGTATCACTATCTGAACACCGGGATCAAGAAAGGCACGGACATTTTTGTTGGCTGTATCAATAACGCACCCGTGGCCTTTTGTGCGGTCCGGCATTTCCCCCATCCCAAAAACCCCAGGATCAAGATGGTTCACCGGCTGGTTGTCCTGCCGGACTACCAGGGCATCGGTATAGGCACCCGGTTCCTGGAATTCGTCGCTCTAGTATATACCAGCCGGGGGTTTACCGTCCACCTGGTCACGTCGCAGGTGTCCCTTATCAATTCCCTTAAAAAACACGGCTGGCATCTTGTTCATTACGGCCATTTATCGAAGGTGAAGGGCGGCATGGAACACCTGAAAAAGACCAACAGTAACCGCAGGATTACCGCGTCGTTCAAGTATGCCGGGAGATCGGTGTGACCAAAAAGAAATCCCCGTCTGAAAAGAAGAAAAAAATGGGTCGGCGGTCAGGGTGGCCCGAAGATGATAACGAGGATTGTATTGCACTTCTCGCAGGCGGGCAGGTGCACTCTTGACGTTCATTTTCAAGTGCATGAGTAAAGAGATGGTCGTTGCCGAGGCCGCCCGGGTTATGCTCGCGATTGAAAAAAATGCAAGTTTGTCCCTTATCATCGAACCATGCCCGGACAAGCCGGGATGGTGGCAGGTGCGGGCATGCCCGGTATTCCCCGTCCCCCAGTACAAACACACATTCCACCGGAAAAGCGAGCGAAAAGTTCGACGGGATATGGGCAGGCCGAAACGTCGCCAGACCGTTTAACGACAACTACGTTCTATTTCAAAAAAAGATTAATTCCCGTTCTTCCGGAACAGGACAAAAACTCCGCACATGCCAAGTGCACCGATGACTGGTATCATGTCCAGTCCGGCGTGAGGTGTATTGGTTGGCAGGGGCGGTACAGTACTTGACGCGGTAACCGGTTGGTTAACCGTCGGCGGCTGGGTCGGCATTACGGTTGGATGACCTATCGTGGGCATCTGGGTCGGACTTCCTGCTGCCTCCGTGGGAGCAGGGCCGGTGTACCCGGATGTCGTCCCGGTATTACCGGAGTTTATCCAATACGCGGTAGCTGCATGGGAATGACTCGTGGCTGACGTAGGTGTCGGCGAAATCGTTGGGGTAGGCGTTGGGCTAACCGATATCAATACAACAGCACTCACCATCTGTCCGTCAACCGTGGCATTAATCGTTGCCGTCCCCGGAATACCCGAGGAAAAGGCTGTCTGGTTCACACCGTTTGTTGTCGTCCCGGATGAAGGGTTCACACTGCCGGGGCCACTTACGACAGTAAACGATACCGGTGTGCCGTCCGTGACGAAGATGCCACCCCCAGAAGTATCGGTACCGGTGGAATTAAGGTAGGTCAGGTTTGCCTGAATGACGGAAGTCTGGGCTGTGGTGATGGACATCGGCGAGGCCGAAACGCCAAGCACAAGCCACGGGGAATAGGATACGCCGCTGCTCACTAATGTAGCAAAGGAGGGGTTGTTTGAGCCCCACCAGTTTTCCGTTGCAGTAAAAACGGGTTGGCTTTCACTAACTCCGGCAGGGGGTTCCATTACATAGACATAAAAAATCGCGGGAGTAGTATCGTCGTAAATCCGGCAGAAATGCATGGAGCCGCCGTTCATGGAATAGATCGCGCCGCCACCATACGGTGCCGAGCACCCGGTGAGGGTAGAGTTGAAGATACTGATGGTGTCGCCGGTGTAGATCGCGCCGCCCTCGTATCCAGCCGAGCACCCGGTGAAGGATGAGTTGAAGATACTGATGGTGTCACCGGTATAGATCGCACCGCCCGGATTCATGTTGGTTACCTTGCAATCTGTAAAGGTGGAGGAAGTGATACTGGTGATGGTGCCGCCGTTATGGATCGCGCCGCCCGCGTCGTTGTTTACTGTGCAATCTGTAAAGGTGGAGGAGATAATGCTGCTGATGGTGCCGCCGGAGTTATAGATAGCCCCGCCACCAATACCGCCATTTACATAGCAACCGATGAAGGTGGATGAGGTAATGCTGCTGATGGTGCCGCCGGAGTTATAGATAGCCCCGCCAGCACCATCGGGTGCAGTACACCCGTTGAAGGTGGAGTTAAAGATACTGAGTGATCCGCTGTTATAGATGGCACCGCCGTAATATTCGGGTGCCTGGCATCCGGCGAAGGTAGAGTTGAAGATACTGAGTGATCCGCTATTATAGATCGCGCCGCCTTCTGATGCCGTGCACCCGTTGAAGGTGGAGTTTGTGATACTGGTGATGGTGCCGCTGTTATAGATCGCGCCGCCAGCGCCGGGTCCCGTGCAATCTGTAAATGTTGAGGAGGTAATGATGCTGAGAGTGCCGCCGGAGTTATAGATCGCGCAGCCGTTATCGGCAGTACACCCGTTGAAGGTTGAGTCGAAGATATTGATGGTGCCGCTGTTGTCGTTATAGATCGCGCCACCGTCGCCAACGCCGGCACTGCAATCTGTAAAGGTTGAGTTGAAGATACTGATAGTGCCGCTGAGGTCGTTATAGATCGCACCGCCTTCTGATGCCGTGCACCCGTTGAAGGTGGAGTTTGTGATACTGGTGATGGTGCCGCTGTTATAGATCGCGCCGCCGCCATTATCGCCGCCGTTTGCTGTGCAATCTGTAAAGGCTGAGTTGAAGATACTGAGGGTGCCTTCGTTATGGATTGCGCCGGCCCGTATGGATTGTCCATTCTGCAGCGTCAGGTTGTAGATGGCGAGGGAAACAAAACGGTTCCCGACACTGATGATCGGCGCGTCGTAGGCGCTCGGGCCATTGATGATCGTGTTTGTAGGGTTGCCTGCCACCGGAAGAGCTGACGTGTTTGCCTCGATAGTAATGTTTGCCGCAGGCGTCATGTCATATGCAACATATGTGCCGGGGTTCAGGATGATGATCTCTCCGGATACCGCGTTACTGACATTTGATTCAAGCTCAGCCGCGGTATTGACGGTGACTGTAGTTGCCGATACCGGCACAACAACAATAAAGAGCGCAATAATCAACAGCGATGCAAGAACCAGATTATACCGTTTCAGATCCATTTATTCCACCGACTTCATAGCACCGATCACCCTGAAAGACACACATTAATTAGACGTAAATGCATAATGCCTCAGTCCAACTAATCCTGCACACTCTGGATACTATAACGACGACAGGACGACATATAGAAGTTGTCATATAATTTTTTTAACAGTTTGTTAAGGATAGTAACCATTTTTACGGATATATTTATCAGAAAAACTGTGATACAAAATCCGTTTTTTTCAACATGGCAGTTCTTTTTACCTTTATAATTTTTGAATGAAAATCCCGTCTCCAGATGCCGGAGATACCCCTGCCCGGTTCGCTTCAATCGTACACAGTATCTGACGTTGCCGAGGATGCAACCAGCATGCCACAACTCCAACTGGATCCTGGTTTTGTAAAACCGGTGAGTGCATCTGACATTGCAGAACCGGGCTATGTGCCGGGTGGCAGCACCGCATTACCGGCAGCGAATAACCACCTCCTGAAGAACGGCAACATCACCTGTATCAAACCCAACGGGTGCCTTGCGTTTTGGTTTACTTCACAAGTGGCAGGCGCGGGCATGCCCGATATTTCCTGTCCCGCAGTACAAGCACAAATTCTACCGGAAAAGCGAGCGGAAGGTGTGGCGTGAAATAGGCCGGCCGAAACGTCGCCAGACCGTTTAACGATTCGTACGTTCAATTTCAAAAAAAAATTAATCCTCATCCTTTCTGAACAAGACGATTACACCGCACAGGCTGAGTGCACCGATGACCGGTACTGCATCGATCCCGGATTTGGGGGTATTAGTTGGCAGGGGAGGTACGGTACTTGACGCGGTAACCGGTTGGTTAACGGTCACCTGCTGGGTCGGCATTGCGGTCGGATGAGCTGCCGTTGGGATCTGGGTCGGACTACCTGCAACTTGGGTAGTACTAGGTCCGGTATACCCGCTCACCGTTCCACTGGAACCAGAGCCGCTGCACCAGTAGCATGTACCTACACTCCGGCCTTTTCCGGTGACCGTGATCGGTACGGATACCGGATAACCGTCTACCGTTGCGTTGACAACTGCTGTGCCGGATGCGAACGAGGAATATGCCGTTGTCGAAACCCCGGCTGCTGTCACACCCTGGGAGGGGTTTACTCCACCCGCTCCAGAAATGACAGCAAATGAGACGGGGGTTCCATCGGCAACAGCATTCCCGGGTGAGTAGGTGTTGTTCCCGCCGGAATCATAGATGAGGCTTGCCTGGATGGCGGATGAACCCCCGGCAATAATCGACGCGGGTTCTGCGGAGATTCGGAACATCAGCCAGGGAGCATACATTACGCTGCCGTTTATATATACCGGTGGAGGGCTGTTCGTACCCCAAAAGTTCTCCGTTGCATTAAGGGGGATTACAGAAGGAATAGTCGGAGAATCAGAAATCCCGAGGTTATTAGTAACTTCCGGAACGGTATTATTGAAAATCTGGGAGAACTGTATAGTGCCACTTTCCAGTCCAGTAGTGTCAATTGCACCGCCACCGTTTGTTGTGGATACCGTGCAGCCGGTGATTTTCGATGAAGAGATGATAACGTTGCCACCCTCGGTGCGGATGGCACCACCTATCTCTGCTGAGCATCCAGAAATCGTAGTGCCGGTCATGGAGAACGTTGTGGGATCAGAAACAGCATCAATAGAGGGTGACACGCCGGGGGGCGTCATCGAAAAAAACCCTGTTCCTTTCGGACCGACAGCACTCACGACGCTCGCAGCGTGGGAAAGGTTCGTGGCAATCATCGATGAAGCCATCTCGGTCTGGTCAGCACCAATAAATGCGATGGCACCGCCGAACTCTGTTGCTGTGCACCCGGTAATCGTTGAAGAGGTGATCGTGGCATCGCCACCATAGGAAAAGATTGCGCCGCCAACTATTCCCGAGCAATTGCTGATCGTCGAGGAAGTGATAGTGACACTTTCGCTGTCGCCAATGGAATAGTCAGCGCCGCCCATTTCTGCCGAGCAATTGCTGATCGTCGAGGACGTAATAGCAACGTTACCTATAGATGCAACCCCGCCGCCAGCTGCTGCCGAGCAATTGCTGATCGTCGAAGACACAATGGCAACGTTACCGTCCGAAATAATCCCGCCGCCAACTAGTCCCGAGCAATTGCTAATCGTCGAGGAGACAACGGTGACAGTGCCACCCGACAACGAGTAGATCGCACCACCAGACACCGAAGTAGCCCCCCCACCATTCCGCATGGTCACACCGGTGATGGTGAGGGCATAAGGACCAGTAACGTCGAAGATATGCGCAATCGATCGGTCCCCGTCGATGAAGGTGTTTGCCTGGCTGCCACTGGATACGATGTTGATATTCGTGCTGACATTGATATTATTCTCGAAATACGTTCCCGGTGTCAGGAGAATGGTATCTCCCGAGTGCACATTTCCATTATTGATAGTTGCATTGATTACTCCTGTTCCCGGATAGATTGTCCAAGTAGTTGCCGCCGATACCGGCGCCATTACAATAATCAGCCCAATAATCAACAACAATCCAAGAACCAGACTATACCGTTTCGTACCCCTTAGCGCCATCCCATTAACTCCTTAACGACAACCCGGGGTGACGCTTGATTCCTCGCTGATGAAAGTGTGCTCATCCAAAAACCGGCACACCCCGATTGGTAGAACTCTGGAACAATGGGTAATAAAGATTGGGAACTTTAATTGACCGATGCCGATGCGTGGGAACAGGAATCCCGGCGGGTGAAAGAAGAGGGAATGATAGAAGGGAAGAAATGATCCTTGTCAGAAAGAGATAAAAACTATTAAGCAAACGTTGGGTTGGTGATAGCTTGCCATTCTATGCACTGTTATTCAAAGGCGGTTTGCGGCATTCAGAACTTTCGAAGGAATACTCTGATCGGTTTGTCGCATGGGCCAAGAAAGTAGCTTCAAGCAGTGTTCCAGGAAGCAGATTCATGCAAGAGGGAAGGCTCGTCTCTACAAAAGGGGTAACGAACCTAAAATTTGATAAGGACACCATAGGTGGTTACATAACGGTAGGATCAGAAAGTTACGAAAAAGCAGTCGCAATAGCAAAGGAATGCACGATATTAGAGAATAACGGATATGTTGAAGTTAGGGAGATCATTTAACCGGACTCCTAAACTCTACCCATTAAATATCTTCTCAATGCCCTCATTTTCTATGATTCGATGTAACTTTACACCACAACTAGTGTTATCATAATAGAATAACAAAAAAGGAGAGTCTTCTGCATAATCTTTTTTACCTTTATAATTTTTCAATAAAAACCCCGTCTCCAGATGCCGGAGATACCCCTGCCCGGTTCGCTTCAATCGTACACAGTAGCCGCCGCTGCCCTGCTCCTGGAAGGCTCTCTTTTCACAACACACACGACCCACCTGAATAAAACGAACAGGAATCGCATATCGTTCAGGTATGCCGGGAGATCGGTGTGACTAATAAGAAACCCGCCGGTGAAAAGAAGAAAATGGGTCGCCCGAGCCTGTATAAACCCGACTTTCACCCAAAAAAAGCGGCAGAACTGTGTCTTATGGGAAAAACCAATCCGGAGATAGCACAATCTCTCGGCGTGAATATGGACACGCTCCAACAATGGCGCAAGCAATATCCCGACTTTTCCGACGCCATAAAAGGAAGTAAAGATCAGGCGGATGCGCCGGTCGTAAAGTCTCTCTACCAGCGTGCCCTTGGCTACAAATACCAGGAAAAGAGGGTGGTCCAGAATCCGGATGGCACTACACGCAAAGAGATTACCGAAAAGGAGGTTGCCCCGGACGTTACCGCATGTATCTTCTGGCTCAAGAACCGGCAGCCGAAGGACTGGCGTGACAAGCATGAACAGGAGATTACCGAGAAAGATGGTGCCTCTTTACCGGTGATATTCATCCCGCCCGAATCGTTGAAAGCCATTGGCGATATCCTCGCAAAATCAAAGGAGTGAAAACGAAACATGTCAGAAACCAAAAACCCCGAACTTGAAAGCGCAATCCGGACACTTGACGACCTTAAGAGGCAGGACCCCGTTATTCAAAGAGGACGAAGCGGAGAATTAATCTCTGCGTTTAAGGTATTCTGGGACTCGCATCCCAGCGAACATGTATTCTCAAGGCAGACTGACGGCCTGCTTTTCACAAACAGAATGATCTATTACATGCATTCGCATCCCCTGCCATTGCAACAGCTGCAACAGGAACAGAAAAAAGGAGCTGCAAAGGCATGACCTCTCTGGAAATTGAATGCCAGTATCTAGCGGACCGGTACTGCATGGCTATCAAGGAGATCCGGCTTATCCGAAAAACCGACCCGGCGCAGCTTATCTTTGCACCTAAACGAAAAGAGCCAGATATGTCGAGGGTCTTTATCAATATGCCATTCAACAAGGAATTCTCGGAATTCACCGAGGAGTACCGCAGTGTTGTCCAGGAAGTCCGGGTCATCTATTTCAATGGCTGCGGAGCCGTGCAATTCTTCCCGGCCGGGACGCCGGACAAAGTGGTATTAAACGCAAACATTTCCCCAGATGAACTGAATCTTTAAAGTTGATTTCTCTAATTCAGTTGAAAAAATGCCCGAAATTGAGGTAAACCCTCCCGCTTACAAATATCGGCGTGATTGTACCGGTAACGCCATAAAAAAGGAAATTATTATCGTATACGCCAAGAGAGAATAACAGCATGTACTGTCCAAATTGTGGTGCCGAACTCCAGTATGCAGAAGCGGAAATCTGCCCCAAGTGCGGAGTGAGAATCAAGAATCCCCCAGCGCCGGTTGTAAACAATGGAAGCACTGGAGTTGGCACCAATGAGATAAAAAGCACTGGAATAGCTGTGATTGCCTCGTTTTTCATCCCGGGCCTTGGTCAGATTTACTGCGGTAAGATTCTGCGGGGGATCGGAATTATAATCGCAGCGATAATTGCCGCTTGTTTAGTAATTGTGCTCATAGGTTTCATTATTTACCCGATTCTTTGGGTCTGGAACCTTTATGATGCATACACCCTGGCTAAAAAGATCAATACCGGGGAGATCACAGTTTAATTTTTTTGGAGACTACTGATAGTCAAGTTCGGTCATTTCAATATGAGAAATGGGTAAAATGAATGGAGTAGCATTCAAACCGTAATATTTATTATACCTATAAATAATTATAGCCTATGCCAAAATTTTGTCCGACTTGTGGAAAACCGTTAGAGTATGAAAATGCCGAAATTTGCCCGAGTTGCGGAGTAAGAATTCAGGCTCCGCCACCAACACAATCCCCTGGTCAAATAGAGATTCGCAATCCTTGGCTAGCAGTTATTTTGAGCTTTTTCTGTGCCGGGTGGGGCCAATGGTATAACGGCAAAACATGGGATGGATTAAAATTTTTTGGAACGATCTTAATTTTATATATTTTTGCATGGGCATTTATGATAATTGCAGCAAGCAATACCTCCTTATCTAGCATCTACTTGTTGGCTTTTATTTTATTTATTGTAGTTTTTATTGTCTGGATTTATGGGATGTACGATGCTTATAAAACCGCAGAAAAAATTAATCGGAAAGAAATGGAATTCACCGGTAAAAGCGCATTATTCTGGTTACCGGTAGCGTTGATTATTATTTGTATAATTTTAATTTTTGCTGCAATCGTCGCTGCATTTGCTTTTGGAATGGCTGGCAGCATTCAACATACTAAAGTTGTGGCAGTAACTGCACAAAATATTGGAAATAATATAGTTATTACCTATCAGGGAGGGCAGGATGCTGCATCCTTAAAATCGATTTCAATTTCCATTAATGGGATAAATGCAGGTGAGATGAGCATTCCTTCTGGAAGCTACCAGAACTCATTGGCAGTAGGAACTAGTGGAACGTTTCCAGTAACAGGTACTAATAACCATGTTGTTGCAATTGGGCATTTTACAGACGGGACAACTCAGGTAATTTTCGATCAAACCCTATAGATATCCAATTTAATATTTTTTTAACAAATAACACATTGTTGACTGTGAATTTTGGTTAAAATTAGTTTTTAAAAATATCATCAATTTCAACGGAACTTTTGATAAAATCATATACAGCAAGTGCTGTAAGCACGATTAGAAGACCTAAAAGTGCCAGTTTTAATCCCAAATCAGTTATATAAATGAAAATCACTCCGAATAGAACCAGAAGAGCACCTGCAACGGCTAAAAAAGTATTAAAAACGGTGTTTTTTAAATTCAATTTATTAATTCGATCCTCTTTCGTTAACTTGCCATTCATATTCCATAAATGAATATCATTGTTATATCAATACTTTCATATGAACGGACTCTCTCATAAACAAAGTACTGCCTGCCGGTGACGATAGTTCGACTTGTGAGGTTTTAGGTTCACTCGCACATGTTGAAAGATTACCGCTGACACTCGCTTTCGGATGTGACCGTTCATATTTCAGATTTTTCAACTTTCTTCGGTCTTCCGCGTTTGCGTTTAGGGCCGTCATTAGGATTTGCCTCAGAAGTTTTAACTTTGCGTGGTCTCCCCCGGGGCCTCTTCTCTTTCGGTTTGATTTTCTCGTCAGTTTTTACTTTACGCGGCCTGCCTCGCTTTCTTTTCTCACCATCGGCAACGAATTTCGTTGGGTTCCCTTCGGGAATTACTTTGATTTTACCATCGGAAACAAACTTTAACAGAACTTTCTCAATCTCATTGCTTATCTCACGATTTAATTGAGAAAAGTCACGTGGGGATATTTGATACATATTCAGAAAAAGGTGATATTAATATAAATTATTTTGTAGATTTGATTCTGATTACGAAGCTACGAAAGGAAGAAGTCAAAAAAGCTGAATCTTGATTTACATTCTATTATCGATCTCCTCTAAAAATTTATCAAAATAATCTAATTTCACAATATCTATGATATAAGATTTCGATTCTAAAATTGTAAAAGCCCCTCTAGTTGAATAAAACATTTCGGGCTTATCAAATTCAATTTCGAGATATAAGCTGATATGATTCGATTTTTTAATGTCCGGTTTTTCATCGTGGTAAGATACTTCGTACATTTCTCCATCAAAAATTATAATCGGGTAATAAAAAACGGGACAATCTCCCGCGCTTTTACGAACGTAAAATTTTAACGCGCTAAATACTTGATTTATTGCATTGTATATTGTTCCTCCAGGACCTCCAGTTTCAGAATTTTTTCTTCCGTCAACTTTTTTCCCGCCGACTATGAAATATGTGCAAAGTTCCTTATCATAGTAAAAATGTTTTTGAAAACGAACATTATTTTCATGGCAATGTTCAACATATCCATCGGAATCCGCCGCGATGTTTGGATTTAAGGTATATATGTCATGATTTTTCTCGGTTTGCTTAAAAAAAATCCACGGATCTTTTTGTTTTTTACATTCGATTATAAATTCGTTGGCCCCATCTTTAATTAGTTTTGATTTTTTTGTAGCGACAATATCAATTTCTTTTAGAATATCTGTATCTTTTTCTGGAAGGTATCGAGGAGCATTTCTTACATGCCATCCTTTTCTTTGGAGAATAATAGATGCTTTTAAACTAACGGGATGACCTGAATCCTCAATAAGTTTTTCCAGATTTGTGCAATCGTCATTCATTCTTGGATCATATGTTCTCAATTCAAAATTATATCGAACGTCTACTTAAAATCGACCATTCAAAACACCATTGTTTGATAATTCTGGTCCCAAAACTGAGATATATCGGTATCAATTGTTATTTCAAGGGAAATGGAATCTCAATATTGAATACTAGTTTTCCGATGATGAAAATACAAGCAAAGACTATTATTGCTACTATCGATCCCAGTCCTAATGCCCGTATCCACTCAATTCTTCGCTTATGTTTTTCGATTTCATAATTTTCTTGGCCTTTCCTTAAAGCCAAACTGAGATCGGTTTCGATTTCACTAAAAACGTCCATCGCTTCACTAAAGAGCTTACCTGAAATAAAAGGAGCGAATCGATAACGAAAACCATCCTTTTTCTGCCATATCTGATGTCTGTAACCTTTAGCCTCAAGAGGTTTTACTTGAACCTCCTTTAAAGTGGCATTTATCTTATTCCATTTGTTTTTCAGTTCAAGCAGTTCGGCTTTTGCCTCTTTTTCTGCTTGTTCATCAACTTGCATTTAAAAGGTATAATTGAGAAAAGATTGATTTATTTCTATCGTCTTGATTTTTATTTCGGTGCACGTCTTAACCGGCTCGGTTATTGGCGGAAAAAAATCACATAATATGATATTTATGCTAACCTATCAAAAACTTGGCAATTTATCGTAGGCTCGTCGGGATCAACTTAAAACAGCCCCTTCACCGGCTCAATCAGCTTTTCATCATCTGCATCCGGTTTGTTCACCCGCTCTGATACCGGATATACTTCCATGTCAGCAGCAAGATAGGGTGCGAGGATCCGTTGCATTTCGTCAGCGGGCAGTGCATCCTTGGATAACCAGCGCATCTCGTCCTCTTGTTTGAGCATAACCGGCATCCTGTCGTGGAGAGGAGCGACCACTTCGTTTGCGGCAGTCGTGATGATCGTATACGTCTGGAGTGTCACTCCGGCTGGGTTCTGCCAAGTATCATAGAGCCCGGCGAACCCAAAGACCGGGTCATTTTTCTTATGGATATAGAATGGGACTTTACGCTTGCCCTCATGTTTCCATTCGAAAAAACCACTCGCAGGAACTAGGCAGCGGTTTTCCTTCAATAAATCCCGGAACATCTTATTCTCTGTAAGGTTCTCCGCCCGGGCATTGATGGGACGATTGGCTGGCAGGATGTCCTTTGCTGAGTGCGGCATGAGTTGTCCCCACATAACAGGGAGTCGAAAGCCAGTTGGCCATACAGATCCGGATTTTGCCCAATGAGGGATAAGTCCCCACTGCATCATTACCGCGTCTGCCCGCTCGTGCATCACGATCACCGGGTTTGTGCTGCTCGGGACGATGTTGAAGTGGGACCGGAAACCTATGGTGGGGTCAAGAACACGGAATCTTCCACAGAGGTTATCGATGCAGATTAGTGAATACCGACCGCACATGATAAATGGTCATTCTCGTGCCGGGGTTCATCAAGTTTATGCCATAGTCTGCAGCAGGGGTTTTGTTAGGTTGTTGGGAAATGGGGCGGCTTTTCACCGAAGATAAATTCATCCCATATCGCGTTGACAGAACCCTGTAATCGACCATGAACCGTTCGGCATCGTCAGTCAGACATCATATCGGTGTCAAGATATCCTTTTTTCATAGCAGA
>Ga0181520_10010501_pt1 | contig 12415 bp, 7 predicted proteins | sample PEATcosm2014_Bin_29_FD_132451 | JGI IMG/M metagenome (GOLD analysis project Ga0181520, IMG submission 132451) | Peatland microbial communities from MTU Mesocosm Facility, Houghton, MI, USA - PEATcosm2014_Bin02_30_metaG | ecosystem: Environmental > Terrestrial > Soil > Wetlands > Peat | place...
CGCTCGATCGGCAACCCATCCGACGCGCGCGCTAACATAACTTGAATCGCAAAAACGAAAGGAGTCCCCGCTTCGCTAACCCTTCGCTCCCTTCAGGCTCATCCTTCAATTGGAAAAGACTGAAGCGTCCCTTTGCAGCAATGCATCGCCGTATGCGGAAGCCGGCGGAATCAGCCAGCTTTTTCAAGCAGACAGAGCGACAGATCGCGGCGCTCGACCATATCCTTGGTGATCTCCAGGTCGCGGGCGCGCTTGCTGTTGGGCAGGTGATACATCAGGTCCAGCATCAGTTCTTCGAGGATCATGCGCAGGCCGCGGGCGCCGATCTTGCGAGTGAGAGCCTCGCGGGCGACGGCGCCGATGGCCTCTTGGGTGAAGTGCAGGCGAACGTTCTCGTACTCGAAGAGGCGCTGATACTGCTTGAGAATGGCGTTGCGGGGCTTGGTAAGAATATCGATAAGCGCCAGCTCGTCCAGCTCGTCGAGGATGGCCATGACCGGCAAGCGGCCAACAAACTCCGGAATGAGGCCGTACTTGATGAGGTCCTGCGGCTCGGTGCGGCGCAGCAACTCGGTATCGCGATGGGAGCGGGTGGTGGCGGCGTCGGAATCCGCGTCGATGGACTTGAAGCCCAGCGCCTTTTTGCCCACGCGACGGCCCACAACGCGCTCCAGGCCCACGAATGCTCCCCCGCAGATGAAGAGAATGTTGGTGGTATCGACGGCGGTGAACTCCTGGTGGGGATGCTTGCGTCCGCCTTGCGGCGGCACGTTGGCCACGGTGCCCTCGAGAATCTTGAGCAGCGCCTGCTGAACGCCTTCGCCTGAGACGTCGCGTGTAATCGAGGGGTTTTCGTCCTTGCGCCCGATCTTGTCGATCTCGTCGATGTAGATGATGCCCTGCTGAGCGCGGGTGACGTCGCCTTCGGCGGCTTGAAGCAGCTTGAGAATGATGTTTTCCACGTCTTCGCCGACGTAGCCGGCCTCGGTGAGCGTGGTTGCATCCACGATGGCGAAGGGTACGTCGAGCATCTTGGCCAAAGTGTGAGCCAGGTAGGTCTTGCCGCAGCCGGTGGGGCCGATGAGCAGGATATTGGACTTGCTCAACTCCACTTCGTTGTTGCGCATCTTGTTCATCTGGATGCGCTTGTAGTGGTTGTAGACGGCGACGGCCAGCTTCTTCTTGGTCAGCTCCTGGCCGATTACGTAGTCGTCGAGAAAGCCCTTCACCTCCTGCGGTTTGGGCAGGTGGCCGGCCGCCGGGGCGGGATGCGCCGGATCGCCGCGATCGTCTTCGAGGATCGAGTTGCAGACGGCCACGCACTCGTCGCAGATGTAGGCGCGAGGGTAGTCGCTGGGCGACGAGATCAACTTGGCCACGGCGTCCTGCGACTTGTGGCAGAACGAGCAGCGTAGCGCTTCTTCAGGTCCCGTGCGCGTTTTCATTGTGTCGCTCCCTCTCGGACAATCCGTCTCCCAGTTGCGCTCATGCCGCCTTCAGTTTCTGCATTCAGCATATTGGCAATTTGGACGCTTATTACGTTTTCGGCCGGTCGATGATCTCGTCGACAATGCCGTATTCCTTGGCCTGCTGCGCGTTCATGATGAAGTCCCGCTCGACGTCGCGCTCGATCCGTTCCAGCGGCTGGCCGGTGTGCTTGGCTATCAGGTTGTTGGTGATCTCGCGGATGCGCAGAATCTCGCGGGCGTGAATGTCGATGTCGGTAGCCTGCCCGCTGAGTCCGCCCATGGAGGGCTGATGAATCAGTATGCGCGAATTGGGCAGGGCGAAACGCTTTCCCTGGGTGCCGGCCAGAAGCAGAAACGCGCCCATGCTGGCCGCCTGGCCGATGCAGTAGGTCACCACTTTGTTCTTGATGTACTGCATGGTGTCGTAGATGGCCAGACCCGCGGTGATGGAGCCGCCGGGGGAGTTGATGTAGAGCGAGACGTCCTTCTCCGGGTCCTCGCTGGAGAGAAAGATCAACTGCGCCACGATCAGGTTGGCCACCTGATCGTCGATGGGGGTGCCAAGAAAGATGATGTTGTCGCGCAGCAGACGGGAGTAAATGTCGTAGGCGCGCTCGCCCCGGCTCGTCTGCTCTACCACCATGGGAACCAATGCCATAGAGTCTCTTCTCGATCTTCCGTTGGGGGCTTCGTTCCCCGTTGATGTGGCCGCGCGGCAGTACGGTCTCCGTGGCGCGACAATTGTTCCGCCCTGACGTCCTACGCGGGCAGTCGTTCGTACAAAAGATTGGCAACTTTTTCGCGGCGCATTTGCTCCCGAATTCTAGACAGTCCGCCGTTCTGAGTCAAACGCTCACGCAAGGCCTCCGCTTGTTCGCCGGATTGCAGGGCAATCAAAGTCACCTGGCGATCCACCTCGCTCTCCTCCACCGTCACGTTTTCCTCCTGGGCGATGCGGTCCAGCAAGAGCGAGGCCTTGGCCTCGGCAACAGCTCCGTCGCGCTGGGCGGCGCGCAGACGGGCAAAGTCCAGCTTGCGCATCTGCTCGGTCTCCATGCCCTGGGCGGCCAGGGCGCGCAGACCGCGCTCCAGGCGCGCATCGATCTGCTCCTGCACCAGCGCCTCGGGAACCGGGAACGCAAAGCGCGCGCAGAGCGCGGCCAGCAGACGGTCCTTGGTCTCGCCTTCCACACTGCGCCGCTTGCGGTTGCCCGCGTACTGGCGGATGCCGCTTTCCAGTTGAGCCAAATTCTCGTAGTTGCCCAGTTCCTTTGCAAAATCGTCGTCCAATTCGGGCAAAATGCGCTTCTTGATAGCCTTGACCTGAACGGTATAGGCCACGGTCTTGCTAGCCAGCTTCGGCTCCGCGTAATTCGCCGGGTAGACCACCTCCGCCTTCAACTCCTGGCCGGGCCTTGCGCCGCGCAGGACGGCGGTGAATGCCTCTATCGTACCCTTGCCGCCGATCTCGACCAGCTCGTTCTCGCCGTCCAGCGGGGCCGCTTCGGCTTCGCCCTCCACCAGGCCGCTGTAGCCGATCTCGGCCCAGTCTCCATCTACCAGGGCGCGATCCTCCTCGACCGGCTCGATGGTGGCGCGCGACTCGCGCAGTTGGGCAAGCTCGCGCTGAAACTCCTCTTCGGCGAGTTCCACCGAAGGCTTCTCCACGATGACCGACTGATAGCCGTCGATGGAGAACTCAGGGAGGTACTCGAAGACCGCTTTTACGTGGAGCGGCAGGCCATCCTCCACGGTGAGTTCGATGACCTGCGGCTGCCCGACCGGCTTCACGCCCAGGTCAAGCACCGCCCGGTTGAATCGCTGGGGCAGCAGGCCGTCCACCACTTCCTTGCGAATCTCGGAGGCGTAGCGGCGCTTGATCACCGAATCCGGCACCTTTCCCGCTCGGAAGCCCGGTATTTTGGCGTATTTACGGAAGTTGCCGGTCACCGTTCCATAAGCCTTCGAGACCTCTTCGACGGGAATGTCCAGCACCAGTTCACGGGTACACTCCGGATTGAACGTCTGAATCCCAGTCGACGGCTCTGCGTCTGCGGGGCGATGAACCGACCCGCTTCCATGATCGTGGCCGTCGTGTTCATGGAGATGATCGTGCTGGTGCGTGGCCTCTGCGGCCTCGGTATCGGGAGTGGCTTCGAGGGTATCCGTGGGTCTCAACGTCTCGCCTTCCGGGCGCGCTGCGCCAATCGAACTGAATCTTAGAATACCGTCCCTGGCTTCCGGATGGTGCTTCCGTCTGCCCGACGCGCGGAGTGGACCGGCAAGGCAAACCGGCGCGAGTCCAGGAAAATGTCTAATTCACATGGTAAGGGGGTTTGCCTGTAGGGTCAAACCGGAGGGGCATTCCGATGGCGAAGAGCATCGCTGAAGGTACTTACCGCTCGGTGACTTCCGGTTTGCGGACGTAAGGCAGAAAGCGTGGATGGGCCGCGCCGCAAAGAAGAAAGTGCTCGCGGGCCTCTTCAAGGCTGAGCTGTCCGTTCACGGTCAGGCGGACTTCGGCGGCGTCCGCGTCCTCCTGGCCATCGTCCTCCCACCAGCAGACGGGGCACAGCCCCAGCGCGCCCGGCGTCTCCAGGGTCTTGAATCCACAGCATGGGCAGCGAAACCGGGGCGACATCGGGGTTCCTCATGGAGATGGACGGAGATCGGACCCGACGGGATTACGCGAAAGATCGCTCTCGTCTTATAGCGTTTGAATTTGACGGCTTGGCGGAGCCAGATTCGCATTTTACGCTCGGCTGGAAGCGAGGTCGCATGGCGGCGGGAGGGTATCCTTGAAGCAGCAACCGTCTCGCGGAATGCGCTTGCAGGCATTTGAAGCGCGGCGATTCTGAGAATTCAGCAAGGGAGCAAGGCGTGATTGAAGTATCGAACTCCGGCGCGGAGATCGGCGCTCGGGAAACCAAAGCCGAACAAGTGATGGATTCCATCAAGGCCGGGGAAGCGGCCTCGGGGTCCAAGTGGTACCGCTGGCGCAAGGACGGCGTGGCGCTGGTCAAGTACCTGTTGGACAGCGAAGTGCATACCTTCGCCTTTAGCGTGGCGGCCAACGCGATTCTCTCGTTCATTCCTTTCACCGTTCTGCTGTATACGCTCTCTCATTGGGTTTCGCAATCCAATGGAATGAGGGACGTAGTCACCGATATGGTCAACTATTTTTTGCCTTCGGATACGACAACCAAAAACTGGGTGGCGGTCCACCTGCAAGGCACGGCCGCGCACCAGGGCGTTCAATTCTTCTCGCTGCTGATGATTCTTGTGGCCTGCACCGGCATCTTTCTGCCTTTGGAGGTGGCTTTGAACCAGGCGTGGGGCGTCACCAAGAGCCGCAATTATCTGGCCAATCAGGCGGTCGCCTTCGGGCTGGCGATCCTGATGGTTGTGCTTGGCATGGGCAGCATTCTGCTCAACGCGGGCGGGCGCGAGGCGCTTGCCTTGCTCTTCGTTCACCAGACAAATATAAAGATCATCGATTTTGTCCTCAACTTCACTTATCAGGGAACCAGCTTTGTCCTGCTCACCGCGACCACCGGCGTGGCGTCGATCCTGTTCTTCTTTTCGATCTACTGGATTCTGCCCAACCGCAAAGTCCCCTGGCGGCCTGTGCTGCAAGCCTCGATCTATACCGGGGTCGTTTGGCTGGCGGCAAGATATGTCTTTGTGCTGGCGCTGCCGTACCTGGATTTAACTTCGCTCTACGGGCCGTTTTTTATCTCCGTGGGCCTGCTTTTTTGGGCCTATGTTTCAGGACTCATCCTCTTTGCCGGGGCGCAATTCAGCGTGGCCCGCATCGGGGACAAGGGCGGGAAGAGCGAGTGAGCGGGCGATTCGGCAAGATAACTTGGCCAAAGGGCTGCCCCCGGCTTTTCGTCAAGGGATTCTCTGTCTGGCGGATGGCAATTGCTTAGGCTCGAGTTGGGGAGTCAGTCCTCTGTCACGCGCGCAGACTTGCTCTGGCGCAAAATGCGATCGCAACTTAAGCCACCAAGCCCTAGCAGCCGGTCCCGGTCAAAACCACTCCGACAGTGCGGGCAACGATCTGAATATCCAGCCACAGGCTCCAGTTGTCAATATAGGTCATGTCCAGCGAGATATAGCTGTCGAAAGAGGGATCCTGACGCGCCTGCACCTGCCACAGCCCAGTGATGCCGGGAGTTACGTCGAGGCGGCGAAGATGGCTCAAATTGTACTTCTGCACCTCGCTGGCGATGGGCGGACGCGGCCCGACGACGCTCATCTCGCCGCGCAGCACGTTGAAGAACTGGGGCAGTTCGTCGAGCGAATACTTGCGCAGGAAGCGGCCCAGGCGCGTGATGCGCGGATCGTTGGCGACTTTGAAGAGGATGCCGTCCCGCTCGTTCCGATGCAACAGGCTGGCGCGGCGCTTCTCAGCGTCGCGGACCATGGTGCGGAACTTGATGCAGCGGAAGACGCGCCCTTTTTTGCCCACCCGTTCGGAAAGATAAAAGACCGGACCGGGCGAATCCAGTTTGATGGCGATGGCGATGGACGCCAGCAGCGGCGCAAGCAGCATCAACGCTAGAGATGAAAAGAAGCCGTCGAAAATTCGCTTGAGCAGCAGGCCAGACTCGGGCACGAAACCGCGGTGAAGCGGAATAGTAGGAAACTGACCGATGTATTCGATGGGGCTGTTCCATATCTGGCCGTCGTAAATGTCGGGCACTACTCGCAAGTCCACGCCGCAGGTCCGTGCCTGCTCCAGAACGCCTTGAACGACTTCCCGTTCGCCGGGGCTGGTAAAGAATATCTCGTCGATAAATCGGGTGCGGACGCTGTCGCAAAGCGTCGTCAGCGAACCGACGACATCGCCGCCGGCAGCGGGGCCGGAATCCGATCTGCTCTCGGAGCCGGGGAGATCGATGAATCCCTTGAAAGAATAGCCGAGGCGGCGAATGCTCTCCAGATGGTGGCGAAGGGCGCGGGCCTCCGGCCCGGTGCCCACGATGAGCACGTTGCGGGTGCCGATGCCGCGATCGAAACGATGGTAAAGCCGGATGCGGTAGACCAGCCGGCGCAGGCTCAGTGCAAGCGTGACCAATCCCAGCGTCACCAGCACAATGGCGCGAGAGATGTTCTCGGCTTTCACCAGATAGAGCGTTCCGGTCAGCATCAGGCCGGAGAGGATGCAAGCCTGTATGCTCAACCGCTGCTCATGGAGAATGTTGTTGAGCCGCAAGGGGGAGTACAGGCGGAGTTCCCGGCTTACGATCGCCAGAGAGAGGAAGAAGCCGCACAGCATGGCCAGCACCACCCCCGTCGAGCGTCCGTGAATCAGCGATCCGCCGCAAATTTCCCTGAGACCTTCGAGCGGTCCGGTACGCAGCTTGTAAAGCGTGGCCGCCGCCGCCGCCCCAAGTACCGTGATTCCATCCAGAGCCATCCAGAGACAGACCGTTCCCCATGAGCTTGCGGCAGCCCCCCGGGCCGGTTCCCCCATCCATTCGGGAGTGGAAGCGACCGTAGAGGACAGTCTTTGCCAGAATTCTGTAGTTGCCATCGACGTTCCGCGGACCTCAAACGTTCCATAACGATAGGTAAGGCTGGGATACAGGTTCCCACGAATGAATCCGCGGGCAAGCCTGAAACCCCGGCGGCTGTGAACCGAAACTGCAACTCGCTTGTATGCGGACTTGCGCCCGTGGGCGGCGAATCGACTTACGGACTCGAACGCGCATCGACGCGACCAAGATTTCGATACCCTCGTATCGAAACTATCGAATTGAATCTCATTTCGAATGTCACCTGATTGCCATCTACCATGAAGAACGAAAAGCGCCGGTCGATTCCTCTATATTTCTCTAGATCGAATCCATTCGCCATCGCGAAAACGCAAAATTCGTTCGCGCCCTACTGCCTGATATCTGGGATGCGAAGACAACCGCATACACAGCATCTTCCCGAATGCCGTTTCTTGGCAAGAAAAATATCATTGCCGGTCCATTACGGTTCGATTACCTTATCATTACTTCGGTAACCGATAATCGTCCAGAATCAAAAATTGCTGAATTTGAGGCTCCGGCGAAGCCACGAATTCTTTGAGCGGACCGAAGAAGCCGGCTCGCCCCCCGTCCAGGAACAGAACCAGGTCGGCAAGACGCTCGGCAAAGCGCATATCGTGTGTAACCACGATGCTCGTGAATCCCAGTTTGCGCTTGAGCCGCTGGATCAGATCGCCGAGATGTCGGGCGATGATGGGATCGACCATGGTCGTTGGCTCATCGTAGAGCACCACCTCGGGCCGCGCGGCCAGGGCGCGGGCGATGGCCACCGCCCGTTTACGCCCGGTCGAGAGGCTGGAGGGGAAGGAAGCGACAACGTCCTCGGCGCCTACCAAACCGATCAGCCGATCCACTTCCTCGAAAATCTCCTCTTCGCTCATGCCGCCGCGTTCGCGCAACGGAAAGGCTACGTTTTCTCGCACACTCAGCGAATCGAAGAGCGCGCCGTTCTGGAAGACCATGGTCACGCGCTTGCGGATGGCCCGCAATCCATCTTCGTCGAGTGTTGTGATTTCCTCGCCTTCCACGCGGATGGAGCCGGCATCGGGCTTGAGAAAGCCCATCAGCAGCCGCAACGCCACCGACTTGCCCACCCCGCTGCGGCCCAGAATGCAAAGGGTCTGGCAGCGATCCACCGAAAAGCTCACCTCGTCGAGAACCGGCCGCCCATCGAAGGAGACCGAAACGTTGCGAAAGGAGACGACCGGGTCGGATTGCGAACAGAAGCTCAAGTCCGTTTGAGCCGCCTCATCGTATAGCTCCGCTTTGGAAGGGAAATCGACCATCGCTGACACCAGCTTACGCGATGCGAACCGCGGGAATCGAGTTTTCACGGGGGCGGGGTATCCGGCTGGAATCGCGAGTTCAACATGGATCGTTCAACAATGCGTTTGCGCCGTCATTGAAAATATGGAGTGGCTTATAACTCAATCTCGACAAAGATATCGACGCCCACCAATGCCGCGTTGAGCGTGGCTATCGACAACTCGACAAGATCGTGCGCGCCCTGCCCTTTTGTCGAGGATGGTGAATGGACACAAACGCATGCGCCGAACGCGGCTTGCCTTCCGACTCCTTGAACGCCTCCAAGAGGTCAGAAAAACGCTTCAGGGATGTTCCGAAAGTGCCTTCGCGTATCCCGCCCCAACCGTCTTCGCCTTTTCTTCATGAGATGGTCCTGACGGATGAGTTGTGGGTTGCACAATTCTTTCTGAAATGCTGTACAATTCGATACGTCGCGGATTCGTGAGGACCGATAGGTTCTACTTCTATATCTTTGAAGAGGATAACAGAAGATACCGAAACCGAGTGCGGTGGGTGCGGTTAGCCCCTGATCCAAGAGGGCAATCATACCCGTGGAATGCGAAGCGCAAGGCCCTGGAAGATGGGCTCTGCTTCCGCTTGCGGACGAAAGTGCGAATGCTATTTTGCAATCTTCAGATCGGCTTCGGCGGCACGCAAGACAGAATAGACACGACCGCCCTGGCATTGCGTTGACGGGAATCGTTCGGTTCGGCCAAGACCGAACGCCGATTCCCCGTGGATTTGCTCTTGATGCGATTGCCAAGGAAGACGGCGTATCTGCCTGCTCGAAGACTGGCCAGGACGCCGTCGACTGGTAAACAGGCGTTTGCCTGAGGAGTCGATTCATGAACCGGACTTTTGCGATAGCCTGTATGGCTATCCTCCCCCTTTCCGCGTGGGCGCAAATACCGACCTTGTCGCTCAACGACGCAACCGTTGTGCAGAGCGACACGCACCGCGCCGGAATCAACATCGGAGCCATCGACTACTGGGACAACGGTCAAATTCTCAAGAACCTGATCGGCTCCAGCAATCCGGGATTCGAGCCTTTGCAAGCCCAGCAGATATGGGTTTTGTCCGCGGCCGGCACCACGACCACATTCACAATTCCGAATCAATGGGATCCCGTTCAGGCCGACTACTGGGCCGGAGGCACGGTTACAATCGTCGAATCGACAGGCCCCGAGCTTGGCTGCACAGGTTCCATTGTATCGAATACCGGCCCAAATTCAGGGGCCAACCCGCCTGACACGGTAGGTCCGACGCTTACGATTTCTCCGGCGTGCAACGCTCCATTTAGCGTGTACGACACCGTTATCGTCAGTAAGTCCTGGCCTTCCACACCGGAGTCGTGGTGGGAAAGCGGAGGATATGGCGGGATATCGGGATCGGTTAGCGGAGGCGCTCAGTTGCTTTCCGACACCACCGATCTCTGCGCCAACTGCGGCGCCCAAGCCTTGAACATGAACGCCACGGCAAGCGGCTCCTCGGCGACGGCAGCCTGGAACTTCGATACCGACTACGACTACATTTACAAGCTATTTCCCAACATCTTCGTCTTGATGAACGGCACATATCAGCTTTCCTTCTGGGCAAAATCGGCCTCCGGCTCTCCGGCGCTGACCGCCACGGCCCTGCGGCTCTCGAGCGGCGGGTTCAACTGCGGATCGTACACGCCGACACTGACCTCGAAGTGGGCGCAATACACATGGAATTGCACCGCCTCGGAATCGGCTGCGGCCACCTCGCCGGGCATAGCCCAGGTGTCCATTGGCGTCACCGGAGGATCGGTTTATCTGGACAATGTCAGCTTCGAGAAGATCGAGACCAATCCCATCAACCCAGCAACTGGCGCCGGTTTCACCAACAATACGGTTCTGCGCGATGAAGTGATCGAAACCTTGCAGAAGTTCTACGGTCCCTCGATCGGCAGCAATCCCGGTATGTTTCGCTATTGGGTGAACCAGAACGCGGAAACCGTGAGCAACTGGACCCAGCCCGACTACGCGCACGCGCCCACCGGCGCGGGGATGGGATATTATATCGGACCGGGGGGAGCCGGCGCGGAGAGTCTTTCGCTCGAGGACTATCTGGTCATCTGCCAATTGCTGAACGCCGAGCCTTATCTTGAGGTTCCGGTCACCTTCTCCACGGCGGACGCGGCGAATCTCATCGAGTTTCTTGCCAGCCCCTTGAGCACGAGTTATGGCGCGCGGCGCGCGGCTTTAGGCCAAGGGGCGCCCTGGACCGGCGTCTTCAGTCAGATTCATCTCGCCTTCTGCAATGAATGCTGGAACGGAGGCTCCTTCGCGGGCCAGTCGCTTCCGTGGCGGGCGGGAGTGACCGATGGGGAGTATTACTTCGACTACAGTGTGCGCGCCCGCGACATTTTTGCCGCCATGCGCGCCGACAGCTACTACTCGGCCTCTTCGTTCGACCTGGTGATGAATGCGCAGACGGCCATCAGTCCCATCAATATGCACCCGGCCATTGCCAGAGCACATCCTGACTCGATCGAGATCGAGGACTACACCTACGGGGATGTAGGCAGTTTCACCTCGGACTCGAATCTCTGGCTGCCGGCGATGGTCGATCCCTGGGAGAAGGTGACCAATCCCAACGACATCGTGGACTTTTACCAGTCCGTCAATGACTATCAGTCGCAGACGAACTGCGGAGCCTCGGGCAGTGCAACCTGCAAAGTCAATATCTACGAGTGGGGCCAGGGAACGCTCGGCAGCATCGACGTCTCCGGCGTGACTCCGGCCGCGGACGTCATCGACCAGACGCATCTGGACTACATCAATGCCGGAGCCGGCGAGGGCGTGGTGATGGCCTTGCAGCCGCTGCTGAATATGCAGTACTACGGCATCGGCCCTCAGTCGTTCTTCGCCTTGGCCGAATTCGACAACGGCGGCCTCAACAACGGCTTGAGCGGCAGCGGCGAGCCCACCAGCTTATGGGCCAAACTGTGGGGAAATACCGTCGATATGGGCGGCGCGACCAATAACGTGCGACCGACGTTCCTGGGAGTACAGTTAGTGAACCAGTCGATCATCGGCCCCATGTACTCATGCGCGATCGGCAACTTTCCGGATACCGTCAATCCGACCTATCCTAACTATAACTTCGCTGGTTCCATCAATGGAGTCTATTCCAACTCGCCTTCATCGAGCCAGACGACGCCCCTCCAATTGCCGGCGATGAACGCAGTCCCCTATATCTACACCTTCTGCTTCGAGAACGGAGCCAGCCGATCCCTGGTGTTGATCAACACCGATCTTTCCAACAGCCGCACGATCGGCTTTGCGGGAACCAATCCTCCGCAGGGAACAGTGACGCAGAGGCAGTACGCTCCCGGCGCGCTCGACGACATGAACGAGGCGCCTACCGGATACCCCACCTACCAGACGCCGGCTACCGTGGCGATCAATACTTCCACACTTTCCAGCTCAGGATCGATCACGTTGCCGCCCTTTTCAGTCACCGCGCTCGATTACTCGGTGTCGGGTTTGCCGATTGCGGCTTCGCCCACATTTTCGCCAGCGGCGGGAACTTACACTACGCAGCAGTCAGTGACGATCGGCGATGCGACGGCCGGGACCACTATTTACTACACCACTAACGGCACCACGCCGACGACTTCTTCGACGAAGTACGGTGGCCCAATTACGGTCAGCGCGACGGAGACCCTGCAGGCCATCGCGGTTGAGACAGGTTACACCAACAGCGCCGTCGCTTCAGCGACTTATACCATCGCCGTCGCGCCGACTTTGCCCGCTCCCACCTTCCTGCCCGCGCCCGGCACTTACACCTCGCCGCAATCCGTAACTATCGGGGACGCCACGGCCGGCGCGTCGATTTACTACACAATCAACGGCACCACGCCGACGACTTCTTCGACGAAGTACGGTGGCCCAATTACGGTCAGCGCGACGGAGACCCTGCAGGCCATCGCGGTTGAGACAGGCTACACCAACAGCGCCGTCGCTTCGGCGACTTATACCATCGCCGTCGCGCCGACTTTGCCCGCTCCCACCTTCCTGCCCGCGCCCGGCACTTACACCTCGCCGCAATCCGTAACTATCGGGGACGCCA
>Ga0181520_10010502_pt1 | contig 12413 bp, 11 predicted proteins | sample PEATcosm2014_Bin_29_FD_132451 | JGI IMG/M metagenome (GOLD analysis project Ga0181520, IMG submission 132451) | Peatland microbial communities from MTU Mesocosm Facility, Houghton, MI, USA - PEATcosm2014_Bin02_30_metaG | ecosystem: Environmental > Terrestrial > Soil > Wetlands > Peat | place...
TGGATCATACGATTCATTTACGATTTACGGCCTGCCGCGCCGGCTGGGTGGAGGCGGCCATACGACGCAGCAGTTCCTGAGATTCAATGGCCTGGTTCATGGGGGGGGCGCAACTTGGCACACACGCTGTTGTAGCGTCAGGCATCCCTGCCTGACGTAAAGGGCGTGCTTCCCAGCCGCCCGGAAGAAACGACTCTTTTCCAGGCAACACGCGATGATGGCAATGGACGCCTGTTTCCGCCGGGCTGGAAGCACCGGCTCTACGGCAGCCAAGGACGGCCGCCGCCACGGTGCGGGTGCCGGGCTGCGCCCGTTCATGGGTGCCTCCGGCGATGGCGCTGGGAACGATAGATTATCGGTTTCATCATTCATGTTCATAACCGAGTATAAGGCGGAGGTTGGACAATGGCTGTCCAAGCTGAACTATTTCCCAACGCAAATCGGTGGTTCATTTTGCACCAGATTTCCGGCCGGGGAAGGGCAGGAAACAAAACTGGAACGGAGCAAATACTACAATACGACCCGTTTACGCCCAAATGTGTCCAGACTATAATTTGACCCCTATATGACCCCTTTTCGGCCCGGTTTTCAATGGCGCAGGCTGCGGGAATATTCAAGGAGATGGCGTTACGGGCGAAGTCAGTTTCTGGAACAATTGCCAATCCATGTCTCTCCACAGGAGCGCATTCTGTTCTGGCAGTAAGGGAATCACCGGGTTCGATTTCATTAACTTAGCAAATCGGACTGTCCCATTGCTGATGCTACCAGTGTGGATGTCGATCATCGCGCCAGCCCATTCCGCCCAGCGCGCTGTAGAGTTATTGAATCCCTTAGCCAGTTCCGCAGCCTCATTCGTTTCACCTATTTCCAAACAACTGGTAATCGCAATTGCACGCGACATATCTGCGGAAGGGTCAAGTTTCAAAATTTGCGAAAACGATTTGGCCGCGTCGGAGAAATCTCCCGTAATTAGTTCAGCTTTACCTCGATTAAACTCCTCGACCGGCCAGTTAGTATATTCATTTTCGTGCGAATGCCACCACGCCACAATTCTCTCGAAATCATGTGGATGAAAATCTTCTTTAGCCAAATCCGAAATCGCCAACGTCAAACGATCAGCAACCGCAATGTCGGTTTCATTTGTGAGGAGTTCAATAAACCAACCTAAGAATAGTGGCTGTTTCAAATCACACGCCGAGTTAACGAATCCCTCGCGGTTTAAACTCGAATTGTCGCCTCCAATGGTTGGAAATCGCAATGCAATTTCATCAGAAGCAAATGGACCCATATAAAAATTAGTGCCAGTAAACATCACATACCGCCTTTGCATGGCATAGGGTGAGCGATCCCTTTCTAAAGCACGATCTATTCCAGAAACTACTTCGTTCGCTAGTTTAGCGTCCTCGTTTGTTCCCGTTGTGATTTCGAGCAATCGTCGATATGCCTTGTAATCATTGGCTTGGGCATGTGCGACCGTCCGAATAAACAATGCGTCTCTCGTAAAACTTTCAACGGCAGGTTGAACTTCTTTGTTCAAAATGGATTTAGCCTCGCCTTGTGCGACCGCCTCGACTGTTTGTCTGATTTTAGACGTTTGAAACTCCTGTGCGATTTGATTTGTGACTGAGGAATATGCCTTGTCAATTTGACAGTTTGCATCGTCCTCAACGGATTGAAGCTTGATTGCAATTTGGTTCGTTGTGGTAGAATAAATGCCAGCCATTTGATTGCTTGCGCTCTGTTGAAACGAATCAAACTTGTTTGCAATCTGATTTGTCGCAACCGAGTATGCGGCGGCAACTTGGTTGCTCGCGCTGTTCTCGAATTTTTCGATTTGCGCTTCAATCCTGTCGTGGACTTGCCAGTATAAAACGCCGACGCCGATGAGCAGGCCCACCACTGCAAGACAGTAAACTCGCCAATCCTTAAGCAGGAAACCCGCGATTTCTTTGAGTTCCTCTCGCGTAAAATTTGTCACCAATTCGGATTCATCCACGAAGAGGACATTGCACTTTTCACACCCAAGATGGCTTGGATTTTCTTGCACGCGTCGGCATTTGGGACAAATCTTGCTCATTGTGCATTTCCCTTAAACGACCAGTTCCAGTTTGTCGTGCAATATAAACACGAGCGTCGAGGAGTTGGCGGTTTTACCCAAGGAACGACCGCAGTTTCCTTCGCAACTGCTTTTTTTGCCATAAGGCAATACTATAAGAGTGCTGCTCTGCCGTCAATTCGCAGACACGGCCGGAGCAAAAGAAAAGGGGTCAAACTATAGTTTGGACCCACGGTCGCATTCCCGAATAGCAGGCAACTTGGTGCCAAACACGGGTAATCTTATGACGTGGGGGCACCTTTCAGATGCACGCCACCCCGGAGCACCATCCGCAGTTTGACGGGCGATCATTTCGTTGAGCCGGCGCAGGGCGCGCTCCACCTCGGCGGGATGTTCCCACGGAATAAAATGATTCACGCCGGGAAGGATGATTTTGGAAAATAAACTGGTTTTTCCAAACGCGCCAAGCTGTTGTTCCAGCCACGCTACATTTTCCACCGGCACCAGCGGGTCGCGGTCGCCGTGCAGCATCACGACGGGCACGGACAGTTTCGGCAATTGCCCTTGCATTTCCGTGAGGTCGGCGCGGACGGTCAGCAATTCACGGTTGCACTGGCGCAGTGCGTGTGGCAGGAACCAGGACGTGACGCGCCAGCCGAAAATATATTGCAGCAGCCACGGTTTTTCCTGCGCCGGGTCCAGGTCGCCGCCAATCAGCAGCACGCCGCTGATTTTGTCGGGATGTTCCAGCGCCGCCAGCAGCGCAATGGGCGAACCGTAGCTGTGGCCAACGAGCAAAACCCGGTTGGTGGTGATGCCGGGCAGCAAACTCATCAGCGCGTCCACCTGTTGCTGCAAGTGCGGCTGCGCGCGGACGGGTTTTGAGCCGCCAAACCCAGGCCGGTCGTAGGCAATTAAATTAGCATTGGTAAACAGCGTTTGAAATTGCGCCGCCCAGATGCCTGCCCCGCCCGGCGTGCCGTGAATGAAAACCAGATTGAGCCGGGCCGGGTGGGTGGCCGCTGATTTTTCCGCCCAGCGAATCCTGAAGCCGTTGGTCACAGTGACATGAATCGTCGCGCCCAGCCGCGCGGGATCATCAAACCTGGCAAACACTCCGGGGAATGCCTGCGACGCCATGAACGTAAACAAAAAAACGGCGCCGGAAACGCACAGTAAAATTTTCCAGCCCCGTTTGCGGTTCCAGCCGTGTTTGCGATGCGGATTCAATCGGTCGTCCTTTGCTTTTTTGCTATTTTACGCGGCGATAGGTGGACGGATCAGCACGCAAAATCAGAAGTCCACCCTGGCGTTCGATTTCGCCGGTGATTTGAACCGGCTCGGCGACCAGATCGAGGATTTGCTGGTTCACCGGCTTGCCGTCGGCAGCCACCAGCAGGAGATAAACCGGCGGGCCGTCTTTCTGTCGCACCAGCAACACGGGTGGCACGCCGCCGCTGAGACAACGAATCGCACACGCGCGATGCGGCGTGAGCTGCCCGGGGTTCATCACGCCGAGATAGCATTTGCTGTCCACGATTTCGCCGACGAGCGTTTGCTGGCCGAGCGGGATGGTTGGCGGGACGGGCGCGGTGGAACTCTTTTCATTCTGTTGAATCCAGTCCGGCCTGGTTTCAACCATGGTTTGATTGCCGCGATAAATCAGCGTGCCCTTGAGCGTGACCGATTTGCCGTCGAAGCGGGCGACGGCCTCCGGCGGCAGCCCAAATTTCCACTGCGCGACGAGATAATAGGTCGAAAATGCCGGCTGGGCGTCGGTATTGCCGGGCCGCGGCACCAGCAGATGCGGATATGGTTGCGCCTGAAAAATGCCGGAAAAACTTTTGAGCATGCCCCATTCAAAAACGCCAGCGCCAATCATGCCTTGTGAGACGGCCAGCGCCAACGGCACCAGCAACGCAACCAGCAACAGCCCAACGACCGCGCGGCGGACAGTTTTGCCGATGCCCGGCGCGGCCTTTTCCTCCCAGCCGATATAGAATTCGTCGTTCATGGTTCAATAAGCGCGGGCGCGGCTTTCGCCCCGGCGGGATTGGGCTTTGGATGCACCAGCACGCGGCCATTTTTCACCCGCACATTAAACGTCGGGACTTTTTCCACGAACGGCGGCGGCGAAGCGCCGGTGTCCGGCAGATACTGGTAGCCGTGCCAGGGACAGGTGATGCAGCCATCCACGATCTTGCCCTCGCCGAGCGGGCCGTTCTGATGCTGGCAAACGTTCGAGACGGCGGAAATCTTTCCGTCGTATTTAAAAATTGCCACCCGCTCGCCGGAGAGACAGACAATGCGCGCACGGTGGTCGGGAATTTCCGCCACCGCACAGGCGTCAACAAAACCGTCATCGGCCTGTGGCTGGATTTCGCGGTCCATTTTGCCTTCCCTTCGCGCGGCGGAAAGGTGCAGGCCAAAAACGGTGGCCAATCCAAGGGCCATGGCGCCGACATAAACCGGACTGGCCTCGGCTTGCAACACGCCAAACGTGACGTGCAACACGAGCAGCGCGTAGGCGAAATAGACCAGCATGTGCAACGATTTCCAGACCGGCGCGCTCAAATTCGCGAGCCAGAAATCGTGGCTCGTCGCCGCCATGAGAAATAAAATCACCAGCGCAAAAAATCCGAACGGCTGAAAGGGCACCGAGGCAATGGTACCATCGAATTTACCCGAAACAAAAATACTCAGAATGGGATTGGTGTCACCGCCTGCATGATATGTCGTGATGACCAGCACGGCATGGATCAGGGCCAGCAGAAACATCGTCACACCCGCGTGCCGGCGATTGTATAGCAGTGGCAGAAACCTGGCATCCAGCCGGCAGAGCGGCCCGATGCACAGGATGACATGCAGCAACAGGAACGCCGCCGTTCCAAACGCACGCATCAACATGATTTCCTCGGTGACGTAGGGAAATAACAATTCCGTGACCGCGCCGAAAGTGACAAGATACAGACCCACCCCGCCGACCAGCACGGCATCGTAGAATTTTTTCTGCCGGTTCCACTGGACCGCCTGGTATTGGACTCCCATGATTCGTTAATGGGTTGGACCGTTGAAGGTTTGAAGTGAAAAGGATTGCGAGACATCCACCACCGCGCCATCGGCCAGGCTGTAAAGCACCAGCGCGCCGCCCGACTTGGCGGCCTGCTCCGGCAAAAGCAGGGCGGTTGGGCCAAACGCACCCAGCAAAATCGCATTCTCTGGCAACGCGTCAGTCAGGCCTGGAGCGCCGGCGACCCAATAAACGATCAAATCCGGTTTGAGGAAATTTTCATCAGCAGTGAGTTGAATGGCAAAGCGGCCTGATTCTTTTTGTGCCTGCAAAAGCCGGACTCGCAGCGGTACTTTGGCAAACAGGTCCGGGCGTTCCTGTCCAACTGCCGTGAATGGTTGCGGAGCCGTCGTCAGAACGGCGGGCAATTCGCCAGCGATGAGCGCCGATCTCCGCGCGGCAATGCCAACGGCGAACACCACCGGCAGAAAAACGCCCAGCGCGATGAACACGCGGCGGTGTCGCTGACGAAGCGGTAGAATCATGGCCGGCTTGCAGCCCGCGCCAAACGGCGGTGGGCGTTGTGTTCCTCCGGCGGTTCGTGAAGGCCACGCAGCCACCGTCGCAGCAGCAGCGGCCAAAACGCGGCCACGCCCGGCAAAACGAGCAACCGGAAGCCCCAGCTTCCGGGCGCGGCGTGCGGATCTATTTGCTTAGCCCAAAAAAAGACGAACGGCACGGCGAATAACAGCCCACACGCAAAATAAATTACGGGCAACATTAAAAATATGGCGGCGATCATGGCAAATTCCAAAAGCACGGCAACGACACCGTGTGTTCAGCCATTTGTCGCGTGGGAGGTAAATTCCTTACACTTTGGATTTTTTCGCCGGGTTTGCTTGCGCTGCCGGCCGATTCGCGGAAAATGTTGAACGACATGCAGGCGGACAATCCATTGAATCCGGCGGACGCAAAACCGGGAGGCGCGCTATCCGATCCCGAACGCTGGGTGGATGAGCACGGCGACTACCTGTTCAAGTTTGCGCTGATGCGGCTGCGCGACCCTCAAAAGGCCGAGGACGCGGTGCAGGAAACGTTTCTGGCCGCGCTCAAGGGCGGACGGAGTTTTGCCGGGCGCAGCGCCGAAAAAAGCTGGCTCGTGGGCATTTTAAAAAACAAAATCTTCGACTACTTCCGGAAAGCCAGCCGCGAAACTTCATTCACCGACATGCAGTTTTACGATGACGAGGAAAGCGATCGTTTTGTTGCCGATGGGGTTGGCAAAGGCGGCTGGATTCATGAGTCGGGTCCGCAGGAATGGCCGAATGCCGGCCAGAATCTGGACAATGAACTGTTTTGGAAGACCTACCGCGACTGTTCCGGCAAGCTGCCGAAAAATGTCGCCGCTGTTTTTAATCTCCGCGAGGTGGACGGCCTGGAAAGCCGGGAAATCTGCGAATTGCTGAATATTTCCGAGAACAACCTCTGGGTCATGCTGCACCGGGCGCGCATGGCCCTGCGCCGTTGCCTCGAAACAAACTGGTTCAGCAAAACAACATGAAACACATTTTGCAAAAGCTTGTAAGGTTTCGCCGGCGTGCGCGACAAAGCATTGCAGCCGTGTCCAGATCCTGAGACGCCCATGAAGTTTTGGAACAAAATACAGTCGGCATGTGCGGAGATTTCGCCCAATTGCCGCGAGGCCGTGCGCGCGCAGTCGGAAGCGCTGGACCACCCGCTGCCGCCGGCCAGGCGTTTTGGACTCTGGTTGCACCTGCTGATTTGCAAATGGTGCCGGCGATATGGCAGGCAAATCCGCTTTTTGCGCGAGGCTGCTCATGAACATGACGAGACGCTGGCGGAAGGTGCGCCGCAAAACCTTTCCCCGGAAGCCCGCGAACGCATCAAACAGCATTTGCGGGAGAAAAAATAAGGCGACTGGCCAGAAATTCCGTTCATGGACTGGTTGTCGTTGCGGGCGAGCCTTCCCAGCGGGTGGCAGCGGGCAGGCGTTCCCCTTTGACCACGAGCGTCAATGGACCGAGCCGGACATCGTTGCCGACGTGGGTGTCATAAAGAATTGTGCTGCGGACGCCGACGGTTACGCGGCGGCCAATTTCCACCCTCCCGATCTTCATGACCCGATCCTCAAACAAATGCGTTTGCGGTCCGCACCAGGCATTCAGCTCCGCTTCATCGCCGATGTGGACACAGTCGAATTCGGTCAGGTCGGTGGTGTTCAGGTAAACGCCTTTGCCGATGTGCGCGCCGAGCAGTCGCAGCGCCCACGGCAACATGGGTGTGCCGCGCAGCAGATCCAAAAAATTCGGCACGGCGAGCGATTCATACAGATTGGTGACGGCTTCGCTGACCCAGACAAACGGCGTCCACATGGGCGCGGCGCGGGAATGATAGCGGCCCACAAGAATCCATTTCAGGGCGACGACGAACAGAAATGACGCCAGGCCGAAGAGACAGCCCGCCATGGCCAGCGCATTGGCCACCAGAAATCCCCAGCCATTTTTCGCGGCCAGCGGCAGCACCAGGACGATGATGAGGTAGCCGCCCGCAATGATGAGCGCCAGCGGCAGCACGATGCGCAGGCCTTCGACCAGGCCGCGGCCCACGCGACGCAGCGGGGAAGGACGGAAGGTGAGCGATTCGGGAAAACCTTTCAGCGTTTCACGCGCCGGCAGCAACAACGGCGGCGAGCCCATCCACGTCTGGCCGGATTTGAGCTGTTCATTTTTGGGCGTGCGGGTTTGGACGCCGATGAGCACGTCGTCCGGCACCGTGGCGCCGTTGGGAACGTAAGCGCCGTTGCCAATGAAGGAGCGGCTGCCAATACGCGTCGGTTTCAAGATCATCCAGCCGCCGCGTAATTCCTCGTCGCCCAGCATGGCGCCATCGGCGATGAAGCTGTCATCACCCAGGCTCAGGAGCTCCGGCACCATGCCTTCGGCGGTGGAGATTTCGGCGTGGCGACCGACTTTGACGCCCAAAACGCGCAGCCACAGCGGCGCGTACACCGAGGCGTAAAGCCCGTGCAACTCGCGCAAGCTGCAGTCCAAAATCATCGTCACGGCACGTTTGTGCCAGTAGCCGAAAGAGTCAATGGGCGTCATGCCGGCGGTTTGGCGCGGCAGCAGCCACCGCAGGCCGCCGGTCACCAGCATGGTCACCACCAGAAACAAGGCACTGGCGGGAATGGCCAGCAGGAAAAAGAAGCCGAATGCAACCGGCGCGCTGATGCCGGAATCGAAAACATCCAGACTGTTCGCGTCCAGCCAGTCAATCAGCATGAACGCCGGGAACGTCGGCAGAAAAAACAACATCGAGACAGCAATGGCGGTCACGGCAAACAGAACGGCGAGCGCCCAGCGGCGCGTAGCGGAAGCTTGCGGACGCGGCGGGAGGGTTTCCGCGATTGAATCCGAGCGCCGCGCCGGCGCGCCCTCCCAACTTTCATCGGCGGGAATTTTCCGGCCTGCGGCCAGCGCGGACTGGCTGGACAAACGCGCGCGTTTTCCCACTTCTGTGTGATTTTCCAGGACGGAATAGGAATCCACCACGGAATCCTTTTTCAGATGCACCGGCCCCACGATCAGTTCGCCGCCTTCAACCCGGGCGTTTTCGATGTTCACAAACGTGCCGATGCTGACGCCGTCCTCAACGGTCAGCAGTTCCGGCGCGGCCAGCGTGATCATGTCAATCATCACGTCACGGCCCACGCGGGCGCCCAGCGCGCGAAGATACCACGGCATCCACGGCGTGCCGGCGATCAGGAACACGTCCGGCAGTTCGCAGAATTTATTGGCCACCCACCAGCGAAAATAAACCACGCCCCACAGCGGATAACGCCCGGCCTTGAGTCCTCCGACGAGCCGTTTGGCGGCGATGGCAAAAGCAAAATTGGCAAACCGCGCCAGCACGAAGGTCGTGAGCGAATAGAATACCGCCCGCAAAATGCTGTCGCCTGGATCGCCGGTGAAATACTGATAAACAAAAAACGGGGCCAGCCAGTCGGCCATGTGCAGCAAAACGAACAGCGGAATGATCAGCGCCTGGGCGAGTCCGCAGAAAAAATGGCGGCACCACGGCGTGGCGTGGCGTTCCGGCCCGGCGGCTGGCGGTTTCTGTGCGCGCTGGCGTGCCATGGCGCCAGCGATTCCGCCCAAGCGGCGTTCGCGATAAATTTCCCCCACGCTCAAGCCGGCATATCGGGCGTCGCCACGCAAAATGGAAACCAGCCGCGCCGCCAGCAGCGAATGTCCGCCGAGGTCGTCGAAAAAGTCCGTTTCTGGACGAAACGCGCCGCCCGGAAAAATTTTTGCCAGTGCTGCGAACAAGGCGGTTTCATCTTCGTTGCGCGGATCGAAATTTGCCCCGCTACTGACGGCAACGACCTGGAGCGGCAACCGGCCCAATGCTTTTTGGTCAACCTTGCCGGAAGCAAGGCGGGGCAGTACGGCGAGAATTTCAAAATGTGCCGGCACCATGTAAGCCGGCAGCCGCGCGGCCAGGGCCTGTCGCCATTGGGTTGGACTGATTTTGTGGTTCGCAGCGGGGACCACATAGGCCACGAGCTGGTCCAGGCCGGCAAGTTGTCGCAGGGTGACAGCGGCTGAGGCCACGCCGGGCTGGGCGGTCAACACGGCGGTGATTTCATCCAGTTCCACGCGGAAGCCGCGAATTTTCACCTGGCTGTCGGCGCGCCCGAGACAAGACACCGGCCCGCCGGGTTCGATGCGCGCGAGGTCGCCCGTTAGATACATTTTTTCCTCGCCCGGATTTTCCGCGAGCGGATTGGAAACAAATTTTTCCGCCGTTAAATCTGGCCGCTCAAGATAACCCAGCGCCAGCCCCGGCCCGAAAATGCACAACTCGCCAACTTCACCCGCAGGCAATGGCCGGCGCTGTTCGTCCACGACGAGCAGGCCGTAGTTCGGCAGCGGCAGGCCGATGGTTACAGGTTCGCCCGGCTTCAATTCGGCCAAGCTGGCGGAGACGGAAGTTTCCGTGGGGCCATAGGTGTTGAACAGTTTTCTGCCGGGCCGCGCGAATCGCTCCGCCAGGGTGGCGGGACAGGCTTCACCGCCCAAATTGATGAGCCGGAGCGTGGGGAGGGAATCCGCCAGCAGGCCCATCAACGTTGGCACGGCGTGCAATACGGTGATGCGCTCGCGGGCGAATGTTTGCACGAGTAAATCGGGATCGCTCACGACCGGCGGCGGCGCAATCCAAAGCGTTGCCCCCACGAGATACGAAATCCAGATTTCCTCGAACGACATGTCGAACGCGACGGAAAAACCCTGATACACGCGGTCATCGGCCCGGACGCCGAGCAGTTCGTTTTCGGCGCGCAAAAAATGGCAGATGCCCCGGTGGCTGATGACAATGCCCTTGGGCTGGCCGGTGGAACCGGAGGTGTAAATCACATAAGCCGGGTCAGCAGACCTGGCGGCAGCGCGGGGCGACCCGGATTTTTCTACAGCCAGCAAATCTTCCACCGCCCACACTGGCACGGGAAAATTCTTTAAGCGCGGCAGCCATTCACGGCAGGTGACAATGCCGATGGCCCTGGCGGATTGCAGACATAAGACAACGCGCTCCAGCGGCGCATCGGAATCGAACGGCAGCCAGGCCGCGCCGCTTTTGGTGATGCCGGCCTGGGCAATCAGCAAATCCGCTCCGCGCGGCAGCCATAACCCCACGACCTGTCCCGGCGCCGCGCCGCGTTGAGCCAGGACGCTGCCAATGGTTTCGCCGGCGGCATCCAGTTCGCCATAGCTCACCACCCGTGCGCCCCAAATCAAGGCGGGGTGTTGCGGGAAACGCCGCGCGGTGGCGGCGAGAATTTCGGCAAGCGATTCTTCGCGCAGCAAATCCGGGCGGTCCGGGCCGCGCAACACCGCCGGGCGCGGCAATCCCGCTTCCGTCAGTTCAGGACGGAATTGCCAAACGGATGGTTTTGGGCCGGCAAGTTGATCCACGGCAAGCTGGAATAGTTTCACAAAGATGGACGGAACCGGAGCGGAAAATGTTTCCAGAATTTTGGAAGCGCGCTGCCCGGATTGATCACGAAAAGAACGGCCCCGAGTCTCTCAAGGTGAGCCTATCTCAATTTCTTGCCACGAAACGCGCGCCGGCCCGCTGGCGAACCAAAATCCGGCGACAAATTGACACAAAGATTTTTCAATGTGTTTGTTGATTTCTGCGCGCAGGTTTTCATAATGCAGGTTCTGAATCATACTGATGAACAGTCCGACTGACGCCACGCCGCCATGGAACATTGACGCGGCACGCGCGCTTTACAACATCCAGCGCTGGGGCGCGAAGTATTTTGACATCAACGATGCCGGCCACGTGGTCGCCCATCCGCTGCAGGAAGCCGGCGCCACCGTGGACCTCACGGACGTCATCGAGGAGGCCAAAAGCCGGGGCTTGAAATTTCCGGTGCTCATCCGCTTCCAGGATATTTTGCGGCACCGCGTGGAGGCCATCAACCTGGCGTTCCGCAGCGCCATTGCGGAGTTCAATTATCAGGCGAAATATCAGGGCGTGTTTCCGATCAAGGTGAACCAGCTCCGCGAAGTGGTGGAGGAAATTCTGGATGCGGGCAAGCCGTTTGATTTTGGCCTGGAAGTCGGCAGCAAACCGGAACTGTTCGCGGGCCTGGCGCTGCAAAATCACCAGGGCTGCTTCATCATTTGCAACGGCTACAAGGACGCCGAATTCATCCGCATGGCGCTGCTCGGCATCAAGCTCGGCAAGCGCGTGATCATGGTGGTGGAGAAGCTGGAGGAACTGCGGCAGATCATTGGCATTTCCAAGTCGCTCGGCGTGGAGCCGCTCCTGGGCATCCGCGCGCGGCTGTTGAGCAAGGGCGCGGGCCGCTGGGCCGAAAGCGCCGGTGAAAACGCGAAGTTCGGCCTGAGCACCGCGGAAATCCTCGCGGCCACGGAAATGCTCAAGGCGGAAAACCTCGGCCACTGCTTGAAGCTGCTGCATTTTCACATCGGCTCGCAGGTGCCGGACATTCTGACGGTGAAAAAAGCGGTGCAGGAGGCCGCGCGACTTTACGGAAAGCTCCACAAGATGGGTTTTGCGGTTGAATATCTGGATGTTGGCGGCGGTCTGGGCGTGGATTACGACGGGAGCCGCACGGCCTTTGACAGCTCGACCAATTACACGTTGCAGGAATACACCAACGACGTGGTGTTTTATATCGCCGACGTGTGCAACGCGGAGGGCGTGCCGCATCCGACCACTGTGAGCGAAAGCGGCCGCGCCATCGTGGCGCATCACAGCGTTTTGATTGTGGAAGTGTTCGGCGCGATTGAAAAA
>Ga0181520_10010507_pt1 | contig 12407 bp, 9 predicted proteins | sample PEATcosm2014_Bin_29_FD_132451 | JGI IMG/M metagenome (GOLD analysis project Ga0181520, IMG submission 132451) | Peatland microbial communities from MTU Mesocosm Facility, Houghton, MI, USA - PEATcosm2014_Bin02_30_metaG | ecosystem: Environmental > Terrestrial > Soil > Wetlands > Peat | place...
GATCGCGTCCCCCTCCTTGAAGGCCTGCACGCGCTCCCAATCGGTTTCACTTTTTGTCACATTCATATTGTTCGCGCTCCTCTCGGCTCGCGGGCCGGAATGAGATCACCCGCACATCATCTCCACGCTTGGTATAGATCAATGTCAGCAGCCGCCCTCGAATCACAGCCATTGCAACATCCATCCATCGCCGCTCGCCCGTCCGGCTGGAATCATAGGTGCATTTGTCCGGATTATCATAAACGAGATAAGCATCGTTAAAGTCAAGGCCATGCTTTGTCAGATTCGACTTCCGCTTTGCCTCATCCCAATATCACCGGGAGAACCCCCGGCTATGCCCGGGGAGACAGTAACAGTTTGACATCTACGGGAGTCGTTATTGGTTTGTGTTTTTCTCATTTGGCCCACGAAATACGGCCTCAGTAAAAATTTGAGGCACCGTCCCTACGGGACTCCGGCGAACTTCTTACGGTTCCTTTCCCACCGTTGAAACGGTGGGCTAATTAACCCTGCGCCTACGGCGCGGGCTAGCTGGCGTTGTCCGCGCTGTTGCTTTAGCAATGCACTCAGGTTGGCCCCTTTGAAGAGCCACGAACAGTAAAGCCCCCGGCTCTCCTAAGGAACAACTCTCATCTTTGTTCCTTCCCTGATTGTCCAGATCTTTGGTCTGGTGTCCCACTGCCGGGGGATATTTACACAAACATGATTTTATTATAGCTACAATATAATTGAAATACAAAAAACATTTCGGGTTCAGAATGGGCGTGTGGCGCTGATCTGATGCAGGGTTTATCAGGTTGAGGATACACGAGCCCGCCCGCTCATCGCGAAGAACGCGATGAGCGGGGCACAGTCCTGGATAGTGTGATGTGGGCGATCTGCCGTCAAAAGAGGATTATTGACCGGCGGGCGTGGCGGCATTGACTTGCAGTTCAAGGGTTCCGGCTTTGCTGGTTGAGGCGTCGAAGATGCCGGTGCGCAGGTAGACTTCACCGTTGGGCAGATCGAAATCGAAGTGGAAGGGAATGCCTGTGCTCTGGGCAATGGCGGATTGCTCCGGCCGGATGGCGAGGCCCATGAAGCGCACTTGCCAGTTGAGCGCCTTGCCTTGCTGATCGTAGGCAACGATGGCGACTTCGATTTTGCCGCGGCGCACTCCATCCGCGCCGGGAACCAGGCCCAATCCGTCCGGGGTCAGAGCAAAGTTCAACGAATAGCGAGTGAAGGGTGGTTTCAGATCGGCGTTATCGCCGGCGCGGGGCGCATCCGGCGGGGGTTGCACGGCGGTTGGTTCCAGCTTCTCGCGGTAGCTCAGTTCGGTAAAGCTGGGCATGCCGCGATCCATCAACTGGCGCAGCGGATCGGCGGGCGTCGCGCTCCTGCTCGCATGCGCTCGGGAGGAATCCTCGAAGTATCCGCGGCGATAAAAGAGTCGATAGCTGCCGGAGGTGGTCTTGATCTCAATCTTCCGTTCCTTGCCGGTAGCCCGGTTGTTCGTAGGCGTATAGGCCAGCGTGTAATAGCGCGATCCGTGGTCGATGTCGGAGGTGAATATACCCTTGAAATCGTTGCCGTTGTAGGTTGCCTTGCCGCCAGTATTCTTGGCGATCCACTCCATATTTCCCTGGTTGACGGCATTCAGATTTCCATCGCTCAGGATGGATGCGGCCTGGGCCTGGGTATTGTCCTGGGGGCTGGTCCCCAATTGCCTGACCTCTACGTCGTGCATGCTGCCGGAGGTGATGCCCCGCGCGTCGACCGGATACACCGAGACGCGGGCGTTGGCCAGAGCGTCCATGGTTTTGCTGTTCTCATCGGTAAAAGGGCAATCTGTGGCAATGCAATTGGGGAAGGAGCCAAGGAACCAGACGAGGTTTTTCCGTCCTGGAATGCCGGACAGATAGCGCGCGATCTGTTGCAAGGCTTCCATGGTCATCACCGCCCGCTCATTATCCTGGAAGGAGTTTTGCTGGGCCAGAAAGCGCTGCAGCGCGGCGGCGGTAGCCTGGAGCTGGGTGCTGTTGTTTTCTGTCGCTTGCTGCATGATCATGTTGACCGCGCCGGTCTGCGCATCAATATCTTCCGAGGTGCGCAGGAGCGCCGACTGGGATGGATTGGCGGCCAACCGCTGGAGAGCGGCGCGCAGCAGCGTTGAATCCTGAGTGATCCCCTGGACAATGCGCAACTTTTCGCTGAGCAGCAGAATGCCGACGCGGGTGCCGGGGGGAATGGAAGCGAGAAAGCTCACCATCTCTTTGTGAATGTATGCCTGATCTCCCATGTTGGTATTCAGCGCATCCAGCAGCAGCACATTGACGGCGGTGTTGGGCGCGACCTTGGGAACATTGGTGAAAGTGTTGGGCGGCAGAGGGGGAGCGGGTGCTGCCGAGGCCGCGGCCGTCGAAGAGGGAAAGGTGGGTTCAAAGAAAGTGACCGTCTGCGGCTTGCCATCCTCAAAGACCTGGAAGTCTTCTTTTTTCAGGCCTGAAACCGGCTTGTCTTGCTTGTCCGTAACCACCACATCCAGCAGAACATTGCGGGTGGTGGAGGTCAGGGTGGTGGCGGGGGCTTCGCCTTCCTGCGCCATAGGCGCCTGAGCGAAGGCCGTGCCGGTGAGCAGGGAAGCAAAGGCCAGAGCGGGAAGAACAGAAGGAACACGCAACATGGAATCTCTCCTTGAAGTGCGGCACGTTGGTAAAGCCAGCGAATCCGAAAACACTTTCTAACTTACTATAAGGTTTACTATAACGCCGAAAGAACAGATTTTCAGCAGAAGGAAGACGACACCATGAGGATACTCTTCAAGGATGCAGATGGGATAGCCCACAGCGCGGCGCTTGCTCCGATGAACCCCACCATTGATTAGACGGGATTTTTGCGGGCGCGGTTAGGAGAAAGTTTTACCCAGCCCGGCCTTCCGAGGTTACGGCGCCTCCTGGACGTCTGTCAGGATGCGCGCGGTTGAGCCGAAGCGGTGATAGTTGCTGAAAGAAACATCGATAAGCATGTTCTCAATGGGCCCGTAAAATTGAAAGCGTCCCCCCCACTCGGAAATCGTATGCAGCGTTCTGCCAGGCATGATGGTGATGCTTTTCACCGGACAGAGATAGGTGCCATCGCCAATCTTTACCGGGGCGTATTCAATCACAATATCCCCTCGTGTGGCTGGCAGCTTCTCGCTCAGTTCCGGTTGCACGGTGAGGCGCAGGATGGCTCCGGTTGCCGGATCAAAGGCTATGCTCCCGTGGTATGCGGGCTGGCGACGGAAGAGTCCTCCGCCCAGATCTTCTGGATAACAGCAGGTGGAGACGTGGTAGTGTGACAGGTTCTCCGGGACCGAATAACGGAAGACCGCCAAGGGACCGGATTCGCCCGACTCCCAGCCGCCCCAGGTGATCTTTCCGTTGGTTGCATCGAAGAGAACTAAAGAGAGAATTCCTCCGAAGGTTCCTTTTGTCTCCAGGTATCTTGAGCCTTTCTTTGCCTTTTTATCTTTCCCTGAGCCGGACTCGATAAAATCTTCGCCGTTTATGTAGCGGATGGTGACGGTGTCGCTGGTTTCCAGATGCAAAGAACGGTCGATACGCGCTGTCTTCCAGGTTTGGCCGTCGAGCAGTTTCGGCTCTTCATAGCGGTCCGTGGTCCGTGTGGCCTCCAAGCTGGGCAGTTTGGGCGTCAAATCACTCAGATAGCGGACAATGCGCATGAACTGTTCCTTCTGTTCGGCCAGCGTGGGTTTGGGAAGAGCGGGAATCTCCGCGGTGGGGAGATTCAAGAAAGCCGACGAGTCCGCCAGCGCCACCAGCGCCTGCCAAACTTTCTTGTTGTGCAAACGGCTCTTCCAGGCATTCAGCCTGGCGCTGCTCATGCGCTCCGTCAATTCGCTGTTGGAAAGTTCAAGATCAAGTTGAAACTGCGATCCGTGGCCGGTCTGCGCCAGCTTCTGCTCCAACTGCGCCACGGATAACTGCTGGGGTGGAATCGCGCGGGGCTGTTCGAAGTTGACTGGCTCATTGTAGTAGCCCGCGCGTGTATGGGCCACAAGGTCCGGCTTGCGGATTTCTACCTTCAGGTCGTGATACTCATCGATGGCTTGCGTGCGGGGCGGATCGAACGACAAACTGTATGAGGCGCTATTCTCCGCAAGGATGCGAGCAATCGGCTCCAAGATGATTGGGGCAATCTTATCCAAGGGCGCACTGCCATTCACGGCCTGCATCAATCCATAAACAGCGCCGCCGCTCTGCGTTGCCAGGACTTCCAGGCTGTAGTTGGCAGCAGACGCATCCTGCTTGTTTTCGACGCCAGCAATGTATTTCCGGTAGTCGTAGGAGTGCTCTGGATCATTTACTTTGGGATCAAACCACGCATTCACTCTGTAGAGAGCAATGCGCGCCTCGCGGAGGCGGGTGGATAGCTCGGTGATCTCATCCAATTCGGAATCTCTCTTGGCTCCTGCTAACGGCCAGCCATAGCCGATCCAAACCACCAGCTTGCGGCCCGGCACTTTCCTCGCTTCGATCGCGATGGAGCCTAGCGTGGAAGCGTGAAGGAGAATTCGTTTGTCTTCAAAAAAATAAAATGCGGTTTTGTTCCAGGCAACTGGGCGCATTCCTTTCTTGTCGGAAATCTCGGCGGCCAGTGCGTTTCCGTCAGTGGACGGATGCGAAGTGACGCTCAGCCCATCGTCTGTAAGCCGGTAGATCGTGGTGGGGAGAGCAAGGTGGCCTCCATTTTGATGCAGGAAGAGATCCAGCACCTTTTCCGCTTGGCTCGCATTCAAATAATTTAGATACAACTGGTCAAGAACTAGAATCAGTTCCGTGTGTTCATCGGGCTTTTGCGCTGCTGGATCAGAGGCATGAAAGGTAAGAATCTTCGTCGGCTTGCCGTTATCCAACAGAGTGAAGTCGCCTTGGTCCAATCCTGAAATCGGTTTTCCAGATGCGTCCGTCACCGTGACATCCAGTTGAAGAACCCCTTCTTTAGGGTCTACGAAGCGTTGATAGAGCGCTGGAACCTCAGTCGTGGCCAGGTCTTGACGCTGGTTGATCGGTGAGCTGTCAGGTGAAGAATCCAGTAGTGGGGAGATTTGAAAGGATCTCCGCTGCGCCCCGGCGGTAATCCAGGCGCAGCAGAGAAGGAGAGCGGCGCAAAATGGCTTTCTCATGCGATTCGTTTCTCCGGCGAAGGCTTCTGCCTCGGCGTCCTCATGGTTGCCCCTGCAAACCATTCGACGGTGTTTCTGCCCGTGCGGTTAGGAAAGAAACCTGCACTGTGGAGCAGGCCACTACCTGGCTTAGGCCATCGGGTTCTTGGAGCGCAGTTCGGCGACGATCTCGGCGGCGGCTTCGCGGGCCTGGTCGGCGCTCTCCGGCGGAAAGCTGATGGCGCCCACGCGGGCGTGTCCGCCTCCGCCGTAGCGCTCGCAGATGGCTGCAAGGTTGGTCATCTTGGCCGGGTCGGCTTTGGTCCATGGATTCGAACCCACCGAGACCTTGGTGCGGAAGTTGGAGCTGGAAAGGCCAATCGAGTAAGTTGCATGCGGATGCAGATAGTAGGGGATGAACTTGTTGTAGCCCTCTTGCGGCTGGTCGGTGATGTCAAAGAAGATGGTCCCGTCGCGCTCCTCGGCTCTGCTATGGATCAGCTCGATGGCCTGCTGATGGCGCTCGAGCAGCGCCGGCAGCCTCTCGGCGACAAACGGCTGCGCCAGCACCTCGGCCAGGGGCATCTCGGTGAGCAGCGGGATCAGGCGCGGCACAAAGATATTATCCTGCGCCGACTCAATAATCAGCGTCAGCTTCATGGCTGGGGCGGCCATTTCGACGGCGGATTGGGCGCTCTCGTACTTGGCGCCGTCCACGATGTTGGCCCAGTGAATCAACTCGGCGACCGGCTTGGTGTTGAAGCCGAAGAGGGTCTCGCCGATGTGCGCCAGAAAGCTCGTGCAGGAGGTGTAGTTGGGGTCAAAGAACTTGCGGCCTGGAGGAGGCGTGTTCTTCTGGTAGTCGCGGAAGTGCTGCTGGTCGGCGGGAGTAAGAAAGGCCGAGAGATGATGGTCGAACCACCAGGTGATGCGCGGCGAGTCGGAGTACTTGAAATCGACGATGGCGTTCTCGTCGCCGATGAAATCGCTCTCGTCAAAGAGCGCCCCGGCGCGATGCACCAGGCCGTGGTATTCGTAGCTGGCGCCCTTGGCGGCGCACTCGCGGTGAAAGCGCGTGAAGAGCGAGGCGGAGCAGGCTCCGTCAAAGCATTTGTCGTGATAGAAGACGCGAACTTGCAAGGGAAGAACTCCTTTTGTGCATGAAAAAAAGCGAATTGGTAGAACTGTTTAGCATCAAGGCAGCGGGCGATTCTGTCAAGGCACCCGCGGTGCGGCCAGTCGCCGCTGGCGCGGGCACCCGCAGTGCGGCCAATCGCCGCTGGCGCTGGCAAGAATCTATAAGTCTGCTTTAAAAATGGATATAAGTCAATAGAAAATAAAGGATTTTTTCCTGCGAACGGGCGGAAATAATGCGGTGGTTTATTTTGCATGATGTCTACCCCGCGCACCATCAGCTTTCGTATTGACTCCGATAAGGTCGCGAATCACGGTAACTGGAAGCTCTTATCTGGTTGCCTATCGAATCGTTGAAAATAGCTTCCATGTGCCGGCGGTGATGCTCGGAGTGCAGTAGTGGCCGGAATCCTTTTAGCTCGAAGAACTTTCCAGCCTGCCCCCGCGTAGAGTATCTTTCCAACAGTACACAACTGCACGGATTTCTGTTTCACATTGAAGGAGGCTTCATGCCTTTCCCCGACGATCCTATTGGCGCGGAGAATCAAATGCCGCAGCCGGAGCCAGTCCAATCGGAAGCAGGCGGTTCTGTCCTCGATGAAGAGCCAGTCCATTTCAATCTCCGCTCTGTGCTGGGCTACATTCTGTTTGTTGCGTCTCTGCTTGGTGCGATGATTTCGCTGGCCGCTGGCTTGCGAGCACTGATATCAACCAAGCATTTTGCCCTGGTTCCGTCGATATTCCTGGCGCTTTCGATCGGCCTTGCCCTTTTGATTTTTCTGTGGGCCAAGAGGGCTACTAAATGGCACTGGTTGCGCTGGACCTTTTTCGGCGAGGATCAACTGCGCGCCGGCTGGTCAGTGGCTATCTTTGCGCCGGTGATGGCGATCTTTGCCAGCCTGGCCGGATTCGCGGTTGTTGAAGCACATCTTCTCGATCCCAAGGACCATTCCTTTACGGCCAGTTCCACGTTCTACGGCGAGTTTACCGTTCTGGCTGGAATCATTGGCGCGGCGGCATCGATTGCATTCATCGAGCGCCGCCGCAACTTGCTGGCCTTCAACCTGACCGGACCGCGGCGCGTCTCGCATTTCTTCTCCGGCCTGGTAGCGGGCTTTCTGGCGCTCTCGGCGCTGGTGGGCTCGCTGTCCTGGGGCCACTGGTTGAGCTTTGGCCCGGTGGCGCTCTCCGGGGCGGCTATCTTTAAATACGGCATGATCTGGGGTGCGGCTTTCCTGGTGGTGGGCTGTTGCGAGGAGGGCATCTTTCGCTGCTATCTGCAATTTACCCTTACACGCAGCATCAATTTCTGGTGGGCGCTGGTTCTGGTCGGCATCACCTGTTTGGGTGTATCGCATAGAGCCAGAGGCAATGGCATCTGGGGCGTGTATGACATGGCCTTGCTAGGGTTGCTGCCTTGCCTTGTGCTGCATATTCGCAAAACCCCGCGCAGTGGTTTTTGGCAGGCCTCCTGGGTCACCTCGACGCTCTTCGGTTTCATTCATACGGGCAACCCCGGTGAGAGCTGGATCGGCATCTTTGCCGCGGCGCTGATCGGCTTTGTCTTCTGCGTCAGCATTTATGTTACCGGCTCGGCCTGGTGGGCGATTGGCTGCCATGCATCGTGGGATTGGGCGGAGACGTTTTTTTATGGAACCGCCGACAGCGGCAACATGGCCACCGGTCACTACCTGTCCGTCAGCCCTTTGGGGAAGGAGTTTTGGAGCGGCGGCGCGGTTGGTCCCGAAGGCAGCATTCTGGTGATCGGCGTGATCTTGCTGCTGCTGGCCGCCCTCGTCGCGATTCATGGACGCAAGCAACCCGGCGAGGCGGCACTGGAACGGGCGATCGGATAGGGAAGATCAATACGCGAAGAAATTTTCATTCATGGGCTAAACCCCGAGCGGTTGAATGGCATTTGCGGCACGGCTGAAGCTGTGCCCATTCAAAACATGGACCCATCCTAGGTTCCTTTTATGCGACTGTGGCTCAACCATACGGGCGAAGTTTCGCTGCGCGAGCAACTGGTGACGCAGGTGACGCTGGCCATTCTCTGCCAGGAGCTTGCGCCGGGAGAGCGGCTGCCCAGCACGCGCGAGCTGGCTCGGCGCTTCAGCATTCACGCCAACACCGCCAGCGCTGCTTACAAGCAATTGGAGCAGGAGGGCTGGCTGGAGTTCCGCCAGGGCAGCGGCGTCTATGTGCGCGCCCACAGGCCCGCGCCGCGCTCGCCAGAGCTGGTGGCGGAGTTTACCCTGGATGCTCTGATCGGTGAGCTGATGGCCAAGGCGCGCAAGCTGGGCGCGCCGGATCGGCTTGTCCGCGAGCGCCTGCGCCGTTGGCTTGCGCTGACTCCGCCCTCGCGCTGGCTGGTGATCGAGCCCGACCCGGAGCTGCGCCGCATTCTGATCCACGAGATGGGCCAAGCCTTGACGCTGCCCATCGATGGCTGCACGCCGGAAGAGTGTGTGCGGGCGGGCAGGCTCGCCGGCGCGATGCTGGTGACCGTGCCCAGCAAAGCAGAAGAGGTGCGCAAGCTGCTGCCCGCCGGCGCCGCGCTGACTGTCTTGCAGGTGCATCCCGTTTCGGCGGAGCTGCTGGCGCACTTGCAGCGCTATGGGCCAGTGCAGGCCGGAATGCTGATCGGCATTGCCTCGCGCTGGAAGAAGTTTCTGCAGATTGCGCAGACCATGCTGGTGGCCGCCGGATTGCCGCAGGAGAGCCTGCTGGTGCGTGACGCGGCTGAAGCAGGTTGGAGGCGCGGCATGGAGGCGGCCTCCGGCGTGGTCTGCGACGCTGTGACCGCGCTGGAGCTGCCCAAAGGCGTCTTTCCGCTGCGCTTCAGGCTGCTCGACCAGCCTACGCTTGAGGCGCTGCGCAAGCAGGAAGAGAGGATTGATCGTTTGTGAGTTTCTGCGGTTGGGTCGCCTTTTGGGCAGATTCACCTTGGCATTTGCGCTTTGCGGATCAAGAGATTTCAATCACGCAAAAATACGCTCAGCAGAGATTTGTGAACCCAAATGCGGCCGTTGTATTCAATAAATCCCAGCTTGCGGAAGCGAGTGAGAAAAGCATTTACGCGTGGTCGCGTGCTGCCGATCATATTGGCGAGCGCTTCCTGGGAGATCGGTTGAATCAACGCATTTTCTTCTCCAGGCTGACTATACTCAGCCAGCAGCAGAAGCACGCGCGCCAATCGCTTTTCCGCTCGATTGAAGAGCTGATCGACCAGATCAGCCTGAGTTCTCAAATTACAATCCAGCAGAAACGAAGAGAACAAGCTGGAAAATAATTGTTCTTCCCGCATGACCCGGAGAAACTCTTGCCTCTCAATTCGCAGCGCGGTACTGGCGGTAATGGCTGTGGCTGTTGTCAAGCGCTGTCCTGGATCGGCGGCCATCGCCTTTTCACCGAAAAAGTTGTTGGACGAGACCAGCCGAATGGTGGCTTCTTTTCCGGAGGAAGAGAGAACCGAGATTTTAACGCGCCCTTTGTGCAGATAGAAAACGCTGTCTGCCGGATCTCCCTGAGAAAAAAAGACTTGAGAATTATTTAACTGAACAATCTTTCGACCTGGCCCGCCATTCTTCAGATAGTTGTCAACGTCAAAGCCGGATTGAATCTCATGGATCATGCGCTGAACTCATTTTCGCGGATGCCGAAAATTGCAGAATCGACAGGATGAGCGAGTCAATTCATTATAGAAAATCCGGCCTCGCATCTGTGGAGGCAATCGATCGTCCAAGAAAAATTCAGTGTCTCAAAAGGAACACCATCTCTTTGAATTCTCGTTCGAGAATGAAATGGATACCGCTGCATTTCTTTGAGGAGAAATGCGGCAAATGGGCGTGCCCGCTCATTTTTTCCAGGAAGGAAGGGATGGGTTGGCCTCAACGACAATATCTTCTTGAACGGTTCATGCTGGAATGAAAGGCATCCGCTGCGCTGTAGCTGCGAATCAAGGGATGGCAGCAGAATGCGGGAAGACAGCTTAGGCCGCGTGGAAGATATATAAGGAGCAAACCATTGGGTCAAAGAATCAGGCTTTTCGTTTCTATTCTGCTTGCAGTCGGCTTGGTATCTGTTGCCGGATGCAAGAAAAAGTCACAGCCTCCAGTTTCTGCCGCGGCGACTGCACCCGCGGCAGTCGCGCCCATGGCGCCCACCGCGCAAATCACAGCCAACCCCGACACGATCACCGTGGGCGGTCAAGTTGCATTAACCTGGAAGACCACCGATGCGACTAGCGTATCCATCGACGGAGTGGGCGAAGTTCCGACTTCGGGGATGAAAACCGTAACTCCAGCCTACTCGACCACGTATCATTTGGTGGCCAAAGGCGCGGGAGGGTCGGCGGATGCCACGGTCCGTGTAACCGTGAATCCAGCCGCGCCAGTGGTTGTCGCACCTTCCATTACCAGTACGATGACCATCGAAAAGGAATTTGAAGCGGAGGTGCAGGACATCTTTTTCGATTACGACAAATACGATATCCGCGGCGACGCACAGGCTCCCCTGGCTCAGGATGCAAAGTATCTGCTCAGCCATCCGGACGCGAAGATCGTGATTGGCGGCTACTGCGACGAGCGCGGCTCCGACGAGTATAACCTGGCGCTGGGACAGAAGCGCGCCGATGCCGCCAAGAAAGTTCTGGTGGATGCGGGCGTGGCCGGCAGCCGTATTCGCGTGATCAGTTATGGCAAGGAAAAGCCATTCTGCACGCAATCCACCGAGTCTTGCTGGCAAAAGAATCGCCGCGCTGGATTCAGCCTGGACCAGAAGATGCAATAGCGGGAGTTGGCAAATCTCTTTTTGGCGCGGCCCTCCCATGGAAACAGGGGCGTCGGCCTTGGACCGCGCACTCGCGGCAGATCAGCTTCCATGACTGAGCTGCCGCGATTTTTTCTGGGCGCGTATTGCGCTTCAGGCGCTCAAAGGATGTGGGACAATGCGAAAACTGATTCTGGCTTTTTTGCTGATGAACATGGTTGTCTTCTGTCCCCGGTTGGGAGAATCGCAAAGCGCCGCGGCTGCACCGACGGAGATTTCCGCCGATCTTGGAGGCTGTTCCGCGCTCATCACCGTGACTGGCGCCGATGCGAAGCCAATCTATAACGCGAAGGTGACAACCCGCGTGCGCTACGGCTTGATGGGCGTAAAGAGGCTTGACCTTGAGACATATACAAACTCCAATGGGCAGGTCAAAATCACCAACCTGCCGGAGATTCTGAAGAAGCCCATGTATATCTACATCAACAAAGGAGAGATGCAGGAGATTGTGGAGTTCAAGCCGGAGGCACATTGCCAGGCAACCTTCAATGTGCAATTGAGATAAGAAAGACGCGAAGCGCCGGTTGGGAGGCCGGCGCTACAAATTGCGAGTATGCTGTTTAGTTCTTTCGCTCGACCAGGAAGCGGGCGACGGCCTTGAGGCCATCGGCGCGGCTGCCGTAGGGAGCGAGGGCGGCAAAGGCCTCCTCGATCAGGCGTGCGGCGTCCAACCGGCTCTGGTCGATGCCGTAGACGGCCGGCCAGGTGGCTTTTTCGGCGGCCAGATCCTTGCCCGCCGTCTTGCCCAGGTGAGCTGAATCCGTGGTCAGGTCCAGCACATCGTCGGCAATCTGGAAGGCCAGTCCGGCCTTGCGCCCAAAGGTATCCAGGCGAACCACATCCTCTTCCGAAGCCCCGGCATAGACGCCGCCGGCCACCACCGCGACGCGGATCAGCGCGCCGGTCTTGGCGCGATGAATGGCCTGGACCAGCTCCGGGGTGGGCTTCTTGTGCTCGCTCTCGATGTCCAGCACCTGGCCGCCGATCATGCCCTCGACGGTTCCGACGGCGTTGGCGATGAGGCCGATGATCCGCACGGTGGCGGCGGGCGGGCAGTCGAGGCCAGCCAGCACCTCGAAGGCGCGGGTTTGCAGCGCGTCTCCGGCCAGAATGGCGATGGCCTCGCCGAAGGCCACGTGGCAGGTGGGCTTGCCGCGGCGCAGATCGTCGTTGTCCAGGGCGGGCAGGTCGTCGTGGATCAGCGAGTAGGTGTGCAGCATCTCCAGCGCCGCGCCCAGATGGGCGATGCCCGCGGGCACACTGCCGGCGATGGCTACGGCGGCCTGATAGGCGA
>Ga0181520_10010511_pt1 | contig 12402 bp, 10 predicted proteins | sample PEATcosm2014_Bin_29_FD_132451 | JGI IMG/M metagenome (GOLD analysis project Ga0181520, IMG submission 132451) | Peatland microbial communities from MTU Mesocosm Facility, Houghton, MI, USA - PEATcosm2014_Bin02_30_metaG | ecosystem: Environmental > Terrestrial > Soil > Wetlands > Peat | place...
AGCAGCCGTGGACGAAAATCGCCAACTTGCGCCGACCGTAGACGATGTCCGGCTTGCCGGGCAGGTCGGCGCGACAGAGCCGGTAGCCAGGCGCCAAGGCCCGGAGCATCGCCCTGACCGCCATCTCCGGCCCGGTGTCGCGCGATTTCACCGCCCGCATGATGGCGGAGCGCTCGGGGGAGGGTTTGCGGAACAGCGGCATGGGGCGGCGCTCGACTTCGACCTTGTAGCGCAGCGCAGGCGTCCTCGGCCAACAGGTGCCGCCGCCGTCAGCCGTCGCTCAGGCGATCGCGACGTCGGCGTCGCGACGTTTGCCGGGCCGGATCGCCGACGAACGCGGTTCGGGCGGTCGCGCGCTCAAACGCCCGGCTTCCGCCAGCGGCAGCAGCAGGCTTTCGCTCAGGAATCGCACCACCGGGGCGACGACGCCGTCGCCGAGCAGATGATAGGCCTCGTTGCGCCGCGACGGCAGGCGATAGGAGTCGGGCAGGCCCATCAGCCGCGCCGCCTCGCGTGCGCCGATCAGCCGGGCGCGGGCGATTCCGCCTTCGACGTCGAGAAGGAATTGACGGCTCGAGCCGCCGGCCGGCGTGCGCAGGCAGCCGGCAAGCCCGTCGAAGCGCGCTTCGGCGCGAACGCCGTCGGCGCGGGTGCGGCGGAACAGCGCCGCGACGCGGCGCTCGCCGGCGGCGCGCGCGCGCTCCAGTTCGGCGCGCGAAGCTTTCGACAGCGCCGCGAGCAGCGCCTCGGTCTGAGCGGCGCCGAGCCAGGGGGCGTCTTCGGGCGCGGCGTCGAGGCAGTCGATGAGCGTGCGATTGACGCGCGGCGGCGGCGGCAGGCGCCACCACAGCCAGCGCGCCGCTAGCGCCGCCGGCAGGGCGTCGACCGCCCGCCGCAGGGCGGGAGCGGCGTAGGGCGCGACCGGTTCGGGCGCGATCAACGCGTTCGGCGGCGCGACCGCGTCGGCGAGCGCGACAAGAAACAGCCGCGGCCGCGACTGCGGGACGAAATGGGCGGCGTCGATCGTGAGCGCGCCGAAACGGTAGCCGAGATCGGCAAGAGCCCGGCACAAGGCGGCAAAATCAGCGCCGCACTGAGACGCGAGCAGGCCGAGCACGTTCTCGAGCGCGACCAGGCGCGGCGCGCGGTCTTCAATGGCTAGGGCGCGCAGCAGCGCGTGCAAGCCCCAGAAGGCCGACGAGCGGGCGCCCGAAAGCCCGGCGCCGGCGCCGGCGAGCGAAAGGTCCTGGCAGGGAAACGACGCCCAGGCGAGATCGGCGCGGCCGGGCAGGTCGACGGGGCGCAACGCCGCGACGTCGCCGAGGCGCAGTTCCGCCGCGCCCCAGTTGTCGGCGTAGGCGCGCGCCTTGCGCGGGTCGAAGTCATTGGCGAACAGGCAGCGCCACGCGTCGCCGAGCCCCGCCCGCGCCATGCCGCCGCCGCAGAAGAATTCGTAAAAGCTGGGTCGGCGCTGTCTCGGCGAATCGCTCACGGGCGGGGAGGATAGAGCATTCTTCGGTCGAGTGCGGCGACTTGCCCCCCGCGACGGCGCCTCACCGCCTTGACGGCGCGCGCGGCTTACGGCGTTTATGGACCCGTCATGAGCGATTTCGTCATACCTTTCCCTGTCTTCGTCGTCGACGTCGGCGGCACCAACGCGCGCTTCGCTTTGCAACCTGCGCCCGACGCGCCGCTCGGCGACGCGGTTCATCTCAAGACTCACGATTATCCCGGCCTGATCGAAGCGGCCGAAGCGGCGGTCGCTGCGCTCGGCGCGCGGCCGCGCTCGCTGCTCGTCTGCGGCGCCGGGCCGGTCGACGGGCGCAAGCTCAAGCTCACCAACGCCCCGTGGACGATGGACGGCCCCGAGACGGCGCGGCGGCTCGGCCTCGCCCAGGGGCTGCTGTTCAACGATTTCGAGGCGCAGGCGTTGTCGCTGCCGACGATCCCGCAGGGCTGGGCGCGGCCGATCGGTCCGGTCGGTTTCGGCGTTGCGGGTCCGCAGGTGATTCTCGGCCCCGGCACCGGCCTCGGAATCGGCGCGCTGGTCGAGGCGGCCGGCCGCCACACGCCGCTCGCCTCCGAGGCCTGCCATATCGACTTCGGCCCGGTCGGCGACGAGGAGAGCGCGCTGTGGCCGCATCTCGAGCGCGTCTACGGCCGGGTGACGACCGAGAGCGTGCTCGCCGGCCCTGGCCTGGCGCGGGTCCATGCCGCGCGGGTCGCCGCGCTCGGCGCGCCGAAGCCGTCGCTGGACACGCCGGCGGTCGTCGCCGCGGCGCTCGCCGATCGCTCTGGCGCAGAGGCGGCGAGCCTCAGGCTCTACTGGCGCATTGTCGCCCGCTTCGCCGGCGATATGGGCGTCGCCTTCGTCGCCACCGGCGGCGTGACGCTCGCCGGCGGCGTGCTGCCGCGCATCGTCGACTTCCTCGACGATTCCGCGTTCCGCCGCGCTTTTGAGGCCAAGGCGCCGGTCGACGCCTTGGCGCGCCGCATTCCCACTCGCCTCGTCATTCGCGCCGACGCCGTGCTGGTCGGCATGGCCGCCATCGCCGCCGCGCCGCAGCGCTACGCGGTCGACTACGCCGCGCGGGCTTGGACATGAGCGTCTTTCGCCCCGATTTCGCCGCTTTCTTGCTCTCAGTCGCGCCGTGTCGCGAGATGCGGTAAACTCGGCGGCGGCAAACAGGCGGGATCAGAGTTCAATGACGATGCGTTCCACCGCGATGGCGTCGTTGGCGCTAGCGCTCGCCGGCGCGGCCTGGGCGGCGCCGGCGCTGGCGCAAAGCTGCGGCGACGATCTGCAGAAATTAGCGCAGCGCCGCGAATCCGAAATGGCGACGATCAACGCCTTCATCAAAGCGGCCAAAGGCAAACAGCTCGATCCGATCGTATTCTGCGCCAAGTCCAACGGCCTCATTTCGGTCGAGAACGCGATGATCGCCTATATGGAAAAAAACAAGGACTGGTGCGGGATCCCGGACGAGACGCTCGACGGACTCAAGGCCAATCACGCCAGGAGCGCCGCCTTCGCCGCCAAGGCGTGTAAGGTCGCGGGCGAAATGAAAAAGGCGAAGGAGCAGGCGGAAAACGGCGGCGGTCCGCAAGTCCAACCGTTGCCGACCGGCCCTCTTTGATCGCCGAGGCCGAGCGCAACGGCGCGCTGCCCGACGCGCGTCGCCACAGCCTCGTCTCGAGGCTGACGCCCGATTTTGCGCTTGCCTACGTGCAACTCGCGCGGCTCGACCGCCCAGCCGGATGGCAGTTGCTGCTTGCGCCCTGTTGGTGGGCGACCGCGCTCGCCGGCGACGCCGTCCATCGTGGGCCCGACGTCTGGCGCCTGCTGCTGTTTCTGATCGGCGCCATCGCGATGCGCGGCGCCGGCTGCACCTATAACGACATCCTCGATCGCGATCTCGACGCCGGCGTCTCGCGCACCCGGGGCCGGCCCTTGCCGTCGGGCCGCGTCAGCGCGCGCGCCGCCGCGCTGTTCCTCGTCGCCCAGGCGCTGGTCGGCTTCCTCGTGCTGCTCACTTTCAATCGCTTCTCGATTTGGCTCGGCCTCGCCTCGCTGATCGTCGTGGCGATCTATCCGCTGACGAAGCGCGTCACCTCCTGGCCGCAGGCGGCGCTCGGACTCGCCTTTTCCTGGGGCGCGCTGATGGGTTGGTCGGCGCGCTTCGGCGCGCTCGGCGCCCCGGCGCTGCTGCTCTACGCCGCCGCCTTCTGCTGGACGATCGGCTACGACACGATCTACGCGCTGCAGGACGCGCGCGACGACGCCATCGTCGGGATCAAGTCGACGGCCCGCCTGTTCGGCCGCCACGCGCGGCTCGGCGTCGGCGCGTTCTACCTGCTGACGGCGCTGCTGGCGCAGGCCGCTCTGCTAACGGCCGGCGCCGGGCTCGTCGGCGAACTCGGCTGGGCGGCGTTTACAATCCATCTCGCTTGGCAGCTCTCCGAGGTCGAGGGCGCGAGCGAGGCGACGGCGCTAAGACTTTTTCGGGCCAACCGCGACGCCGGCCTGTTGCTGTTCCTGGGGTTTGCGATCGAAGGTTGGATGCGCGCGGCCTTCGGCTGAAGCTCACGCCCGCGGCAGCGCGACCCGGTGCCGGGCGACCGGGATCAGCCGCCGCACCCGCTCGACGACCGCCATTTCGATCCGCGTCGAGACGACGCCGATTCCGTCCGACGCCTTGGCGACGACATGGCCCCAGGGGTCGGCGACCAGCGAATGGCCGTAGGTCTCGCGCCGTTCATTGCCGACGGTGAACCGGCCGGTCTGCGCCGCGGCGCAGACATAGGTCTCGGTTTCGATCGCGCGCGCCCGCAGCAGCGTTTCCCAATGGTCCTTGCCGGTCTGCAGCGTGAACGCCGCCGGCAGCGCGATGACCTGTGCGCCCTTCGCCGCCAGGGCCTGGAAGAGATCGGGGAAGCGCAGGTCGTAGCAGATCGAGCAGCCGACGGTGACGCCCTCGCAATCGTAGGTGACGACCGCGTCGCCCGCCTTCACCGTCTCGCTCTCCTTGTAGGAAGCGCCGTCGGGCGTGGTGACGTCGAAGAGATGGATTTTGCGGTAGCGCGCGATCTCTTCGCCCTTGCGGTCGAAGACGACGCTGGTATTGTGAATGCGTCCTTCGCCTTCGATTCTTTCCATGATCGAGCCGGCGTGAATGAAGACGCCGTGCTTCGCCGCGAGTCCCTGCGCCATCGCATAAGCTGGCCCGCCCGGCAGCGTTTCGGCGTTCTTCGCTTTGTCGCCGCGCGCGCCGCCAGCCCAGTCGAACTGCTCGGGCAGCAGGATCCAGTCCGGCCCGTCCTCGCCGATCGCGCGTTCGATCAGCGCCTTGGCCGCTGCGATGTTGGCCGCCTTGTCGCTGACCGAGTTCATCTGGACGAGGGAGACTTTCATCGGCGACCGCGCGCGTTGGAGGGGTTGAGCGAATATGTCGGCGCCGGGCGCGCAGGCGTCAAGTCAAGGCCGCGGCGTGTTTCTGGGCGCGCGCGAAAGCGGCGAAGCCGGCGAGCTGCTTGGCGATGATCTCGCGCGTCGGCGGATCGGTCAATGCGCCGGTCGCCGCGTCGATCTTCTGGTTGGCCTGGCCGACGAACACTTCCGGCTTGTTGAAGACGCGCGCTTCCAGCATGACGAAAGTCTGGCGCAGGTGATATTGCGCCCGCGCGCCGCCGAGCATGCCGGGCGAGGCGCTCTCAAGCGCCACCGGCTTGTCGAGGAACGGATTCGGCTTCAGCCGCGACAGCCAATCGATCGCGTTCTTCAGGCCGCCGGGAATCGAATAATTGTACTCCGGCGTGACGACGATCACGCCGTCCGCTTTGGCGATCGCCTCGCCCATCGCCGCGACCGGCGTCGGGATCCCCAGCGCTTCGACGTCGCCGTCGTAGATCGCAAAGTCGCCGATCGAGCCGAGCGGTTCGATCGTCACGCCCGCCGGCGCGAGGGCGGGCAGGGCGCGCGCGACCGCGGCGTTGTACGAGCCGCGTCGCAGGCTGCCGAGCAGGACGACGAAATGCAGGGGATCAGCGACGGACATGAACGGCCTCCTCGCGGGATAAGCTCGAGCGGCGCCGGCGCGCGCAGCCTGGTTCTAGGTCCGCTATCCAAAGCCGACTATCGCCGTCAATGCAACGCCGACGCCGCCGACCGGTTCCGATTGGCGCGCCGGCGCCGTTCGCCTAGTCTCCGCCGCGAGTCTCGCTTGCGGGGAAAGCGCCGATGTTCGCCTTGACTGATCTCTTCTCCGTCGCCGACCGCGTCGCGCTGGTCACCGGCGGCGCGACGGGCCTGGGGCGCATCTGCGCCGAAGCGCTGCTGTCGGCCGGGGCGCGCGTCTTCATCGCTTCGCGCAAGGCGGAAGCGTGCCAGGCGGCGGCGCGCGAGCTTTCGGCGATCGGACCCTGCGAGGGTTTTGGCGGCACGGTGGCGGACGAGGCCGGCGTCGCCGCGCTCGCCGGAGACGTTCGCGCGCGCACGGACAAGCTGCACATCCTGGTCAACAACGCCGGCGTGTCGTGGGGCGCGCCGCTCGCGACCTATCCGTGGAAGGCGTGGGAACGGGTGATGGCCGTCAACGTCGCCGGACTGTTCACGCTGACGCGCGATCTTGCGCCGTTGCTGTTCGCCGCCGCTTCGGCCGAGCGGCCGGCGACGGTCGTCAACGTCGGCTCGGTGATGGGCTCGGTCACCCAGGCGGGAAACGCCTACGCCTATTCGGCGTCGAAATCGGCGGTCCACCATCTCACCCGCATCCTCGCCGCCGAGTTCGCGCCCAGGCAGGTCACGGTCAACGCGATCGCGCCGGGGCCGTTCGCGACCAACATGACCCGCTTCGCCGTCGGCGACGAAGCCGGCGCGGCGCGCAGCGCCAGAGCCGTGCCGATCGGGCGGCTCGGCCGGCCGGAGGACGTCGCCGGGACGCTGCTCTACTTCGCCGGCCGCGGCGGCGCCTACACCACCGGGGCGATCGTCCCGGTCGACGGCGGTGGTTCCGTCTTCGCCCCGCCGCCGCTGTTCGGCGAGCGCGGTTGAGCGCGGCGCATTCCGTGCCGGCGCCGATCGCGATCGCCGCTCTCGCCGCACGAACGGCGGACCCGTTATGACGCGACGATCGAGATCGAAGGCGCGGAATCGAAGGCGCTGACAAGCCGGCGCTGGTCGCGCGACGGCTGACGACGCTGGAGACGCGGGAGAAGGGCGGCGGCGGATGAGAGTGCGACAATTCGCCTCTCTCGAAATTGAACGTAGTAAAATCAAAGGCGAGGCTCGCATTTCCAGTTGAGCGAAACGCGCGCGTCGGAATCGATCGTCCGCAAGGACACGAAAATTATCCGTCTACTAACCATTTGCTGGCGCCATTCAGCCATGACGCATCGATCCGTTTGGGCGCATGCCCGGGGTCGAAGGCATGACGCCGAGCGTCCGGATTGAGTTCGACCCTGTATAGCCGCGTTGCAGTGGATTTTGCACGAAAATCCGGCGCGAACGATTCGGGGAAATAGTTCTGGGCGCGCGACGTCGTCATGGCCTGGACAGTCAGTCACGCATTGGCGACGCAGATCGTCTGTGGGGTAGATTGTGTTTAGTCGGCTGAAAATTGCGTCGAAGCTGCTCCTCGGATTTGGCGCGCTTCTGTCGCTGATCGCCTGCCTCGCCGCCTTCGCCGCGATCAGCGGCGCCAAATTCGATGGTTCGCTCGAAGACTTCGCCAGGCGCAAGAGCCACGAAGTGCTGGATCAGCGCGCTGAGAAACGTTTCGAGGAGGCGCGCACGGACGCTTGGATTGCGCTGGCGACGGGCGATCAGGACAGCTGGACGAAATCGGACGAGGCGATGAAAGTCGCAGAAGGTTATCTCGACTCGCTCGCCAAGACGACAAAAGACCCAGGCCGACAAGCCAAGGTTCGCCAATGGATCGAGTTGGTCCAGAACTACAAGCAAGCGACGAGCGCATTCCGATCGTTTCATGGGCAAAACGACGCCTTGAACGCGCCAGAAGCCAAGGCGGTTGCAGCCAATGCGCTCAAGATCGGCGCCGACATCGCGAACCTCAGTCGGGGGCTCTCGGACGAATACGAAGCCGCCGCCAACCTGACCGAGTCTGATGCGCGGGCGTCGACTGGGCTGCTCTTCCGTCTCGCCGCGAGCGTCGGCGGCGTGAGCCTTCTGATCGGCTTGTCCCTTTCCCTGCTGATCGCTCAAAGCATCAGGCGGCCGATCGTCAAGCTGACCGACGCCATGAGCGCCCTCGCGGCAGGCGATCTGAACGTTTCGATCGCCGGTGCGTCCAACGGCACCGAAATCGGCGAGATGTCCAAGGCTGTGCTCGTGTTCAAGGAGGCGGCGATCGAGAATGCGCGCCTCGAAGTCGAGGCGGCCGATCATCGCGCCCGGGCCGAAGGCGAGCGCGCTCGCAACGAGCAGGCCGAGCGAGAGGCGATCGAACGCGAACGCGCTGTCGTCGCCCGCTCCATCGGCGCCGCGATGTCCGAGCTCGCGGCGAAAGATCTCACCTATCGCCTGCCCGCCGATATTCCTGAAGCCTATCTGCAACTGCGAGCCGACTTCAACGCGGCGATCGGTCAGTTGGAAGAGGCGATGCGCAATGTCGCCGCCCGCACGGAGGCGATCCGCAACGGAACTCAGGAAATATCGACGGCGTCAGACGATCTGGCGCGCCGCACCGAACAGCAGGCTGCGAGCCTCGAGGAGACCGCCGCGGCGCTCAACGAGATTACCGCGACGGTGAAGAACGCGGCTGAAGGGGCGGATCGTGCGCGCGAGGTGGTCGCGGAAGCCGACGACGACGCCAAGAAGAGCGCCCATGTCGTGCGCCAGGCGGTCGAGGCTATGGACGCGATCGCCAAATCGTCGAAGCAAATCGGCCAGATCATCGGCGTCATCGACGAGATCGCCTTTCAGACCAACCTGCTCGCTCTCAACGCCGGAGTTGAGGCGGCGCGGGCGGGCGAGGCGGGCCGCGGGTTCGCGGTGGTGGCCTCCGAAGTGCGTGCGCTGGCTCAGCGCTCGGCTCAAGCGGCCAAAGAGATCAAGGGCCTCATTTCGGCTTCGACGACGCAGGTCGATCTCGGCGTCAAGCTGGTGGCCGAGACCGGCGAATCGCTGGAGCACATCGCCTCCCAGGTGGCGGCGATCAACAACGTCGTCACCGAAATCGCTTCGGGCGCGCGCGAGCAGGCGACCGGACTCGAGCAGATTCATATCGCCATCAACCAGATGGACCACGTGACGCAACAGAACGCGGCGATGGTCGAAGAATCGACGGCGGCGAATCATTCGCTCACCGAGGAGATCCGTCAGCTCTTCGGGCTGATTGGGCTTTTCCAGGTCGGACAGGCGGGCGGCGACGGCGCTTTACGCCGCCAATTGCAGGAAGCCGCGCCGCACGCCTTTGCGCAGCCTGCGAAAACTCCGATCGCTCCCATCGCCAAACCGCGCTTGATGGCGAGCAAGGCGCAAGCGGAGACGCCGCGGCCAACGCGCTCGGCGTCCAAGGCGACGGCGAACGGCGCGGCCGCCAGCGGCGAATCCGCCGATTGGGTGGAGTTCTGAGGTTGCCGCCGCAAGCCGAGAGATACGGCGATGCGCCCTTCGCCACTGGCCGGGGATGGGGCCTCACGCGAACTGCACGGCCTTTCCTTGCGCCGGCGTCGTCACCTCGCCGTCCCACATTACCTTGCGTCCGCGAACGAAAGTTCCGACCGGCCAGCCGGTGACGGTCTTGCCGTCGTAGGGCGTCCAGGCGCTGCGCGAAGCGATCCAGGAATTGCGGATCGTCTCGCGCCGCTTGAGGTCGACGACAGTGAAGTCGGCGTCGTAGCCGGCGGCGACGCGACCCTTGCCGACGACGCCGAAAATGCGCGCCGGGCCGGCGCTGGTCAGGTCGACGAAGCGCTGCAGCGTCAGTCGCCCCGCCGCGACATGGTCGAGCATGATCGGCACCAGCGTCTGCACGCCGGTCATGCCCGACGGGCTCTGCGGGTAGGGCCGCGCCTTCTCTTCCAGCGTGTGCGGCGCGTGGTCGGAGCCGAGCACGTCGACGACGCCCTGGGCGAGACCGCGCCATACGCCGTCGCGGTGCTCAGGCCTCCGCACTGGCGGATTCATCTGCAGCCTGGTTCCTAGCCGCGCGTAATCCTCGGCGCTCAAGGTCAGATGATGCGGCGTCGCCTCGCAGCTCGCGACGTCCTTGGCGTCCTGCAGCAGCGCGATCTCCTCGCGGGTCGAAATGTGCAGCACGTGCACCTGGGCGCGCGCCTCGCGCGCGAGACGGATCAGCCGCTCGGTGCTGCGGATCGCCGTGATCTCGTCGCGCCAGACATGATGCGAAGTCGGGTCGCCGGCGACCCGCAAGCCCTTGCGCTCGATCAGCCGCGGCTCGTCTTCGCTGTGGAAGGCGGCGCGGCGGCGCGTCTGCTTGAGGATCGCCAGCACGCCGGCGTCGTCCGGCACCAGCAGCTGGCCGGTCGAAGAGCCCATGAACACCTTGATCCCAACCGCGCCGGGCAGGCGTTCGAGTTCGGGGATGTCGGCGACATTGTCGTGGGTGCCGCCGACCCAGAAGCCGAAGTCGCAGTGCATGCGGCCGGCGGCGCGCTTGACCTTGTCGGCGAGCGTTTCGGCCGAGACGGTCAACGGGTCGGTGTTGGGCATCTCGAACACCGTCGTCACCCCGCCGAGCACCGCCCCGCGCGCGCCGGTCTCGAGGTCCTCCTTGTGGATCAGGCCCGGTTCGCGGAAATGCACCTGGCTGTCGATCACGCCAGGCAGGACGTGCAGCCCGCGGCAGTCGATCCGCTCGCCCGCGGCGGCCGCGTAGAGGTCGCCGATCTCGGCGATCTTGCCGTCCGCGACGCCGACGTCGCGCTGGGCGGCGCCGTCCTGGTTGACGACCGTCGCTCCGGCGAGAATGAGGTCGAAATGGCGGGGCATTCGGGTTCCTTGCTTGCGCGACCGCCTGATCGGCCTAACTAACAGGCTTCGTCCTGGCAAGCCGCTTGGGGGGTCTTTCGATGGGTTCGACCGCCGCCTTTCTCGCCGACCGCGGCGTCGTTCGCGTCGAAGGCGAGGACGCGCCCGGCTTTTTGCAGGGGCTGCTGACCAACGACGTCGTCGGCCTTCCCGGAGGCGAGGCGCGCTACGCGGCGCTGCTGACCCCGCAGGGCAAGATCTTGTTCGATTTCATCGTCCTGCGCGCGCCTGGCGCGCCGCCCACGTTTCTCCTCGATTGTCCTAAGGCGCTCGCCGCCGACCTCGCCAGGCGGCTGTCGATCTACAAGCTCAGGGCCAAGGTCGCCGTCGGCGACGCAAGCGCCGACTTCGGAATCGTCGCCGACTGGGGCGCTGCGGCCGATCTTCCGGCGGACGCCCAGGTTTACGCAGATCCGCGCGCCGCGGCGCTCGGGCGGCGCGCGATCTTGCCGCGCGCCGCGGCCGAAGCCTTCACGGAGGCGGCGCTGCCCGCCTACGAAGCGACGCGAATCGCCGTCGGCGCGCCGAGAGGCGGCGTCGACTTCGCCTATGGCGACGCCTTCCCCCACGACGCCGACATGGATCTTTTCAACGGCGTCGACTTCCACAAGGGCTGCTACGTCGGCCAGGAGGTCGTGTCGCGGATGAAGCACCGCGGCGAAGCGCGCAAGCGCGTCGTGCGGGTTCGCCTCGCCGGCGCGGCCCCGGCGCCCGGCACGCCGGTGACCGACGGCGCGCTCGCCGTCGGCGCGCTCGGCGCCGCAGCGGGCGACAAGGCGCTGGCGCTGCTGAGAATCGACCGCGCGGCGGAAGCGCGGGCGGCGGGTCGGCCGCTCGAAGCCGCCGGCGTTACGGTGACGGTGGCGGAGACGCCGTTTGCGCCGTGAACGGCGGCGGGTCTCTATAGCTCTGCGGCGCGGCGGCGGCTAGACTTGGCCGCCGTCCCGTAAGCGGCGCAGCGCGTCAGGCGAGCGGTCGTCGCGACGCGAGGGGGAGTGGCCATGATCGCCGGATTTGGCATTGTCGCGATCGCGATCGCGCTGTTCGTCGTCATCACCGTGTTGATGGGCGTGCGGCAGGTGCCGCAGGGCTACAACTACACGGTCGAACGCTTCGGCCGTTTCAACAAGACGTTGACGCCCGGCCTCGGCCTGATCATTCCCTATGTCGATCGCATCGGCCGCAAGCTCAGCGTCATGGAGCAGGTCGTCGACGTGCCGAGCCAGGAGATCATCACCAAGGACAACGCCACGGTGACGGTCGACGGCGTCGCGTTCTATCAGGTGCTCGACGTGCGGCGCGCGTCCTACGAGGTCGCCAATCTCGAACAGGCGCTGCTCAACCTGGTGATGACCAACATCCGCACCGTCATGGGGTCGATGGACCTCGACCAGTTGCTGTCGCACCGCGACGAGATCAACGCCCGGTTGCTCGGCGTCATCGACGCGGCTTCCGAGCCCTGGGGCGTCAAGGTCACGCGCATCGAGATCAAGGACATCGAGCCGCCCAAGGACTTGGTCGAGGCGATGGGCCGGCAGATGAAGGCGGAGCGCGAAAAGCGCGCCGTGATCCTCGAAGCCGAGGGCATGCGGCAGTCCGACATCACCCGCGCCGAAGGGCGCAAGGCCGCAGTCATGCTGGAAGCCGAAGGGCGCAAGGAAGCGGCGTTCCGCGACGCCGAAGCGCGCGAGCGCACCGCCCAGGCCGAGGCGTTGGCGACGCGGGTGGTGAGCGAATCGACCGCTCACGGCGACGTCGCGGCGCTCAATTACCTGATCGCCGACAAATACGTGCGCGCGCTGCAGGCGTTCGCGCAGGCGCCCAACCAGAAGGTGTTCATCGTGCCGATGGAGCTGTCTTCGCTCGCCGGCACGCTCGGCGGCATTTCGCAG
>Ga0181520_10010512_pt1 | contig 12401 bp, 14 predicted proteins | sample PEATcosm2014_Bin_29_FD_132451 | JGI IMG/M metagenome (GOLD analysis project Ga0181520, IMG submission 132451) | Peatland microbial communities from MTU Mesocosm Facility, Houghton, MI, USA - PEATcosm2014_Bin02_30_metaG | ecosystem: Environmental > Terrestrial > Soil > Wetlands > Peat | place...
GACTTGTGCAGTGTCAGGCATGTCCCCGGTTCAATCTGTCAGGCATGTCCCCGGTCTGTACCACCGGTCTTCGCCCCCCCCACCCCCCCCTAAAATATATATTTTGGCATAAAGATTTTGCAGATAATTTTAACCATCCTGGAATGAACACCTTATAAAAGATGCCAAACCGGCTAGTATCATATCGTGGTATACAGAAACCTTTACTCTGGCCCGATCACTCCTTCATAAGCACAGAGAGCCGCATCACCGTTGCCAACCGGTCGCATCGGCGAGAATATCTCTTGATGGCGAATCGGCGGATGGGAAGCGGATGGAGAGTGAAGACAGCAGTGCTGATGGCGGCGCTCGGCGCGGCTGCGCAGGCGCAGGACGGTCTGATCAGCGCGCCGGAGCCGAAGATTCCGTTGCCGGCGCAAGTGCTGCCGGACCGGCTTGCCGATATGCCCTCGCAGCCGCCAGCCTTCGCGATTCCCGTCGAGCCGCTAGGCTTTTCCGCGCCGGGGCTTCTCTACTTTGGCCTGAACAACAGCTTTGTCTCCCTGGACTTCCTCGACGAAAACCGGCTGCTCTTCACCTTTCGCGTGCCAGGGCTGATCCGCCGCGGAACTGCGGAAGCTGGCGACGCGACGCGCGAAGCCTCAAGTTATGACGAGCGCCAGATTCGCGCCGTCGTGCTCGCCTTACCGGCTGGAACGGTCGAGGACGAGGCCTTGTGGACGGTTCACGACCGGGCGCGTTACCTCTGGATGCTCTCCGGCGGCCGCTTCCTGCTGCGCGACCGCGACAATCTTTTGCAAGGCGACGCCACGCTCGAGCTGAAGCCCTTCCTGCACTTTGCCGGGCCGCTGCTTTACCTCGAGATGGATCCGATGCAACAGTTTCTGGTGGCCGACTCCCGAGAGCCAGCCGAGGCCGCGCAATATCCAACGGATCACTCCAAGTCGCCAAGGACTCCGGCTGCCAACTCCGATCTGGCGGTGCGCATCCTGCGCCGCGACTCGGGGCAGGTAATGCTGGTCAGCCGTAGCCGCTCCACCGTGCATCTGCCCATCAATGCCGACGGCTACCTCGAAAGCCTGCGCGGCAGCGGCGGCAATTGGCTGCTCAACCTGAACTACTTCAACGGTGGCAGCGCGATTCTCGGCCAGATCGATTCGTCCTGTGCGCCGCTCTTCGATTTCCTCTCCGAGCAGGAGCTGCTGGCGACCATATGCACTCCCTTGGGCGCGGGAAAGCTGGTGGCGATGGGAACCGATGGCCGTCGCCTGTGGCAGGCGCAAACCTCCGATGCGGCGGTCTGGCCGCTGGTGGTCCGCGCGCTCGACGGCTCGCGGCTGGCGCGTGAGGCTGTGGCCGTCACTCACCCAGTTCATGGCAACGCCTCCATCACTCAAGACGAGATCAAAGGCCAACTGGTCGAGGTGCTCGACGCGGCCAACGGCAGGGTCGTGCTGGAGACCAGGGCCAGCCCAATCCTCGATGCGGGTGGGAATGTAGCTCTATCGCCCTCTGGACGCCGCGTGGCCGTGCTCAACGCTGGCGCAATCCAGGTCTTCGAACTGGCGTTGCCGCCGACGCTTCCTTCCTCCGTGCGCCTCGCTCCCGCCATTCATCCGCCGGATCTATGAGCCGGACTTAAGGGCAGCAGCCGCGGCGCGGCGCGTTCTTGTTTTTGCAGTTGGAGTGGGATACCATGAACTCCAACTTGCCTCATTCATTGGGAGTCACTCCCTGACCGCTCTATTCGCAGTCAGGGTTGGGCGCCCTCAATTGCAACCCGTGTAAACTGAACTGCGGGAGAGATTTCTTGGTCACGTCCATTGTTCGCTACGCGGCCGCCGCGGTTTCTGACGTTGGCAGCAAGCGCCCTACCAACGAAGATTCATTCGGGTGCTCCGTCGAGCGCGGAGTCTATGTCGTCTGTGACGGCATGGGCGGTGCCGCGGCCGGAGAGATCGCCAGTTCCCAAGCCGTCGACGAGGTCATGCGCCGGCTCACCACCCGCGCCAAGGTCACGCCGCTCGAAGAGGCGATCGCGGAGGCTATTCGCGCCGCCAATGAGAAGATCCACTCCCGCTCCATGCAAGACTTGCAGCTCACCGGCATGGGAACCACGCTGGTGGGCCTGATGACCGAGAAGCGCCGCGTGCTGGTCTTCAACGTGGGCGACAGCCGCTGTTACCGGCTGCGCAACCTGGGGCCGGGCCAGAGCAAGCTGGAACAGATCAGCCAGGACCACTCGCTGGTCGAGGAGCAGGTCCGGCTGGGTCGCTTGACCCACGAAGAGGCTCTGCGCTCTCCGATGCGTAACGTCATCACCCGCGCGCTGGGCACGCAAGAGAGCGTCGAACCGGATCTCTTCGAGTGCGAGGCCGAGCCGGGCGACCTCTTCCTGCTCTGCTCCGACGGGTTGACCGGCGAACTGACCGACCCGCTGATTGAATCCATGCTGGCAGTTGATCTGCCTTTGGCAGACCTCTGCGCCCGCCTGGTGGACGCGGCCAACAAAGCCGGCGGCCACGACAACATCACCTGCCTGCTGGTGCGTGCCGAAAGCTAGATATTTATTTCTTTCCCGCCTCCGGGCCAACCACCAGCGGCGCCGGCGTCACCGGCAGGTCGCCGCGCAGAATCTCGACCGCCGCGGGGGGCAGGGGTTTGTCAGCGTTGGCCAGCAGTAGGCTCACCTGCCAGATCTCGGTATCGGTGAGCATCTGTTTGTAGGCGGGCATACCCGTGAGCCGGATGCCGTTGGCCACCTTCCAGTAGGTCTCGCCGGGCGGGTCGTCGCTGACCCCAATCACGGCGCTGTTGTGGTGCTTCTCCCACAGCGGCGGAGCATCGGGAAACATATGCGCGCCAAAGGCAGAGGGCTTGCCGTGAAAGCCGTGGCAGACGGCGCATTTTTCGCTGTAGACGTGCGCTCCCGCCACCAGGCTATCCTCGTCGGGCTGGATGGCCGGCGTCTTCACCAGCTCGCGGTCGATGCGCTCATGCAGAGGTAGGCCGGTAATCATCCGCTCATAAGGCAATGGCGGATCAGCCACCGCAACCGGCACCCGGCCAAGCCACAACCACGCCAGTACCGCAACCGGCACAAGCACAATTCCCACCAGAATTCCCATAAAAACTCGCCTCATACGCCTCCCGGTCTCCGTTGCCCTTCATCGTAAAACATTTTTGCCACTTTTTCGTGCCGAATATATACTTCGGTTTCGCTATAAAAAGAAACAGCAAAGATTCTCTGGACAAAGTCGTTTTGATTTGGCAGAGTTTTTTCGAAGCCGCAACGGCGATCCCGGCTGCGGCTATCTTTCATTTTCTAATCAAGGAGTTCCCCCATGGTTGATCACTCGCAAATGAAGCTCGGCCGCAAGGCCATCAAGACCGACACCCGGACACTCGCCTTCGGCGACTACCTCACCCCGTCGCTTCCGCCTCCACCACCGGCCGCCGACTGGACCAAAGGCATCACCAGTTGGGGCATGATGATGAATGACAAACTGGGCGACTGCACCATCGCCGGTGTAGGCCACGCCGTGCAGGTGTGGACGGCCAACACCGGCGGCGAGGTCACAGTTCCCGATCCCACCATCGAGAGCTACTACGAGCAGTGGGACGGCTACGTCCCCGGCAACCCCAACACTGACCACGGCGGCGTGGAGCTGGATGTTCTGAACGATTGGCGCAAGCAGGGCTTCAACGGCCACTCGCTGTTGGCCTTTGCCGATCCCAAGCCCGCCAACCTGATACAGGTCCGCCAGTCCATCGCGCTCTTTGGCGGCGTCTATATCGGCCTCTCTTTGCCGCTGACCGCCCAAACTCAGGATGTGTGGGACGTGGTTCCCAATGGCGGCGCAAAGGCCCGCCCGGGCAGTTGGGGCGGCCACTGCGTCTTCGTCCCCAGCTACGACGCCAAGGGATTCATATGCATCACCTGGGGCCAGTTGAAGACCATGACCCTGGCCTTCTGGAAGAAGTACTGCGACGAGGCTCACACCCTCTTCGGACAGGATTGGCTCACCGCCAAAGGTGCGCCGAACGGCTTCGACCAAGCCCAGTTGCAGAGCGACCTGAGCGCCATCCAGTAACGCGATGGCGCCGAATTCCTCCGCCGCGCGTCCAATCCGGAGCAGGCAAGCACCCAAGCCTCCCCCCAAAGGTGATTTAATACCTAATGGGGGGGAGCGCTGTGCAGGCTTGCTTCCGTATTCCCGTGGAGGAAACCCTTTACCGATGTCTTCATCTTGCCGTTTTGCCCTTCTGCTGGCGCTGGGTCTTGCCGCCGTGACCGCCGCTCCGGCCCAAAGCTCGAGCTACACCACAAGTTCGTCCAGCAGCCTGGTAGCTTCCGCCTCCGGCGAGGCCCAGACCCAGGCCGGTCAGCCCGCCGCGCAGTCGCAGGGCCAGATGAGCGTCCAAGCCCGTATCAAGGCCCGCCGCGAACAGCGCCGAGCCGCAGCCATTCACGAAGCCTACGCCCATCGCTATGAGGAGTACACCGGCATGGGCTACCTGCGATTTAACCCCGGCTCCACGCTGGAGCGCGCGCATGAGTACGCATGGAATCTCGGCGTCACCCGCTTCTTTGACGAGCGGCTGGGCATTACCGTGGATGGCCGCGGCTATTACGGCACCGCCTATGTCGGCGGTCTCAACAACATCACCGGCAACGCCATCACCAACCCGGCGATCAGCCAGTATAGTGTGACTGCGGGACCCACCTATCGCTTCTATTTACAACCTAAGTACTCGGTCGCCCTGCGCGTTCTGGGCGGCTTTGAAAAGGGAGACTTTTCCGGCGATGTAAACCACAATGAGTCGGACGCCCTCAGCCTCGGCCTCTGGCCAGACGGCTATACCTATGCCCTCACCGCTGGCCTTCCCGTGGAGTACAACCTGACGCCGGCGGTTGGGTTGCGTGTCACCCCCGAGTACCGCATGACAGGCTTTGGCTCGACGGTGCAGAACAACCTCGGCTTCACCGCCAGCATCGTCTATCGCTTCGGCAAGCAGTAGGAACAGTTGGCAGCCGACCGCATGTGTCTGAATGAAACAAAAGAAGAAGGGTACAGGCGTTTTGGCTTGTACCCTTCTTTTTTGCTGCAATCGCAACGATTGTCCTGATCTGAAGACTTGTATTCACGTGCAATACGTGCTACACGTAATACACGTGAAGAGGAGACGCATTCCCATGCCCGCACTTAACGATAAACAGAACATCACTCTACGCCTCAGCCGTCAAACCATTCAAAAGGCGCGCGTTCTGGCCGCTCACCGTTCCACCTCGATCAGCGGCTTGCTCACCAGCCAGATTGAGCAGCTCACGGTGACGGAGAGTGATTACGACCGCGCGATGAAGAGAGCCTTTGCCCGGATGGAAAAAGGCTTCCATCTCGGCGGTGTTCATACGATGGACCGGGACGCGCTGCATGAGCGCTAAGGTCTTCATCGATACCAACGTCCTAGTCTACGCTCATGATCAGGACGCTGGGTACAAGCAACTGAAAGCGATAGAGATACTGCTTTACCTCCAGCAACAACGATCTGCCGCCGTGAGTATGCAGGTCTTGCAAGAGTTCTACAATACGGCCACGCGCAAACTGGCCTCTCGCTTGCCAAAAGATGAGGCTCGCGCCATTGTCGAGGACTTTTCATACTGGTGCATCGAAACAACCCCGCAGGAGATTCAACGTGCCTTCCAGATCGAGGACGAGGCCCGGATTGGCTTTTGGGATGCGCTGATTGTGGCTGCGGCGATCAGGAGCGGAGCTACAAGGATTCTCTCGGAGGATTTGAACCCCGGACAACAGATTGCCGGAATCCAGATCGTGAATCCCTTCGCGCTTCCGTAACAACTGAGCCATTGCAAAGCTTCTCATTTCCGCCGCTTGGCGCATTTCCTCTTGCTATCATCAGGGCAGGCTCATGGCGGCATAATTTTCCGGAGCCAGCCACTGAGGTCTTCGCGCATCCAGATGAATTCCGTCTTCCAGGCCGAGCTTCCGCCAGAACTTGCTCACGCTCCCGCGCACTTGCACCCGCTTGAGGCAGGCTCGACGGCTTTGCTGATCCACGACCTGCGTGAACTCTTCAAGGTCAAGGTCGTTGCGCTGGTGCTGGTCACCGGCTGGGGCGGCTTTTATCTCGGCTCCATGCAGTCGGGCATCACCAGCGTGCAGCGCGGCCTGCTCGCCACGCTGCTGGGCATCGGCCTGGTCTCAGCCGGAGCCGGCGCGCTCAACGAGGCCATGGAGCGCCGTACCGACGCGCGCATGAAGCGCACCGCCGACCGCCCCATGGCCGCCGGACGCTTCTCGCTGGCCGTGGGCGTGCTGGCCGGCATGATGGCGCTGGCGCTGGGCGCGCTGACGCTGGCCATCACCACCAACCTGCTCACCGTGGCGCTGGCTCTGCTGACCGCCTTCACTTATGTGGCCATCTACACGCCGCTCAAGCGCGTCACCGCGCTGGCCACCTTCATCGGCGCGTTTCCCGGCGCAATGGGACCGATGCTGGGCTGGACCGCCGCCCGCGGGCGAATCGAGTGGCCGGCGGTGGCTCTGTTCGCCATTCTCTTTGTCTGGCAGTTTCCTCACTTCATGGCGATTGCCTGGATGTATCGCGAGGATTACGCCCGCGCCGGCATCAAAATGCTGCCTGTAATCCAGCCCGACGGATGGTCCACCGTCGTCGAGGCGCTGTTTTTCGCCGTCCTGATGATTCCCGTCAGCCTCGCGCCCTGGCTGCTGGGCGTCGCCAGCGTGACCTATGCAGCGCTAGCCGTGCTGCTGGGCCTGCTTTACCTGAGTTACACGATCCGCTTCGCCCGCATCCTGCGCACCACTAGCGAGGACGAGAGCCGCCGTCTGGCGCGTGATCTGCTTAAGGTCAGCGTCCTCTATCTGCCCCTGCTCTTTACTTCTCTGATGCTCTGCGCCAGCGCCAGACCGTAATTGCAATGCGATACTCAGTAGTATTCATTTCGTTGGAGGAGATTGTGCTCGACATACACTTGCCTCACGGAAAGCCGCACGGCATCAAGGATTTTTTTATTCATCTGTTCACCATCACCGTCGGTTTATTCATCGCTCTGAGCCTGGAGGGATTGGTGGAGCATCGGCATCATCAGCATCTGGCCCGCGAGGCGGAAGATGGCCTGCGCGCCGAGATTGCCAATAATGCGAAAGAAATTGCTCACCAGCGCGAGCAGATCAAGGATCACCTGAAACAACTGCAAGAGGACCAGAATATCCTGGCGGCGTGGCGGGCGAATCCCCACACGAAGATGGGACGTATCTCTTTAGGCTCCGAGTTTGAAAGCTTCGACGATATGTCGTGGAAGAATGCGCAGAACACAGGCGCCCTTGCCTATATGCCTTACAAGGATGCCCAGAGCTTCTCTGACATATATCTTGAGCAGGACTCGTTATCTAATGACGCGCGGCAAGTTGCGGATGAGATTATCAATTCTGCCTCCCTCTTCGTCTCTCATCCAGACCACTGGGTTCCATCGCCGGCTCAGATTGACATAGAGTCCGATCGCATTGGTAGAGCGCAGGTTCGCCTGTACGTGCTCAGCCAAGGGGTTGATGCGTTGGACAAGGCTTACCAGAAGTTCGAGTCCGAGCACAAATAATGCTTGCTTATCTTCATGAGGAAACCATGACTGCCCCTGCTCCCCAATCCGGCACGCGCTTGGCCATCACTGCCATTCTCATCGTCAGCGCGGCGGCCACGGTCTTTCTCTTCTGGCTGATCTACCTCCATCCGGCTGCGGCCTCTAGCCAACAGTACTCCTTTCTGCCCGCGCTGAATGCCTTGCTGAACGGCCTCAGCGCGACGGCTCTGCTGGTCGGCTATACCTTCATTCGCGCGCGGCGCATTCCGGCGCATCGCGCGGCAATGATCACCGCCTTTGGTTTTTCCACGCTGTTTTTGGTGAGCTACATCTTGCACCATGCGCTGCACGGCGATGTGCGCTACCCACTGCACGCGGCTCTGCGCTCGGTCTATCTGCCGCTGCTTGCCAGCCACATCGTACTGGCCATCGTGGCGTTGCCGCTGATTCTGGTCACCTTCTACTTCTCGCTCACCGGGCGAATCCCTCAGCATCGCAAAATCGCCCGCTGGACATTTCCGCTCTGGCTCTACGTCTCGTTCACCGGCGTGCTGACCTACGCGATGCTGCGCCTGGCGCAAGGATAGGAGCAAGGATGCCCACATCGAACCTGAACACGCCCAATGACGGCGCCCGTCAATTGTTGCAATGGGGCGCATCGATGCTGGCGGCTGGCCTGTTGGCCGCGGGGCTGCTGGAAACCCTGCTGGGCGGCTTCTCGCCCACTGGCGCGCACACCAACACCGGCTGGCTGGCGCTGATCGTCGCGCTGATGGCGATTCCCTTCGGCGGCCTGCTGACGGCGCTGGGCACGGCCAAAACCCTGCGCAACCGGGCAATTGCCCGCAAACGCTGATCCTCTGCTATTCTTTTCGATGAACGGAGTGCAACGACATGGCAAGAAGCGTGAATAAAGTCACCCTCTTAGGCAACGTGGGCAAGGACCCGGAAATTCGCTCGACCCCCAGCGGCGTCATGGTGGCCAGCTTCGGGCTGGCGACCAGCGACCGCTTTCAGGATGCGCAGGGCAACTGGCAGGACCGCACCGAATGGCACAACTTGAAGGCCTTCAAGCGCACCGCCGAGATTGTCCGCGACTACGTGAAGAAAGGCTCGAAGCTGTACATCGAGGGCAAGATCACCACCAACAGTTGGGACGATAAGGAGACCGGCGCCAAGAAGTATCGCACCGAAATACTGGTCAATGAACTGGTTCTGCTCTCTGGTCGCGAAGAGGGAGCAGGCGGTGCTGGTGGTTACAGCAAACCGGCCACTTCGGCGGCCAGCTTCGACCAGCGGCCCCAGGCATCCGCCGGCGGAGGAGATGACTACGCCCAGCAAGCCGAGATCTCCGACGACGATATACCGTTTTAGGGCAGTTCGCAGCTATCAGCTAACAGTTCTTTGATGGCTATGGAAAGGCAAGCGGGACTCTTGCGGAATCCACTTGCCTCTCTGATTTTCCGGTCTTCGCAAGATGCGACAGAGCAGGGTTAGATTGGCAATCAACAGGAGCGCACGATGCTCGAAACGCTGGCAGGCAGATTGATGTGGGAACCAACCGTCGAAGGCATCCGTGTCGAAATTCCGGCGCGGCGCAGTTGGACGATCCTGATCAACGTGGTTTGGCTGATCGCGTGGTGCGGTGCCGGATGGCTGGCGCAGAACAGGATGCATCACAGCCCCCACGCTGCACCCATTCCATGGATATGGCTGGTAGGATGGGCCGCCGGAGTGCCGTTTGTGACCGCGTCCATTCTCTGGAGCCTCACCGGCAGAACCACGCTTGCGCTGAGTCCTCGCACGCTGGAGATTACTCGCCAGATGATGGGGCTACAACTTGGCGCGCGCAGTGTAACCAACAAGGATGCGCGCAACCTGCGATTTGTCCCCGCCGTGATTCGCGGCCGCGCCACCGTGCCCAGCCATATCAGCTTTGAAGAGCAAGGCAGAACGCGCTCCTTCGCCTCGGCGATCACAGAAGCAGAAGCCGTGGCCTTGATCGACAAGATGGAAGAAACCTACAACTTTCCCAAAGGCTTGGCGCGGTAAGATCGGGATGACAAGAGGAGCGCACGATGCTCGAAACGCTAGCGGGCAGAGGACTCCCAGTCTAAGCCTGGATTCGACAGTGCACAATATCCATAGATGCAATAGGTTCGATTGATCGCATATCCATTACACAATTATCTAATTGGCCTGTTTTGACGGATTGAATCCTAGCGTAAACAACCACCTTTCCCGCTCTAATCCCGAAAGCGAACCCGCCGAAAAATGGGAATCTTTCCGCCACAAACCATGCAATCTTTGTGCTTTCCCATTGAGCAGCAGGCGGCTATCGGCCTAGCGTCCAGGTAAGGGAGATTCCGCCGGTAGTGGCCGCAAGGTGATCGCCGGCGATTCCCAAGACGTATGACGATGCAGGCGAGCAAAGCGAAGCTTCCTAGAGAGCTGACCGGCCATCTGACCGAGGTTGCGCTCAGTTATCAGCGCATGCTCGAAGAGAACCCGTGCCATGCCGAAGCGCTGGTGGGTATGACGCTGGTAGCGCTGGCCAGCCGGCAGTCTGAAGCGGCGGTGAAGATGGCCCGCGCGGCGCTGGCGGCGGCTCCGCGGATGGGCGAGGCCTGGGTGGCACTGGGTCAGGCGCTCACGGCTGCCAGCCGCAATGATGAGGCCGAGCGCGCCTATCAGCAGGCGATCCGCGAAGGCAAGGAAGCACTGGCTCGCATGGGCCTGGGTGAGCTGAGGCTCGCCGATAACCGCCCACAAGAGGCGATCCGGGAGTTTGAGCTGGCCCTTGGCGGGATGCCGTCGCTGGCCGCCGCTCAGATGGGAATGGGCCATGCGCTGGCGATGATGGGGCGCTATGAAGAGGCGCTCGAACGTTATCAGCGAACGCTGGCGATGCGCTCCAAGCTGCCCGAGGCCGAGTTTGCCTCTGGCTTTGTCCTCGAACGCATGGGTAGGTTGAAGGAAGCCGAAAGCCGCTACCGGCGGGCTCTGGTTCTGCGTCCGGATTTTGCCGCCGCGTGGATGAATCTGGGCAGCCTGCTGCGCGAACTGGGGCGCGAGGTCTACGCCGAAGTTGCGTTGAAGCGCGCCGTCGAATTGCGTCCGGATCTGATCTCGGGGTGGGTGAACCTGGCGATTCTGGAACGCGAGCGCCGTCATCCCGTCGAGACCGAGCAGTATCTGCGCAAGGCCTTCGCTCTGAACCCGGAGCAGGTGGAGACGCTGGTGGCCTGGTGCCAGTTCCGCTCGGCTGAGAACGATGCGGCGGGTGCGTGGCAGTGGCTGCGCTGGGCTTTGGCCCGCGATCCGGCTCACGCGGAAGCCGTCAATATGCACGGCATTCTGCTGCACAAGGACAGGCGTTTCGCCGAGGCGGTTGAAATCTTCGAGCAGGCCGAGGCGCTGGGCCATCGCGCCGCCGCCTCCAACCGCGGAAACTCGCTGCTCGATCTGGGCCTCATGAACGAAGCTTTGCGCGCCCAGCAGTTGGCAGTCGAACGCGACCCGGAGTGCGCTGGGGCGCATTACAACCTGGCGCTGACCCGCTTGCGGATGGGCGACTGGAAGCAAGGCTGGCAGGGCTACGAGGCGCGCTGGCGCTTCCGCGAGGTGCATCGCGGCCCACGGCGCTTTACTCAGCCCCGCTGGCAAGGCGAGCCGCTCGAAGGCCGCCGGATTCTGCTTCATGGCGAGCAGGGGCTGGGCGACACCATTCAGTTCTGCCGATACGCCACGCTGGTCGAGGCTCGTGGCGGCGTGGTGATCTTGCAAACGCAGGAGCCAACGCTCCGCCTGATGCAATCGCTGGCCGCGGTACGTGCCGGGCTGGCGGAGACGGCGCTGCTGGGCACCAAGCCACCGCAATTCGACGTGGAATGCCCGCTGCTCAGCCTGCCGTCGGTCTTCGGAACTACCATCGAGACGGTTCCCTGGCCGGGCGCTTACCTGGGAGCCGACGCGGCTCTGACGCTCGACAAGCTTAAGCAGTTTCCCAGCGTGCGGCGCTCCGAGCGACCGCTACGCGTGGGTCTGGCATGGGCGGGCAATCCCCGCTACAAGGCCGACAGCCTGCGCTCGATCCAGCTCGCCCAACTGCTGCCACTGTTGCGCCTTCCCGGCATCACATGGATCTCGCTGCAAAAAGGGCCGGCCTCCGGGCAGTTGGCCGGCTTGCCGGAAGATATCTTTCTCTGGGACGGCTCGAGCAACGACCGCGACCTGGCCGAGACTGCGGCCCTGGTAGCCACGCTCGATCTGGTCATCACCACCGACACCTGTATCGCGCACCTGGCCGGGGCGATGGCCAAGCCTGTCTGGATAATGCTGCCCCACTTGAGCGATTGGCGCTGGATGCAGCGGACGGATGCTACTCCCTGGTATCCCACCGCCTGGCTTTTGCGGCAGAGCGAGCCGGGCGACTGGGCCGGACTCGTCGAGCGCGTGACGGCCGAGTTCAGAGCGTTGTGCATGGCGCGCTCCCGGTCGATTCCGCCGAGGCCGGCGATAGAAGGGGCGAAGCAAAGCCCCAAGCCCTTCCTGATTTTTTCCAGATAAACAGGCATGGAATTGCTTGATGATCTGTTAACTAGAAAATTACCTGCAAGGTTTTGAGAATCTTTAGGGGGGGGAGGGGGGGTACAAAACGGTACAGACCGGGGACATGCCTGACAGATTGAACCGGGGACATGCCTGACACTGCACAAGTCCATGGGCGTTTGATTACAACGTCATTATGGGCTGGAGAGCGAGCAGTGTGATGGAC
>Ga0181520_10010513_pt1 | contig 12400 bp, 10 predicted proteins | sample PEATcosm2014_Bin_29_FD_132451 | JGI IMG/M metagenome (GOLD analysis project Ga0181520, IMG submission 132451) | Peatland microbial communities from MTU Mesocosm Facility, Houghton, MI, USA - PEATcosm2014_Bin02_30_metaG | ecosystem: Environmental > Terrestrial > Soil > Wetlands > Peat | place...
CGATGCCGCAGGCCTTCCAGCGTATTGTCATTCAGGTCCACGTGCGTCAGTTCCACCTCGCTCTGCTTCAGCGTGTCTGGATCGACCGCATAATTGTGATTGTGCGCCGTGATCTCCACTTTCCCGGTCTTCAGCTGCTTCACCGGATGGTTGCCGCCGTGGTGCCCGAACTTCAGCTTGTAGGTCTTGCCATTCAGCGCCAGCCCAATCAGCTGATGCCCCAGGCAGATGCCGAAGATCGGCACGCGTCCCGCCAACTCGCGGATCGTCTTCTGCGCGTACACCACCGCGTCGGGATCGCCCGGCCCGTTTGACAGAAACACGCCGTTCGGCTGTAACGCCAGCACATCCTCCGCCGAAGTCTGCGCCGGAACCACCGTCACGTCGCATCCCGAGCTCACCAATCGCCGCAAAATGTTGTGCTTGATGCCGTAATCAAACGCCACAACCTTCTTGCGCTCCGGCCCGTGCCGGTCCACCGCCAGCTCGCTGGTCACCACGGAAAGCTGCTTGGACGACGAGTGTGGCACGGTGATGATCCGCTCCTCCACGTCGCCCTTGGTCCATTGGTAGCTCTCTTTGGTGGATACCACCTTGGCCAGGTCCAGCCCGTCGATGGTCGGCGTGGCTTTGGCGATGGCCACCAGCTTTTCCGGGTCCATCTCACTGGTGGAGATCACTCCGCGCATCACGCCGCGGTCCCGCAAATGCCGTACCAGCGCCCGCGTGTCGATATCCGACAGCACCGGAACCTTGTGCCGCTCCAGGTATTCGTCCGTCACCTGGTGCGAGCGGTAATTCGACGCATACGGCGAAAACTCGCGTACGATCAGCCCCTCGATATAGGGCTTCCCGGACTCGTCATCATCGGGATTCGTACCGTAATTGCCGATTTCTGGATTGGTGAGAACAACAATTTGCCCGGCGTAGGAGGGATCGGTAAAGATCTCCTGGTAGCCGGTGATGGATGTATTAAAAACTACTTCGCCCGTACGTTCGAGCCGCGCTCCGTAGCCTTTGCCGCGGAAGATTCTGCCGTCTTCCAGCGCAAGGATAGCTTGCATCGCATCCTCAGGGAGTGGATTTTCTAGATGATATCAGCTATTGAACCCCGATGCAGCCCCCCGGGCCGGAAATCCCACGCCATCATGCATATTAATGCATCATCCCGCATAATATGCAATACATCGGTTCCTGCCCTCAAGCCCCGGTCACCGCCGCCGACTCGCCCATCCACAGCCGCTCTTCCACCGCTCGCAACATGGCCGTCGCCACATCCGCCCTCGTCACCAGCGTCTTCTTCGGACGCCGGCCTATCTCCACCACGTACCGTCCCGTGCGCTGTCCGTTGGTCAGCATCGTTGGCCGCAGAATCGTCCATTCCAGCTCGCTCGCCTTCACCTCCGGCTCCATCAGGTTCTTGTCCTCATACGGAGCCCACAGCAGAGTCGCGAACGCCAGCTTCTCCAGGAAGCTTGCCAGGGCCACGCTCTCGCCCGCGCCAAACGCCGACTCCACCACCAACCGCCGCACGCCCTGTTCCTTCATCACTTCCATGATCAAGTGCGTCCCCACCGAAACCACCCGCTCGTTACGCAGCAGGTTCCGGGTTCCCAAACAGCTCAGCACGGCGTCCGATCCCAGCACTGTCTTGGTTACGCTCTCGTGGTCCAGCACGTTGCCCAGCACAATCCGCATGTTGGCATTGCTCAGCGGCATCCGGTTCGGATTCCGCACCAGCACCCGCACGCTGTGTCCATGTTCCAGCGCCTGGCGCGTCACTTCCAGGCCCGTTCCGCCGGTTGCGCCAAAGATTGCCAATCGCATCGCGTCTTCCTTCCGGTTCTTACCGCAGCTTGCCCATCAACGCCGCCGGCCAGTAGGCAAACACCGCTTTGCCGAAGATTGCACCGCGCTCCACGGGGCCAAAGTCGCGGCTGTCGCTGGAAAGGTTCCGATGATCGCCGAGCACAAAGTAGCTGCCCTCCGGGACGATCATCTCGCTCATCGAGCGTTCGTCCCGGAACTGCACCGGCACGTACGGCTCCTGCAATTGGTTACCGTTCACAAACACTGCTCCGCGAATAATCTCGATCCGGTCGCCCGGCTCGCCGACAATTCGTTTGATGTAATTCTTGCTGGGGTCGCCCGGGTAACGGAATACCACCACATCCCCGCGCTCGATCGCGCCCAGCCGGTACGCATACTTGTTGATGAAGATCCGCTCCTGGTCGGCCAGCCCTGGCATCATGCTCGTTCCCTCCACCTTTACCGGCTGGTAGAGAAACACGATGATAAAAATCGAGATTCCCAGCGAGATCAGCATCTCCCGCAGCCACTGCAGCCCGGATTTTTCTCTCTCCGGCGCGCCCACCCGTTGCGCTTCCTGATCGTCCATCTCACACACTCCGTCTCTGTTCATTCTATACAGACGTTTCTTCTTGTCGGCCGGTTCATTCCTTTTCGTCTCCTGCCCGCTATCACCCCGGAAATGCCGCCAAAACCGCCTCCGGTTGACGCTGCCTTCCACACACGGTATAAAGCTGTATTCTGTGATAGTTAACGTTCCGAAGCCTTTAAGCTCTCCGGAACCGTTGTGACTGATACGTGTACCTGGAAGGGCCTATGTCTAAAAAACTCGAAGTCAAGCCGAAGAGCCCCTCTGCCAAACCAAAGGCCGAGTCGCACAAGCACGCTCCCAATGAGCAACAGGTGCGCTTTGCCCAAACTCTGCAAGGCTACGAACAGGCGCTCAAGTTATTGCAGACACAGAAGTACGAGAAAGCCAAGTTGCTCTTCGAGAAGGTCATAGAATCCGGAATCAGCGAATTGGCCGATCGCGCCAAGGTCCATATCAGCATCTGCAACCAGCAGCTGGACCAGATTCAGAACACCTTCAACACCCCGGAAGAGCACTACGACTTCGCGGTCTCACTGATGAATCTCGGCGACTTCGTCACCGCGCGCGAACACCTGGAGAATCTCTCAGCCCAGCGCCCCGGTCTCGACTTCGTCTGGTACGGTCTGGCCGTTCTCGAGTGCCTCACCGGACGCACTTCGGAGAGTCTGCAGCACCTTGCCGAGGCGATCCGGCTCAACCCTGGTAACCGTTTTCAGGCCCGCAATGACTCGGATTTCCGTAACATGGCCGATGATCCACGCTTCACTGAACTACTTTATCCCGAAGGCACGATCTCCGCATGATCCGCATGAGTTGTTAAGCCGAACTATTCTGTAGGGTTGCCCTCCCCCAGCTTCCCTGCCCCGGACCAAACGAATGCCGACGCCGCTTTTTATCCCAAACCGTTTGCGAGGTCTACGCGTCGTCGCCATCGGTGGAGGCACCGGCCTGTCCACGCTCCTTCGCGGACTCAAGCGCGACGTCCTCGCCATCACTGCCGCCGAACCCCCTGCTCCCGAGCCACTCGCGCCCTTCATCTCCCGCCTCACCGCCATTGTCACCGTCACCGATGACGGCGGCTCCAGCGGACGTCTGCGCAAGGAACTTGGCGTGCCCCCTCCCGGCGACATTCGCAACTGCATGACCGCCCTCTCCGACGATGAAGAGTTGCTCGCCCAGCTCTTCCGCTATCGCTTCAGCGGCGGAGAGCTCGACGGACACAGCTTCGGCAATCTCTTCCTCTCAGCCCTTGCCGGCGTCTGCGGTGACTTCTCGCTGGCCGTCAAGCTCAGCTCCGCCATTCTTAATACCCGCGGCGAGATTTATCCCTCTTCCGCCAACAGCAACGTCCAGCTTGACGCTCTCATGCACAACGGCAAGCGCGTTCGCGGAGAAACCAACATCACTGCCAGTCGCAGTGGCATTGCCCGCCTCCGTCTCGTCCCAGCCAATGCGCGCCCGCTGCCGCAGGCCATCGATGCCATTCTCAATGCCGATATCGTCAGCATCGGTCCCGGCTCGCTCTTCACCAGTTGTATTCCCAACCTCCTCGTCCGCGGAGTCCCCGAAGCCATCACCCACTCCCATGCCATCCGCGCCTACGTATGCAACCTCATGACCCAGCCCAACGAGAGTACCGGCCTCACGGCCTCGCAGCACATCCAGGCCATCTTTGACCACGCCCGCTGCAAAGTCTTCGACTACGCGATGCTCAACTATGCTCCTGTTCCCGCCGAACTCCGCGCCCGCTACGCCGAGGACAACGCCGAGCCCCTGCACAACGATCTCGACGGAATCCGCGCTCTCGGCGTGATTCCCATCCTTGGCAACTATCTCGACGCTTCTCACTTCGCCCGCCACGCTGCCGACCGCATCGCCCTCGACTTGCTGAACCTCCCAGCCCGTCTGCAGCACGAGAGCCAGGCACCCGCCTCGGCGCTCTAGATCCTGCTGTGTTTGCCGCACGACCGCGGACAGCGCTGGATTTCCGACAGAGCCTCTATCGCCGCGCGTCCGCCGAGGACGTCAGAACGTTAACTGTTTGTGAATTCCGCAAGAGTTGTTCTCATGAGCTACCGGGAAACCAGCCTTAGTTTCCCCAGTATTACAGCCTGATGACAAGCAGGAACTCACGTGTCCTCAGCCACTTCCCGCAGCCCGTCAGAGCCGTCCGCGCCTCTGAGTCTTACCTTGCGTGTTTGAACCTGGGAAACAGGCCGGGGATTCTCCCTAGCACCCCGGGCCGCCCTGACCAGCCGCCTAGGCCGATCGCCCGAATACCAGATTCAGCAACGAACGCTAAGCTCGCCGCACTGATCCACAGGAGATTGGTCCGATGCAGTTTCGCTTTCCCTTCCGAATTCTCACCCTGTTGTTCGCCTTAACGCTTGCATCCTTGGCACAGACCACGCCGGGAGAATTCACCGTCATTACCCTTCCCGATACTCAAAATTATGCCCAGTACTATCCGCAGATACTCACCAGCCAGACGCAATGGATCGCCGCCAATGCCAAGGCGCTGAACATCCAGTTCGTCGTGGGCCTGGGAGACATCGTGAATAACGGTTCCAGCACTGCCCAATACACCAACGCCGATGCCTCTTACCGCTTGCTTGACAACGCAAAGGTTCCCTATATCGCTGCCATCGGCAATCACGATTACAAGGACGCAACTCCGCTGACGCGCGATGCCACGGTCTTCAATAGCTTTTTCGGACCTGCGCGGTATGCCGGAAAAACCTACTACGAAGGCAATTTCCCAGCGGGGAGCAATGAGAATTTCTACGGAGTCTTCAACGTAAACGGAACCCCATATCTCGTGCTCGCCCTGGAGTTCATTCCGCGAGACTCCGCTTTGGAATGGGCTTCCGGGATCATCGCACAGAATCCGGACAAGCAAATCATCATCGTAACCCACGCCTTCCTGACGCCCTCGGGCCTCCGGCAGGGTCATTGCGACGGCAACTCGGCGGAGTACTTCAACCTCGCCGGTGACAATGACGCGGACGCGCTCTGGGACAAACTGATCCGCAAATATCCCAATGTCATCATGGTGCTTAACGGCCACGACACAGGATATGCCTACCGCCAGGATCTGGGAGACAACGGCAACCTCGTCAACCAGATCGTCACCGACTATCAGGACTGGGCTGATGGCGGCGGCGGCTACCTGCGCATCATGACCTTCAAACCAGCACTGAACCGCATCGACATTACCTCCTACTCCCCCTACTACAACCAGTACCTCACCGACTCTGGAAGCCAGTTCTCCATCAACATTGCAAAAGACAGCACCACCAGCGCCACCGGAAGCGTTGCCGGAATCGTCCGCAACCAAAGCACGTGCGCGGCCATCGGAGGCGCTACGGTCAGCGCGCCGGGCGGCCAGGGAACCAGCAACAGCAGCGGTTACTATCAGACCACTTCCGCTCCCGCCACCGCGCAAAGCGTTACGGCTGCGGCCAACGGATGGGCGCAGAACACAGAGGTCGTGAAGGTCGATGCGGGTTACAGCGCTCAAATCAACTACTTCATGGTTCCATTTGGTTCCGCAACCGGCTCCATCACCATCAACGCTCCTGCTGCCGGAGCCAACGTCGTCTCTCCTGTGCAGATCAAAGCGGCGGGCGCTTCTTCGGCCGGAGCCATCACGACCATGGAGGTTTACGACGGTAACACACTGGCCTATAGCACCAGCGGCTCCAGCATCGGCGCTTCCGTCAACCTCTCCCTTGGCGGCCACGAGCTCACCATCCAGGGCTCCGACGCTCATGGAAACTGGTTTAAGAACATGGTGAACGTCGTGGTTCAACAAGCAGGATCGGTCACCATGACCTCACCGCAAAACAACCAGGACGTCTTCTCCCCGGTCGTGGTCACCGGAGAAGCAAGCTCTGCTCAACCCATCGTTGCAATGCAGATCTACGAGGATAACCAGCTCGTCTACAGCACCTCGGGCAGTTCCGTAAACACCTCCGTCACCATGACTCCGGGAGCTCATTTCGTGGTCTTGCAGGCGTTCGATTCGGTGGGAAACGTCTTTAAGAACAGCGCCAACATCAGCGTCGCCGCTCCGGTTCCCACCTCTGCCGTTACCGTTGTTTCGCCAGCCCAGGGAGCTACCGTTGCCTCTCCGGTCAGTGTCGTCGCCAGCGCCGTGGCGCCAACGCCGGTCACCGCCATGCAGATTTACCAGGACAACAATCTCGTCTACCAGGTTGCCGGGGCCTCGCTGAACACCAGCCTGACCATGCCCGCCGGCTCCCATTCCCTGGCCATCAAGGCATGGGACTCCGCCGGTCAAAGCGCTCTCGTTCTGCGTGCCATTACGGTCCACTAGTAGCATCCACCAGGAGCTACGGTCCACCCGCGACCGTCGCAGCTCGCTCCAACTGCACGCCCCAGTCTCGGCTGGGGCCTCTGCTGTTGAGGTGGTCACATCTGCCCCACAGATCGCGCATCCGCCCGCCAGTTCAATGCGCATCTAACAGCTTCCACATAGCAACTTCGTCAACCCGCAATGGCATCCGATAGATTACGGAGGCCTAAGGCTTATGCAGAGGAGGAACAGGAGCACAGTCCGAGGTGCCACAAGGGTTTCAAAGACTCTGGTCCCACTGTTGTCGCTAGCTCTGTTTGCCGCCACTTGGCCTCAGTCGATTTCGGCCCAGGATGCGCAAGCACCACCACCCGCCCAAGCCACCGAGCAGGCGCCGCCGGCTCCTGGTCAGGCACCCGCGCCATACATTCAGCAAACCCCCCGAGCAGTTGCAGCAACTGGTTGCGCCGATTGCGCTCTACCCGGATTCGCTCGTCGCACAAATCCTTGCTGCCTCTACGTTTCCGGAGCAAGTCGTCGAGGCCGACCGATGGGTCCAGGCGCATCCCGACCTGAAGGGCGAAGACCTTGGAAAGGCCGTGGATCAGCAACCCTGGGACCCCAGCGTCAAAGCGCTCACCGCATTTCCATCCGTCCTCGGCAACATGGACAAGAATCTCTCCTGGACGTCGTCTCTGGGTGATGCCTATTACAACCAGCAGCAGAATGTGATGGATGCCGTGCAAGCCATGCGCCAGCGGGCGCAGGCATCGGGAAATCTCAAGCCTACGCCGCAGCAGACCGTGACCACGGACGGCCCGAATATCGTCATCCAGCCGGCGGATCCGCAAGTCGTTTACGTTCCTGCCTATGATCCGTGGGTGGTCTATGGCGGTCCCCTGGCGCCATGGCCGGGATGGTATCCGTACCCCGGAATCTGGTTCGGCGGCCCTTACCTCTCATTCGGAGCCGGCTTTGGAATTGGCTTCTTCGGAGGCTTCGGCTGGGGCTGGCACAATTGGGGATTCGATTGGCATAACCGGAATGTCATATACAACCACAACACCTACATCTCCCGGAGCCGGACGTTTTATAACCGCAATACCTTTTACCGGGGCGGGGCAGGACGCGGTGGTGTCCGAGGTGGGAGGCCTTTCGATGGAAACGCCCGGGCGGCCCGCGGCTATGCTGAACCACGCGGCCAGAGCGGTGTCCACTCCGGTGCCTTCAGCGGCTACGGCCGCGGTGGAGAGATAAGGGGCTTTTCGTCCCGCGGAAGCGCCAGCTTCGGTGGCGGCCGCGGTGGCGGCTTCGGCGGGGGACATGGCGGAGGCTTTGGCGGCGGTGGTCACGGCGGCGGCGGTGGCCACCGCTAATCGCAGGTTCATCGACGAATCATAGATTCCAGAAACGGAGAGCAGCATATGTCGCGAACCACGCTGAACGAACACCTTCCATGGGCCGGTCTAGCGAAGGCAGCCGCTTTTGCAATCCTCTGGGCCGGAATCTTTCCCGCTCTCTCCATGGCTCAACCGGCTGAAGGCCAGAAAACGTTTTCATCGCCTGAGGAAGCCAGCAACGCGCTCATGACGGCAGCCCAGAGAAACGACGAAGCAGCCATGCTCCAGATCCTCGGGCCCGCCGGAAAGCAAATTGTCTCCTCCGGAGACGAGGCTGAAGACGCGCAAAGCCGCGCCAAATTTGTGCAGAAGTATCACGAGATGCACCGCCTGGTGAAAGAGCCGGATGGAACTGTCGTCCTGTATATCGGCGCGGAAAATTGGCCCACCCCAATCCCGCTCGTCGACAAAGGGAATCTGTGGCGCTTTGACACCCAGGCGGGCAAGAGAGAAATCCTCTACCGGCGAATCGGACGGAATGAAGTATCGGCAATTCGCGTCTGCGAGGAGCTCGTCGCGGCGGAAAAGGAGTATTACGCCGCGGCGCACAACAACTACGCGCAGCAGATCATAAGCGATCCAGGTCAGCACGATGGGCTTTACTGGAAACCCACCGCGGGAGAAGCCGAGAGCCCCATCGGCCCCCTCGTGGCTGCGGCCTTTCCTCAGGACAAACAGTCCCCGGATATCGCTCCAGCCCCTTATCGCGGCTATTTCTTCCGCATCCTCACCGCTCAGGGAACGCACGCCGCAGGCGGCGCGAAGAGCTACATCGACGGCGGCAAAATGATCGGGGGCTTCGCCTTCGTGGCCTATCCGGCAGAGTACCGCTCGTCGGGCGTCATGACATTCATCGTCAACCAGGATGGCGTTGTTTACCAGAAAGATCTTGGCCCCAAGACCGAAGTGGCCGTCAAAGCCATCAAGCGATATAACCCCATTTCCGGTTGGCAAAAGGCGGAAGTGCCTGAGCAGGAGACCGCTGCTGGCCCGAAGTAGAGCCCCTCGATGTGTTCGCGCAGCGAGGACGGAACGATGATGAAATAGCTTCGATAGGTGCCCTGCCTTTGGCCATAACGTGGGCTGTTGAACCTGCCGTTGGGGGCTGTTGATGCTGCTGTTGCGGCGCTCAGCACTCTGCAAACCCGCTTCCCTGTTTTACAATACCTACGCATGCCGAACCCACGTTTTGCCATCGCCATCCTTGCTGCCGGCAAAGGCACACGGCTCAAGTCGAAGCTGCCCAAGGTGTTGCACCAGATTGCCGGACGCCCGCTGCTCAGCCACGTTGTCCGCGCCGCCAGCGCCATCGTCACGCCCGCCGATATCTTTTGCATCATTGGTCATGAGGGGGCACGGGTGCGCGCCGAAATCTCTCCGCTCGGCACCCAGTTCATCGAACAGTTGGAACAGCGCGGCACCGGACACGCCCTCATGCAGTGCCGTCAGGCGCTCGCGGCCTACGACCACGTCCTCGTGCTCAGCGGCGATGTGCCGCTCATCCGTGCTGAAACCATTGCCGCTGTGCGCGATTTTCACATCGCCCACGCCGCCGCCATGACCATCCTCACCGCCGAACCGCCCGACCCCTTCGGCTACGGCCGCATCGTTCGCCGGGCGGCGAACGGCATTGCCAGCGATCACGTGGAAGCCATCGTCGAGCAGAAGCAGCTCACGCCCGAGCAGGAAGAGATCGGCGAGATCAACTCCGGCATCTACGCCTTCAAGGTTTCCGAGCTCTTCTCCCGCATCGATCAGCTCTCAACCGACAATCCCCATGGTGAGTTTTACCTCACCCAGATCGCGGCGATCCTGCAGCGCGAAGGTCTACCCGTACTCGCCCTGCGCACCGCGCATGCCAGCGAAGTGCTCGGCGTCAACACCCGCCGCGAACTCGCCCAGCTCGACTCCATTCTGCGTGAGCGCAAAACGCGCGAGCTGATGGACAACGGCGTCACCATCTTCAAGCCCGAAACCGTACTGATCGACGCCGCGGTCAGCGTCGGCCAAGACACCGTGATCGAACCCTTCGTGCAGCTGCTCGGCGAGACCTCGATTGGCGAGGACTGCCTCATTCGCAGCTACTCGGTGCTCACCAACACGCATGTCGCCAGCAGCGTGCGCGTCAACCAGGGCACCATCGCCGATGACTCGAGCATCGGCGATGCCGCCATCATCGGCCCTTACTCGCGCATTCGCCCAGGCAGTGAAATTGGGCCTGAGGCGCACGTCGGCAATTTTGTGAAGACCAAGAAAGTCAAGCTCGGACGCGGCGCAAAAGCCAATCATCTCACCTACCTTGGCGATGCCGAAATCGGCGAACGCACCAACGTGGGCGCGGGCACCATCACCTGCAACTACGACGGCGTGAACAAGCACAAGACCATCATTGGCGCCGATGCCTTCATTGGCAGTGATACTACGCTGGTTGCGCCCGTGCGCATCGGCCGTGGAGCTTACGTCGGCGCAGCCTCCTGCATTACGCGCGACGTTCCCGACGACTCGCTCGGACTCACCCGGCCCGAGCTGCAGATCAAAGAGGGATGGGCTACGGAGAAGCGAAAGAAGCTTGAAGCCGCCAAGCTGAAAAAGTAAGCGGGGCGCAGAACACTCAAAAACAAAGGGCGAAGCCGATGCTTCGCCCGATTCTTCTTGCGTCCATGTTGCGTGGCTTGCGCCGTGGAGACAGCGCCGCCGAGGTGGGTGCTAGATCTGTACCTCTGGCTTGCCCGCTCGCGCCAGCAACGCTCCCAGCACGATCAGTGACACCGCCGCCAGCGGCTGTCCGAAAGTTCCAGCCTCGGCCGCCATTCCTGTAAACAGCGCCCAGATCGCACCAACCACTACCATCAAAGTCCCCACCGGCCGCAACACCGGATCGTGCGTCACGCCAATGACCGGCTCCTCACCGTTCGCCCTAGGATGCGACATAATCCTCCTGTTGTACTTTCGATGTTGTGCGCGGATTGCCGGATTCGCGAAGTTGCATCTGCCGTTTGCCCGGCGCCAACGATTGATCTTTCGAGCAATCGTTTGCACCGCCAGGTTTGCCTCTCCGGCAATGGTTCGGCACCCCTCCAAACGATTACCTTTTGAGATACACTCTTCCCCGGCACGATTATCTTTCAGTAAATCCTGAGCTGACTGGGGTGGAGCGCAGATTCGCCAGCGGTTGACGCATCCAAAACAGCGCGACCGTAATTCCAGGGAGGAAAGATGGACAAAGAGAGAGAGCACGACAAGGTCCCTGCCGCGGGCAACAACCCGAATGTCCAGTCGTCCGCGGGAAGCATCAATCCCTCGGCGCCCTCCACTGGCACCGCCGGCTGGGGCAACACGCCGGACGAGCGGCAGGAACAGGTGGGCCAGAACAATCCCGAAGCTTCGCACCCGGATGCGCAAGGCGCAGGCGATGTGCGGCGCACCTCGTATCCGCAAAATGAAGCCGCGCAAAACCCGGCGGCCTTCGGCTCTGCGAGCCCGCGCGGAGCACGCACGTTCCGCTGTGCCGATGCGGTGGAAAAGAGCTGCCAGTGGACCGTGACCGGCAGCAATGAAGATGAGATTCTCGGCTACATGCGCTCGCATGCGCGCGAGGCGCACGGAAAAAACGTGTTTACCCAAAGCGAGTTGGAGGACGCGCGGCGCGCCATCCAAAAGCGCGCGGCGTAACTTGCGAAGCACATCCGCGCACTCGCGCTGCGGGCGCAATGGTACACTTCTGTTCATTCCTACAATTTTGATTGGATTACAGAACCTTGCCAGAGAGCTCGCAGCCGTGCCGTTCCGCCGTGTTGTTGATCAGTTGCCCAGATACCAAGGGTCTTGTTGCGGTAATCTCCAATTTTGTTTTTCGCCACAATGGAAATATTCTGCACGCCGATGAGCATCGCGACGCCGAGACCAACCTGTTCCTGATGCGCGTGGAGTTTGATCCTACGGGTATGGATGTAAGTCTGGACGAGTTGGCTGGCGAGTTTGCGCCGATAGCCGAGCGCTTTGAGATGCGCTGGCGGTTAGCCAAAGGCAAGCGCCGTCCGCGCATGGGCATCCTGGTTTCGCAGTACGATCACTGCCTGGCCGACCTGCTCTACCGGCACAAGGCGGGCGAGTTGGACTGCGACATTCCGCTGGTGCTCTCCAACCACACGGCGGCCGAGCGGCTGGCAGGCTTTTACGGCGCGAAGTTCGTGCAGATTCCGGTGACGCGGGCGACCAAGCTTGACGTGGAGCGGCAGCAGATTGCGATGCTGCAAGAGCATGGCTGCGACCTGGTGGTGC
>Ga0181520_10010516_pt1 | contig 12394 bp, 12 predicted proteins | sample PEATcosm2014_Bin_29_FD_132451 | JGI IMG/M metagenome (GOLD analysis project Ga0181520, IMG submission 132451) | Peatland microbial communities from MTU Mesocosm Facility, Houghton, MI, USA - PEATcosm2014_Bin02_30_metaG | ecosystem: Environmental > Terrestrial > Soil > Wetlands > Peat | place...
CAGTGGGCAAAGGTACCGACGCAGGCGGCAAACTTCCCGCTCGCCCTAGGCATCCTCGCCGGCGCTCTCGGCCTCGCCCTGCCCGCCCACGAGCCGGTCAGGCTGAGTCCCAGGCGCACGGGCGTGCAGATAAGCGCCGGGGTGCTCTTTGGCATCGGCAATCTCACTCTGCTTGGCCTCGTCTCGCGCGTGGGAACCGGGGTCGGGTTCACCATCGCCCAGCTGAGCCTGCTCGTCAACGCCGGTGTAGGCATCTGGGTCTTCAAGGTGCCAAAGCCGGGCTCGCGGGCGGCGCGCGTCGCCATGGCAGGAATTCTCATCGCCGGCATCGGCGGCAGCGTGATCGGCGTTGTGCGATAGGCAAGCGTCGCTAGCCACGACCTGGGTTGCGGCCCGCTCTGGCCAGGCGCGAAAGGAGCCAGTAGAGAGCGCACATAGCCAGGCCGAGCACTAACAACGAGGGCGCGAGCACCTTGGCGTTGAACGCTCCGATGACGAGGCCGATACCGGCCGGCAACACCGCGCTGCCCACGGCAGACGCCGCCACCTGAAGACCCACCGTCCGTGTTGTCCCGTCAGCGTCGCCGGCTCCCCTCTGGCCTGTTGTGAGGGTGAAGAGGGGGAAGATGGGCGCGGCCGCCAAACCAAGGGTCATCATGCCGATGACAGCCACAAAGCTCGGGCCGGGCACCATCATGAGCGCGGCGCCGAGACTCACCCCCACAACAGCAGCACCGAGAACGCGAGTCGGGCCGATTCGCTCGGCTACCGGACCGAAGACGGCTCGCCCGACAAACATCATCGCCCAGTAGGCGGCGACGGCCACCCCCGCAACCTCGTGGGGAAGCCCGCGCCCGGCCGTCAGGAAGAGATAGCCCCAGATACCTGCTCCCGACTCGATGCCGGTCTCGACCGCCGTGAAGCTCAAGGCGCTTGCGACAAGGCCTCCCCGCCGCTTTCGGCGCACGCCCAGGCCTGAGAGCTCGGCCGAGCCATCGGTCACGCGGGGCGTCGCCGAGCCCAGCGGGTGGGGGCGCTCTTGCCAACGCCGGCGGAACAAGGTGAAGACCCAGGTGAGTGCCCCGAGAGCTACCGCCATCGCGCCATAGCACCAACGCCAGCTGAGCCCATTGCTCAAGAGCACCGTGACGAGAAGGGGACCGGTAGTGGCGCCGAGGCCGTAACTGGCATGCATCCAGTTGATCTGTCTCGCTCCGAAGTGACCGACGGCATGGGCGTTGAGAGCTGAGTCGGTCGACCCGAATCCGAGCCCGAAGAGCACGAAGCCGACCGTGACGACCCCCAGCGAGGGAGAGAGAGCCTCCAGTGCCAAAGCCACAGCCGTCAACATGGTCCCAAGAGCCAGCAATGGGCCGACCCCCACCCGAGGCAGGATTCGCCCCGTGGCAGCGCTGGAGATCACCGAAGCTGTCACACCGAAGGCGAGCAAGATCCCTAGGGCGCCAACCGGCTCGTGGAAGCTGATGCGCATCGAAGGCCATAGAAGACCCAAGGTCGAACCGGGCAGCGCGACGGTCAAGTAGGCGAGGCAGGCAAGAAGAAAGGGAGACAAAGTCGTAACTCCTTTGAGCTGCTGAAGGCACGCCCCGTGGCTTTGGAGCGACCTAAGGCGCGTCGCGACAAACCACAGGCTGGATTCGGTGTGCCGCTCGTCGCAGCAGCACGCGATGACAGGTCTTAGGCCGACCTCTTACGTCAACGCGTGCGTGGTTGCCCGGGCACCTCAGCTCCTCGAGATCCTCATTTGCCTGCGTTAAAGCCTACTTGTCCGCTCCAACAGGGACACAGATGACCGGCCCGAGCATCGGAGAACCCACGGCGGCACCGTCAGCGGACTACCTCGTCTTAGCCTCCGTGTCGCTCTGCGCCACTGGTGAATTGGGACCTTGAGCGCAGGAAACCCCTTGAGGCTGAGGATTTGTCGCCTCGGGGCTGAAGACCGTATCAGCGTCGTTTCAATCGAGCCACTTGTCGACCGTCACCGGTTCCCACGAGCAAAGCCGCCCGATCATCGACACCGCGTCGGGCTCGACCACGACCATGTTTCGGTGTTCGACGCGGAGGAACCGTTCCCGCTTGGCCGCCTCGAAAAGCTCCAGCAAGGGATTGAAGTAGCCGCTTGTGTTGATGATGCCGCACGGCTTGGCGTGAATGCCGAGCTGGGTCCAGATGAGGACCTCGAAGAACTCGTCCAAGGTCCCGAACCCGCCGGGCAGCATGATGAAAGCGGCCGACTGCTCGGCCATGGCGGCCTTGCGCTCGTGCATTGTCTCCACAACGCTGAGTGAGCTCAGGCCCAAGTGGGCGACTTCTTTGTCTTTGAGTGCCCGCGTGATCACGCCGTGCACCTCTCCTCCCTCCCCCAAGGCGGCGTCGGCGAGGACGCCCATCAGCCCGACGCACCCGCCTCCGTATACAAGGCGTATCTGACGACGCGCCAGCTCGCGCCCGAGTGTCTCCGCTGCTTCGGCGAAGCCTGGATCAACCCCGGGACTGGACCCGCAAAAGACGCCGACAGAAGAAAGCTTCTCCGCCATGCCTGTCTCCTCAGCTTGAAGTGAGCGGGACGTCGCGAGCCGATGGGACCCGTGTCGGCGACAAACCCGCCCGGCGCGCCGCGGAAGCGAACCGCTGCGCGTCGCGGGGCGCACACCCGTAACCATCGTTGTTGAAATAGGCAAACACAATGGCTGTCTCGGGCCACAGCCCGGCCAATCGCCCCGCCCAGCCGGCGAGGGCGGTCCGGCCATAGCACGACTGAGGGCGGCTGCGCCCGTGATGGAACCGGAGGTAACCCCAATCCGTCGTGCGCCACAACGGTCCTTGCGGGCCGGCCCTGTCAACCAGGCACCAGGCGGCGCCCCAGTCTTCCAGCAAGCGGCGAGTAGCCGGATCGAACCAGCTTTGGTGGCGGGGCTCCACGACGACCTTGGTGCCCCGTGGGAAAGCGTCCAGTGTCTGAGACAGGGCGTCGAGGTCGATGCGCAGGTTAGGCGGCAGTTGGAGCAACACGGGCCCGAGTTTGGACCCGAGCGCTCCTGCACGGCCCATCAGGCGCTGGACAGGTTCTACCGGGTCATGCAGGCGACGGACGTGAGTCAGGTAGCGGCTCGCTTTCAGCGAGACGACGAAGTCGTCGGCAAGAACCCCGGCCCAGCTCGCGAACGTCGCAGCATCGGGCAAGCGATAAAAAGCGTTGTTGATCTCGACGGTGGCAAAGCGCTGCGCGTAGAAATTCAACCATTCGCGAACCGGCAGCGAGGCGGGGTAAAAGCCCCCCCGCCAATGGCGATAGTGCCAGCCGGACGTGCCGATCAGGACGGGCACGGGACCCGCCGCGGTGCCGTCTCGTGCAACCTCACGGCGCGATGATGCCAGAGAGGTTCATGCCGTTCTCGGCCGCGCGCCGAGCTGGCCGACGGCCTTCGCTGCCACGCTCACAGCGTCCAGAGCACAGCTTTCCAGGTCCCCGCCCGCGGCCCAGCAGCTGAGGAAGCCGGCGCAGAACGCGTCCCCGGCCCCGGTCGAGTCCAAGCTGTGCACCGGCGCGGCGTCCACGTGCACCCTCAGTCCATCAAGGGAGGCGACGAGCGCGCCTGCCGGGCCGAGCTTGAGCGCCACCACGGCGTAGTTCTCGAGCAGTCGGGCGACCATCGCTTCGGGCTCCTCCTGGTCGGTCAGCAGGCGGGCCTCGTCGAGGTTCGGGAAAACGAATTGTGCGCCCGCGGTCCACGCCAAGAACGGCTCTCGCCCGACCTGTTTCAGCCCCGCGAGCGAGGCCGGGTCGACAGATGAGGGTATGCCCGCCTTTTGGGCCTTTGCCCACAGCCCACGAACCGCTGCCCTCGTCGTCGGCTCGAAGAACTGATAGCCCGACACGTGCAGCAGCAAGGAAGCGTCGAGCACGCACGCCGGCAGGTCGTCGGGACCCAGGGCGGCATTAGCCCCACGATCAGTGAACATCGAGCGTTCGCCGTCAGCATCAACGAGCACGACGATCGTGCCTGTGGCCCGGTCCTCATCGGCGGCAAGCCACGTCTCGACCCCCAATCGCTCGAGTTCAGCCCGGTGGTAGGCGACATCGGCCGCACCCGCGCGACCGACGAAACGCACCGGGTTGTGCAGCGCCGCGAGCCATGCGGCCTGATTCGCCCCCGATCCACCGGGCGACCTCTCGATCTCGGACGAAGTGTCGGTGCCGGCGGCGATCGGGCCGTGCGGGCGCACGATGATGTCATTGATGACGTCGCCCACGACCACGATCGGGGCTTGTCTCACGTGTCTGCTCCGACCCATTCCCTGGCAATTCGGGCCGCCAAGGCCACATTGTTGCGCACGGCCCAAATGTTGGCCTCGAGGCTGGCACCCCTGGAGGCCAGGTAGATCTGGTCGAGGAGGAAGGGCGTAACCGCCTTGCCGCGAATCCCCTCCCGCTCTGCGACGGCCAAGGCATCGGCCAATAAGGCTGCGTGAGCCTGCGGGTCCAGCTGGTGCTCCTCGGGCACCGGATTCGCGACCACGATGGCGCTCGCGAGCGAGAGCCGATCCGCCGCCCGCATGACCGCGACGATCTCGTCCGGCCCGGAAGCGGACCACTCGAGGTCGTTGCCCGAGTCGGCGACGTAAAAGCCCGGGAACCGCAGTGTCCGATATCCGAGCACCGTGATGCCGAGCGTCTCGAGCCGTTCCAAGGTCGCCGGCACGTCAAGGATCGACTTCACCCCGGCGCATACGACTGTGATGGCGGTCCTTGAAAGGGCAGTGAGGTCGGCGGACTCATCGAAGGTCTCGTTGAAGCGCCGGTGGACGCCGCCTATGCCCCCGGTGGCAAAGACGCGGATGCCCGCGAGCCTGGCGAGCGTCGCCGTGGAGGCGACCGTGGTCGCCGCGTGCCTAGAGCTCGCCACGGCGAGCGGCAGCTCACGTACGCCGACCTTGGCCACGTCCGAGGCCGTCGCGAGCGTCTCGAGCTGTGCCGCATCGAGCCCGACCGTAGGTTGGCCAGCGGCCACCCCGACGGTTGCCGGTACGACCCCCGCCGCCCGCAGCATGGCTTCCAGCTCCAAGGCAACCTCGAGATTTCGCGGCCGCGGCAGGCCGTGGCTGATGATGGTCGACTCGAGAGCCACGACGGGATGGTTCGCGTCGAGCGCCGCCTGGACTTCCGGTGCGACCCGTATGGGCAATCGGTCACTCATGTCGACCATGATCTCGCGTTCTCCGTGGTGAGCGACAAGTCGATGGCAAACTCCCCGCACCGAAAACGCCGTGAGTGGACGCCGGAGAACAAGCCGGTGCCGGCGGTAGCTGCGAACTCGCCGTGGGCTCTGGGCTCGCCCAGACGCGACCGGAGCAGGCCGGACACTCGTCTATCGTGACGAGAGCCTCTTATGAAAGCGAGGGATTTTGTCCAATCGCTGGCCCGTAGCCGTGCTCGCAGCCGCCCTTGCGGCATGCTCGTCGATCGTCGTCTGGTCATCGCCCTCGAGAGCTCAAGCGCTGGTCCCCTCCGGGCTCACCGTGCTCGAGGCGAGCGCTAGCCCAGCGTTGCCGGCACACGCGATCGCCCTCGGACCGGTTCCCCCCGCTGCGGCCATCCACCTGGACGTCACTTTGAAGTTGCCCGATCCCTCGGCAGTGAGCTCGTTCATCGCGTCCTTGTCCGACCGGAGCTCTCCGAACTTCCGCCATTTCCTGCGTCCCGGGCAGTTCGGCCGGCGTTTCGGGCCCTCGCTCTCGGAAGTGGCCGCAGTCGACGCGTCGCTCCGCGCCTTAGACCTCGATCCCGGGCGGGTCACCTCGAATAGGGTGATCATCCCGTTGACGGCGCCGGCTTCGACTATCGACCTGGCCTTTCACGTGAACCTCGTCCGCTATCGACTGCCGGGCGGGCGGGCGGTGTTCACGAGCTTGTCGCCCCCTAGCGTCGCGGCCGCCGTCTCGCCGGACATCGAAGGTGTGATCGGGCTCAACGACCTCGTTGAGCCGCACAGCTCGCTCAAGAGTTCGAGCGTGCGACAAGCAGTCGCACCCCGCCGGTCTCGAACTCTCGCACCGAGGGCGGCCGGGCCGAGCCCGTGCGACGCGGCAATCGCGGCGGCAGAGAAGGTGGACAGCAACACGGCCGACAGGCTGGCCTCCTACTACGGCATGACCCCGCTGTACTCGCTCGGTGACTTCGGCCAGGGAGTGCACGTCGCGCTCGTTGAGTTCGAGCCCAACCTGCCGAGCGACATAAACGGCTATAAGGCTTGCTACAAGTTACACACGACGGTGAACTACATCGAGGTCGACGGGGGTTCGGGCACCGGCCCGGGCAGTGGTGAAGCGGCCCTGGACATAGAAGACGTCATCGGACTCGCCCCCAGAGCGACGATCGACGTCTACCAGGGCGCAGCCGACTCGACTTCTAGTGACATTCTCGACGTCTACTCGGCCATCCTGACGGCGCAGACGGATCAAATCATCTCAACGGGCTGGGGGGTCTGCGAGCTGGACACCGTAGAAAGCGGAGGCGGCTCGGCCTTTTTGTCCTCCGAACAGACCCTCTTCAAACAGGCCGCCACCCAGGGCCAGACCATCTTCGCCGCCGCCGGTGACTCCGGCTCGACCGACTGCCTGGGAGACACCGGCACGACGAACGGTGCCGCCTTGTCAGTCGACGACCCCGCCAGCCAGCCCTACGTGATCGGCGTCGGCGGGACGTCCTTCGCTACGACCTCCGAGAACGTCTGGAACGACTCGACCACCCAAAACGGCGCCGGCGGTGGCGGCGTCTCGTCTCTTTGGTGCATGCCGAGCTATCAGACCCAGACGACAACCGCGGGTAAGTCCGACGTCCCGGGGCTGATCAGCTCAGACTCCGTGCTGGCATCATCTCTGACGGGGACGGACTGCCCCGCCGGCAGCTACATGCGCGAGGTCCCCGACGTGTCGGCCGACGCAGACCCGGACACCGGCTACACCGTCTACGCGACGCCGGGCAGGCCCGGTGTCGCAGTCCGTCTGGCGGGGAGGTGAGGGTGGGACGAGTGCCGCCGCGCCATTGTGGGCCGCTGTTGCCGCCCTCGTCGACGCCTCGCCGTTTTGCAAGGACTACAGCTCGACCGACTCGAGCCAGGGCGGAATGACCTCGGAGGACGCCACAGGACTGTTGTTCAACGCCATCTACCTCATTGCCGCCAGCGCGTACTACCCTCTCGCCTTCTACGACGTGACGCACGGGAGCAACTTCTACTCGCCCTCGGGCAGTACGGACGACGTTTATCCGGCCACGACGGGCTACGACATGGCGAGCGGGCTGGGCACGCCCACGGTTGCCTATGCCGGCAACTTCTACCCGGGCCTTGCCGCCCTCATATGCGGGGTCACTGCCACGACACTTACGACGACGAAGATCACACGCGTTGTGCCGGACCTGGGACCGAGCACCGCCTCGACAAAGGTGACGATCACAGGCTCAGGATTCCTGCCCATCGCGGGAGCCGACATGTTGAAAGTCGGCTCGAAGTGGATCACCCTCTCGTGTACTACCAGCACCCGTTGTACAGGCACTCTCCCGCCGACTCGGGCCGGAACCGAGGCGCTCCGGTTGTTGGTCGAAGACCTGACGACGAACAAACTCGCTTCGTCGGATCAGTTCACCTTCGCGGGTGTGCCGACGGTGACAAGGGTCCGTCCCCTGGCCGGTCCGGGCAAGGGCGGCATGGTGGTCACGGTCCACGGGACTGGATTCCTCGGGTCGCTGAAAGTGCGCTTCGGAGACAGGCGGGCAACCCACCTGCACGTCTACTCGCCTTCTCGCCTCACCGTCTGGGCCCCTCCCGGCACGGGTACTGTCGACATCTTTGTGACCGCTCTTGGTGGTACCAGCAAGAAGACCCCCGTGGGCACGTACCGCTACGAGCCCGCAAAGCCGAAGCCCAACCTCGTCCGCGCGGCCAGCTAACGGCTCAGCTCCGCGGCGGCTGTGCGAGCCACTTCCGCCGCGGCCTGGAGGAAGGTGCAGACGACGTCGCGGTGCTCGGGAGAGATCTGGACGGCGAGGGCCCGCATCTGCGCATGAAAGGCAGCAAGCCCGACGGGCGTCTGGTCGACGGCCTCAGGCGACAGCTCGAGCAAAATGTAGCGACGATCGGTGGGGTGAGGGCCGCGTCGAACCAAGCCCAAATGCTCGAGCCGGTCGACGAGCATCGTGATCGCCCCCGAGGTCAGTGACAGCCGCTCGCCCAACTGGCGCTGAGTAAGAGGCCCGTCGGCTTCGAGGTGCTCAAGTGCGTCAAGGTCCGTGGCACTTATACCTGCGACGTGAGCGAGCGTCGCCCGCATGCAGTCGCGCACGAGACCGAACCTCTGCAAACTCGACATGACCGCCTCAGGACCCGACCTCGCCATTGACATCAGTATAGCGATTGGTTAAGCTCCTTACTATCTAAGCTACTTAGTTTTTAAACTATAGTAGTCGTCAGAGCTGGAGGACACCACCATGGGACTCGATTCGCTCTTCTACCGCCTTTCCTACCGCTTTGGCTCACCCAGGTGGGACACCGGGGAACCCCCTCTTGAGCTCATCGAGCTCGTAAAAGGGCTGGCCCCGGGACGCGCTCTCGACCTGGGCTGCGGAACAGGGACAAATGCCGTCTACCTCGCCCGGCAGGGCTGGGAGGTGGTGGGAGTCGACTTCGCCCCCCTAGCCATCGAAAGCGCCAGAAAGCGAGGGCTCGCCGCGGGATCGTCTGCAAGATTCGTGACAGGCAACGTCACCAACCTCGAACGAGCCGGCATCTGCGGTCCTTTCGATCTCGTCGTCGACATCGGCTGCTATCACGCGCTCCCGGCCGTACTACGGGACCGCTACGAGTCGCAGGTGGCGATAGTCTGTCGATCAGGAGCTGATTTCTACATGGCCGGTATATCGCATCCACCGGCGTCCTGGCGCCTGTTGCGCGCCGGGGGCGTCGACGCCACGGAACTGCGGAAACGTTTCGGCGCGGATTTCGAACTGGTGGTCGAACAACCCCTCGGCCGCCTCGGGCGGGCGCCGCACTTCGTTCTTCACCAAATGGTCCGAAAGACAACCAATGTGCCCGACGCGGAGAGACGCTTCTAGGAAAGCTGCATATAGCCGTTGCGGGCTTTCCACAAGAAGTACTTCTCCAAGCCGAGCTTCATCGCGTGAGCCTGTAGGCCCGGGATGAGCATGCCGTGCCTGCGGGGCGGGGGCATCTTGTCGGCCAGGATGACAACACCGTTGTTGCCAGCGTCCATTACACAGATGGCCTTTGTGTCCTTGAACTCGCGCTCGGCTGTCGGCGCCGGCTCCTTCAGGTTCTTGTGACATACCACAGGGGGTATGGTACATTCAACAAACATGTGCCGACTAGCCACCTGTCCCAAGTGCCACCGCCCGACCTGGAAGGGGTGTGGGGCGCACGTCGAACAGGTGCTCGGCCACGTGCCGCCGTCAGAGCGTTGCCAGTGCCAAACCCAGGCCGCGCCGCGGGAGAGATGGCACCTCTGGGGCAAGCGCCGAACCTGAGTGGCGCCTCAGCTATCCACCAGGACGGCCGGGATCGCCCGCAGCAGGGCCACGACTCGGGCCGCAACGGCGCTTCCGTCGACTATGCAGTTACGGATTGGCTTCATGCCCATGGCGCAGCCTGCGACAAGTATGCCCTCGCGTGTCGAGTCGTGCGGGTAGCGGAACCACTCACGGCTGGCGAAGAAACCATCCGGGGCCCGGTCGATGCCGAGCACACTGGCGAGGTGGTCCGCGTCGAGGCAAGGCCGCATTCCGGTTGAGAGCGAAACCATCTCGAAGCGATCCGAGAAGATCTTCTGAACGAGCGTGTTCTCGGCGCGAACGACGATGTCGCCTCCGGGCAGTTCCTTGCATCCCGACACACGACCACGTATGTAGCGAACGCCCCGCTCCTGGGCAAGCGAGTACATCTCCTCGAAGCCTCGGTCATAGGTACGAACGTCCATGTAAAAACAGGTGATCTCGGCCGCCGGATTGCGGTCGAGCACGGTCAAAGCCTGTTTGGTGCTGAACGAACAGCAAATGCGCGAGCAAAAGGGCGCCCCGATGCGACGGTTGCGCGAGCCGACGCAAAAGACGATCGCCATCCGTTCCACCCTCTTCGCGTCAGACGGTCGGAGGATCTCGCCATGAGTCGGGCCGCGCGGGTTCAGTAGCCACTCGAGCTCGGGCGCAGTCACGACGTTCTGGTAGCGGCTGTAGCCATACTCCTCCAGGTCCGAGGGATCGAAGGGCTCGAACCCGGTTGCCATGACGATGGCGCTCACCGCCTCATCCGTTCCGTCGCTCAAGCTGGCCCGGAACTCGGGGCAGCGACCATCGAGGTGGGCGAGAGTCGTCCCCATACGCACCTCCACTAGGGGTTGTGCCCGCATGTCCTGCTCGATCTGGCTTGTGAACTCGGCACCGTCGTTGAAACCGTCGTGGTTGAAAAATGGGAAAGTTCGCGAGAGCTGGCGTACACGGCCACCGAGCTCGGGCGTCTTTTCCAAGAGGATCGAGGGGTAACCCAGCTCGGCGAGAGTTGTCGCCACGTGCATGCCCGTCACGCCGCCGCCGAGAATCAGCACCGGGCGTGTCATCTCGCACCGCTCCCCTGTGCCAGCCTGGCCGCCACTGCCACCTGTTCGGGACGTCCCGTGTCATCGGAGTCCTCACGAAGGTAGGCAAGTCGCGACGGGCGGGGTATGCCTATACGGTCCAACAAGGGCTCGACGGGGACGGTATGGCCCTGTATCCCCACCACCTCATAGGGGTCCCAACCGAGGAGCAGGCCCGCCAGCTCTGCATAGTTGAGCACCGGGATCTCGAATCCAGCACCCGTCAGCTCGTTGACGGCCCACTGTTCGCGATCAAGCACGAGGCTGCAACCCGGGCAGTTGGTGATGATCAGGTCTGGCCTAAACGGGGCCATGCTCTCGAACTTCTTGCGCGCGCACGCCACCGTGAAGCTGCGGTTCGGTCGGATCATGCACTGGCGAAAACCCATGCCGCAGCAGTGGCGTCGCTCGGGATAGTCGACCTCCTCGCCACCCCATTCGCGGACCATGGCGGCAAGGACGTCGCAATATTCGGTCCCCCCCACGGACTTGCCGGGGAAAATCTTGTTGTAGTGACAGCCCACGTGGTCCACGACCCTCAACGGCAGGCCTGTGTCGCCGTCGACCAGCTCAAAGCTCATCAAACGGGCCAGCTCAGCGCGATATCGGTAGATGACGTCGCTGCAGTGGACGATGTGACGGGGGAGCACAAGCCGGCGGCCGCAGGCACTAAATAACGCCGCGTCCAGCTTCTCGGCCAGGCCTGGCTCACCGTGGAGCAGCTCGAGGATCTCGTTGTGGATCGCGAACGAGGTCACACAGGTGGTCGTGATGTTCTCCAAGCCGACCTCGGCGCAAAGCGACCAGAGCCGAGCGACGACCAGCATCGAGCTCTCGATGGTGAAGACGTTCCCGTGGCTGACGATGCCCGAACAGCAGGTGTTCAGTGACGCTGCTCCGGTCCCGCCCATCTCCCAACGTCTGCCGAGAAGGTCGTAGATGCGAGTCACGAGAGGCTCAACGGCCGGCAGGAAGGTCCCCATGACACAGCTCGATGTCAGGTAGTAGCCGTCGTCAGGGATCGGCTTTTGATGAAGGCGGGTGATGACCGTCGGCTCAGGCGGTTGGCTCGCCGGGCGATGGCCGGCCTTGAGGTTGCGCGTCGTGTCCGTGGCGTTCAAGGTTTCATCCTTCCGACCTCACCTTGTCGTGGTACTGGTCGATGTCGAGACCGAGCCGGGCCGCGTCCCTAGCGGCGTGCTGCTCGATCCTGTCCCACAGGAAAAGAGCACCTCCGGCTCGGATGCAACCGCGCAACTCTGCCAATGTCTCCTCGGTCACCTTGCGCCCGGCGAAAGTCCCGTCCATGTCCGGCTGGCCACCGACTCGAATGAACTGCTCTTCGAGCTCCGCCTGCCAGCGCGCGTAGCGCGGCCCGAAGTCCGGGTGCGCTGCCGGATCGCCGTTGCGGAAGTACAGGCTGACGGCCCGGTTCCACAAGTTGGCACCCCATAGGTGCCGTCCGGCATATTGCTGGCGGCCCCGGACACTTTCGACGTGATAGCCCTTCAGCTGGGCCAGGCAGCGCAACGAGCCGACAAGGCCCATGATGTCGTTGTTGTGCGGACAGCGGGAATTGCACGAGCCGCACTGGGCGCAGTACCAGAGGATGTCGGACTTGAGCAGCTCGACGAGGCGCTCCTCATCGCCCGATAGTGCTGCGTCAACGATGCAACGTGGGTCGTACTCCTCGAAGTGTTCGGCTGCTGGGCACACTGAGGTGCACATGCCG
>Ga0181520_10010520_pt1 | contig 12391 bp, 12 predicted proteins | sample PEATcosm2014_Bin_29_FD_132451 | JGI IMG/M metagenome (GOLD analysis project Ga0181520, IMG submission 132451) | Peatland microbial communities from MTU Mesocosm Facility, Houghton, MI, USA - PEATcosm2014_Bin02_30_metaG | ecosystem: Environmental > Terrestrial > Soil > Wetlands > Peat | place...
GCGTAGACCGACGAAAGCCGAATTCGATCGCCCGGAGACGGTTCGGGCTCAAAAAGTCTGGAGGCAAACTCCCTGCGGCGCGCCTACCTGGCTATCTCGCGCCAATTTCTCTCCGACAGGCTCTCAGGCTGATCGGTATTTCCGGGTTGCCCTTGCATTTACGCCAGGTCGTTTACAAAAGACCGTTTGGTTCCCCGCTTTTCATTTCGGCTTCGCTGAGTTCTCGTTGATGTCGCGGCCTTTCGGGAGAGGCGCACGCAGCTCACGCCGCAAGCGCTATTATGGCTGTTGTGATGCTTTCGCTGGTCATCGTGTTACCCTTCGACGGAAGGGGTGTGTTATGCAGCTTTCAAAAACGGCGATCATGTGGTCTGGGGAAGGTGAGAAACTACGATACGATTGCCCTGTAGGGTTTCAGGTTGAAGGGATGCTCATCGGCAAGGGCGCGCGCATCTATCTGTCAGAACCCGCGAGCGACCGCTGGCAAATCCTTCCTATGAACAGCGGAGTAGACGGGGAGCGCTACGGTGATTTCAAAAGCGCCGATGATGCCCTTGCCGCGCTCCAGACGGACGTGTCCATGTAGCCGGTTGCCGCTTTGTGGCGGGCGATACGGGCTGCTGTGGCGCGCCGGGGATGCCCGCACGCAAAACCCGTCAGCCTGTGTGACGCCAGCCACCGATGACTAACCGAATCTTGGGAGACCGGGGAGGGGGCAGTTTCTAAGTGAAAGCCTCGGCAGACGCCGCGGAGCGGACTCACCTATCGACCCTTCCAATTTCCGCCCGCATCGAAGTTACGCGATGCGCGATAGCCACAGGCGTTCCATACCATGTCGAACTGGGGTTTCAAAACCGCGACCGCCGCCGCGCCATTAGTCTGTGACCTTTGCCTCGGGCAGGATGAGCGTGTCCTGAGTGATAGCCTCGCCGCGGTGCCAGCTATCCACACCCATGCCGTACCCCTTTACGTTGGTCAGCGCCAAGCCGATGAAAACCGGGAGGCCGCAGCCGATCTCGCGCATGGTCGCCAAGTAACGGGGTAGGGCGGTGAGCAGATAGTCTTCGTAGGCTTGACTGGGAATGAACTTGCGCTCATCGTTCCAGGGCGCCAGGGTCCCGCCGTCGACAGCCTCAATGGTGCCGTTCCTGTAAAGCTGGACGTATGAAAATGGCGGCTCGCCGCCGGAATATGTGATAAGGCCCTCAAAGTTGATCCTGTGGTTCCAGCCAGAACTCCCCATGGGCGGAAGGCGGTCGGGCCGAAGCCCGACCGCGTCCAGTGGTTGCGCCGCGGCAAACGCGGTAAACGGGAGGCAGTGGAGCACGATCTTTGGTCCCGGCGCGAACGGAATGGGGGTGTCGTTGTTCGCCAGCGCAATGATCCGGTCTGCCCGGAATGCCCGAATCCGTTCCGCGACGGTGCCAGATAATGTAAACGCCTGCCGAAGTTCCCCAACGTCGAGAGGGTACTTTCGCGTGGCGTTGCGGCCGTAGAACTTGTCGTGCCCCTTGAAGACAACCCTATGTGGGGCGATCCAGCTCCGGTCAACCCGAAATACCAGCACCGGCTGACCGCCCGCGACTGGCACGAGTGCGTGGGTATATCGTATTCGAGGGTCGAGGCCATCCGCGATTAGGTTGTCCAGCCGTTGGATCTCTTCCCGCCATCTACATATCAGGCCCGGCCGGCGAACTCGCGGCGCTCGGTTGACACTCTCACTTTTTCACCTTCTTTGATGAAGAGGGGGACGCGGATTTCCAGGCCGGTCTCCAGTTTGGCGGGCTTGGTCACACTGCCGCTCGAGGAATCGCCGCGCACGCCCGGTTCCGTGGAGGCAACGGCCATCTCTACGAATGGGGGCAATTCCAGGCCGATGGGGTTGCCATTGAACTTGAGCAGATCGACAATGCCTCCCTCGATGAGGAAGTCGCGCGCGTTTCCGATCAACTCGTCGGCAAGGGTGAGGGTGTCGTAGCTTGCCTGGTCCAGGAAGTAAGAGCCATCGGCGTCGCTATACAGGTAGGATGCGGGAACCAACTGGAGATCCGGTTCTTTGAACTTTTCGCCCGCCTTGAAGGTTTTCTCGAAGACGGCGTTTGTGATCAGGTTGCGGATCTTCAGACGCACCAGGGTCTGGCCGCCGCGGGCGGTTGGCGTGTTCACCTCCACGTCGAGGCAGGTGAACGGAATGTTGTCGATCTCAAACCGCATCTTTCGTTTGACGTCAATCGCATCAATCAACACGGGGGTGAACTCCTTAACAGGCAGGCAGCGGGAGCGATGGAGATTCGGCTGCGCTTCTCTTTCAAGTATAGGGCGGTGGGCAGGAGGCCGACGAGGGCGTCGGCCGCAGACCAAAGGGCACCCCGATTGGAAAGCCGAGACGACTCTCGGCTCAGCAAGCCTGGCGGCTTGCGCCACGCGCGCGGAGATGGCTTAGGTTCACTTATGGGGGTCTGCCTACTTTCTGTGGTAATCAGGTAGAAGCCATGCTCGCCCCGTCCATCGCCCAGGTCACGCCGGCGGAGTTCGAACGCCAGCCCTTGCGGCTGATTCATGCGGCGGTGGATCGGTGGGCCGCCATACGGCCCGGCGATGCCGCCATCCTGAACGCAACCCGCGGTACGCGGCTGAGCTGGGACGATCTGCGGCGCGGCTCCATGGCCGTGGCGGCGGAACTGGCCCGTCTGGGATTCCGCAAGGGCGATGTGCTGGCGGCCTGGCTGCCACTGCTTGACGAACATGTCCTGCTGGAATACGGCTGTTTTCGTTTGGGCGCGATCCACGCGCCGCTCGATTTGCGGCTGCAACCCGCCGAATTGGTGCGCTGCCTGGACCTAGTGCGCGCCAAGGGCTTCGCCTTCCCGGGCAAGATCGGCGGCGTGGATTTCGCCGCGGCAGCCGAAGCCGTTTGCCGGCGCTCGGATTCCATCGAGCATCGCATTCAGTTTTCGCCGCAGAGCGAGTGCATTCCGGGCGCGCGGAGTTTTGCGGAAATGCTGAGGACCGGGCATGCCGCGCCCTTACCGGAGATTTCCGAACACGACGCGGCGCAGGCGATCTTTACTACGGGATCGACCGGATCTCCCAAGCCGGCGGTGCTTTCCCATCGCGGGATCATCTGCCAGAACCTCTGCCTCGTGAGGGCGTTCGATTTCGGGCCGGGCCAGCGGGTGCTCTGCAACCTGCCGGCATCGCACGTGGGCGGGCAGGCGGAGGTGTTGATGACCACGCTATTTTCCGGCGCCACGGCGGTGACTCTGGAGACCTTTGACCCGGTGAAGTCCCTGGACGCCATCGAACGGCATGGCGTGACCCTGATTGGACAAATCCCCGCGATGTACCAATTGGAATGGCGCACGGCGGATTTCGCGGCGCGCAATTTTGCCAGCTTGCGAACGGCGGTTTACGGCGGGCAATCCGCGCCGCGGGCGTTCCTTGAACAGATGCTACGGATGGCCCCAAGGATCGCCACGGGATTGGGCCTCACGGAGACTTCCGGCTTCTGCACCTATACGGCGCTCACTCCGGACGCCGATACGGTGGCGCAGGGCCTGGGCTGGGCGATGCCGGTTTACCGGATGTCGGTGCGCCAGCCGATGGAGGCGGGCGGCGCGGCCGGGGCCGAGATCTCCGACGGCGAAATCGGCCACATTTGTTTCGAGGGTCCGCAGAACTTCCTGGGATATCTCAACGACCCCGCGGCGACCGCGGCCACGCTCTCCACCGACGGCGTGCTCTACACCGGCGATATGGGGAGCGTGGACGGGCGCGGATTGCACCTGGCGGGACGCGCCAAATGGGTGCTGAAGCCGGCCGGCTACCAGGTGTTCCCGGGCGACGTAGAGGCGCACATCGCCGGGCTGACGGAGCAGGTGGCGAGCGTGGGCGTGGTGGGCCATCCTCACCGCGTCTGGAGCGAGGGGATTGTGGCGTTCGTCGAAAAGCGCGCGGGTGCGGGGCTGACCGCGACGGAACTGCGGCGGCACGCGCGGTCGCTGACGTCGTATATGCGACCGCTACATTACGTGATTCTGGAACCCGGCGGGATGCCTCTGAACCGCACGGCGAAGGTGGACGTGGGGCGGTTGCAGGAGATGGCCAAGGAGGAAGTGCGGAAGCTGAGGGAGCGCGGGCGGTGGGACGCTAGTTAAGTGCACCGCCGGCGGAGACCGGCGGCGGTACTGACAAAACCGTGACATACGGGCGGCGTCACGGCGTTACGATGGGCGCAATGAAGAGCCGCCGTTGGCCCGATTCCGCGTTGCTGTGGCAGGCGGCGCTGGTGATCCTTCCGGTAGCGATTCTTTCGGCAGTGGCGTTGTATTCGCTGCGCCAGGACAAGGCGTCCATCGAGCAGGAGGCGCGCAGCCGGGCCAGCGAGCTTGCGCCGGAACTGGCGCGGCGGCTGGGTGAGCACGCCGCCGAGTTACTCAAGGCTCCGATGGGGGGCATGATCCAGTACGGACGGATCACGTCGCCGGTGGACTACCCGGCGATGCCCGAGCCTGAGGAGAAGCTGACGGCCGCCGATGTGGAGGCGAACGCAAGCTGGGAGCGGCTGGTTTCCCTGGCGAAGGAGCCGGTTTCGCCGAACTTCGTGCAGCGGTGCATCGACTTCTCAAGGACGGGCGCGCATACGGAATCGGGCGCGCCCTTACGGGATTTGGCCATGCTGCTGGCGCTGCGCCATGCCAAGCCGGGAGGGATGCCGGCGGCGCTGATGGCGGAGTTGAAGCTCGACATACGCGGGGCGCCCAGCTTTCTGACGCCGGAATTGCTGCAGGCCGCCTACGGGCCCGAGGCCGGCGATCTGAAGGCAATGTGGGACGTACAGGAGGAAACGCTCGGGCTGATGCGCCAGGTGAGACCGCTGCTGTTCGGCCGTTGGGATCCGCGGGAGATCTGGCTATGGCAGGGCGGCCAGGCGTTCCTGGCGTGGTGCAATCCCGGCACGGGCGCCAACAACTTCAGCACAGTGCGGCGGACGGACGGGTTTGCGCGTGTGCAGATCCCTGTCTGGACCGTGGGGTTCATGCCGTTGCAGCAGTTCGACCAGGCGATGCGGAATGCGCTACGCGAGAGCCGCGTGCAGATTCCCTCTTACGCCGGGGTTGTTTTGCGGACGGGCGGGTGGTGGCGGGAACTTAGCGGCATCGCCGACCTGGCGCACGCTCCGCTTCTGGCCTCGGCGCCGGGACATCTGGGAGTGTATCCCATCACGATCGAGCTGTATCCGGCCGATCCGAAGAAGCTTTACTCGGCTTACCGGCAGCGGCTGTGGCTGACGGCTGGGCTGATTCTCACGGCGGCGATGGCGGCTATGGCCGGGCTGGCGGGGTTGTGGCGGAACACGCGGCGGCAGGCGATGCTGAGCGAGATGAAGTCGAACTTCGTTTCAAGCGTGTCGCACGAGCTACGCGCGCCCATCGCGGCGGTGCGGCTGATGGCGGAAAGCCTGGACCGGGGCACGGTCGCGGAGGAAAGCAAGCGGAAGGATTACTTCCGGCTCATCGTGCAGGAGTGCCGGCGGCTTTCTTCGCTGGTGGAGAATGTGCTGGATTTCTCGCGCATCGATCAGGGGCGCAAGCAGTACAACTTCGAGCCGGTGGAACCGGTGGCGCTGGCGCGGCAGGCGGTGGCTCTGATGGAACCTTGCGCGGCGGAGCGGCAGGTGACGCTCACGCTGGCGGAGCCGGCCGCCGGGGTTGAGGAATTGCGGCCGCGCTGGGATGAGCACGCTGTAGAGCAATCGCTGGTGAACCTGATCGACAACGCCATCAAGCATTCGCCGGCAGGGGCGGAGGTGAGGGTGGCGATCAAGCTTACGGGCGCGACGCTGCGGCTGTGGGTGGAAGACCATGGCGAAGGCATCGCGAAGGAAGAGCAGGCGCGGATCTTCGACCTCTTCTACCGTCACGGCTCGGAGTTGCGGCGTGAGACGCAGGGCGCCGGAATCGGATTGAGCATCGTGAAGCATGTGGCGGAGGCCCACGGCGGGAGGGCGATCGTGGAGAGCGCGCCGGGCGAGGGCAGCCGCTTCGCGCTGGAGCTGCCGGTATGATGCCGCGCATCCTGATTGTGGAAGACGAGGCGCCCATGCGGGTGGCGCTGCAGGACATTCTCACGGCGGAGGGCTACCGCGTGATGACGGCTGCCGACGGCGAAGCGGGCTTAGAGCGGGCTATCGAGGAGAAGCCGGGGCTGATCCTGCTGGACGTGATGCTGTCCGAAGCTCGATGGCTACGCGCTATGCGCCGAGCTGCGCCGGCTGGAGATTGCCGCGCCGGTGTTGATGCTTACGGCGAAGGCCCAGGTGCAGGACCGCGTGACGGGCCTCGATAGCGGCGCGGACGATTACCTGGTCAAACCCTTCAGCACGGACGAACTGCTGGCGAGGGTGCGCGCGCTGCTGCGGCGGGTGCGGGGAGAGCGGCGGGCCGTCAACGCGCTGGAACTGGGCGACGTGCGGATCGATCTGGCCCGGCTGACGGCGCGGCGCGGGCGGTAGACGATTCACCTGACGTCCAAGGAATTCGCGGTGCTGCGGTTGCTGGCCGAGGCGGGTGGGGAGCCGGTGACGCGCGAACGATTCCTGGATTTGGCGTGGGGTTATGGCACGTTTCCGACGACGCGCACGGTGGACAACCACATTGCCAGCCTGCGCGCCAAGCTGGAGCCGGACCCCGCGGCGCCACGGTGGATCGTGACGGTGCATGGCGTGGGGTATCGGCTGGACGGGATTTTGCAGAAGCCTGACAATTCCGCGGGCGGTTCGACGGACACTGCGGTTCAGGAGGATGGGCGATGAAGATGAGATTGGCTCTGGCGCTTCTGACGCTGGCGGGCTTGTGCGCGGCTCAGGATAAGATGGCGGAGGCGATCCGGAAGGGCATTGTCGAGGAAGATACGAGCCACAACTTCAATGCGGCGATTCAGGATTACCAAACCGTGGTGGCGCAGTACGATGGGGACCGGCAAGCCACGGCGACGGCGCTGTTCCGCATCGCCGAATGCTACCGGAAGCTGGGCAAGAGCACGGAGGCTATTGAAGCTTACGGCCGGGTGGTGAAGGAATTTGCCGACCAGACCAAGCTGGCGGAGCAGAGCCGCAACCAGCTTACGAATACCTATAAGATCCCGCAGAAGGAGCCGGCCGGCGCGGTGGACGCGGCAACCGCCGAGGCGCGACAACGGTACAGGGCGATTCTGGAGGAAGGCCTCAAGTACGCGGAAGAGGAATGGGACTTCATTTCGCAACAGTATCAGCAGAAAGCGATTACCTATCTCGAAACGTACGAAGCACAGGAGCAAATTGCCAGGTTCAAAGGGCGGTTGGCCGCCTTCGATGCGGGATTGATTCCGCCGCTACCCGCCGGTCCTGGGACGCCGGCGGCGCTGGCCGCGCGCAAGGAATACAGAGCATCACTGCTGGTCGCGGATCACTTCGCGTCCCTTAGGCTGGACGCGACACGGGCCAAGCAGAAACTGGGGACCGCGTCCCAGGGTGACGTGGTCACGGCCCAAATCAAGCTGGTGGACGCCGATCTCGAACTCGCCGCGCTCGACGCCGGGTTCGCTCAACCGCCGGGCGCGGCGCGGGCAGGGCAGTAGCGGATTGACTTGAGGCGCGCCATCCTCTAACGTGTGGTTTACCCGCCTTGTCCGCGGGTACTACCTCCACGCTGAGGAGACCACGTTGTCGAACCGTGTATTTGCTGGATTACTGTTATTGTCTTCCTCCGCCCTGGCTCAGCCGGCGGCGGTGGACCGCTCCGAACTGCGGGCCTTGCAGGCCGCGATAGCCGCCTCGCAATCGGCCGGCGACAATGCGTGGATGCTGGTCAGCGCGGCGCTGGTGCTGATGATGACCGGCCCTGGTCTGGCGCTGTTCTACTGCGGCCTGGTGCGCAAGAAAAACGTCCTGGGCACCATGATGCAGAGCTTCGCCATGATGGCGTGGATCACGCTGCTGTGGGCAGTCTGCGGGTACAGCCTGGTGTTCGCACCGGGCAACGGGTTCATCGGCGGCCTGAGCTACGTGTTCCTGCGCGGCGTGGGGGCGGCGCCGAACGCGCTCTACGCGCCCACGATTCCCCAGCAGACATTCATGATCTATCAGGGCATGTTCGCAATTATCACGCCGGCCCTGATTGCGGGGGCGTTCGCCGAGCGGGTACGGTTTCGCGCCATGCTGGCGTTCTCAACGTTGTGGGCGTTTTTCGTGTACTTCCCGGTGGCGCACATGGTGTGGGGCGTGGGCGGCTTCCTGAACGCGTTCCAGGGCGGCAGGATTCCGGTGTTCGATTTCGCGGGCGGAACGGTGGTGCACATCACGTCGGGATTCTCGGCGCTGGTAACGGCGCTCTACATCGGCAAGCGGGTGGGCTATCCGCATGAGAAGATCGTCCCGCACAACCTGGTGCTCAGCTTCATTGGCGCGTGTCTGCTGTGGGTCGGCTGGTTCGGGTTCAACGCGGGCAGCGCGCTGGCGGCGTCCCCGGTGGCCACCAGCGCGTTCGTGGCGACGCACTTCGCGGCCGCGGCGGGGGCGCTCGCCTGGATGGCAGCGGAGCACCTGCACAATGGGAAGGTGAGCGCGCTCGGCGGCATCTCCGGCGCGGTTGCGGGACTGGCTACCGTCACTCAGGGAGCGGGCTTCGTACAACCGTTTAGCGCTATCGTCATCGGCTTCATTGCGGGATTTGTGTGCGGTTTCATGGTGGTGGTGGCGAAGAATAAGCTGCGCTACGACGATTCGCTCGATGCCTTCGGCGTACACGGCATCGGCGGATTGACGGGCTGCCTGCTGACGGGAGTGTTCGCCACGCGCGCGGTCAACTCCGCTCTGAAGATGGCTAACGGACAGCCGGCGGCGCTCGGCTGGGTCGACGGCAATCCCGGCCAGGTGGTCAATCAACTGATCGGCGCCTGCATCGGCATTAGCCTGGCGGTGGCCGGCACGCTGGCTGCGCTCAAGCTTGCGGAACTGGTGACGCCGCTTCGGATGACGGAGCGCGAGGAAGACACGGGCATGGACCTCTCGCTGCATGGCGAAGAGGGGTATAACTTCGAGGCATAGTCCCATGGTCAAGATTGAGGTAGTCATCCAGCCTTCCAAGTTGGACAACGCGCGGGAGGCTCTCAAGAACATCGGCATCGACGGCCTCACCGTGAGCGAGGTGCGCGGCCACGGGCGGCAGAAGGGGCATAAAGAGGTCTACCGCGGCCGCGAATACAATGTGGATCTGCTGCACAAGATCAAGCTTGAGATGGTGGTCCCGGCCGCCCGCAAAGACGAAGTGACTCACGCCCTGGTGGAGGGCGTGCGCACGGGCGCGATAGGGGACGGCAAGATCTTCGTCACCGAGGTGCTGGAAGCCATACGGATCCGCGACGACAGCCGCGGCGAATCGGCTTTGCAGGGCGTCCCAAAGCGGCGAAGATCACCGCCGGCATAGACCGGCGGCGGCACGCCGAATGCTAGAATACGGTCACTTGAGGCTAGTCTGTTGCCGTTTAGCAGCTCCGTTTTCCGCAAGCTCTTCCTCAGCGCGCTGGCGCTGATCGCGCTGACGCTCGGGACTGTGGATTTCTACTGGACGCGCTACGCGGCAAGCCAGCAGAACGAAGCCTTACAACTCCAGTTGGCGGGCGAGGCGCGGGTGCTGCGCGGGGAACTCGGCGCGGTTCCACGCTCCGGCCTGCAAGCCTGGGTGCTGGCGGCCGACCAGCGCGCGCAGGCGAGGATCACGATTATCGACGGGGGCGGCAACGTGCTTGCCGATTCGCAGCAGAACCCGGCCATCATGGAGAATCACGGTCAGCGCCCGGAGGTTCTGGAGGCGTATGCCGGGCAGGTTGGAACGGCCATCCGCCGCAGCGTATCCGTGGACCGCGACCTTTTCTATGTGGCGCTGCCGCTCACCTACGATGGGCAGCCGGGAATGGTTTTGCGGTTGGCCGCGCCGCTGGGCGAACTGACGGAGCCGGTGGCGGCGGTGCGCGGGCGCATCCTGTCGATCTCATTGATCGCCGCCGCGATGGCGCTGGTGATGGCGTTCTGGTTTTCGCGCGGCTTCACGCGGAGGGTCCGCCGGCTGCAACGTTTCGCGAACAACCTGGTGGATGAACGTTCCCCGGAGGAGTTGACGCGCGACGGCGACGACGAACTGGGCGAGCTGGCGGCCTCGCTCAGCCGGACGGCCGTGCGGCTGCGCGATTTCATCGACCGGCTGAGCGTGGAATCGGCGCGGCGCGAGGCCATCCTGACGAGCATGGTGGAAGGCGTGCTGGCGGTGGACAACGAGATGCGGGTGATGTTCTGCAACCCGGCGTTCGCGCGCGCGGTGAATGCTCCGGCGCCGGTGCCGGAACGTCTGCCGGTGCTCGAACTGGTGCGCGACCCGATGTTTCTGGACATCCTCAGCCGCGCCGTGGTGACGGGCAAGTCGGTGGTGGAGCGGATGCAGGTGGCGGACGCGGGCGGGCGGGCGTACGCCATCCACGCCGCGCCGCTGACGAATACGGCCAAGCGCGGAGCCATTGCGGTGCTGCACGACGTGACCGACCTGGAGCGGTTGGAGCGGGTGCGCCGGGACTTCGTGGCCAACGTTTCGCACGAGCTGAGGACGCCGCTGACGGCCATCTCCGGGTACGCGGAAACGCTGCTGGACGGCGCCCTGGAGGATCCGGAGAACAACCGCAAGTTCGTCGAAATCATCCGCGCGCATTCGATTCGGCTGAACAATATCGCGTCGGACCTGCTGACCCTTTCGGAGCTGGAATCGGGGCGTCCGGACTTGCCCCCCGAGCGCGTCCCCTTGCGAGCCGCGATGGAAGCGGCGGCGCGCGTGGTGGAATCGGAAGCGCGCGTGCGCGGCGTCGCGATCCGCTGGGGCGCGGTGGACGGCGCGCGAATCATGGGCCACCGGATCAGGCTGGAGCAGGCTATCGTGAACCTGCTCGATAACGCGGTCAAATTCAACCGGCCTGGAGGGGAAGTCCGCATCGAGGCAGCTTCCCTCGGTGACGGGCGGGCGCGGCTGACCATCGCGGATACCGGCATCGGCATTCCTTTTGAGGACCAGCCGCGCATCTTCGAGCGGTTCTATCGCGTGGACAAGGCGCGATCGCGCGCGGTGGGCGGCACCGGCCTGGGTCTCTCGATCGTGCGGCACGTGATTGAGCGGATGGGCGGTTCCGTGGGTTTGGAAAGCCAATTGGGCAAAGGCTCCAAGTTCACCATCACTCTGCCCGAAGCGGGGGAAGAGCCGCCGGCCGTCAGCTAAGAGCGAGGCCGGTGGCTGAAAGCTGGTAGGCTGTTTCTAGAACGGAGTCCGCGGTTGCGCCATTTTCTCGAAGAACTTGAAGATCTCCAGAAAAAACTGCTCGAGATGGGCGGGGTTGTGGAGTTCGCCATCCGGCAGTCGGTCCATGCGCTGGTGGACCGGGACGAAGCCGCGGCCCAGGATGTGCTGCGCAGCGAGGCGCGCATCAACCAGATGGAGATCGAAATCGACGATTTCGCGGTCCGCCTGCTGGCGCGGCACCAGCCCATGGCGAAGGACCTGCGCTTCCTGACGGCCGCAATCAAGATCAATAACGACCTGGAGCGCATGGGGGACCTGGCGGTCAATATTGTGGAGCGCGCCCTTTCGCTGATCCGGCAACCCCCTGTCAAGCCGCTGATCGACATTCCGCAGATGAGCAAGCTGGTGGATTCGATGGTGCGCAACTGTCTGGACGCCTTCGTGAAGCGGGACGGGCAGATGGCCAGGGGCGTGTTGCTGTCAGACGACGCCGTGGACGATCTGCGCGACGCCATCTATGAGGAATTGGTTGGATTCATGAAGAGGGACCCGACCACGATCTCCCGTTCGCTGGACCTGATCTTCGTGGCTCGCAACCTGGAGCGCATCGCCGACCACGCCACCAACATTGCGGAGGACGTGCTGTTCCTGGCGCAGGGAATCGACGTACGGCACCACGCGGAATCGCGGTAGAAGGCCGGAACTGTACGATAGATCCCAAAGGAATAGTATTGTTAGTACTGCGCGAAGTTGAAATATGCGCCATGATTGATTCGCGCGGCAGGATATCCGGAGGGAATGCCGAGCCTCTCTTGCGAGAGCGCCTCCCAAGTTAACCCACTCGCCCCGGACGCAGGGGCGCGGCTCTCCGCGCGCCCCTGCCGTCTGTACCGTTCGAGGAAGGGATCTGTTTGCGCGATTCGTGATATCGGATACCGCTTCGAGCCGGGAGCGCCTGTCAACTCATTTAGCGATGTAACCCAAACCGGTCTCGGTTGGGTCAAATGAAAATGTAACCCAAGGGTGCGTGTCGCACCCCAACAGCGTGTATGTCCGGGCCCGACCAACGGGAGGGA
>Ga0181520_10010522_pt1 | contig 12389 bp, 11 predicted proteins | sample PEATcosm2014_Bin_29_FD_132451 | JGI IMG/M metagenome (GOLD analysis project Ga0181520, IMG submission 132451) | Peatland microbial communities from MTU Mesocosm Facility, Houghton, MI, USA - PEATcosm2014_Bin02_30_metaG | ecosystem: Environmental > Terrestrial > Soil > Wetlands > Peat | place...
ATCGACCCGCGGATGAATCGCTCGACTATAGTCGAGCGATTCATCCCCTCAACCAACCTACATCAACAGATGGAAACCATCTCCAGAGACAACCTGTAAACCTTGTCCTGGAACTTGACACCCGTTTTTGAGACCTGGGAAAGCATGATGTTCGCTCTCCACTCTTTTCAAGCCCAAGACACTCGGGTGCCCCACCCTCGGCGCGTCCTTGTTTTTGCGCCTAGGGTGGGAGCGAAGGATGCGAGTCTCCGGTCCTTCGTCTTCCCCTCCCATTGAGTTCAACGGGTTGATGCACAGCACCCTTTCAGGGTGCTTCAATCACTATCGCTTTTTATCCAGGACTGCCCCATCGCTCCGCTCCGGGTTGTCCTGGGCTATTTGCACATCGCCCCCGCGGGGCGCTGTTACTCTTCCTGCTCCCGTCCCGGAACCAGCGCCGGCTTGACAGCGGGCTGCGGACGCCGGGCAGCGGGCTGCGGGGGCAGCGCCGGATGCACCAGCGGGTTCTTCTGCGCGTTGTTCTGCTGAGATGCGGCGGCAGGTGGCGCGCTAGGCTTGTTGGCCACTGGTGGCTTTTGCTCCGCAGTAGCAGGCTTGGTCGCTGCGGGAGCCTTTGCTGCATTCACGCCGGAGTTGTTCGCCGCTGGCTGCACGGGCTTCTGGGTTGCCTTCTGCGCCGGCGTTGCCGAAGGATTCGTTGGCTGGTTCTGTACTTGCTTGGTCGACGGATTTGTGGGCGCGGGCGCGGTGCTCTTGGCCTGATCGCTCGTGGTGGTTGCGCCAGGCAGCGGCGCATCGGCAGCAAATTTTTCGTCCGGCTTGGCGGCGATGGCAGCCTTCATCCACGTCATCCAGATGGGCAACGCGGCCTTGGCTCCGGTCTCTTTTTCGCCCAGCGTTTCGCGGCTGTCAAAGCCCACCCACACGCCGCAGGTGATAGAGGGAGAAAAGCCCAGAAACCAGGCGTCGGTGTAATCGCTTGTCGTTCCTGTTTTGCCGCCCAGGGCATGATTCAGCTGTGCCGCCGCGGCTCCGGTGCCGTGTTGGGTTACGGCTTGCAGAAACGTCATCATGGTGCGCGCCGTCTTCTGCGCGATGACTTCTTTGACCTGCGGCTTGTCTTCCCACAGGGAGATGCCGTCGGCGTTCGACACTTTGCGGATCAGGCGCGGGGTGACGCGCAGCCCGTCGTTGGGAAACACGGAGTAGGAAGCCACCTGCTCTTCCAGCGTGATCTCCACCGCGCCCAGGGCCACGGGCAGATAGGCGGGAATATTCGTGGTCACGCCAAAGCGGTGCGCCACGTCGATCACGTTGTGGATGCCCACCCGCGCGGCCAGCTTGAGCGCGGGAATGTTGCGCGACTCGGCAAAGGCATTGAGCAGCGTCATGGTGCCTTTGTAGTCGTTCTCGTAGTTATGCGGCGTATAGCTGCCAAAGCTCACTGGCCCATCCACAATGGTGTCGGATGGCACGGCGCCATCTTCCACGGCGGCGGTGTAGACGTAGGGCTTGAAGCTGGAGCCGGTCTGGCGCTGGGCCTGGGTGGCGCGATTGAACTGGGAGACAGAGAAGTCGCGCCCACCGACCATGGCCAGCACGTCGCCGCTGGTGTTGTCGAGGGCGAACAGCGCGCCCTCAACGCCGGAGTCCTGCTCCAGCGTGGCGCGCCGTGCGCCGCCCACCATGGCCGCGGCCAGATGCACATACGCAATGTCGCCCGGCTTCAGGAACTCAATGGGCTTGATGTGGCCGGTCCACTTCCAGTCCTCCGGCAGCAGCACGACATCCGCGTCCGGGTGGCCGGCAGGGCCGATGCGCAGCTCAACAGAGGAGGGCAGCACGCGCGTTACCACGGCATGCATGTAGTCGCCCGGATGGGACTGCACGGCCCAGTCGCCATGGCGATAGTTCTCCAGGGTCTGGCCGGTATCGAAGGCGTTTTCGAGCTTGCCCTTCCATCCATGGCGGCGCTCGTAGACCGCCAAACCGTCGCTGACGGCGGCGTTGGCCACCTTCTGCAGATCGAGGTCGAGCGTGGTGTCAACACGCAGGCCAGCCTCATGCACCTGCTCCGCGCCAAAGCGCTTGTCCAGCTCGCGGCGAATCTCTTCCTGGAACCACGGGGCCACCATGCTCTGCGGCTGGGTGATGTGCAGGCCGAGGGGGGAATTGCGCGCCTGCTCAGCCTGCTCGTGGCTGATCACCTTGTCGCCTTCCATCTCACTCAGCACCAGGTTGCGGCGGCGCAGGGCCTTCTCTGGATTGATCAGCGGTGAGTACGAGCCGGGAGCCTTGGGCAAACCCGCCAGCAAGGCGGCTTCCGGCAGGGTCACATCCTTGGCGTGCTTGGAAAAGTAGTACTGGCTGGCGGCCTCAAAGCCATACATGCCGCTGCCCAGATAGATCTGGTTGCCGTAGAGGGTGAAGATCTGCTGCTTGGTGAAGGTGCGCTCAATCTGGATGGCCAGATAGGCTTCCTGCAGTTTGCGGCCGGCGTTGCGATCGGCAGAGAGGAAGAGGTTACGCGCCAGCTGCATGGTGAGCGTAGACGCACCCTGCCAGCGGCCGTGGGTACGTAGATCGTGCACCAGAGCGCCGCCAATGCGCAGCACGTTGATGCCCCAGTGCGACTCGAATTCCTTGTCCTCGATGGAGAGCACGGCCTGCTTCAGAACCGGTGCAAAGCCGTCGTAGTTCACCACCTCGCGCCGCTCCAGGGCAAAGGAGCCAATCACTTGGTTTCTGCGGTCGTAGAGCGTGGTGACGGTGGAAGGCCGGTAGTGCTCCAGGTCCGACATCTGGGGCAAATCCACCGAGTACACCAGGGTGAGCCCGGCCAGCGAGCCGGTGATCATGGCCAGCACAACGAGGACCACCAGCACTGAGCGGCCGGCCAGCTTGCGGCGGCGCGGGGCCACCGGCAGATCCGCCAGCCTGTGGCTGCGGCCCAGACCGTATGCTTCATCCTGCTGTGGTTGCCTGCCGGCCAAGAGACTCGATCCTTTGAGGGAAGTAGATACTGTCGCTTGTGGCTAGCCTAACGCATTTGCGGTGGCGATGGAGGTAACAGAGATTGACCTTACTGGTTCTCGCGTTCCGAAGCGGCACCGGCGGCGATGTTGTGAGCAGATGCGGAGGCTTGCTGCGGAGTCTGGCGAACCCGTTGGGGGCCGAGGAGTACGATGGCCAAAAACACTACGCTGAACAGAAAGAACACGCCCCAGAAGCCGGTGAAATCGTTATAGAAGGGCAGCGGCACAGGCTGTGGGGGGTGGAGATACTGGAACAGGCAGTAGATGCTGCCGGTCAGGCCGGATGCTGCTTGTACGACCCAGGAGCCTTTGCGCAATTTGCCCTTGCGCTCCCAGTAGAGGATCAGCGGGAAGGTGGCGAGCAGAGCCACCAGCAGAATCGCGAGACTCACGTAGCGCAGGTGCCGCACCGCAACCACCGCAGGCAGCAGAACCAGGGCCAGTACGATCAGATAACGCCGCATGAATTTTTCCTGCATCGCTTTCCTCTTTGCTTTCCTTCAAAGCGCATTCGGAGTTACCGGATCGAAAGGTCACGCCCCAGGGGGGCAGCCTCTTTGTTCTGCCGCGTCGTCCATCACCTTTTGCTTGAGGACCGAGACGATGCGGAACTGCTTCTCATTCCAGAACCACTGGGCAAGACCCGTCGCAATGCAGAATACGCTGAGGACGCTCACCGTCCAGGCCCACCAGGGGCCATCCATCACCATGTGGCCGCCCCAGCGGCGGAGCGTGTAGTTGGCCAGGAAGATAGGCACGCCAAAGCGCAGAATCGATCCGATCAGGATGTGGAGGAAGAGGCCGCGCCGGCGCAGCTTCTCCCAGGCGCGATATTCCTTCTCGCTCCAGATGGATGGGGACGCACACGGATTGCTCATCGAGGCCATCGTACTACAGGTGAGGCGCGAAGCGGGTCTGCTGCATGCAATGCCTACCGCACCGCAGGTGCCGGCCTTGCCACTTTCTCCACCGCGCGCGTAATCCACTCCACCGGCAAAAAGCGCACCAGGAAGGCGATCAGCTGGCCGTCCAGGCTGGGCAGGAGGGTGCGCTTGCCGCAGGCCAGAGCATCAATGGCCTTGCGGGCCACCAGTTCCGCCGACTGCACGCCGCGCGCCTTGAAGATGGCCGCCCGCGCCACATCGAAGAACTCGCTCTCCGTGGGCCCGGGGCAGAGCGCAGTCACCTTCACGCCGTATTGCGCTACCTCCGCCGCCAGCCCTTCGGCAAAGAAGCGGTCAAAGACCTTGGTGGCAGCGTAGGTGTTGAAGTAGGGCAGGGGCTGGAAGCTGGCCGTGGAGGCGAGCATCAGAATCCAGCCCTGTCGCCGCTCCACCATGTGCGGCACAAACAGTCGCGTAAGCCGGACCACCGCTTCGCAGTTCACCCGCACCTGCTGGATCTCCTGCTCTAGAGGGCACTGGTGGAAGGTTCCGTACTGGCCGAGCCCCGCGTTGTTGATCAGGATGTCTACCTGGAGGCCCGCACCCACCGTGGCGGCGTAGATCTGCTCTGGAGCAGCCGGATCGAAGAGGTCCGCCGACACCACGCGCACCTGCGCGCCCTTGGCTGTCAGCTCGTCGGCCAGGGTTTGCAAGCGGTCCAGGCGGCGCGCGGTCAAGATCAGGTTTGCGCCGCGTGCGGCCAGTTCGCGGGCCAGGGCCACGCCAATGCCCGCGCTGGCGCCGGTGACCAGCGCCCATTTGTCCTTGAATTCAGTCTTGTTTGCCATCGCCGGTCCATCATAGAGCATTGCGGGAACCGGTGCTGAGTCGCTGAGCACGCGGGTGCCGATGGGGGCGCCGACCACATCCGCCGACGGCCGATTTGAAGCATCAGCCCTGTCCGCCGTGTAATCTGGAAGCACTATGAGTCCTACTCCGCAGCAAGCCCAAATGGCGGTCGTCCAGGCTGACGATTACCGCGAGACCTATGCCAACAGTGTTCAAGTGAAGGTGAGCGTATGGGATTTCCAGCTCATCTTTGGCCGCGCATCCAGCGAGTCCCCCGATCAGGTGACCATCACCAACCAGGCGGCCATCTTCCTGAGCCCGCAGCAGGCCAAAGCGCTGTTCAACATCCTTGGCCAGAACCTTGCCCAGTACGAGCAGGCCTTCGGTGTGCTCAACCTTGAGCCGCAGGGAACCTTGGTATCCAACGGGCCGATCAACTAGCAGCCAAGATGAGAACGATGAGAAGCCCGCGTCTCGATTTCAGCAGGTTCCTGAAGCCACGGCCTGACCAACCCATGCCGCTCTGGATGATCTATCCGGTCATCTTTGCCGCGATCTATGCGTTGCACTTTGGGCTGCTCACGGTGCCGTACTACTGGGATGAAGCGGGCTACTACATTCCTGCCGCGTGGGACTTTTTCCGCACCGGTTCGCTGATTCCGCTCACCACGCTCAGCAATGCGCATCCGCCCCTGCCCAGTGTCTATTTGGCGCTGTGGTGGAAGCTGGCTGGTTTCATTCCCGAGGTGACGCGCGAGGCCGTGCTGCTGGTGGCCGCGCTCGGTCTGCTGGGTGTGGGTCGGCTGGCCATGCGGCTGGTGGGCGTAACCAGCGTGGCGGTGTGGACGGTGGCGCTGACCGCGCTCTATCCGGTGTGGTTTGCGCAAAGCTCGCTGGCCCATGCTGACATCTTTGCCGCCGCCTGCACGCTTTGGGGACTGGTGTACAGCCTTCCTGCGCGGGGCCGCAATCCGGTGGCTGCGGCGCTGTGGTTTGCCGCCGCAGGGCTCTGCAAAGAGACCTCCATCGTTATCCCGCTCACCCTGGCCCTGGTGTGCCTGCTGCTGGCCTTGCGGTTGCGGAAGGCGCAACGCAGGAGTTCTCTGGTTGAGGGTCTTTGGATGGCCAGCGCGGCGCTTCCGCTGGCTGCCTGGTACGGCTATCACCGGATGAAGACCGGCTTCCTCTTTGGCAATCCCGAGTTCCTGCGCTACAACGCCCAGGCCAATCTCTCGCCGCTGCGGTTTCTGGCGGCCTTTGGGCACCGGCTGCTGCATCTGGGCGCGCACATGAACCTGTTTGTACCGGTGGGCATGGCGCTGGCCGCCTTTCTGCTGGTTCCCCGGCCCGATACCGAGGGGCATGATCGCGCCAACCTCGAGAAGCTCCCGCTGGCGCGCATCTTTGTTCTGCTCCTTGTGGAAGCGGTGCTTTATAGCCTGCTTGGCGGTGCGCTGCTCACCCGCTATCTGCTGCCCATGTACCCGCTGGTGCTTCTGCTGGCGCTGGTCATGCTCTATCGGCGTGCGCCCTACTGGCAGGGGCTGGCAGCGGTGGCCGGAGTTGCTTTTGCGGTTGGCATTGTGGTGAATCCCCCTTACGGCTTTGCTCCGGAAGACAACCTGGCCTATGCGCGCTTTGTGCGCCTGCACGTGGCCGGCATTCACGAGCTGGAAACGCGCTACCCGGCCTCCACCGTGCTCTCTGCCTGGCCCGGAACCGACGAACTCTCGCGGCCCGAGCTTGGCTACGTGAAGCAGCCCTTTGAGGTTGTTCCCATTGAGGACTTTACGGAAGGCGAGATTCAGAAGGCCGCCGGGGAGCCGGAGCGCTACTCCGCCGCCCTGGTCTTCTCCACCAAGTACGACCCGCCCAACGCGCTGTTTTCCATGGGGGCGCGCAGCCGCGCTCTCGATGCCCAGTACTTTGGCCTGCATCGGGATCTTTCGCCCGAGGAGATCGCCTTGCGGCTGCACGGCAGGCTGGTGTGGAAGCGCGAAGACGGCGGCCTGTGGGTGGCCATCATCCGCTTTGAGCGGCAGATCGAGGCACGGCTGGAGACGCCAGTAGCCGCTCAGAGCCTTTTGCGCAGGAACTCCACGACAAAGTAGCCGATGAAGGCCGAGACCAGCGCGATGCTGAAGTTGGCGGTGGTGATGATGTTGCAGAGGGCGGCGGCCATCGTCTTGCCCTTGCCGGCCGAGCGGGTGAACTCACCCATGGGCAGGTTGGCGTAGAACAGGAAGACGATAAAGCCAGCCTCGACCAGCGCACGCCAGATGGGGTTGAGCCGTGAACGCGTCTGATTGGAGCGGGTCATAGGAATATCGTAACGGGCAGGGCATGAAGACGCCATGAAAGCCGGTGAGGCGGCTGGCCCCCAGGAAACCGCCGCACAAAACTTCCGCGTGCGCCAGAAGATCCCCTACAATGGCTTCGACCCGGCGGCAGGGCGATCTGCGGCCCGGAAGGAGAAGAACGACGATGGCGGACGACAATCGCCCCACAGCTTCCAACAGCCTGTCCAGCAAAGCGATCCGGAATTTTCTCATTTTGCTTGCGATTTTGCTGGGTTTCGCTCTGTTTACTTCCATCCGGTTGGCGATGAGCTTTTCCTGCGACGGGGGGAACTCACTCAGTTCCGTTTTCATACTGGGCGTATTCCCGGTTCTGCTGCTGGTCGGCGGTGCGTTCGGCCTCGCGATTTCCATCCGCCGTTGGATCAGGACGGGCAGCTTTGCCGCCTCGCCGGAGGAGATTGAGGCTCGCCGTGTCCGATATCAGGCAACTGTAGGATTCGGAAAGCCTCTCTTGCCCCAGCTTGGATTTTGGGCGTTTCCCGCCGTCCTCACCCTGGGGCTCATCTACGCCGAGTGCCTGGTTGGAATGCTGGTGAAGATGTTCGCGCGGGTTTCCTGGCAGGCGGTGGCAGTCGAGCTTTTTCTCGGCTTGTTTTTGCTTATCTTCTTCGGCTGGGTATTGGTGATCGCCGTGCGCCGCCGCTGGAAGACGGGGAGCTGCTGGCCTAGCGAGGAAGAATGGAGGGCCGTTCAGACCAGGCCCATCAGCAGGCGCAGGCGTGTTCTGATGACCTTGGCTTTCCTTTTTGCGCCCATCGTGTTCACAGGCTCCGCGATTGTTTCTCCTGGAAGGGGTGGTCTGCCATGGGTGACCGCGGCGATCTGGTGGTGGTTTGCAGGGATGATGATCTGGCGTCACGTTCGCTCTGGTGCTTCCTCCGGCCCACTCAATGCGGCTTCAGGGGAACCCAGGCAGAAGGCCGAATCGCCCGGCGATCCAAGCTGAATAGGCCTTGCGTGCGGTACCGCCTATAATCGCAATGTCGTGAGTATTCTTCTTTCAGTACGTGTACGTGTGGCCGCGCTGGTGACGGGGTGTGCGCTAGCAGCGGGTCTGTCCTGCGCTGATGCGGCAGCGCAAACAGCTGCCCCCACGGCTGGCCAGGGCCGGATTCTGCTGGTGCTGCCCTTTGACAACCGCAGCGGGCAGCCCAGCCTGGAGTGGGTGCGCGAGGCCGCGGCCGACTTGCTCAGCCGCCGTTTTGCCTCGGCCGGCTTTGCGCCCATGAGTCGTGCGGACCGCATGTACGCCCTCGATCATCTGGGCTTTCCGCAGCGCTTTCAGCCCTCGCGGGCCAGCGCGCTCAAACTTGCCCAGACCCTCGATGCGGATTCCATCGTGGTTGGTTCCTTCCTGACCGATGGCGCGGACGTGGTGGCGGAGGCGCGTCTGGTGGACGTGCCCGCCCTGCATATGAGCCAGCCGGTCACGGCTCGTGGACCCATCGCCAAGATGGCCGACATCTTCGACTCGCTGGCCTGGAAGCTGACCCGCCAACTGGATCCCAACTTTGCCGTTGCCGAAGAGACCTTCATGGCTGCCGGTCGCGACATCCGCCTGGACGCCTACGAGCAGTACATCCGCGGCGTCATGGAGCCGGATCAGGCGGAGCGACTCCGGCACCTCCAAAAGGCTGTGGAGTTGAATGCCAGCTTCGGTTCCGGGTGGATGGCCCTGGGCCGCGAGCAGTACGCCAGCCAGCAGTACGAGCAGGCCGCCGCCGCCTTTGCCAAGGTGGACCGCAACGATCCGGAGTGGCTGGAAGCCGGCTTCTATCGCGGACTCGCGCTCATGTTCAGCGGCAATTATCCCGGAGCCGAAAAGTCTTTTGATGCGGTGGCGCGCATTCTGCCGCTGGCCGAGGTCACCAACAATCAGGCCGTGGCCATCAGCCGCCAGGGTGGAGACGCGACCGAGCTCTTCATCAAGGCCGCCGCCGCCGATCCGGCCTCGGCCGACTATCACTTCAATCTTGCCGTCAGCCTCAATCGCCATGGCCAGCAGGCCGGCGCCATGAACGAGCTGGCCCAGTGCCTCAAGCTGCGCCCCAACGACGACGAAGCGCAGACCCTGGCCGGCTACTGGAAGCAGCCGCTGGCCAACGGAGCTGTGCCGGACCCTCTGGAGCGCATTGTGCGCACCTTTGACGCAGCCGCCTTCCGCCAGGCCGCGCAGATGATCGACCAGGTGGACAGCGCCCGGCTGGCTGCCCTGCGCCCTTCCGAGCGCGCCGCCAAGCTCTCCGATCAGGCGGCAGGATTCCTCTACCGCGGCCTGTTGCTGGAGGCCGAGCGGCGCTATCGCGACGCGGTTGCCGCCGATCCCAACTCCGCTGAGCCCCACATTGGATTGGCGCAGGTCTGTGAGCGCTCCGGCGACGTGGAAGCTGCCCGTCGCGAGGCGCACGCCGCCAACGACCGCAAGCCCTCTGCCTCCGCATGGCTGGTTCTGGCTCGCCTGGACCGTAACGCTGGCAAGATCTCCGACGCCAGCCGCGAGGTTTTTGAGGCGCTCCGGCTTGATTCCGCCAACACCGCGGCCCAACAGTTGCAGCTGCAAATCCTTGCGCAGACCGGTCCCAGGAAGTAAAGTGGTTCGCGCAGGCTCCACGGAGGTGTGCGTCATGCGCTCGTTGTTTTCTTCCTTCATGCGCGGTTTCAATCTCCGCCGATTGCCGCTGCTCCTTCTGCTGTGCGCGGCGCTGGCTGTCGTGGCCCGCGCGGAACAGCCTGTGGTCGTCAAGATGGTGCTGAACGACACCATTCAGCCGGTCACGGAAGACGAGCTCAACAGCGCGATCCAGCTTGCCGACTCCACCCATGCAGCGGCCTTGCTGGTGGAGCTGAACACCCCCGGCGGCTTGCTGGACACCACCCGCACCATGGCTGGAGCCATTCTCGACTCCCGCGTTCCAATCATCGTCTATGTGTCGCCCAACGGCGCTCGGGCCGGCTCCGCGGGCTTCTTCCTGATGGAGGCGGCAGACATCGCCGCCATGGCGCCCGGCACCAACGCCGGAGCCGCGCATCCGGTGCTGGAAGTAGGCCAGATGGACGAAACCATGGCGCACAAGGTGACCAACGACGCCCAGGCCTTCCTTCGCTCCTACGTCACCCGCCGCAATCGCAACCCCGAGGCCGCGGCCGCGGCTATTGAGAGTTCCCACTCCTACACGGCGGAAGAGGCGCTGCATCTGCACCTGATCGACCTGACCGCAGCCAACGACTGGGATCTGCTCCATCTGCTCGACGGCCGCGAGGTTGTGCGCATGAACGGCCAGCACCAGATCCTGCACCTGGCCGGTGCGCGCTTTGAGCTGGCCCGCCCCTCCATCCGCAACCAGGTGCTGAGCTGGATTGTGAACCCCAACCTGGCCCTGATGCTCCTGCTCGGCGGCGCGCTGCTCATCTATCTGGAGTTCAACACCCCGGGCACCGTGGTTCCTGGAGCCCTGGGCACGGTGATGGTGCTCTTGGCTATCTTCGCGCTCAATCTGCTGCCCATTCGCTTTACCGCGGTGTTGCTGCTGCTGGCGGCCTTTGCCCTGATGGCGCTGGAGGCCAAATTCGGCGGCCACGGCGTGCTGGCTTCGGCGGGAATCCTGTGCCTCACCTTTGGCACCCTTACCCTGGTTGCCGCGCCCATTCCAGAGATGAGCGTCAGCCCCTGGGTTGCCTTTGGGGTCAGCACGGCCTTTGGGGGGATCACCGTCTTTCTGGTGCGTATTGCCATCCGGGCCCGCCGTCGCAAAGCTCTGCTGGGGGCCGATGCCCTGGTGGGACACGCCGCCGTGGCCATGGAACCGCTGGCGCCCGAAGGCCATGTGCTGGTGGAAGGCGAGATCTGGCGCGCCGTTGCTGCCGATCCCGTGCCCAAGGGAGCTGCCCTTCACGTGGTGGGCCGAAGCGAGCGTTTGCTGCATGTGGTCGCCGATCACGAACTCGATGCACCACAGCCCTGAGAGCTAGAGATTCTGCCCCTCAATAGAAGCACCGTGCCCCATCCATTTCGCACGTTTCATCGCGAATACCCACGCACTATTTGAGGGCCGGATCAATAGGGCACCTGCGGTGCGGCCAGCCCGCTTCGCGCAGAACCCTTCTGTGGCCTATCCATTTCGGCGTTTTTTGCGGAAATGGTTGGGATAGAGTGACACTATTTGGTGGCCGGATCAATAAGGTAAAATCCTGCTGAAGCGGTTCCGGTCGGTCCGCCTGCATTGAAGTGCGCTCGTGCACTCCAGGCTCTGGCGGAGGCTGAGAGGCCGCACCCCATGAGGCCTGCTCCATGCCTGACTCTCTCATGCTCCTCTTGATCGTCGCCGTCATCGTTTTCCTCTATCTGCTCAACTCCATCAAGATCCTCCGCGAGTACGAGCGCGGGGTGATCTTCCGGCTGGGCCGTGCGCTGCCTGAGGCCAAGGGCCCCGGCCTCATCCTGGTCTTCCGGCCCATTGACCAGATGGTTCGCATCTCCCTGCGCCAGGAGGTGCTGGAGGTTCCGCCCCAGGACGTGATCACCCGCGACAACGTCACCATCAAGGTGAATGCGGTGGTTACGCTCTATGTGGTGAACCCGAATGACGCCGCCATCAAGGTGTCCAACTACGTTTACCAGACCTCGCAGTTTGCGCAAACCACGCTGCGCTCGGTGCTGGGCGAGGTGGAACTGGACGAGCTGCTCAGCCATCGCGACAAGCTCAACCTGAAGATCCAGACCATCATCGACCAGCGTACCGAGCCCTTCGGCGTGAAGGTGACGTCGGTGGAAGTGAAGCAGGTGGACCTGCCCGAGCAGATGCTCCGCGCCATGGCCAAGCAGGCTGAGGCGGAGCGCGAAAAGCGCGCCAAGGTGATCCATGCCGGGGGTGAATTCGACGCTGCGCAGAAGCTGGTGGACGCCGCCGCGCTGCTGGCCACCCAGCCCATCACCCTGCAACTGCGCTACCTGCAGACGCTCACCGAGATCGGCGTGGAAAAGAACACCACCATCGTCTTCCCGTTGCCCGTTGAGCTGCTATCGTTGTTGAACAAGTTCACCCCGCCCGCGCCGCCTGAGGCTGGCAAGTAGTTTTCTTTGTCGATCCGGCACGCGAAGAGTGACAACTTTTCCCCGCTCTTTCCCGCAAGAAACGCAGGAAAGGATGGGGCACGGCGGATTCAAGGTCCAAGTGCAACAACACATCGCAAAGAGCCGACAGGAGATGGTTGGTAGGAAGCCATGGAAAAGATGGAAAACAAAGAGCGTTTCCCACTTTCCC
>Ga0181520_10010524_pt1 | contig 12388 bp, 11 predicted proteins | sample PEATcosm2014_Bin_29_FD_132451 | JGI IMG/M metagenome (GOLD analysis project Ga0181520, IMG submission 132451) | Peatland microbial communities from MTU Mesocosm Facility, Houghton, MI, USA - PEATcosm2014_Bin02_30_metaG | ecosystem: Environmental > Terrestrial > Soil > Wetlands > Peat | place...
CGACGCGGCTGCATTTCGTGCCGGATTCGCTATTCGCCTGCGTCTACGGCCATTTTCGGCTCGTCCGTTTCGCGGTGATGGCCGGCGCGTCGTTTTCGCGCAAGTTCTTGGAATCGGTCGGCACGTGGAAGCCGGATCTCGACGAATTCGAACGGCGCAACAGCGCGGAGTTGCGGGATTTCGTCGCCGCCTATCGCGAGAAATTCAAGATTCTGATATTCGTCGGCCCGTACGCCTGCACGGCGGAACAGCGGCGCAAGAACGAAACGAGCGTGAAGGCGCAGGCGTATTGCTATATCTACATCGACGAGCAGGGCAAATATCTGACGGGCGTTGGCGCGCCGGTTTATCATCTCAGCGGCGAAAACGCGCCGCCGGAATTCACCGAAATCCACCCCTCGCCGCGCGTCCTGGCGTGGTACGCCGAGAACCTGGCGGACTACCTGGCGAAAAATCAGTTGTTGCCGGCGTGCGATCGCGGCCCGCAGTAAAACCGCGTGCGGGCGTCGATTTTCGCGCCGCGCTCAGGCGATTTGCGCCACGAGCTTGGGGCGGCTCGGCCGCGGCACGGCCTTTGCCTTGGCGAAGTGCTTGTCGAGGAACGCCAAGACGTAATCCGTGAAGATCGTCGGGAACTCGATCACGCCGGCGTGGCTGCCGCCCGGCACAAGATGCATTTCGGAATTCGGCACGAGCTTGTGCATTTGCTCGGCGACTTCGACGGGCGTGAACGTGTCCTGGTCGCCGACGACGATCAGCGTCGGAACTTTGATGCGCGGCAGCACGCTGACGGCCGAGTGATTGTTCATCGACTGCGCCAGCAATGTAAAATTGCGCAGGTTGAGATTGACGATGTGCGGCCGATAAATTTCGAATTGCTCGCGGCTGGCGACGTCCCAGTTGATAATCAGCAGCCGGGTCAGCGGGAACGCCCACGGGCCGAGCAGAATCGCTTTCCAAAACAGGCCGCTCGTTTTCGGCAGATACCGGACCACGTTGCGCAACATCGGTTCAACCGCCATGTCGAGCAGGGGGCCGATGTAGGAAAAGGTGCGGAGCGTGTACTCGTACGTGCCGCTGAGCGCGATGAGGCCGAGCGCGACCTCCGGCCGACGGCCGTAAAGTTCAAGCGCGACCTGGACGCCCATCGAAAAGCCGACAAACACCGCTTTCTTGGTTCTTGTGGCCGCCAGGACCGCCTGCAAATCCTGCACGCAGGCGTCGATCGTGGCCATGCGCTCGTCGGCGGGAAGCGCCGAATCGACGTGGCCGCGATAATCCCAGATGATCACCCGATGCCGCGGGCTGAGCGCGTCGATCATCGGCTGCATCCAACTCTGGTTGCAGGTCAGGCCGTTGCAGATGACGACGGTCGGGGCGCCCTGGCCGTAAACGCGGTACGCGATGCGGGTGCCGTCGAAACTGGTGAGGAACTTGCTTTCTTTCATAGCTCACGTTTCCTTTGTTGCGTTGGGGGAAATCGCTGTTGCCGATCGTGGATGACCTCGGATTCGCCGTAACGCGGCGTGTCAAACCGCGCCGATATTAACAAAGATTTGAAAAAAGAAAAGGACCTTTCGTTCAAAACGACGCGAAATTATGCGAAAGCCGGTTATTGGGGGGGCGATGGAGCGAGCGCGGCCCGGTCCGGCGCGCGCGCCGGCGCAGGTCACATCAAGCGGGCGGTGATTTTCTGCATCGAATGGAAGGCGTTTTCGCCCATTTCGCCGCGGATCTTATTGACTTTGGCGGCGACAAAATCCCGCCAGGCGTCGCGCCCGTAATGCCGCAGATAGTCGATCATGTCCGTCGAAATCATCGATCTCAGCGACGCGCAATACGACGCGCACACGCCTTCATCCACCTCGCGCTCGCTGCCGGAAAATTGGCGAGCGCAGTCGCAGAGGCGCTCTGCCAATTTGCGCTCCAGTTTGGAACGCGCCGGGTCGCCCGCGGCGGCGCCAGGCTTGGCGCTAATGAGGCACGGCGACCCGAGACTGACGATCGATGCGGCGGCGTGGCGGTTGACGAGAATGCGTTCGTTATCGGACGCCGGGTCGAGCGGAAAAACGAAAAAGCCGTCCTTCGTCGAATTGTAGTCGTACGTGATGCCGGTCAGTTCCTCGCCGTCCAAGAATTTGATGCGGATTTTTACGCCGGCTGCGGCCGGTCGGGCCGCGGCCTTCGGCGCGCTGGGATCCTTGATTAAGAAGACGGCCTTGAGTTCGTCGAGTCGAATCTCTCTGGCGTCTCCCGAGGACGTCGTGATGTGAAACGTGTCCTTCGCGCCGACATCCAACGTGTATCCGCGCACCGTGCCGCCCTTGAGAAACTTGACGATAATGTCGTTTTTCATTTTGCGGCCTCCCAAAGAACTTTTCCACGTACAAGAAATACCACGAAATCTTCGCAAGTCAAGCGTCAAGCGTTGTAAACAAATTGATTGAAACGCCAGCAGATGCGAAGCATGGGCATTTCGCGCGCCGCTCGCTTGGCCAGGCGGGAAATTACGAGTGCTGCGAAAACTGAGAACGGCGAGAGCCGGCTGACTCAATACGCCTTTTTCAAAATGTCCCAGGCGTCCTCAAACGCGATCTCTTCCGGATTGTAGATGCAGGCGCCGTCGTCGATCGCGACGCGGGCGATGCGTTCTAGTTGGCTTTCCGCGACGCCGGCTTCGCTCAACGTGATCGCCATGCCCGATAGCTCGTGCAGGCGCCCGGCCAGGTCGCGAATCGCCTGAATCACCAGCCGCGCGCGCTGCACGTCATTGTCCGGCGGATTCTTCAGGCCCAACGGCCCCGCCAATTCCGCGATCGGGCGTGCCGCCTTGCCCAGGTTGTAGTCCAAACCCCACGGCAACAGGATGGCGTTCGCCACGCCGTGCGGAATCTCGCAGATCGCGCCGACGGCGTGCGCCAGGGCATGCACGACGCCGGTCATCGAATTGGAAAAGCCGATCCCCGCCAGCAGCGCGGCGTTGGCCATGGCGAGGCGCGCGTCTTCGTCTTTGCCGTTCTGCGTCGCCGCAACAAGGTTTTCGAAAATCAGTTTGACCGCGGCAAGCGCGAACGCGTCCGAAACCGGATTCTTCTGCAGGTCGATGTACGCTTCGCACGCGTGCGTCAATGCGTCCATGCCGGTCGCGGCCGTGACCTTCGGCGGCATGGTCAGCGTCATCACCGGGTCGAGCACGGCGATCGCCGGGTACAGTTTGTCGGAAACGAACGGCATTTTCACGTTGCGGTCGACGTCCTTGATCACCGAGACCAGCGTGACCTCGGAGCCCGTGCCGGCGGTCGTGGGGATGACCACCAGCGGCCGTTGCGGCTTGGTCAGGCGGTCCATGCCCTGGAATTGCAGCAGGTCGGCGGCGCCCTCGCTGATCACGATGTTCGCGCCCTTGGCCGAATCGATGCAACTGCCGCCGCCCAGCGCGATCAGGCAATCGCAGCCGTTTTCGTGAAAGAGTTTGGCGATTTCGTTGCAGGCCTTGTTGCTGGAATCGACCGGCGTCCGATCGTAGACAACGCCGATCGCGAGGTTCTCACCGATCAACGCGTCTTGCAGCTTCTGCAGCAAGGAGGCGCCGACGACGCCCGGGTCGGTGACGACCAGCGCCTTTTTCACGCCCAGCAACCCCATTTCATAAGGCAGACCGGCCAACGCTTTCTTGCCGCTCAGGATCTTCACCGGACAATAGAAAGAATAGTACTCGGGTCGCATGGTCCCCTCTCTTTGCCGGGGTTTCGTTTCCGGCTAGCGAACGGCGCGCAAGATCAGCCCCGGAACCAACGCCAGGTAGATGGCCGCCTTGATCGGCAGACCGCTCGCGCCCAGCCGCGGCGGGCGGCGGTAGGTCTTGTCGACGACGATCCGCGGGAACAGGAACGATTGCACGATGGCCAGCGTCCGCGCCACCTGCGAACTCTCGGCGATCGGGCCGTGGACGATGAAGCGCCGCTGGGCCGCGGCGACCGGCGTGCCGATCCGGCCCAGAAACACGAGCAACGCGCCATCGATGTTCTTAAAGAGAATCGCGACGTTCGGGTTCGGCAGACCCTTGCCGAAGCAGCGCACGCCGCGGCCGGTTTTCTTGATCGCGATCGACGGGCCATGCGGCAGAACGCCCAACGAAAAAACGAAGCCCTCCGCCCACACCGAGATCTCGTCCCGCAGCGCGCGGTTCAACCGCGCCGCCACTTCGAACGCCACGCCGACGGCCAGCAATGCGAGCCGGGCGATCCACATTTTCAGTTGGTAAACGCCGAGCGCGCGCCAACGATGAAATTTGTCCCCCATCGCATTTGGTCCTTTCGAAATCCGCGCGACGGTCCCGCGACCGCCGCCGCGCCGGCCTACATCTGCTCGGGCGCGTCGATGCCAAGCAGCGACAACCCGAGGCGAATCTGGCGCGCCGTGCAATCGCACAGCGCCAGCCGCGTCGCGCGCACCGCGCCGGCGGACGTCAGCACTTGGCAGTCGCGATAAAAGCCGTTGAACGCCTGCGCCAGGCCGAACAAATGTTCGGTGAGCAGATGCGGGTAATATTCCGTCGGCACATCGTGGACCGTGTCCGCGAACCGCAGCAGGCACAGCGCCAGCGCGCGCTCCGCTTCGTGCTCGAGCGCCGGCCGCACGTCGGGCGGCAGTTGCCACGCGGGCTCGCCGGCCTTGCGAAAAATCGAACGGATGCGCGCGTGCACGTACTGCATATACGGCGCGGTGTTGCCGTCGAAGGCGAGCATGCGGTCCCAATCGAAGCGGTAGTCGCTGTTGCGATTCTGCGAGAGATCGCCGTATTTCACGGCCCCGACGCCCACCATTTCGGCGACGCGCTCCACCTCGTCCGGCGGCAGGTTCGGACCTTTTTCCGCGATGATCGCTTTCGCCCGCTGCACGGCTTCCGCCAGCAAATCGGCGAGCCGCACCGCGCTGCCCTCGCGCGTCTTGATCGGCCGGCCGTCGGCGCCGAGGATCGTGCCGAAACCGACGTGCTCCAGCCGCAGCCGAAAGCCCATCTTCCGCGCGGCGGCGAAAAGCTGCTTGAAGTGCAGGCTCTGCCGCTTGTCCACGGCGTAAACAATTTCGTCGGCGTGGTGCGCCCGAACGCGATAAGCGATCGTCGCCAGATCGGTGGTCGCGTAATTGAAGGCGCCGTCCGATTTGCGGATCATGAACGGCTTGTCCGCGAGTTCCGGGTCGTCGGCGCCGTCGAAGAAAATCAGCGCGGCCCCCTGATCTTCGCGGGCGATGCCGCGCGCCAGCAGGTCGGCCACGAGCGGTGCGAGATCGTCGTGGTACGCGCTTTCGCCGCGCCACTCGTCGAAGCGCACATCGAGCCGCGCATAGATTTTCTCGACTTCCACGCGCGTCGCCGCCGCGAATCGCCGCCACAGCTCCAGATTGTCCGCGTCGCCGCTTTGCAGCTTGGCGAGCTCCGCGCGCGCCGCGTCGGCAAACGTTTCGTCCGCTTTCGCCGCGTCGTTCGCGAGGCGGTAAACGCGCTCCAGTTCGTCGGTCGGGCTCGCCGCCAGCGCCGCCTCGTCGCCCCAGCGGCGGAAGCCGAGAATCAGCAGGCCGAATTGCGTGCCCCAGTCGCCGGTGTGATTGTCGCCGATGACGCGGCCGCCGAGAAAACGCAGGATGCGCACGATCGCGTCGCCCAGGATCGTGCTGCGCAGGTGGCCGACGTGCAGCGGTTTGGCGACGTTGGGGCTCGAAAAATCGACGACGACCGTCGCCGGCCGCTCGACCGGCTCGACGCCCAGCCGCTCGTCGTGCGCCATCGCCGCGAGCCGCGCGCCGAGAAACTCGGCCGACAACCGCAGATTGATGAAGCCCGGCCCGGCGATCTCCGGCGGCTGGCAGATGTCCGCCAGGTCGAGCCGCTCGACCACCTGCGCCGCCAGGTCGCGCGGCTTGCGGCCGAGTTTCTTCGCCGCGCCCATCACGCCGTTGGCCTGGTAGTCGCCGAACTGCGGGTTGCCCGTTTCCTTCACCGCCGCCGGCGCTTCCTGCCCGGCCATATCCGACAGCGCCGCGGTGATTCGCTGGTTGAGCACGTGCCGAATGCGCATCGTTAAGCCTCGCGCAAATGCGTTTTTGAGGCGAGGAATGTAGCACTTTTTGCCCGGGATCAACAGGATCGGCCAAACCGCTCCTGCCGTCGTCAGATGGAAGCAACAAGTAAAAATTGCGCCGGATCGCGCAACGAAACGGCGCTTCGTCCGGGCCGGGCGCCACGGGATGCTTTTTGCGCCCGATTGGGTTATCTTTCGTGCATGGCGAAACCGGACGACGACAAGGCCCATTTCGACTTCGGCGCGCTACGTCAAGCGACGTCGCTCGGCGCGGTCGGCATCGAGATGGGAGGCAGCGTCGCCGTTGGCTGCGCCATCGGGTTTTACCTCGACAAGTGGCTGGGCACGCGGCCTTGGATGTTGGTCATCTGGACGATACTCGGCCTTGGCGCCGCGGCCAATGCGGTGTATTCAGCGTACCGCAAGGCGAAGAAAGTCGGACAGGAGGACGAGCCTGGCGATCAAGAACGTCATTAACGAACGCAACACGCTCAATTTCGTCAGCAAAATTGGCGTGGTGCTTTACGTCGTCTTCGTGGCGGTTTCCGTCGTTCTTTGGCGGGTGTTTCACAATCTCGATATCTTGACCGGCACGTTGCTCGGCGGCGGCTTGTCGCTGATCAATTTCGAGCTGCTGAAAGCCGTCGGGCGCAAGATCTTCGAAGACCCGAAGCGGCTCAAACTGCAATACTTCGTTTTCGTCTGGCTCAAGTTAATGGCCCTGATCGCGATCTGCTTCGCCGTCGTTTATTACCAGGCGGTGAACGTGCCGGCGTTCTTCGCGAGCTTGGGCATCATCGTGGCCGCCATCATCGGCGCGACGATTTACGCCGTGAGCCACGGATTCGGCGATCTGATCGACGACGAAATGCAAAAAAGCGAAGAAAAATTCATCGGTTGGGACGACGTAGACAACAAACTCAAAAAGGTTTATAAACCGGGCGCCAAGAAGACCGTTTTCGACTAAGAAGTACGCGAGGAGAGCCCCAGCATGTTACGTTCCCGCACGGTCATCAGCGCGCTCTTTCTGCTCCTGATTTGCTGCACTGCGGCATGGGCGCAGAACACCGAGACGACCTCCCCCGCGACGCCGAATTCAGTTTCGAGTCCGATCGCCCCGGCGTCCGGGCAAGGCACGATTCGGCCGGTAACGGCTCGGTGGCTCGCCGCCAAACAGACCAACGAATCTACGCCGCCCGCGGCCGCCGAGACGGCAAAGCCGGCGACCGGCGAACCGGCCGAAGAAAAGCCGGAGCACTGGACGTTCTTTTTGTTGCTCCCGATGGGTTGGACCTTCGACCTCGCCGAGAAAATCGCGCCGCTGTTCGGCACAGAGCCTGACAAGGCCAAATACACGGCGGAACGTCTGCAGCACGTGCTGATCATGTTTTTCGTGGTCACGCTGCTTTCGATCATGGCCGTTGTGCTCGGCGGTCATTACCGCAAGCTCTTGGCGCAAGACAACCCGGCGCCGTCGCCGAATGTTTCGCTCGCCAACTTCATGGAAATGATCGTCAATACCGTGCTCGGGCTGATGCAGGAAGTCATCGGCGGCCACAACACGGAAAAATATCTGCCGCTGGTCGGCACGCTGGCGATCGTGATTTTGTTCAACAACCTGCTGGGCTTGATCCCCGGCTTCCACACCGCGACCGACACCTTAATGACCAACGCCGCCATGGCGCTGACCGTGTTTTGCATCTACCACTATTACGGCGTCAAAACGCACGGCGTCGGCAAATACCTCGCGCACTTCATGGGCCCGCTGGAAGGCAAGATGAAATACATCCTGGCGCCGCTCATGGTGCCGATCGAACTGATCAGCGACATCGTGCGGCCGGTCAGTCTCTCTTTGCGTCTGATGGGCAATATGATCGGCGACCACCGAGTCTTTCTCGTGTTCATGAGCCTGGCGCCGATCCCGCTGTTGTATCCGATTCCGTTCCTCGCCCTCGGCCTCTTGGTGGCCATCGTGCAAACGCTCGTGTTCTGCTTGCTGACGATGGTTTACATCGGCCTCGCCACGGCGAAGGAGCATTAGTTTTGGCAGCAACGCGTCGCGGATTGCCTGCGACGTTTGAAGTGCTGGACGGAGGAGTTGGCAGATGAAACGGACCGTTATGGTGCTGGCCATCGTGGCTCTGACGACGGTTGTCCTGACAGGGTCGGCTCTGGCAGCGGGAGAGGGATTGGACAACAGTGTGAAGAGCATGATCGCCCTCAGTTGCGGTCTGGGCATCTCCATCGCCGCGCTCGGCGGGGCCTTGGGCCAAGGCCGCGCCGCCGCCGCCGCGATCGAGGCAATTGCCCGAAATCCCGGCGCGTACCAGAAGGTTTTCACCCCGATGATCCTCGGCCTCGCCCTGATCGAGTCCCTGGTCATCTACAGTCTGCTGGTCAGCTTCTTGCTGTTCTTCAAACTGTAGTCGCGAAAACCGATGCGCCGAAAAGGCCGTCCCTCACCGGACGGCCTTTTCCTTTTGCGGACACCGCGGGGCGGCGAACGCCCTGGCCGAGATAGGTTGCCCATGGCGAAGCCTGCCGTCAGCGGTGCGCGACCCAAACGAAGAATCTGGGTTTTCCTCGGCGTCGCCGGCGTCGCCGTCGGGGGCTTGCTCGCCTGGTTCGCGACCTGCTTCCCGCGCGGAGGAGGACCCCCGCTTGAGCTTTCGGCGGCCGGGCGGCCGGCGGCGGAGGCGGCACGCGGCGGTTTCGACGGCGCGGAATTCGTCTATTGGCGCGACGGCGCGCCGCTCCGCGGGCCGCTGACCTGCGACCTGCTCAGCCGGCTGTTGCGCGAGGCCTTGGCCCCCGCACGGGGCTCCGGTTTCGTCTGGCAGGTGTGCGACCCGACGCCGCGGCCGGGAATCCTGGCGTGGCAGGCCGCGGATTTCGCCATCGGCGGCGTGCCCGTCTCGCGCGCGGCGTTTTATTACGAGCGGCCGGAAGTCGATTGGCCGGCGCTCGCCGGGCCGCGCCGGCTGACCGTGCTCGCGGCGAAAGGCGCGACCGCCGAGTTCCGCGTGCGCAACGACGCGCTCGCCGCGTTCTTAGAGACGCAGAATCGCGACTTGCGCAATATCCACATTGAGACCACCGCGGAGCAATTCGGCGTATCCGCCTTGGCGTGCGGGTGGTTCGGCCTGAAAATTCCCGTGGCGGCGGCCGGCCGGTTCGCGTTGGAGGGCCGGCGGCTGCTGTTTCACCCGGACGCCGCGAAAGTCTGGCGGTTCAACGCCCCGAAATTCCTGCTGCGCCGTCTCGACCGCTGGCTGAACCCTGTCGCCGAGATCGACCTTTCCGCCTGGGCGCTGGAACCCGTCGCCGTCCGCCTGCTGCCCGCGCCGACCGACGCCGTCGCGATCAATGCGCAGAGCGGCGCGACGGTCGGGCGGTAAATGTTCGCAAAAACAACTTGCGGCCCGCGCGGGGCGCTGTTACAAAAGGCCCCGATGATTGCCGCGGTCAGCACGCACTTATTTGCCCACCATCGCTTGCGATCGTCGAATTTGGAGTGGATCGCCGCGGCCGGATTCGACGCAATCGAGCTGTGGGGAGCGGAGCACCATTTCGCCTTCTACGACGACGCGGCGGCGGCCGAGTTGCGCGCGTGGCTCGCAGCGACCGGCCTGCGCGTCGCGTCGATCCACCTGCCTTTCCAACACGAGTTCGGCTCGCCGGAATTCCGGTACGTGAGCTTCGCCGATCCGCGTCCGGAAAACCGCGCCCTGATGGGCGACAAGGCGGTGCGGTGGCTCGACGTCGGCGAGTCGTTCGGGTGCCAGCTATACGTGCTGCATCCGACCGCGACGCGCGTGCGCGGCGACGCGACCGACCGTCGCCTGCGGCCGGCGCTGGATTGGCTGGCGCCGCAGTGCGAGCGACGCGGCGCCCGAATCGCGCTGGAAAACATCATGCTGCCCGGCACGCGGGCGGGCGCGCTGACGAAGATTTGCTGCGACTATGGCGGGCGCGTCGGCGTCTGCCTCGACGTCGGCCATGCCCACATCGACGGCGGGTTGATTTGGGAAATCGCCAACGCGGGCGACCATCTGCTGGCGTTGCACGCGCACGACAACCACGGCGAGATCGACGAGCACCTGCCGCCGGGCCGCGGCACGATCGATTGGTCCGCCGCCTCGACGGCCCTGCGCTGGCAGGCGCCGAACGCCGGGCTGTTCACCTTTGAACTCAACGGGGCGGCGGTGGAAGACGACCGGCACGAACGCGATTGCCGCGCGAAGCTCGGCGAGGCGATGGCGTTCTGGCGACGGTTCGCGGAGCGAGTCGCATGACGATGACGGCAGCCGAGAAAGCGCAACAGGCGGTTCACGAAATGGAGCGGGCCGCGCCCTACGACCTGCTGGCGCACCGCATGGGCGGCGACGCCTCGGACCGCCGCTACTTTCGCCTGACCTACGGCGTTTTCGGCGAACGGCGCACGGCGGTGATGATGGAATTGGCGCAGGCCGGCCCGTTCATCAAATCCGAGGAAGTGACGCTGTACCACGACGAACGCGGCGAGTTGCCGTTCCTCAACATCCACCGCTTCCTCGCCGGCCTCGGCATGCCCGTGCCGAAAGTGCTCTACGCGAACACCGACTTGGGCGTGCTGCTGCTGGAAGATCTGGGCGACAACTTGCTCTTCGACGTCGCGCAGGCGCAGGTCAAAGAACGCACGAAAAAGCTGTACCAGCGCGCGCTCGACCACCTGGTGTATCTGCAAATCGCGGGCACGGCGCGGCTGGACGCCGATTGCGTGGCGTCGCGCCAAACGTATTCGACGGAACTGTTCCTCTGGGAATTTCGCCACTTTTTCGAGTACGGCATCGAGGCGCGATTCCACCCCTTGCCGGCCGACGCGCGGCAGGAGTTGGACGACGCCTGCCGGCCGTGGGCGGCGCGTCTGGCGGCGCTGCCGAAGGTGTTCGTCCACCGCGATTATCACAGCCGCAATTTGATGGTGCGCGACGAGCGCTTGGCGCTCATCGACTTTCAAGACGCCTTGCTCGGGCCGCGAACTTACGACCTGGCCTCGCTGCTTCGCGACAGCTACATCGATCTCGGCTGGCCGCTGGTGGACGAATTGGTCGAGCATTACCTGAAAACCTGGGAAGCGCGCGGCGGCGAACCCGTCGACCGCCGGCAATTTCTCGCCGAATTGTGGGCGACGGCCCTCCAGCGCAATCTCAAGGCCGCCGGCCGCTTTGTGTACATCGAACGCGTCAAAGGCAAGCCGGGCTACGAGAAGGACATTCCGCGGACGCTCTCGTACCTTCCGGGCTACGCCAAGCGCGCCCCGGAACTGGCGCCGCTGGTCGAACGCCTGCGGCGCTGGACGCCGGAATTGCAGTGAGCGCGCTGGCCGCGATGGTTCTGGCCGCCGGGCACGGCGTCCGGCTCGCGCCCCTGACCGAGGAAAAGGCCAAGCCGGCGTGTCCGGCCTTGAATCGCCCCATCATTCATTTCCCGTTGCGCCAGGTCGGCGCGTTGCGACCGGATCGCGTCGTCGTCAATCTGCACCATTTGCCGGAAACTGTTGCCGCGGCGCTCGAGCCGCCGCCCTTCGGCCTGGCCGTGCGCACGATTTACGAGCCGGCGATTCTGGGAACCGGCGGCGGCTTGAAAAACGCGCGGGCGCTGCTGGACGGCGCCGAGACGATCGTCCTGCTCAACGGCGACACGATCGCGGAAACCGAACTCTCGGCGCTCGTCGCCGAACACCGGCGGACCGGCGCGCTCGCGACCATGCTGCTGCTCGACGATCCGCGAGTGGCGCGTTACGGCGCCGTCGAGGTCGCGCCGGACGGCGCCGTGACGGACATCGCCGGCCTGCTCGCCCGGCCCGGCGTGCGGCGCGGCCTTTTTGCCGGCGCGCACATTTTGTCGCCGGAGATTTTTGCGGTCATGCCGCCCGACGCGGCGATCTGCATCATTCGTCAGGTCTACCTGCCGCTGATCGCCGGCCGGCGTGGCGCGGTGCGCGCCGCGTTCGGCGCCGGACGCTTCTTCGATCTGGGCGCGCCCGCGGACTATCTGGAAGCGCAATGGGCGCTGCTCGACGACGCCGGCCCGTTCGCGTTCGTGCGAGATGGACTGCAGGAAATCGCGCCCGGCGTTTGGTCCGATCCGACCGCCGACCTGTCGCCGCTCGCCGTAATCCGGCCGCCCGCCTTGATCGGCCACGCGGCTGTTGTCGACGCCGGCGCGTCCATCGGCCCGTATGCGGTTATTGGCGCGCGCGCCCGCGTCAGCGCGGGGCCGCCGATCGATCACACGGTAATTTGGGAGGAGGCGATCGCGCG
>Ga0181520_10010525_pt1 | contig 12388 bp, 6 predicted proteins | sample PEATcosm2014_Bin_29_FD_132451 | JGI IMG/M metagenome (GOLD analysis project Ga0181520, IMG submission 132451) | Peatland microbial communities from MTU Mesocosm Facility, Houghton, MI, USA - PEATcosm2014_Bin02_30_metaG | ecosystem: Environmental > Terrestrial > Soil > Wetlands > Peat | place...
AAAGCGCCCTCCGGCTTGGTGCAAGTGACACCCGGGATGGCCGTCAGCTTGGCCAGCATATAGTCCCGCAAATCAATAAACTCGGCTCTGAACTCGCTCACGCACTCCTGCGAAGCGGTCAGAGCGGCCACTGCGGCTTTTTGCACAAAACTCGTTGCATTCGAGGTCGATTGAGATTGCAGCTTGCTCAGGTTGGCCACCACAGCCTTGGGACCCAGCGCAAAACCCGCCCGCCAGCCAGTCATCGCGTAGGTCTTCGACAGCGACCCCAGCACCACAATGTGTTCTTTGGCCCAGGTAAACGAGCCGCCGCTTACCGGCTTGCCGGCGTAATTCAGGTACACGTAACACTCGTCCAGAAGCAGAAAAATCCCCCGGTCGTGCGCCAGATGCACAATCCGCTCCAGGTCCTCGGCCGACACCACCGATCCGGCCGGGTTCGACGGCGAGTTGAGAATAATGGCCTTGGTCTTGGGTGTAATGGCCTTTTCAATCGCGTCGGCCGTGATGCGGAAGCTCTCCGCCTCGCTGGTCTCCAAAAACACCACCTTGCCCCCGGCATACTGGATGATGTCCTTGAAGCTGACCCAGTAGGGGACCGGCAGAATCACCTCGTCGCCATGGTCCACCAGAATCTGAAGCGTGTTGAACAACGCCAGCTTGCCGCCGGTGGTGAAGATGGCCTCGTCGATTCCGTAGTCCGATGCGAAATCCGTAGCATGGCGCTCCACAATGGCCTTGCGCACGTCGGGAATGCCCGGCACTACCGTGTAGCGCGTAAAGTTGGCGTCGATGGCGGCAATGGCCGCGTCCTTAATGTGCCGTGGCGTGGGGAAATGGGGCTCGCCGGCGCCGAAATCCACCAGGTTCGCGCCCCCGGCGCGCAGCTTGGCGGCCTCGGCAGCCACGGCCATGGTTGCTGAAACTTCAATGCGGCCGATGCGGTCGGCAAAGACTTTTGCTGGGGCAGAAACGGTCATAGTGTTTCTATCTTGGCAGATTTCCGCCTCTTGTCCAAGCCCTTCTGTCCTTCCTGATCGTTCCCGCCGTCCCGCCCAACGAACGCTGTGTCCACCACCTGGGCGTCTGGGCACCCTCAGGGTCGGGGCACCGCATTCTTGTTCTTGCCCCTACTTTGCTGTTTCCGATATTCCTCCCATAACTCTGCCTGTCATTCTGAGTGAAAGGGGCCCCAAACGCTCTTCAGTTTGGGGGTGGTGAGCGAGGAATCCGCTTTTGCTTTCCGTAGTTCTGATATGGACTTTTAGGAGACCACACTCATGTGCTGCGTCTAAAGTGCGCAGAATAACGCGCGAGCCATTCTTGGCGCGTCAACATTGCCAAATGCAGGTCCTCCGACTCCCTACCCCTTCGCATTGCTCAGGGTCCGGTCGCTCAGGATGACAGCCTTTATTCAATGCACTCAAGACTCGGGATACTAGTTCACCTGCATCCTGTGAATCTTGGCGAATTCTTCTGCGGGTACTGGCCGGCTGAAATAGAACCCTTGCGCCTCGTCACAATGATGAGCTTTGAGAAAGCCAAGAGCCTCCGCCGACTCCACGCCTTCGGCAATCACCCGCAAATTCAGGCTTCTTCCCATGCTGATGATCGCGCTTACGATAGTCGTGTCGTCCGGGGTTGTTGTAATCCCACTAACAAACGACTGGTCGATCTTGAGCGTGTCGACCTTGAGCTTTCGAAGGTAACTCAGGCTGGAGTAGCCCGTTCCGAAGTCGTCCACCGCCACCTGAACACCCTTTTCCCGCAGGATCTTGAGGGTGGGCATCCCGAGACTTCCGCGTTCCATGAGGATACTCTCCGTAACCTCGATATCGAGTGAATCCGGGGGCAGGCCGGTCTCTTTGAGGATTGCAGTCAAGCCGTCAAGAAAGCCCTCGCTTCGAAACTGAATTGCAGAGACATTCACTGAGATTTTTATGGGCCGCAAGCCGGCATTCATCCATTTCTTGGCCTGCGTGCAAGCTTCGCGCAGAACCCACGAGCCAATGGGAAGAATGAGACCGGAGTCTTCGGCAACCGGAATAAACTGCGCGGGCTCGACGTTCCCTCGGGTGGGATGCGTCCATCGCAACAGAGCTTCGGCTCCGGTGATGGCGCCCGACGTGAGGTTCACGATCGGTTGGTAGTGCAGCGTGAGTTCGTTCCGTTCCAGGGCGCATCGCAGGTCTTCCTCCATCGATTGCCGTTCCACGGCTTTGATGTTCATCTCCGGCTTGAAAAACCTGAAATTATGGCGCCCGCTTTCCTTGGCCTGATACATGGCCGTATCGGCGTTCTTAAGCAGCGTTGCCGCATCGAGGCCATCTTCGGGATAGACGCTTATTCCAATGCTTGCGCTAGTGTGAAGTTCATGGCCTTCGATGGAATGAGTTTCCTTCATCATCTTCAAGATTCTTCTGGCCGTGATGGCGGCATCTTCCGCATGCTCCACGTCGTGCAGCAGCAGAACAAACTCATCGCCTCCCTGCCGGCTCACCGTATCCGGTGTACGGACACACTCCTGCAGCCGCTCGGCTACGGACTTAAGAAGCTTGTCGCCGGTCGGATGTCCGAGCGAGTCGTTAATGTGCTTGAAGTTGTCCAGGTCCATGAACAGGATCGCCATCGAGGTGGTCTTGCGGCTGGCTTGTGCGATGGCCTGATTGAGCCGGTCATTGAGCAACAATCGATTCGGCAGGCCAGTCAAAGGGTCGTGCTCGGCAAGATGCGCAATCTGCTCCGCAAGCGCCCGGGCCACGGTCACGTCGCGAAAAACCAGGACGGATCCGGCGGCAAGCCCGGAGCCATCGCGGATGGGGGCGACAGAGTCTTCAATGAAAATCTGATGACCTTCCCGGCTGGTCAAGAGGCAGTTTATCGGCAGGTGCGTGAGGCGCGCATGTTCAATTGCCTGGGTTGTCGGATCGGCGGCGATTTCGCCGGTGGTCGCGTCCATGATCCTGAAACACTCTCTTAGCGGCCGGCCAGCCGCTTCTCTTAGCGACCAGCCGGTCATCCTTTCTGCCACAGGATTCAGAAACGAAACATTGCCTGCCAGATCGGTACAGATCACGGCATCGCCGATGCATTCCAGCGTGATTTGCGCGCGGTTCTTTTCGTTGAATAGGGTCTCTTCCAGGATCTTGCGGGCGACTGAACTGCGCAGGGCGCGCATGAGCTCATACGGTTGAATCTGACCCTTGATCAAATAATCCTGGATGCCGCCTTCCATTCCGCGCATGGCAATGGCCTCGTCCTCCAGGCTGCATAAAAGCACAATTGAAGCGCCTCTGGCCACTGCGTGGGCGCGCAGGACCGCTTCGAATCCCGATGAATCGGATGAATGGCCCAGACCCAGCAGCACCACGGCAACCGATTGGCCGCTGAGATACGCCTCTGCGTCCGCCATGGACTCCACGTGCTTCAATGCAAAGGAATATGTGCCTTGGTCGTTGAACATTGCGATGATCTGCCGCGCCTGTTCGGGGTCTTTCTCAATCAGAAGAATTCTTTTGATCGGTTCATTGATCATCCTGTTCACCCTGTGGGGCGCTTGGCAAAATTCATCCTGTGAACTTGGATGCTCGATCTTCGTCTTGGCGCATGCGCACCATATGATTTTCACGAATTCTCAGAAAGCAGTCTGATCTTTCTTGCTCACGAGTTGTCCCCAGCGCAGCTACGCGAGCAATCATCGTGCGGCTCCGACGGACGATAATCACTACGCTGCCTGTGAGGGCACATCAACGGTCGAACAGGCCGGTCAACGCTTCCAGATCGCCGGCACGCGCGCCATCCAGCAACGTGACATCGCTGGCCGGTTGGCTCGCTCCCGACCGGTGCTTGTCGGCGGTTCTAGCAGAGGAACACTGGGAAGCGTCGATCGGATTGGAGGGAAACTCGGTCATCGAAAGAACAACGGCAGAGGGGGCCTGATTCTCGCGCTATTCTACGCATCGCCCGGCATCGGACACAATAGAGCCAAGACAATTTACGTAGTCTGCGATAGCCTGCGGAAAAACCTCGAGTGAAGGACAAGGCAGGCGCCCGCGGCTCTCAGCGTGCGAGTTCACGCTCCAGGTTAGTGGATGGTCTTCATCTTGCGCTGCATGTAATCCATCAGGAGATATTCGCCGAGCCGCTGCGGCGTGGTGAAGTACGCCTTGCCGCGGCACATCTGGGAGACCTTATGCACGAACTGCACCAGGCCGAACTCCGACGCCAGCATGAAGGTGTTGATCATCACGTTCGATCGCTTGCAGCGCGCTACCTCTTCAAGTGTCTCGCTCACCACGAGTGGATCGAGACCGTAGGCGCTCTTATAAATTCTGCCGTCGGGCATGGTCAGAGCCGAAGGCTTGCCGTCGGTGATCATCACAATCTGCTTCATATCCTTGCGCTGGCGAGCGAGGATGCGTTGCGCCACGCGCAGGCCTTCGCGGGTGTTCGTGTACCAGGGGCCGACCTTGACGCGCGCCAGTTGCGAGACCGGCATCTCTTCGGCCGAATCGTGAAAAAGCACCAGCGAAAGCGAGTCGCCGGGATATTGGGTGCGAATCAGGTGCGAGAGCGCCATGGCCACGCGCTTGGCCGGCGTGAAGCGGTCTTCGCCGTAGAGAATCATGGAGTGCGAGCAATCGAGCATCATCACCGTGGCGCATGAGCTTTGGTACTCGCATTGGTGCACATGCAAGTCGTCGTATTCCAGGTTCAGCGGCAGCCCAATGCCCTCGCGGGCGATAGCCGAGCTGAGCGTGGCAGTGGTGTCGAGGTTCAGCGTGTCGCCGAATTCGTAGCGCCGCGAACCGCCGCTGGCTTCAATGCCCGTGGCCCAATGGCGCGTGTCGTGGCGTCCGTAGCTTGACTTGCCCATTGAGCCGAGCAGGTCGCGCAAGGTCTTGAAGCCGAGAAAATCTAGACTTTTGTCAGTGACTTCAAAGCGCACTTCGCCCTGCGCATCGCCCATGTGCCCGCCTGCCTGCGAGGGGCCAGCCGGGTCAGATGAAGAGATATAATTCTCCCGCTCCAAACGCTCAATGAGCTTTTCGATCAACTCGTCGAGAGCGCCATCGGCGATCATCTGCTCAAGCTTCTGGCGCATCTCGTCGTCAAACATTTCGCCCGATTCCAGGGCGCGCCGCAACGCCTCACGCAGATCGTCGAGGTTGTGGTCCAGCTCCTGAAACCCTGTGTAGCCATCGCGAAAGCCCGAGTCGAGCAGGTAATCGGAGAGCGCATTCAGCAAGTCCTCAAGGTCCATCTCGGAGCTTAGGTCGCCGTTGTATTTGGTGTAGCGAACACGCTTCATGCAGCACCTATTTCAACTTGCTTTCTTGGGTTTGTTTCCGGGCGAGTCCGTATTTGGTGATTTAGTGTCGTGGTATCCCAGGTCCGAAGATCCGGACCTGGGGCACCCATCTCTGGTGCGGGAACCAGCGGTCAGCGACCTGGTATCGTGACAGTTTGAGAATGAAAGAGTGAAAGAGTGAAGAAGTGAAGGAGTGAAGCAAGAGTGACGCGGGTTTTTCACTCATTCACTTCTTCACTTCTTCACTTCTTCACTCATGTTTGTTTCGCAATTCAATTGTCGCCGTACTAGTTCAATCCGCCCCTGCGCGTTCGGCGGATTTGCTGCCAGTCTTCGTAATCGAGTTCGGTCTCGACGCGCTCCGGTTTGTGCGGTTTTCTCTCGTGCGCCGAAAACTCGCGTCCTTCGCTGCGGCTCAACTTGCGATGGGCAACCAGGCCCTCGAGCAGAAATTCGGCGGCGGCCACTACGTTGGGATGAGGACCGGACTTCTTCACGCCCAGCGGAGACAGCAATTCGAAAAGACCTTGAATCTGCTTAAGCCCGGCGTAGGCCTCGGCTGTCGGCTGATTGTCATCGAGTTTCACCGTCCCGCCCAGGTTGAACCATTGCTCGATTTGCCCGGTATCCGCGCCGCCAAAGTATCGATCGAAGATCTTGCCCACGGCTGTGTGGATCAGGTCTTGCACAACCGTGTCCGCGCCGCGCATCTCTCCTTCGTACTCCAGTTCCAGCTTCCCGGTGATTCCGGGCAGCGCACTGTAGATATCGCCCACGCGCGGCAATACAACCGGCTCGTCGTTGGCCAGTGCCCGCCGCTCGGCATTTGAAATCACCAGTTCCATGGTGGAGATGGGCAGCCGCTGGCTTACGCCGCTGCGTTTGTCCACCTTCTTGTCTTCACGGGCTGAGAAGGCAACCTGTTCCACAACTTCACGCACATACTGCGGAATCTCGATGGGCGCCGCGCCGCGTGCGGCCCATGCCTCTTGCGCGGTAATTGCCATGCCCTCTTCCAGCGTCTCAGGGTAATGAGTGCGAATCTCCGAGCCGATGCGGTCCTTGAGCGGAGTGACGATCTTTCCCCGCGCCGTGTAGTCCTCGGGATTGGCGCTGAAGACCAGGGCAACGTCCAGCGCCAGCCGCACCGGGTAGCCTTTGATCTGCACGTCGCCCTCCTGCATGATGTTGAACAGCGCCACCTGGATTTTTCCGGCGAGGTCAGGCAGTTCATTTACGGCGAAGATGCCGCGATTGGCGCGGGGAAGCAAGCCGTAGTGCATGGTCAACTCGCTCGACAGGTGCTCGCCGCCGCGTGCGGCCTTGATGGGGTCGAGATCGCCGATCAGGTCGGCCACGGTCACGTCGGGCGTGGCCAGCTTTTCAACGTAGCGCTCGTCGCGCGTGAGGTAGGCGATGGGCGCAGCGTCGCCTTGCTCCGCGATCAAATCGCGGCAACGCTTGCAGAGCGGATGGTAAGGATTGTCGCGAATCTCGCAACCTGCCACGTAAGGCATTCGCTCATCGAGCAACGCGGTGAGAGCGCGCAGGATGCGGCTCTTGGCCTGTCCGCGCAGTCCCAGCAGAACAAGATTCTGCTTGGAGAGGATGGCATTGGCAATCTGAGGAACGACCGTGTCCTCATAGCCAACGATGCCAGGAAAGATGGTCTCTTTGTTTTTCAGACGAACAATCAGGTTGTCGCGCAGTTCGTCCTTGACGGTTCTGGTTTTCAAACGTGCCGCGGGAAACAGAGTGCTGTCGTGCAGTTCCCCCAGGGTTTGGGGAAGCGGGTGAGCTGCAGGCATTCGAGACTCCTGTGGCCGCTAACCGAGGGGGAAATCGGCCATGTCTAATTAGACGTCCAGTGCGGAGGGTTCGTCCTTGCCTGAATTTCGTCCGCTACCCCATTATCCCCCAATTCCATGTTTTTTTCTGCCTTCCGCACAGCAGCTCGTAACCTATTGCAGGACCTCAAGCTGTTGCTCCCGCCCAGCGGCGATGACCTGCAGCTGGGCGTTCGTCTGCTCGCCCATCTCTCAAAAGACACTCGTTGGAGCGGTACCGACGTGGATTCTGGTTCCGGTGATCGCACCTTCCAGGTGACTTAGATGAGTGCCGGACTCGTCGTAATTATCAATCGTAAAGAAGCCGCTGAAGCTCTCGCCGTTCTCAGCCAGGGTTACCTCTTCACGAATCTGGGTGGGGCCGATCAACTCTCCGGCAGGACCTGCCGTGCCAACCGTGCCTTTGGTGGGATCCCAGGCCGCAGCAAAGTGATTCAGCAAGTACTTTCTCGGTCCGACCGCCTCCCACACGCCCAAACATACTGCGCTCGTGTTCGGCGCGCGGCCGCCGGAGTTCATGAATTCGGTACCGTCGCTATGCCACTGAGAGTATCCGGCGTCAATTTCCATGCCCTTGGTGATGACCCCCGGGGGAATGCCGGTGGTGATGCCGTCCGACACGAACTTCACATGCCAGAAACCAACGATGGAAGCTTCACCGCCCTCGAAAGATGCGCCGCTGCCCAGCCCCGCGCGTAGTAGCTTCGCCTGCCCCGGTTGAGAATTCAGGCTGGCATGAGTGGGCCACTTAACCTGAACGCCGCCGCACTGGGCAGCGGAATTGGTCACGAAAATGAGCGCAAGTACGAGCGCACCCAGCGTGCCGGCCAACGTGCTGTAGGTTGTCTTCATGTGATGTTCTCCTTTTCCGCCGGCATCGCCAGCTAGCACAGAGCTAACCTCGAAATCCGCTCCTGGCGCAATGAACAGAGGGTGAAGCCCAAGGTGAAGTTTGGGTGAAGATGTAATCCGATGAAAACAAGAAAGATCAAGGCCCCGCCATCTGGCCTGCTGCTATACTGCACCCCACGGAGGGTGCTCCCAGGTGGTTGCAAAGGTCTTCGAATTCGGTGAATTCAAGCTCGATTGCGACCGGTTTGAATTGCGCCGCCAGGGGCAAATCTTGCGGCTCGAAAAAAAGCCTCTCGAGTTGCTCATCTTGTTGGCGGAATGCGAGGGCCGCCTCGTCACCCGAACCGAGATTTCGCAAAGCCTATGGGGCAGCGAAGTCTTCGTCGATACAGAGCACGGGATCAATACCGCCATCCGCAAGATCCGCCGGGTGTTGGACGATGATCCAGAGCAGCCCCGCTTCGTGCAAACAGTCACCGGAAAGGGTTATCGGTTTATTGCCCCTGTGGCCACTGCTGAAACACTTGGCGCCGCTTTTCCCACTGTGAAGCAGCCGGAGCCGGGGCCGATTGTTTCCGCTGCTCCTTCGCGCAAACACCCGACCGCGACCATCACGGCGAGCGCTTGCGCTTTGCTGGTCATCATCGGGGTGGCCGCGTATCGTTCCCTTCTGCTTCGCCCGCCTGAGATAAAGTACACACAGCTCACGGACTTCACGGACTCTGCCGTGGCCCCGGCGTTGTCGCCGGATGGCCGCATGTTGGCATTCATACGCGGAGACGACGGGTTTCTTAGCGCCGATCAAATCTGGTTGAAGTCGCTACCCGATGGCGAACCCAGACGCCTCACGAATGACGGCCGTTTGAAATACGGGCTGGCGTTCTCGCCGGACGGGAGCGAGATTGCCTACTCCGTGCTGGAGCCACCCACCTTTTCTACCTATACCGTCTCGATTTTTGGGGGGGAGTCGCATCTTCTTCTCAGGAACGCAGCCGGGCTGAACTGGCTGGACTCACATCGGCTTCTCTTTTCCCAGATCCGTTCCGGAATTCATTTGGGAGTCGTGACCGCAACAGAAGCGCGCGCGGACTTTCGCGAGATATATTATCCGGCGCACGAGCGCGGCATGGCCCACTATTCTTACCCCTCTCCCAACCGGAAATGGGCTTTGGTTGTAGAGATGGACGGAAACGGTGAGTGGGCGCCATGCAGACTCGTCTCTATTGACGGAGGGTCCCCGGCAAGGTCTATCGGCCCGAGCGTTTCATGCACATCGGCAGGCTGGTCGCCTGATGGCACGTGGATGTATTTCAGCGCCGCGGTGGATGGCCGCAGCCATCTGTGGCGCCAGCGATTCCCAGAGGGTCCTCCTGAGCAGATCACTTTTGGCCCGACCGAAGAGGATGGCGTGGCCGTCGAGCCTGCCGGCCAAGCTCTCATCACGTCGCTCGGCGTGCATGAAAGCGCCATTTGGATTCACGATGCCCAGGGCGACCGCCCTCTCTCGTCGGAGGGCGAGGCCGTGGCCGGCATCTCTCCTCCTGCTTTCAGCCAGGACGATAAGGTCCTCTATTACCTTCTTCGCCACGGGAAGGAAGGCTCCGGCGCGGAACTTTGGCGCATGTTTATGGGGTCGGGCAGGAGTGAACCGGTGTTCCCGGGAGTTTTCATGCTAGCGTACGATGTCTCTCCGGATAGCAGGCGAGTCGTCTACTCGGCGGCGGCCCCGGGCGGAAAGACCCAGTTGTGGGTGGCGCCGATTGACAAAGGCTCCCCCGCCAGCAAAGTGGGGGAGACCGGCGGAATGTGGCCGCATTTTGGCGCAGGCGGGCAGATTCTGTTCCAGGTTGAAGAAGGGAATTCCAACTACCTTGAGCAGATGAATCTGGACGGCTCTGGCAGAACCAAGGTCGTAGCTTATCCCATCGTTGAAGTTCAAGGCATCTCACCGGGCCGGCGATGGATCATGGCCATGGTTCCCGCCTCGCCGGGCGACAACGGCCCGGCGCCCATGGCAATTCCGCTCGATGGCGGACCGCCGCAGCGCATTTGCAAGAGCTACTGTGTCCCGGTGTGGTCCCCAAACGGAAAGTTTCTTTTCATCCCTGTTGAAGCGCCGTCGCGCACGAGCGCGGGGCGGAGCCTGGCCATTCCCGTCGGCCCCGGAGAAAGCTTGCCGGCGTTTCCGCCCGGGGGAATCGAACCGCTGGCCGACGTAAGCGTCATGCCGGGATCGCTCTCGGTTCCGCGCGCCGATCTTGTGCCAGGCATAGACCCCGCGCACTATGCATACGTGAATACGACGGTGCACAGGAACCTGTATCGGATCTCACTGCCATGAGAAGGCGATCCTTGCAAGACTGCGCGCCTACGTCAACTTGATGACCACCGCGTCGTCGGACGGGCGGGTTTCAGGCATGTGAATGGTCAACCCATCGGGCGTCCACTCCCACTTGAGCGGCTGAGCCACTCCAAGCATCTCGGCCTTGCGAAGCGGTCCGCCGGGTAGCGGCGTATCTCGCTTAAGTGAAGCCACCTTCACCTCGCTGCCGGGCGCTCCCAGCACGTGAACGTAAAACGCATGGGCGCGGGTGGTGAAGCGAATATCCTGTGCGGTGAAATCGCTGATGTGATCAGCGACGTAAGAGCCAGCTTTGATCTGAGTCGGGCCCTCTCCAAAACGTTCGGCAGGCCGGGAGTCGTAAATGGCCTCGCCGTTGGTGCGCAGCCACGCGCCGATCTGCCGCAGGCGCTTTTGCGTCTCGTCGGGAATGGTGCCGTCAGCACGCGGACCCACATCGAGTAACAGATTACCGTTCTTTGAGACCACATCGATGAGCTGATGAAGGACGCGTCCGGCCGACTTGTAGTTGGGCTTGGAGATGTAGCACCAGGAATCCCAATCCAATACGTCGTCAGTCTGCCAGGCGTAGCTAGCCTTGTCGGTCAACTGTCCGGCTTCGATGTCGATGAGGCCGGAGCCGGTGGCAAAGTCCTGTTCCTTGTAGGTGAGCACCAGGTCATGGCCGGAGTTGTAGAAGTGAGACATCATCTGCTCACGGTAGAGTTCGGGAATGATGCCCACTCGGCTGTCGAAATAAATAATGTCGGGGTGGTAGCGATCGACGACCTCATTGACCTTGTCGCGCCAAAGCTCGCAGAAGCGCGCCGAGGGAGGCGGATCGGGATGCGCGTAATTGAACGCGCCGGGGTCGTCGGGCGTGAAATCCTTGGGCACCGGCGCGGGGGCGAACTTTTGCGCCCAATAGAGGTCGGCGAATTCGGGTTTATAAATGTCGGCGTTCACATCCGGGCTGGTGTACCAGCCCCAAAGCCACTGGTGATGGAAGGAGGTATAGAACTTCAGGCCCTGCTTGCGCACGGCGCGCTCCATGAGGCCGACAATGTCGCGTTTCGGTCCCATCTTCGCGGCGTTCCAGCGATTGATGCGGCTATCCCACATGGAGAAGCCGTCGGCATGCTCGGCCACCGGGCCCACGTAGCGCGCGCCCGCATCCTTGAAGAGCGTGACCCAGGCGTCGGGGTCGAAGTGCTCGGCGGTGAAGGCGGCGGCAAAGTCCTTGTAGCCGAATTTCTCCAAACTCCCATAGGTCGCCAGGTGGTGCTCGTACTCCGGCCGTCCGGGAAGGTACATCCAGTGCGGGTACCACTCATTGCCGAAGGCCGGAACGGAATAAAGTCCCCAATGAAAATAAATGCCGAACTTGGCGTCCCGGTACCAGTCGGGGGTGGTGTGCTGCTGCAAGGAGTCCCAGCGGGGCTGGTAGTTCTTGGCGGTAAGCTGGGCGGCGGGCAGCATGGATGCTGCAGAACCTGCGGCAAGCCACTGCAAGGCGGTGCGGCGGGAAATCGGCATGGAACTCTCCTTCTGGTACGGCGCAAATGATGCTTCCGCAGGAAAGGGAAAATGGTACATCGAAAACCTTTACATGGCAATCGGCCATATTTAAGCTCCTGTGCCTTGCCCATGCGGCGCCATATTTCTAGCTACACCTGTTGACATTCAACTGGTACAAGGTGCACTGTATCTGTTGAAAGACAACAGGGAGCGACAATGGGCGAAAACAAGTCCGACGTCTTGCAGGGCACGCTGGACCTGATGGTGCTCAAGACTCTCGAGTCAATGGGGCCGCTGCACGGCTACGGCATTGCCCGGCGAATCGAGCAGGTAAGCGGCAACGGCCTCAGCCTGAACCAGGGAACCATCTACCCTGCACTGCTGCGCTTGCAACAACGGGGATGGATCAAAGCCGCGTGGGGCACTTCAGAGACCGGACGCAAGGCGAAGTTTTACTCACTCAGCCAGATCGGCCGCAAAAAAATCAATGAGGAAACGGAGAACTGGGAGCGGGTGGCG
>Ga0181520_10010526_pt1 | contig 12388 bp, 13 predicted proteins | sample PEATcosm2014_Bin_29_FD_132451 | JGI IMG/M metagenome (GOLD analysis project Ga0181520, IMG submission 132451) | Peatland microbial communities from MTU Mesocosm Facility, Houghton, MI, USA - PEATcosm2014_Bin02_30_metaG | ecosystem: Environmental > Terrestrial > Soil > Wetlands > Peat | place...
ACGAAAAGCAAACAGTTCGGCGATTATACCCCGGATGAAGTAGCGAAACTTATGGCTATGGACCCTTCTGTACGAGCATATGCTACAAGGGACGTAGGAGGAAAACCAAAGGGATTTGACACAGCTAAGGCTATACAACCGTATGAACAGATGACAAAGAGATTGACTGCCCAGGCCTCAGGAACACGCGCTGCTACAGGCCAGAGGGCGGAAGCACATAAAGAATATGTTGATGATGTCAAGTTGCCCATTTGGTCACGTCTAGAGAAGGCACGAGCTATCGTACAGGAGCACAAAAGTGCAACAGACACAGCCATGGCATATGCTGTCATTAACAAACTGCATGCGGAGGCCGGACGAGCATCTGCGGAAGCTGCTGCCGTGGGTCCTAGACTTCAAATAGCCGAACAGAGCCTCGGCCTACGGAGCCAGGAGCTGAGTGTTCGTCTTCAGGAGCTGCAGTACAATACCAACCCCGGCTCTTTTAAGAATCTCCACCTCGCTACTCAGGCGCTTGACGAGTACACATCAAGAACTGAAGGACAGTTGGAAGGCGCTAAGAAAGCCCTAGCCACGTATGCCGCTACTAAAAATGGTGGGACCATACTAGCAGATGACCCTATTGGGATCAAGCTTCAGGGGAGTATCGGCAGACTAGAGAGTCTTGTCTATTCTGCCACGCAGCAGTCTAATAAGGCCCGCAGTGAGTTTACCAATTTTCAGCACCAGGGTGTTGCCATAAGCAAACAAAGTGGCAAACAGGCGAGTATTCTGCCTCGTGCTAATCAGGGGGGATCTGAACAATCCCTTGGGGACGCTCCGCCAGGAGCCAAGAATGGCACCAGAGGAAAGATGGCCGATGGGACGCCTGCCGTAGTTAGAGACGGCAAGCTGTATAAAGTGCAATGAGTGGGTTCACACCGGACCCCACTCCGGCTCCAGCAGCTCCCGCTTCTAGAGGTGGGGGCTTCGTTCCAGATCCTGACAATAAGGCCACAGGTACTCCGGTACCTGTCTCTACTCCTCAAGTGGGTCCCACTCTACGGCAAGCTACTCCTCCTGCTGGGGGAGGGTTCGTGCCTGACAAGTCCTCCACCCCTAGTATCTGGTCACAGATGCAGGCCAAGCAGAAGAACACTGCACAAGTTCTGAAGGGTTGGGAGGGTAACATCAGAAGCGCACAAGACGAGGCTATTAGGGCCGTGGGGACAGAAGCATCTGAAGATTTAAATGTAATTAGCACTCCCGGCCGGGAAGTCGAGGGCATAACTCAAGCCTTTAGAAAGGGTCCTCTAGCGGGGAACACTCCACTTTCAAAGGTGACTGATTTTCACGACCGTATGACTACCCTCAATGACCTAGTTTGGCACCCCTCATCGCAGAGTGTAAACGCTGCTCGTGAATCATTTCAGCGGGGCCTGCACCTGCCAACAGACGTTGATATCGACATGACAATGCACAGTGCACTCATGTCTCACCTAGGCCAGCTTACGCCTCTTGTGCGGAACGCTCTAAAGACATTAAACAAAGTAGGCGCAGACACTCTAGCCGACCCGTTCGCTTGGGCCTCTGACGGGGCTACAGCTATTAGAGATATGGGCCTTGCGGATAAGTTAGCGGATGCTCCGAGTGCTTCACAACTTCTCGTTACGGCAGCTCACCATGCGGCTGTCAATCCTGCAACCAAGCCTCTCATCCATGCCGGGGTGACGGCAGGCCGTCTGATTACAGGGCAAGCTTACAGGCTCTTGAAGAAACACGGTGCAGGCCCTTTCTTTGAGCATTTGGCGGAGGCTTACAGAGGTACAAAGAACTCTGCCGCAGACATAGCTAAAAATCTGCACGACGCGTTCGTTGTCCGTCCTGACCTCCTAGACGCCGGTCTGACTCCTACGGGGCGTGACGTTAGAGTACAGCTTGAGAACGCCTCCCGCGTTCGTAAGGTGCAAGATTTTAAAAAAGACGAGTCTGTGGTTCATAGTGCAGATGCTTCAGCAGCTCGTTTCCAGGAGTACGCTGCAGAACATGGTCCCCAGGGGACGGGCTCTTTGAAAGATGCAGACTTTAAGAACGAAAATTTGCCGGTCCCCAAGAGCCAAGTGAAAGAGTGGGAGAAAAAAGTCACTGACAAAATGTTCCCAAAAGGCATTAACGAAGGTCTAGCCCGTGGGGATAAAGCAGGACTCGCTGAGAGAACTGCTAAGGTCCAAGAGAAGATGCAGAAACTACGGCCTGACCTGGACGCAGCGTTTCGTAAAGCGCGTCCTAACAAGCTAGACAATATACGACAGATGGACCCTGACGAGAGGTCTGAGTTTTTCTCATATTTGAGAGACAATGTACACAAAAACGAGTTAGCGCGTAAATCCAAAGACGTGTTTTCCGAAGCAGGCGGCAAGGCCCTCATTAAGAAGGGCGCAGGCAGCATACCAGATTGGGAGTCTTATCGTGCTCCTAAAGTTACCCCTGTTGCCAAGGCAGCTAAGACTGCGGCGGATCTCGGCAGAGCTGGCATTGAGCTGAACCCCCTCCCGCATGCCGTCGGTAACGTAGGCACCCTGCAGTTCTTGGGAGGCGGCTTAGACGCTGTTACAAGAGGCGTAGCGGCTATGGTGAAGCCTGTAGACCACGTTGCAGAGAGCACTCTCACAGAGATGGGTGCAGGCGTCCCTGAGTACATCGGAGGCCACATGGGAGGCGTACCAGGGTACGCTGATCTGGTTAACAGGTCTAGCGGTATTCTGCACAAGATGGAGCTTGGTTGGAGAACGGGCATGCTTGAGCATCTCGACCGGGTTATGGGTCCGACTGTAGCCGGTACCAAGGCTCACTACATCAAAGGGGCTCTCATCAATAAGAAGCTTGGAGACTATAACGCCCTTACGGCCTTCGCCCGCACCTTCGCTTCTTTTGGTGGTCCGTATGTGGCCTACAAGTTTGGAGTACTGCCAAAGGCTCTCCTTGACTCTATAATACACAATCCGATAAATGTTGAGACGTTACTTCGTACTGAAGGACAAGTACAGGACAACAGAGCAGGAGCTAAGGAAGACAAGTACAGTGGTTCAGACCCAGGAGAAGAATTAGGGCAGATGACAACTAATCCATTGCAGTACGTTATTAACACTGCCACGATGGGAGCAGTTCATGATATTAATGAGGTGACAAATGATTGGAACGCCCCCCAGGACACTCATGAGACCTGGGACCAGGGTTTATTTAAAATCGCCCAAAATCACTTCGCCCCGCTTGGGGTTGTTGCAGGAGCTATGGAAAATGCTCAAGGAAAGTCTATGGCAGGGCAGCCTATGACATTTGCGGATCATGTGATTTCTGCCCTTATAAGCTCTTTGAACCAGCACATACATCATAACCCTTCAGAAAAGACAGCCAGAAAAAGAGAGCGTTACATAGATAAACACGCGTTTACACCGGAGGACTAGGAAATGGAAGCTAACGATAGAATCAACAGAATAGAAAAAGGGCTTGCCAATCACGACGAAGCCCTCTTTGGAATGTGGATCTCTGCTAGTAAACGGGACATGGGTGTGGTGGAGAAAACCAACTCGCTTATGTTGCGTCTCACCAAATTGGAAACAATGCTAAAGGTTTTAGGCGGCCTAGTATTTGTTAACGCGTTGAGTTCTCTAGGAGTTCCAACACAGTCGCTTGTCCCCTTGGTCTTACGTAGCCTTCTCCATCTGTTAGGGAACTGATTCGGTTCTTGACTTGCTCAACACTGCAAGCACACAAGTAATGTAGGCCGTTGCTTGCCCCTTCAACTTTCTTGCAAAATTCTTGCTGTGCGGCACTCAGGAAATGAGTGGGCTTCTTGTACGCCTCTTCACTTTTAATTTCTATGGCTAGAAACTTCCCTCCGTAACAGACTATGATGTCAGAGATGCCTGCCCTACCGTAGGACCCTCCCGGCCAAGCAAAGTAGAAGAGTTCAGGCTTCAAAGTGTCCAAGTACTTCTTAATGGCCATCTTGACTTTGTTCTCAGGTGTGTTGTTCATCAGTACGCGATCTCTTCTTCATCTTCAAAAGTAGCCGTCGAACCGTTTGCGAGTCCAAGGATCTTCACTACTGATTTTGTTTTGTTTGCGTCGTCTTCTCTGGGCTCTGTCTTAATGAACGCGTCAAGAGTCTTCCCTGAAACGAGCTTCTGGAACAGACGACCTGCCTCAACTTTGTCCGGCGAGAGTTCTGCGTAGTGGCTCTCTGGGACTCCAATGGCCTTGTAGATTGAAGCCATGGTGCTGAGACCCATGCAGGTCACCTTGCCTGTCTTGGACTGCCCGACCTTAAGTGAATACCACTGGCGCGTCTCTGAGCCCTTGTGGGGTCCTTTTGTAATCGCATAGGTCACAATGAGCATGTCGTTGCCAGCTCCTGAGACGGCAGGCTCAAGGTCATGGAGTTTGATTTCGTATTCGCCGTCGGGGATGGGTTCATACGTGCTAGCAAGGTCGTTGAAATTGATCTTCTTGAGTGCAGGCATTATACTTCCTCCAAAATTTTGTCTATGACAAAGGCGTTAATGAGTTTCTTTCTTGCATATTCTTGTTGTTGTTCTGTAAAGAACAGGGTCGGAATTTTGTTTATCCGGTTTTGATCCGCTGTGGGGTAGTACAGGCTTTGTATAACTTCTGGAGTACTGTACTTCAGCATCAAAGCATAAAGTGTAGCAAGTTCTTTCTCGGTCATTTTATTTCTCCTCAATGATGATAGGGATTAGGATTACTTTTCCACTCTCGGAATAGGCTTTAATGTAGTGTTTTTTTCCTTTACTCACAATCAAATTATTTTCAATAGTAAATCTTGAAGGAATGTATGGAAAGTTTGCAACAAACTTTGCTGAAGTAGTCCAAGGGCTTGTAGCTGGAATTGTAGTATTGTCTGCGACAATCATATCCCTTCTCCTTTTAATTTCTTGTAAGCAATGACACTTTGTTCTTGGGTGAGTTTCTTAGTTTCTAAGGTGAACCCCCTGATATTATTCACCAGCCATGTTCGGAATGTCGGTTCTTCGTGAGAACCCTTTTCGTAAAGCTCCATGAGTTCTTTGGAAGAATACTGACGTTGTTGTTCTGGCTCCTCCTCTCGCAGGGCTGCTTGTTCGTCCTCCGCTTCTTCCGCATTGTCGCTGGGCTCACCTCCAACTATTGCACAGACCGCGCGATTTATGGCCCTAGTAATAGCAACGGATTCTAATTTATGCTCATATTGAGCATGCTTGGTTTCGTTGGAGTCGCATCGACCCATACGCTCCTGAACACGGTCACCAGACGTTGCACGAACGGTCACTGCGAAGGAGACGATCTTCTTACCCTTAGCGTCCTCCAGCAGCTCACGGTATGCTCCAGGGTCGCCGTGTGCAGTCTTGCTAATGATCTCGACACGAACCCCGAGAGCTGCACCAATGACCTGCCAGCCTCCCGCGTTGACCCTGTCGCGTCCTCCGATGTGATTGATATGTCGTTTAGGGTCGAGCAGACTGGCCTTGAGTAAGTCGAATTCTCTTGCGCTATGCACACCTCGTTCGACCATTGAGAGTGGTGCTGCTTCTTTGAAGGTCGCATCTATTGATTCTAAACTCATTATGTCACCTCTAGCATGGAAGCGTTTTCATTTTTCTCGCAAGCACTAAAACTGCAGTATGAGCATCGCCAGCTTTTGCCTTTGTGATTAAAAGTCTCTTTTGGAGGCGAAGCAGGCGGCATAGGATCTCCGAGTTTAGTAAGATTCGCCTTCTCGGCGAGCATCTCCTCTACATACTCTCTGTAGTCCTCCGTATTGTATTCGTGTTCAGCCATCATACCAGAATCGCGACAAATAATAATGAGTACAAACTTAGGAAAATTAACATCAAGTGCATATGATGCTGCCTGTATCCGATAATGCCATTGCACCTCCTCCTTCTTTGGCTCAACACGGGTACGTTTGCCATTTATCATCTTTGGGAAAAATGTCGTAGTCTTAACTTCAACCACGAAGCTCTTTTGAGGATCCGCTAGGCACACCGCCAGAAAATCAGAATGCCCTATTGAATCCCCTAAATGATGAACGTGCTGCCGTTCAATCACATAGCCTGTCAGACGGTCCAACACTTTGCCTACGCGTTCTTCTGCGTCAAGGCCCATGTCAAACTTTCGGTAAGTGTCATCGTTGTAAGGCTCCATTACTATCCCGTTCCGCCGTGCCCATACCGCGCGCGAGCAGTCAGAGAGATCGGAGACATGTAGCGCCGTACCGTCGTGGTCATTCACACGACTGGCGATCTCTTGGTGATATAGTTCACGAATCATAGTAATGTAAATCCTTTGTTTTTGCCGTATCTAGGAGAGACCCAGTTCTCCTCAAGGTATTCTGTTGTGTGAGTCACATAACCTTCTTCAGGATCATACACATGCCACAACCCCAGATTTCCCTTATACTCACTGATTAAGGTCATCCAATGGCCGTCTCCATCGACCGTGATATCGATAATTGAGTCAGGCTCTAGTGTCTTCATGCTTCTATGGGCTATCTTGTTCTTTTTCAAGAAGGCTTGAATCGCAGACGGACTTGTGCCGAACTCATCATTTGTCTTTAAATTCTTTTCAAGTTCTTCAAGCGAGGCTGATGGATAGCCTTTAAGCTCCAACAGGTAGGCCAGAGCGAAAGTCCCGCAGTTGTAGTCTTTGGTTTGGGTAAGAAACTGTGTGTAAAAATGGGCAGTACGTTCGGTATCGAACCAGTTCTTATGAACTCCTTTCTTATGAAAGATGCCTCCTAGATTTTTGACTATACGCATCATCTTTGGCGACGTAGCGTGACCCACTAACTTAGAGTAACATTCCTCAGAGGCGTGTCTAGCAAACTCTTCTCGGAGTTTCTTCCCATATCCAAAACCCCTATATTGTGGTAGGACAGTTGTGCTCCATACATAAACCGATTCATCGTCTGCCATATCTACATCTTCTATAGCATCCTCATCATTGTAGAGTCCCTGACCTTTATCCATAACCCACATGTAATCAATGGGAGTGATGCCAAAACATTCACCGATCAAGACGTCGTCTAGGAACATATTAACTACTAGACCAGTTCTTATTATGTCTTCTCTTGTCTCTGTATCCTCTCGCAGTTCTTCCTCGTATTGCAGTTCAAATATATCCGTTGCAATGTAGTTGTTCGTAAAACTAATCTCCACTGAGGTTATCCTTTCCATATGGCTGGTCCCAGATGATTTCTTCGATTAAGTACATTCTTGCTTTCCTTCTGCAGTCGTCACAGGGCTCATGCGTGACATACATCTTCAATGGGTAGCCGTGTAAGTTGAGCTGGGAGAGAGCGTTCCTCTCAGCATGAATCGTTCGTTTGCAGTGACCGTCTACGATGTGGCAGCCGACCTCTGTGCAGTGCGGCTCTCCTGGGGTAGCTCCGTTGTATCCTGTGGTCACTATCTTGTTACGATAGGTGATAACGCATCCTACGGCCAATCTAGGGCACGTTGACCGCAGTGCTACCACTTTCGCTATGTTCAGAAAGTAAGGGTCCCAGTCCAAACGCTGCAAGGGAGTATTGGTAGTCTCCATTGGTCTCCTCCTGTACGAGTCTCAGCATCTCTTGTGCTATCTCGCGAATCTCTAGTTGTGCATGCTCTGAGTTGCGAAGCTTCTGGAAGTGAACGAAGGTCCTGAAGTTACAAGACATATCGAGGTTCACTTGGATAGCGTAGGGGAGGAAGTAACGAGCAGACTCCTTTGCTCTCTTCCTGGTTACTCCATCTTCTTCTAGTTTCTTTATGGCCAGGTGATAATTATCATAAGCAACCTTGGTCATATCCTCCAGAGCGAACTCAGCTAATTCGGGCCAGTCTACTGGGAGGTAGTATTTGTCATCTGTATATTCGCGATATCTTGCAGACTCACCGTTGATGCTGAACATCCTATGCTTGAGGAAATGGATGTGGCTAGCAGTGTCGCAAGTAACACTAAAATGCAACAGACTACGCTCAAACGGTGTTCCGTGCTCATTATCAGCGAGCATTTTAAGGAGTCCGGGGATTCGTTCTGCTCGTTCATGGATTAAGTCCTTCCAAGTTACATTCTGCATCATCATTTTTTCTTTGATTTGCAGCATTTCAGTGTTTGTTGAGGTCCAGGCTGCCTTGGCATGTGTGATATCACCGCCATACCAACCTTCAAAGCTCACCTTATTTCTCATCTATGCTCTCCCAAACCTGTTGCCAGGAGCCTTGCGAGGCTCCCTTTGAGTAATCTGTAGCTCTCTGCTCAAAAAAGTTCGCGTATTCTACGCCGTTGAGGATCTCGACTAGCCAGGGGAGTGGGTGAGGCTTTAATTGCTTGCCCTGCTTATTAAAGAAACCGTTGATTGGCTTTAATAAGAGCTGGACCAGTCGCCAGTCGGTTACGAATCTGACGTAGTCCTTTACGCCCTCGGTAGTCATTCCCTCAACAGGGCCTAGTGAGAACGCTAGATCGACGAAGTTCTCTTCAAGGTCGCACATCGTTCTCGCGATTGTCCTAATACTACGTTTGACGTTGGGGGTTACTGCCCCTGTCTCCCTGTTCCACTCGTGGTACAACTTAATCATTGCTTCGCAATGCAGACTCTCGTCGCGCACTGACCAAGTGACGATCTGTCCCATACCGTTCATAAGGTTGCGCCTGGGAAAGTTGAGCAGCATAGCGAACGAGGCGAACAGGCTCATGCCCTCTGTGAACGCTCCAAACATGGCTAGGGTCTTCGCTACGTCTGCGTCCGTCTCCATACTGAACTTGTGCATGTAGGCGGCCTTGTCGGACATCTCCTTGTAGTCTCGGAACGCTTCGAACTCACTCTGAGGCATACCGAGGGTCTGGATGATGAGAGCGTAGGCGTCGATATGAACCGTCTCCATGTTGGTGAAGGCTGACATCATCATGCGTATCTCGAGTGGCTTGAAGACGGGAAGCAGGCGGTCGATGTAGTTACCGCCTACCTCCACATCTGCTTGAGTGAAGAACCGAAAAATCTGGGTTAGCAGGGCGCGATCACTGTCCGACATACGATCTGAGGTCCAGTCTTTGAGGTCGTTACCTAGAGGAATTTCTTCACCAACCCAATGAACTCTCTGCTGCTCCTGCCAGCATGTGTAGGCCCAGGGGAAACGCGTTACATCGTAGGTTCCACTACTCACAAGCAAGGCATTGGGCATAGTCCTTTGTTTCTCCAACAAATTCGGCTTTTCTTGCTGACCTTGATCTGACATAATATAAACTCTTAATTCCTTTTTCCCACGCTGTAAAGTGAAGTTGGTGGAGGTCGTATTTATGGATATTTGACGGAAGGAACAGATTCAGAGACTGGCTCTGGCAGATGTATTTTTGACGATCCGCCGCCAGGTCTATGATCCACCTCTGGTCTATCTCGAAGGCAGTCTTGAAAATGTCCTTCTCTTTCTTTGTCAAGAAAGGTAGATGCTGTACAGAACCCTCCTTCTCTATAATAGATTGCCAAACGTCCTGAATCTCTATGCCTTCGCCGTAGTCTATACCGTCTAAGACTTTCTCCAAGTACGGGTTCTTGACAATATACGAACCAGAGAGAGTTTTGTGGTTGTATATGTTTGCCGGGTAAGGCTCAATGCCAGGGCTACTTCCACCACAAATAATACTAATACTTGCAGTAGGAGCAATAGCAAGCTTATTACTAAAGCGTCCTTGAGATCCCACAGCCTCTGCATCTTTGCATGATCCTTTTTCAACTCCTAGTTTTATAGAAGCAGCATCTGCCTCCTGTCTCAGCTTCTTAAATATGCGATGGTTCCATGATTTCGCAAGCACACTCTCAAACGGCAGCCCTTTCGACTGTAGGAAGGAGTGGAAGCCCATGACTCCCAATCCAACTGACCTCTCCATGATTGCGCTGTATACGGCCTTCTCGCTCTTTGAGTTGGCGATAAAGAAGGTCAGAACGTTATCAAGCATGCGGAGGATATCCTCGACGATCACCGTATTGTCCTTCCATTCATCGTATGTCTCTAGGTTCAGTGAGGCCAAGCAGCAGACGGCTGTACGCTGAGAGTTGGTTGGAAGGGTGATCTCACTGCATAGGTTGGAGGTCTTAACCTTGAGTCCCAGGTCCTTGTGGTGTTGGGGGATGCTCTTGTTCACTGTGTCGATGAACAGGAGGTACGGTTCTCCGGTTTGGAGACGGGTCTCCAGAATGCGCTGCCACAGTTCGCGAGCATCTACAGACTTGACAACCATTCCAGATACCGGAGAAACAAGGCTATGAAGATAGCCGCCCCTGACAGCACACATAAAAGAATCGCTAATAGTAATTCCATGATTTAAGTTAAGTCCTTTTCTGTTGAAGTCTCCGGAAGCTTTTCTGATCTCAAGGAATTCTTCGATCTCTGGATGGTTAACTGGTAAATAGACAGCAGCAGCTCCTCGTCGGAGAGATCCCTGAGAGATGGCCAGTGTGAGCGAATCTTGTACGTGAATGAAAGGAATGACTCCAGAAGTTTCTCCTGCTTTACGGACAGATTCTCCGATTGATCTAACATTGCCCCAATACGTTCCTATTCCTCCGCCTTTAGCGGAGAGCCATACATTTTCATTCCAGGTGTCTACTATACCCTCTAGTGAGTCCGGGACTTCGTTGAGAAAACACGAGATTGGCATGCCTCTATCCGTGCCGCCGTTCGAGAGTATAGGTGTTGCAGGCATAAACCAAAGAAGAGACATATAATCGTAAAGTCTATGAGCATGTGAATCATCATCTGCGAAAGCTCCTGCCACGCGGGCGAACAAGTCTTGAGGTCCTTCCCCAGGGAGAAGGTATCTGTCGTGTAAAGTACGACTTCCCAGTTCTGTTAGTAGGTTGTCTCTGTTTCGGTTAATTGTTATGCCATCCATTTTAAGCTGCACTGTTTCCTCTGTTAAAGTAGTGATAGAATTTTTCGATCACTGTTCTTGTAATGCCTTCACGTTGAATGTCTTCTAACCCAAACTGAACAATACCAAATTCTTCTTCCAGGCGGAAGAGACCCAGAGCCACTGCTAGCCCCGAGGTAGTACGCATGTCACTTTGGCTCACGTCTCCACACAGCACCATACGAGAGTCACGTCCTAGTCTTGTCATGGCCATCTCGACTTGTTTGGGTGTTGCATTCTGTGCTTCATCAATAATGATGAACTTCTCGGAGAAGGTGCGCCCGCGCATCAATTCGAGGGGCACGACCTCTATGGTACTGTCCTCGCCGTCCAGCATGCGCTGCATGTTAGGAAGATTGAGGTCGATGATGGTGTCCCATATAGGCTCCATGAACGGGTTTACTTTTTCAGCGAGGGTTCCTGGAAGAAAGCCAAAACTAGAACCAGCAGGAACAAGAGGACGGCTAACGACGATGCCTGAGACTCTTCCACTTAACAACTCCTCAAAAGCTACGCAGACCGCAACGAAAGTCTTGCCAGTCCCTGCCGGTCCTATCGCTAAAGTAATACGCTTGCTCTTTATCGTGTTCCTCAGTGTGAGCTGGTTGCGGGTCTTGGGCTCCCACTTTAAGCATGTATCGGTCATATTGTTTTTGTAAGTTCTCATCTATCACACTCATTTCTTTTTATTTCGCTTTCTACCATAAGGGGGACAGTTAGGTTCACGTTGTATTCCTCTTTGAGGGCCTTCACGGGCCATTCGCACATTACTTTTTCAATGTGCTTGACCTTGCTGGCTAGGGCGTAGTCATCGTCAATCTCGAAGCCTATGGAGTCATGTATGAAGAGCACCATTGGGAAGCAGAACTCGACTAGACGTTTCATAGCTAAGAACGCGATGTGTGCCGCCAGGTTTTGTACTGGCACGTTGACGGCTTGACGTAGTTTCCCGAAGAACTTTTGGCCATAATTCTGTCGAATAAGCTCTGGATCTCCGAAGTGTCTAATAAAGCCCGTGGGACACGCAATCTTCCCTGTCTGTAGTATCTCTCGTTTACGTTCAACATAGTATCTTTCAAATCCTGGAAAAGTGTTGTGCCATTTCTCGTGTACTCGTTCGCATAGTGATAGGTTCAGTTCTACCCCTTGCTTCTTAGCATACTCCCACAGTGTAAATCCGTTGCCGCAATATAATTGTGAGAAGTTGCCACTTTTTGCTATTTGTCTTTGTTCCTTCGTAACCTTGGATTCTTCTATTTCATAGAACACACTTGCAAAGTATCGGTGAGGATCCCACTTAGGATCTTTGTCGAACCTGTCAAGGATGCCTCTCTCCTGGACCAGCCAGGCCGCTACTCGAAATTCTATCGCCGAGTAGTCTACCGATAGTAACACTTTCCCTGGCGGAGCGGTGAAGAATTTCTTGAGCTTACGGTCAAGATTCTGTACGTTCGGC
>Ga0181520_10010529_pt1 | contig 12382 bp, 11 predicted proteins | sample PEATcosm2014_Bin_29_FD_132451 | JGI IMG/M metagenome (GOLD analysis project Ga0181520, IMG submission 132451) | Peatland microbial communities from MTU Mesocosm Facility, Houghton, MI, USA - PEATcosm2014_Bin02_30_metaG | ecosystem: Environmental > Terrestrial > Soil > Wetlands > Peat | place...
CGTGGCCCTGCCGGTCTTTGCTGTGCCATGGGTCAGGGCCAAGCTGGGCAAATGAGTTTATGCCCTAGTCTCTCGCCTGTTTGGAGTCCGCCGGAGCAATGCGCGCCACTTGGATCTTGCGCGCCAGACCGAGCTTGGACAGCAGCCAGATGCCATAGTAGTTGGGGTCGATCTCGTACCAGACGAGGCCATGGCGCGCCGACACAGGGTTCGCGTGGTGGTTGTTGTGCCAGCCTTCGCCGCCGCTCACCAGAGCCACCCAGAAATTATTACGCGAGTCGTCGCGAGTCTTAAAGCGCCGACTGCCCCACAGGTGCGTGGCCGAGTTGACCAGCCATGTGGCATGAAGGCCGAGCGTCACTCGCAAAAACGCGCCCCACAGCAGCATCCCAACGGCGTTTGCCCAACCGCCCCAGATCCAGCCGAGGCCGAAGAGCAGCCCGCCGCTGGCTACGAGCGGAATCCAGTGATATTTGCTCAGCCAGATGTGAAACCGGTCGCGCCCCAGGTCGGGAACATAGCGGTTCAGTATCTCGGTCTGCGCATGAAGCGCCTTGCCCCAGATGAGCCAGCCGGTGTGTGCCCACCATCCGCCTTCGCGGGGCGAGTGAGGGTCGCCGGGCTGGTCGCTTAGCTGGTGATGAACGCGATGGGTAGCTACCCAGAAGATAGGGCCACCCTCCAGCGAGAGCGTAGCGCAGACGGCCATCACGTACTCCACCCATTTCGGCGTCTGATATCCGCGGTGCGTCAGGAGCCGGTGGTAGCACATGCCGATTCCCACATTGATGGCGACCACATAGAGCGCCAGCATCACCGTCAGCCGTTGCCAGGTGAAAAAGAAGAGCGCCGCCAGAGCGCCTAGATGAAAGACGATGAGCACGGTCATCGTCAGCCAGTTAATGCCTTCTCCTACAGTTGCAGCGCGGCCCATGCGAACCTGAAGCCGCGCGGGCACGGCTTGCGCTGAGGTAGAGGCTGACAGCTCTGGAGTTACGGGATGCGGCTGGGCTAACCCTGGAGCTTTAATCTCAGGGGCCATTTCGGGAAGGTGTGCGGTGACAATTGAAGCCATACTTGGGGAAGATCCTTAGCAGGGTGGCAACACGCCCACCCTTACGCCGTCATTGTATAAGAGTAAAAAGGTCCACAATAGAGCAATCTCGCACTGTTTTCGATGAAGTGCTAAGAAATTTCGCAAATATGAGCAATTCTGCTCGTCATTCGGCGGCTTGTCTCTCGCAATTCCTATTCCCTGTTCTCCGTTCCGACAGTGCCTGCGGCAGTGACGAAAAGCTTCTCGGCCTGGCCGCGAAGGATGCGGTAGAGGGCGAACTGTCGCTGAGTTGCGCCGCGCAGCTCAAAGAGCAGCTCGCCGCGATTGTCGGCCAGCGCATCGACGGCGTCCACCAGCCTCATGCGCGGTGTCTCGTCGAGATGCGCGCCGTCGGTCACATTCTTCAGCACCACCCGGACGTTGCCGTAGAGGTCAGGTTGGGCGATAAGAGTAACGAACTTCTGCTGGGCAAGTGGGCCGTCGGTATGGGCCGAAAACACCAGGGTTGCGCCGGAGCCATAGGCCAGTTCAAAGACGCGGAAGCGCTCGTCAGAGAGCGGCAGTGGCTCAGGCGGCAGCATCGTGTTCTTCCGCGCAGCTTTTTGTGTTGTGACCCGCTTGGGAGTCGGCGCGGGAGGATTGAGGCCCAAAGCGTCGCGCGCAACATCTTCGAGGTCCGACTTCATCTTTGCCTCAGTGTCGGGATCGGTCTGGGTATAGGCCCAAGGGTGCTCAGGGTGGCTTCTGGCATCGGAGACGGCCACTGTCTGCTGCATCTCCGCCGGCATGCCCATCAGTGTCGGAAGCACTTCGAGTCCGTTGCCCGTGGACAGGCCGCGCTTGAGCCGGGGGCGGTTCGGATCGGTAACATCGGGCAGCGAGTCCACGTGACCAACGTCTTCCGGCTGCTTCTTGCTACTTTTCTTGAGAACCGGACGATCCGAATCGCCGGATGGCGCGCTCGAAGTGGACGAGTCAGTGCCCGTGTTGTCGGACGTGGTCTTCTTATGCAGAGTGGGACGGTCAGGGTCTGCGGACGGAGTGGGTGCGGTGCTCGTTTTGCTTGAATCTCCGCTGCTGTCGCTGGAGTCCTTCTTATGGAGCGTGGGTCTGTCAGAGTCGGCTGTTGGAGCCGGTTCCGTCGAGCCCGACCCGGTCGAGCCTGAGCCGTCGCCACTGGCTGGTGTTCCGCTGTCGCCGCTGTGATGCTTGCGATGCAGGGTCGGGCGGTCGCTGTCTTCTTCGTCGGGGTGGATGCGCGCCAACTCCTCCATCGACGGCTTTGGCTTGGGGAGAGGAAGCCGCTTCCATGCGCCATAGCCGACCCACGAGCCCTGCTCCTGGCCGGCATTCTTGATGTCGAATAGCCCTATTGGCTTGCCGTCTTGCTGGAGTTCGTACTCGACCTCGCCCGTCAAGGCCAGCGGTTCGGGACGGGCCATATAAATGCCGCCATCTTGAAGCTGATCTGCCAGTATCCGCCCTTGGTCAAGCACGGCCACAGGAACCAGGCGGCTGGCCTTGGGGCTGCCCGCCTCGCCTGTCCACTCGAGTACGGCGATGGCGCGCAACTCGGGCGCGTCCTTGCTGGACTTGGTCACCTGGCCGGGGTATTGGGCCAAGGCCGGGAGCACGGAGGCGAGGGCGAGCACGAGTAGGATATTGGATCGACGTATCCTACCCTTGCCACACCAGAACGAACCGCAGATTCTTCGACTCTGTTGCGCTTCGCTCAGAATGACAGGCGAGGATGGGACACCCGAGTTCTTTGGCAAAATAACCTTCCCGCGCAAAGACATTCGCCGCCCGGCTCGGAAATAATCGAAACTGATGGCCACCAATGGCCCTCCAATCAAATGCGAGGTACTTCCCCATGGAACTCAATCAAAAAGTCGCCGACTTCACCCTGCAAACCGACGAAGACAAAACTGCAAAGCTATCAGACTACGCCGGCAAGCCAGTCATACTCTTCTTCTATCCCAGAGCGGACACTCCCGGCTGCACCATCGAAGCCTGCGGCTTCCGCGATACGTTCAAAAAGCTCCAGGCGGCCGGCGCGGTGGTGCTGGGCATTAGCCGCGATACGCCCAAGGATCAGGCCAAATTCCGGGCAAAGTACGATCTGCCCTACACACTCCTTGCTGATGTAGACGAGAAAGTTTGCAATCAGTTTGGCGTGCTCAAAGAAAAGAACATGTACGGCAAGAAGGTTTTCGGTATCGAGCGGACGACATTTGTCATTGGCCCGGACCAGACCCTGCTGCACATCTTCCCCAAGGTTACGCCCGCGGGCCACGCCGAAGAGGTGCTCGCCCTGTTGAATGAATGGAAGTTGGCGCACAAATAGCCATGACTCCCAGGTCTCAGATACAACCGGATAAATCAATAGGCCTGTAAGCTCACAGGTTATTGAACCGGTCGCAACGGTAGACCCGGGATCAGGGCACGACTTTAGTCGTGCCGAAAATGCAACAAAACAAATGCATGGCTTTAGCCACTGAGGAAAAGTCGGGTTTGCAAGATGGACCTGCCCAAGAATCGTCCCCAAACGGCCCGGCCTCCTCGCTGCTCGGCCGTCTGATACCACGTGCATTTTTTGAGGCGCCTCCCGAGCAGGTGGCGCCACGGCTGCTGGGCAAGGTGCTGGCTCATTTCACCGAGTCCGGAGTAATAGCAGGAAGGATCGTCGAGACCGAGGCATACCTTGGCCCGCACAACGAGCCACCCGATCCGGCCGCGCACTCCTGCAACGGTCCAACGCCGCGGAACTGTGTGCTCTTTGGCCCTGCAGGGTTTGCGTACGTCTATTCGATCTATGGCCGCTACTTCTGCATGAACATATCTTGCGAAACTGAGGGCAGGGCAGGCTGTGTGCTGCTGCGGGCGCTTGAGCCGTTGGCTGGCGTCGAAGGAATGGCTCTGAATCGGGGATTGGCCCAAGGCGCGGTGCCGCGGATGCTTACCTCCGGGCCGAGCCGCCTTTGCCAGGCATTGGGCCTTACCCGACAACTCCACAACTCCCTCGACCTGGTCGATTCCAAATCGCCGCTTCAGCTTCGAGATGACGGTTTTCAGGTCACAGAGGTCGTGGTTACTCCGCGCATAGGGGTGCATGTGGCCGCAGACTGGCCATTGCGGTTTGCGCTGCCTGGGCACAGTTGCGTTTCAGGGCCGAAGAATTTAATCGGAAAGCGGATCTATCTCCGGTAGAATTCCGTCCATTGGTATAAGTGACTATAAATTGCTCTAACTTGTGAGGATAACCCCGCTTGAAGACCTCTTCCCTGTTTCTCCCCGCGACCGCCGTTGTCTTTCTGACCGTCGCCACTGCGACGATTGCCCAGGCGCCGCAAACTGCCCCGTCGCAGCCGCCCACCGTGAGCGAGGCGCCACACGAGGGGCATAATCAACCGCATCCAGCCCCAACCAATCTCAAAGTCCTACCCAAAACTCTGACAGGCAATCAGGTGCACGAGATCATGGAAGGTTGGGAAGCTGCTTTGGGGACGCATTGCAATACCTGCCACACCGCCGACCCGAACAACATCGGACCCAACGGCCGACCGAGGCTTAACTTTGCCGACGACTCCAAGCCTGAAAAGTCCACAGCCCGGCTGATGTTCAAGATGACCCTGGATATCAACGAAAATTACGTGTCGATGGTCGACAACTCCGGCGCGCCGGTAACCTGCGGCACCTGCCATCGCGGCCACATCGGCCCCGAACCCTTCGTTGCGCCGAAGGAAGAGCATGACGGCAAGCGTCCACCGCAAGGTGCGATGCCGCCAGCCGTGGAAAAACCAGAATCACAAAAGTAGCAGCAGAGTCAGGAAGTGCCCCTGGCTCTCAAAAAGTCGCCGCTCTTGCCGCCGGACTTTGTTTCGAGCTGAATATTGCGGATGACGATCGCCTTGTCGAGAGCCTTCGTCATGTCGTAGACAGTGAGTGCAGCAACGGCGGCGGCCGTAAGCGCTTCCATCTCAACTCCGGTAGCTCCGACAGTCGCGGCTGAGGCCGTGATGCGCACGCCGCCTTGGACGACCTCCGTCTGCACGTCGATGTGCGTCAGCGGCAGCGGATGGCACATCGGGATCAGATCGGCGGTGCGCTTGGCAGCCTGAATGCCGGCGAAGCGAGCCACCTCCAACGGGTTGCCCTTGGGGTTCGCCGGCAGCGCCGCAAGGACGGCCGCAGAGATCTCGACGAAGGCCGATGCACAGGCGGTGCGCCGGGAAGGCTGCTTGGCGCTGACATCGACCATTGCAGCCTGACCCGATACGGTGAAGTGCGAAAGCTGGGGATTCGAGGGTTTGGTCATACGTTTCCTCAAGGAAGCAAAATACGGACATTCGAGCCCGGTTTGAGGCTCTTGGTGTCTTCCGGCACGACGATAAAGCAGTTGGACCGGGCGAGGGCCGTCAAGTCTCCAGAGCCGTGCCAGGGAACAAATGCGGCCTGCGGCGACTCCCCGGCTGCTGCTCCGAAATCGCAAAACGCAGGCAGAAAGCGAGTGAGGCTGGACTTGGCATTTCGGTCGACCGGCGGGGCCAGCCGCGCCAGGCAAAATCGCGGAGACGTCTCCCGCCTGTCGGCAAGGGCGGCCAGGACTGGAGCCGCAAAAAGCAAAAAACTGACGGCTGAAGCGATGGGATTCCCAGGAAGACCAAAGAAGGGCAATCTCCTCGAGCTTGTGCCAGCCCTTTTGCTGCGCGGCAACTCTCCGAAGACGGTTGGCTTGCCAGGCTGAATGCGAACGCCAGTGAAGTGAAAGCGTGCCCCTATTCGTGCCAGCGCGGGCTCAACAAGGTCGAACTTGCCCGCCGACACGCCACCTGAGATAAGCAGAAGGTCGGCAGTGACGGCTTGCGCCAGGGCATCGTCGAGGGCCTGAGCGTTGTCGGCTGCGGTGGGTAGCACCCAAGGTTCGCCGCCCGCGTCGGCCACCATTGCTGCCAGCATGTTTGCATTGGAGTTGCGAATCTGACCCGGAGCGGGTGAGGACGCGATAGGAACAAGCTCGTCGCCGGTCGTTAAGATTGCCACGCGAGGCCTGAGAAAAACCTCCAGCGCAGCGTATCCGCAGGCAGCTGCCAGAGCGATCTGCCCGGAGTGGAGCGCGGTTCCGGATGCAAGCAACTCGTCGCCTGCGTGGCCCTGAGCGCCCTGAGCGACGATGTTTTCGCCCGGCTTCAAGGCGCGGGAAGCGAGCAGGCGAACTTTGCGGAATCTCTTCGTCCCGGTAATTTCAATGTGCTCGAACATCATCACCGCGTCCGCGCCTGTGGGAACCGGAGCTCCGGTCATGATCTCCCAGGCGCCTCCAGGCGGCAGCGGACCGGCTGGCGGATCACCAGCACGCAAAGCGCCGCAGACACTTAGCAGCGCATGAGAGCTGGCTTCCGCAGCGCGGCAGGCGTAGCCGTCGCGAGTCGAACGGGCGAAGGGAGGCTGATCGCGATCGGCCAACAGAGGCTGAGCGAGGACTCGGCCTGACGCGCAGGCCAGTTCCACACGCTCTGTTTCGGACAATGAGCTGGGGCGTTTGCTGGCAATCCGTTCCGCATGGACGGCCACCAGCGCGGCGGCCTCGGCATAACTGGGCACCACCGGGTTGGCCGCTGCAGACTTCATGGTATGGATTGTAGAGGGTTTGAGCCGTGCCGATTTCACCAGGAGCAAAGAAGCGAAAGGGCACTCCCGGTTGCCGGGAGCACCCCTTCGTGATTCACTTCGATTCCGTTTACTTCCTTTTCTTTGAGGGCGGGGCGTTGGTTGGGAGTGTCGCCTGTAGGCTGACCAGGATAGCCTTCACATCGCCGGCATACTGACCTGTCGGCGCCAGTTCCAGATACTTCTGGTATGCTTCCTCGCACCCCGCAGGCGCAACCAGCTTGTTAGTCTTGGGGTCGACTGTGGCCTTGCCGACCAGACCGTTGCCCTTCAGATAGTACGCAATTGCGACCGTCGGATCGGCCTTGATCACCTCGTCGGCGGCGGCAACCTGAGCATCCGCGTTGCTCAACTGGAAGAAGATTACCATTTCATTCTTCAGATAGAAGACCGCCAGCGCTGGATTGATCTTCGCGGCTGCATCAAAGGCCGCATTTGCCTCCGGAATCTTGGCCGAGCGCGCATAGATCTCGCCCAAGCCGGCGTTGGCGGCGCCTTCGGTTGCAATATTCGGAGTCTTAGCTGCCCCTTCAAGTTCCAGAACCTTCTTGTAGGACGTTTCCGCCTCATCGTATTTCGCGGGGTCTTTCGCCGTGCGCCCCAATCCCAACTGCGCCTGCCCCAGTTGTAGCCAAAGAGGGGAAGCGTCCGGCTTGGCCGCGGTGTCCTTGGTCATCATGGTTTCGACTGCGGTATACTTCGCGGTCCTGATCTCAGCCTCCTTGGCGTCCAGATCGGACTTGGAAGCAGTGGCGCCGAGAGCCGCAACAGCCGCGTCACGAGCACCATCGGCATCCTTGAAATCTTGGGAAGCAGCCTTGAGATCGGCGTTGAGGCCCCTGATGACCTCGTTTACCTTGATGGCTTCGGAGTTTTTCTTCCTGAGCTCTTCCAACTGTTTCTTCTGCTCGGGGGGCAAGGCATCGATGTACTCTTTGCGGGACATATCGATGTCCTGAAGCAGATCTTGACCAACCACGATCTTGATGTTCTCGAATTTGTCTGTAATCTTGTCCTCCGGCACCCCGGCTGAACGGTAGAGGAGGCTGTAGTTCCCAGCAGGAGCTTCGCCCGAATAGTCGCCGCTGGCGTCAACCGTGAAGGCCCCCTGCTTTTCAGCAGCTGCACCTCCTCCACCCCCAAGGCCGCTACTCTGCAGGCTCACAGTCCCGCCTGCCTGCGGGGCCCCGGTCGGATTGGTTACATGTCCGTGGATCTTGCCAGTGGGCTTCGTGGTCGCGGGTGTTTGGGCAAGCGCGGGCAAAAAGGCGAATGCCAGCAGCCCCAGCCAAAGTGAAATCGTGCGTTTCATCTGCTTCTCCTTGGGAGCAGCGCGAGCCATAGAACCCGCGAGCTCAATAAAATTGTGTCATTGACCACCGACATCTGAATCTATAACTCAGCGCAAGTCCCAAGTTAAATCCCGTCGGCTGCTCAGCACAAGAGAGCTGGCCAGAGCGCGACTCGCGCAATGCCACCCCCAGAATTCACACACGATCCGATAGAGGCTCGAGCCCAGCCGAAGCGCGCGCTCGCCTGCCGTAAGAGATCCCCACGCTGGCTTGCGGCAGCGCGTTCAATTGTTTATCGTAGCCCGCCCGGCAATTGGCAGAGTGTGGCGTGTATCACACACTAGAATAGAACCATGGCAACGGCGATTCGCCCTGCGACCCGCAGGGATATACCTGAGATATTGGCCTTCGTTCGGGCATTGGCGGAATACGAGCACGAGCCTAATGCGGTGAAAGCGACCGAAGCGGATCTTCTTCGCGATGGATTTGGCCCTAACCCTTTCTTTTCCTGCCTGATCGCCGAGCATGGCGGACGTCCGGCTGGGTTTGCGCTTTACTTTTTCAACTACTCAACCTGGGTGGGTAGGCCCGGACTCTACCTCGAAGACATCTTCGTCAAGCCGGAGTTGCGTGGCTTGGGAATCGGGAAGGCCCTGCTCGAGAGGGTAGCGGCCATCGCAGTGGAAAAGCGCTGTCCGCGCCTGCAATGGGAGGTTCTGGACTGGAATACGCCCGCCATCGAGTTCTACCGGGCGATGGGAGCCGAGTTTCTCGATGAGTGGCGGAATGTGCGCGTCTCCGGCGAGGCGCTGAGAAAGCTGGCCGGTATTCCTGGAATGCCCGAAGTGGACCCCAGTGTTGCGAACCAGGAAACGGATGTCGCGGAATGAAGATTCGCATCATTGGCGGTGGGCTAGCCGGGCCGGAGGCAGCATTGACGGCGGCTCGTCTGGGCTGCGAAGTCGAACTCTATGAGATGCGGACAATGGTGGAGGGAAAGCCGCGGCTGACTCCTGCCCACCAGACAGCGGAGTTCGGCGAACTGGTCTGCTCCAATTCGCTGAAAAGCGAATCGCCCAACACAGCGCCCTGGCTGCTGAAGCAGGAGATGCGTCGCGCGGGCTCTGCTCTTTTACGCATCGCCGATGAGACCGCCGTGCCGGCAGGCCATGCCTTGGCCGTGGATCGAGTGGAGTTTTCACGCAAAATCTCCGATGCAATCGACGCCGAGCCTCGCATACGCGTCATCCGCGAAGAAGTGACGCATCTGGACTTGGCTGACGGTGATGATTCGCTGACAGTCCTCGCCACAGGCCCGCTGACTTCAGAGGCTTTGAGTGCGGAGATCGAGCGCATCACCGGTTCTGGCCATCTGTCCTTCTACGACTCCATCTCGCCGATTGTCGAGGCCGACTCAATCGATATGGATCGCGTGTACTTTGCCGCGCGCTGGGATAAGGGAACGGCCGACTATATTAATTGCCCCATGAACCGCGCGGAGTTCGACTGCTTTCTGGATGCGCTGCTCAGCGCCGAAGCGGCCGAGACAAAAGAGTGGGAGAAGCTGGACTACTTCGAGGGCTGCCTGCCCATCGAGGTTCTGGCGCGGCGTGGCCGCGATACATTGCGCTTCGGTCCGATGAAGCCCGTAGGCCTGCGCGATCCGCGGACCGGCATGACGCCGTGGGCCGTCGTGCAGTTGCGCAAAGAGAATCTGCGCGCTGATAGCTACAACCTGGTCGGCTTTCAAAATCATCTGAAGTTTGGCGAACAGGGGCGTGTGCTGCGTCTCATTCCCGGCCTGGAGAATGCGCGCTTCCTGCGCTACGGCCAGATTCATCGCAACACATATATCTGCGCGCCCGTGTTGCTCGATGAAACCCTGCGCCTGAAGAAAGAGCCGCGGCTGCTCTTTGCCGGGCAGCTATCTGGGGTGGAGGGTTATACCGAGTCGATTGCGACCGGATTGCTGGCTGGAATCTATGCGGCCGCATTGGCGCGAGGAGAAGAACCCACGCCCGCACCCCGCGCGAGTGCACTTGGCTCATTAATGCATTACATTACGCACGCCGACGCAAAAGACTTTCAGCCGGCCAACATCACCTTCGATTTGTTGGAGCCGCTCGAAGAGGAGTTGCGCAAGAAAGTCCGCGACAAAAAGGAACGCCACCGGATCGTCTGCGAACGTGCGTTGGCTGCGTTCGATGCATGGCGAGTTGCAACACTGGGCCCGGTTGGGGAACTTCGCGCCTGAGTTCTACATAGTTCCGTGCAACGCGGATCCTTCCCGGAAAGGTCTCAAATGCGCGAGTACGTCCAAGCCTTTTGACCGCCGCGATGATTGCGTGGAGACATTGCTGAAAGAGTAACTTCCGGTTAGCCGGCGATACAGGAGCGCCGTTGACCGAAAATGCGAGCACGATGATCATTCTTGTTTGCAGATAGTGTGTGCACACAAACGGCACGGACAATGAGCCGGAGCGTTCATGTATCCAAACCGCTACAAGTAGAGCAGGTCCGGCTAGGGACGATGAGTCGCATAGAACTGATCACCTTTATCATCCGTCGGAATGCATTTGTCGCATTCGGCTGGCGAAGCCCCTTTGGCCATCAAGATCGCCCTGAAAAGGTCGGTCGGATTCTTCTCGGCGTAGTCATCGAAGCCGGTAAATTGCGCCGCAACCGGCTCGCCTGGGGCGATGGAGACAAACCGCTTCCCCATCGTCGTGATCCATTGGCCTGACGACTCATCACGCTGCTGATCCTGCATCGAAACCAGCGTGCATCCGAATTCGGGGAGCATTACCTCGACCAACCGTTCGGCCGGAGTCTTCCCAGTATTTATCTGCGAAACGATCCGAATTGCCTTGTGCCCGTCGAGCGTCTCTTGTCCGTCCGTCAATTGGCCGGGGTACGCGCATGTATCCAAATCTCGCTTGAACGAAGGGTTCCCAGTCGTGGCGGATTTCTTATTGTCCTTTACAGTGCTCTTTGTGCGCGCATCGTCAGCAACCAAAACGGTAGTGCCGTCAGGAAAGTCGATGCGCCGCAACTGCCTGCGAATATCCTTTTCTTCTGGGCTATATTCTCTCTCGGCAATAACTCCGTCCGAGCGATGAAAAGTGATCGTCTTCGCCGTATCGTGAGTCACGCCATCTTTCACTACATAGTCCATAGTGATCAATGTGTAGGGCTTAATGACCGGCGATGCACCATAAGCTTGAAATGCACTGCCCATCGAGATAGCTGCCATAACAAACAAAGAGTGCTTAATTCGTCTCACTTATTCCCTCCAGATTGACCACGGAGAAATTCTACACCACTGCGGCATCAGACATAACTTCTCATTTTATGAAATTTGACAACTCTTTCCAGGAGGTTACTCTGAATAGCACTAATCCATAACTTGCTCTCCATACCATCCGCCTCCGCCGACAATCAGCTTTTCGCCTACCCGCGCAAAGCGCGGTAGAGAGCGAACTGGCGTTGCGTCGCTCCGCGCAGTTCAAAGAGCAGTTCCCCGCGATTGTCGGAGTACTCTTCATCGAGACGCCTACTATTTTCCAGCAGCTCACACAGCGGCCCTCGCCATCGCCAGGCTAATCTATATCATCGACGCTTCGGCTCTGGGAGTATGGTCGCCAACCCGGAAGTTACCATGTCGTCATTCCGATAGGCCCGGCAAAATTCAATTCTTGCCCAAAACGTCGCCCTCCGCTCCGCTCCTTTTGCCTGGTGTGAGACCCGAATATCGCTTAGAGCATCAAGCACGCGGAGCACAAGGAACCTTTCTGCCCTTGTCAGTGTCCAAATAGATAGGGGATCTTGCCGCAACTTCCGGGCGTAACAGCGTCCGGGGTCCTCAAGACGGGTCGTCGCTGGGGTTGCCGTGTACCCTGAATACTGGAGCGTGCGGATGCGTTGGATCTCAATCGTGATATGTTCGGCGGCGCTTGTGAGCGGTTCTGTTGGCGCACAGGCACAGGCAACAACGCCAAAGACTGCGGCTCCTTCAGGAGTAGCTCACCTTGTGCTTCCACCTGTACCAAAAGCGCTGTTGCCGGAGGCGTTCGCCGGATGGTTGACCGCCGAAGCTCCGAAGAAAACTACTGATGCGGAGCAAGCCGACCCGGTCAATGCCGCCGCTCTCAAGGAGTACGACTTTACCGATGCAGCTCTGGCCGACTACAGGCGTGACGGTGAAAAGCTGAATCTGCGCGCGCTGCGCTTCCACGACGCCAGCGGAGCCTTCGGCGCGTATTCGTTTTATCGTCAGAATGGCTGGCCCAAAGAAGAGATCGGGACAGGCGCGACATCCGACCACAACCGGGTGCTCTTCTGGGTGGGAAATGTGGTTGTGGAC